>Ga0210398_10000006_pt1 | contig 327477 bp, 264 predicted proteins | sample IncBWC4OmetaG_FD_161047 | JGI IMG/M metagenome (GOLD analysis project Ga0210398, IMG submission 161047) | Forest soil microbial communities from Barre Woods Harvard Forest LTER site, Petersham, Massachusetts, United States - Inc-BW-C-4-O | ecosystem: Environmental > Terrestrial > Soil >... | reverse complement strand
AGACCTTCGACATTCTCAACGCCAGCTCAGTGACGGGGACGTTCGCCACGGTGAACGGGACCAGCATCAACGGCAGCGAGCATTTTGGGGTGGTTTACAACGCCAACAACGTGACGCTGGACGTGCTCTCCGGGCCAGTAGGAGGATCGGCTTGGGGAGGCGGATCACCCACGAACAATCCCAGTACGCCGGAGCCGGGCAGCCTGGTGCTGCTGGGCAGCGGGTTGCTGGGCCTCGCGTCATACGCCAGGCGCAGGATGAAGTCGGGCCGCGAATCGTAGGCTGACCTCACGGTCCACGTCGGTGCGGTCAACAACTTCGGGTCGGAGGGCGCGTTGAACGTCAAGGGGGGCGCGCCCTTCCATCCGACTCATGATTCCTGGCGCTTCGCTGGGCGGGTTCGGCAGGCCCCCGGCGAACCTGACGCCCGTCCTCTTCAACTTCCACCAAGCTCCAGGATCCCCAACGTTCGCGCATTTTCCCTCTTCTCGGTAGTGCCTTCATTACCATCGGCGTGACAAATCGCCGTCAATCGCGAAATAGGTATAAACAGGTAGCCCGAGCACTGCCCGTTCCCTCCTATTGACATTCGATAGGGCAAGTTTTATTATGCTATCGGATGTCTATAGGAGAGCAATGAATTCTGAATCCACGGAACTCTTGCAAGGCACGCTTGACCTTCTGATCCTCAAGTCTCTGGCGCTGGCAACGTTGCACGGCCTCGGCATCTCGCGCAGAATCGAGCAAATCACGCGCGGCACTTTTGTGGTCAAGCCCGGCTCGCTGTTTCCCGCGCTGCACCGCATGGAAGAACAGGGCTGGTTGGAGGCGGAATGGGGTGCGTCCGAGACCAACCGCCGCGCCAAGTACTATCGCCTGACGCCCGCCGGCCGGCGCCAGTTGGGGGCCGAGGCGGAGCGCTGGGGCCGGATCGCGGTGGCCATCGGGCGCGCGCTGGAGGCGACTTAAGGGGAACACAGATGGAGTGGCTGGCCCGATTTCAGAGCCTTGTTCGCAATCTGTTTCGCCGGACGCGTGTGGAGCAGGATCTCGACGAGGAAGTGCGCTCTTACGCCGGCATGCTGGCGGATCAGGGAGTCGAGGAGGGGTTGAGCCCGGAGGACGCGAGGCGGCGCGCATTGATCGACCTCGGCGGCGTGGAGCAGGTGAAGGAGCAGGTGCGGGAGGTACGTATGGGCATCCGTGTCGAGACCTTCTGGCTGGATCTTCGTTACGGCGCGCGGATGCTGAGGAAGAATCCGGGATTCAGTGCTGCCGCTGCCCTGACGCTAGCGCTCGGAATAGGGGCGAACGCTGCGGTTTTCACCCTGACCTATGCTGTAATTCTCAAGAGCCTGCCCGTTCCAAATCCCGCCCAGTTGGTTCGTTACACGTTTCGCGAGCCCGGCGTGCCGGACCTTTCCGTCTCCGGGCCCGCCTATGATTCGCTCCGCAAGCACGAGACCGTGAACCAAGACATCCTGGCCTGGAGCAACACCGACCTCGCGGTTCGAGAGAACGGAGCCGTGACGCGGGTCGACGGCGCCATGCTGAGTGGCAATGGCTTCCGCGTACTCGAATTGCGGCCTTACCTCGGACGCGTCTTTGGCGAGGCGGACGACGTGACCGGAGGCGGTCCAAGCGGATACCAGGCCCTGCTCGGCTACGATTATTGGAAATTGCACTTCCATCGCAATTCCGCTGTCCTCGGCCGAACCCTCGTCATTAACGGCCGGACGGTGACGGTGATTGGCGTGCTGCCGGAGGGTTTCAGCGGACTGATTGCCGGCCAGCAAACTGACATTGTGCTGCCCCTGGCCTTCGAGCAAGTGATCAACGCCCCGAACCCTCAGAGGCACGCGCCGGGAAACAACTGGCTTACGGTGATGGGCAGGCTCAAGCCGGGTGAGTCGGTACGGACAGCCGAGTCGAATTTGCGAGCCACGGATAAGGTGATACGCGAGGAAGCTGACCCCAGTCACCTTTTCCTCGGCGAGTACTTCGCTCCACTCAAGTTTGGAGTGGAGAGCGGCAGCGGGGGCCGCTCATTCCTGAAGGTCGCTTACAGCCGTCCTCTGATAGCCCTGGAGATCCTGGTGGGTCTCCTGCTGCTGCTTTGCTCGGCCAATGCGGCGTTATTGATGCTGGCGCGTGCCAGTGGACGCTTTCGGGAGTTTGCCGTCCGAAGCGCCTTGGGTGCATCGCGCAGGCGCCTGTTCCGGCAGGCCCTCAGCGAAGTCGGTCTCCTGACTGCATGCGGTCTGGCCGCCGGAATCTGGCTCGGATGGGTGGCCGCGCGCGCGCTCGTAGGCATGCTGGCCGACGTCGGCCAGGCGCCGCCGGTGGACGTGACTCCTCGCGTGGCGATTCTGGCGTTTGCCGCCGCCGTCAGCGTGCTCTCGGCGCTCACGGCGGGTCTGTGGCCTGCGATGCGCGCCAGCCGCGCGGCTCCGGCGCTCGATCTGAAACGAGGCGAAGCTCTTTCAAATTCGAAGCGGCTCGGAAGCTGGATTGTACCCGTGCAAGTGGCAATCAGCGTCACCTTGCTCTTCGCCGCTTGCTTGCTGGGCGGTACTTTCCTTCATCTTCTGCTTGAGAACTCGGGGTTTCGTGCGGAAGGCGTGGTCATGGCCGACGTCGACTTGAGCGCTGCCAAGCCCACGCCCAGGCAGGCGGCGCAAGATGCGCGGCGGATCGTCGAAGCTATCGAAAATATGCCCGGAGTGGAGGCCGCGACACTTCTCTCCGGCCCTCCGATTCACGACGGCTGGGCGGCGGGGCATTATTTTTCTCTGGGAAACGGCGGGAGCGTTCATAGCGACATGCAGACCTGGCCCGAGTCCGTCTCACCGGGATACTTCGCCGCGTTAGGGACACGGATCCTGGAGGGTCGCGGATTTTTGAAGAGCGACGGGAACGGCAGCCGCGTTTGCGTCCTCAGCGTTTCTGCCGCGGCATTCTTCTTCCCCAATCAGGATGCGATCGGGAGATTCGTGTATTCCGGAGGATCCGATCCGAGGAAAGACGGCAGCGACCTTGATCCGAGAAACGCATGCCGCGTCGTGGGCGTGGCTGAAGACGCCCGCTTTTTGTCTTTGCGTGAAGCTCCGCCGCGCATGCTCTATAGTCTCGCGGCCGGCGACGACTGGGATACTCATTTCTCTCTGGCGGTGCGAAGTTCCAGCACAGGTCTTGGCGCGGCCGCCCTCCGGAACGCGGCGAAGCAGGTGGTACCCCTTGCGCCTGCGCCAACGATTTACACGTTCAGCGAACTCGTCAAGGCGCACCTTCAGCAAGAGAGAATGCTGACGGCTCTTTCCGTCTGCTTTGCCGCCATCGCTCTACTGCTCACCGCGCTCGGTCTTTACGGGTTGCTGGCGCGCAGCGTCGTCCTGCGGACGCGCGAGATCGGGCTTCGGCTGGCGCTCGGAGCGCATCCGCGCGACGCGCTGCTGCTGGTGGTCCGGCAGGGATTGCGGCTGGTACTGATCGGCGCCGCCATCGGGCTGGCAATGGCCTCAGTCGTCACGCGCCTGTTGCGCAGCCTGCTCTTCGGCGTACAGGTAGCCCATCCTGTCACTTTTGCAGGGGTGGTCGCCACACTCTTTGCTGTCGCCCTGCTCGCCAGTTACATCCCCGCGCGCCGCGCAACCAGGCTTGATCCGACCTCGGCTCTGAGGTGCGAATGAGCGGATCGCGAGCCGAAGTTTGTCCCACTTACGGGCATTGAGTCCCCTGGTTTGGAGAGTTCTGCCATGGCATTCGGATCACGCATTTTGAGCCTGTTGCGTAACCTCTTCCGAAAGGCAAGGGTTGAACAAGATCTCGACCAGGAGGTGCGCTCGTACGCGGAGATCCTCGCTGACGAGAAGCTTCGGAACGGGGCAAGGCCGGAGGCGGCCGAGCGCGAGGCCCTGATCGAATTGGGCGGCGTTGAGCAGGTGAAGGAGCAAGTGCGCGAGGTCAGGGTGGGATGGACCCTCGAATCACTTGTGCAGGACATTCGCTATGGCCTGCGCCTGCTCATCAAGAGCCCCGCCTTCACCGTGGTCGCCACGCTCTCACTCGCCCTCGGCATCGGAGCCAACACGGCGATCTTCCAGTTGCTGGACGCGCTGCGCCTCCGCACGCTGCCCGTGACCCGGCCTCAGGAGCTGTCCGAGCTTTACCTGGCAGATGCCACTGGACTCCGGGGAAGCCAACAAAGCTCGTTCGATGTCCTCACCAACCCGATCTGGGAACAGATCCGCGATCATCGCCCGGACGCGTTTTCGGGCGTCTTTGCCTGGGGCGAGGACGACTTTAACATCGCGCCCAGAGGCGAGGTGCGCCATACCCAGGGTCTGTGGGTGAGCGGGGACTTCTTCCATGTGCTGGGCGTGCAGCCGATGCTGGGGCGTGTGTTTACGGCTGCGGACGATCACCGCGGCTGCGGCCTGCCCGGCGCGGTGGTGAGCTACGCCTTCTGGCAGCGCGAGTTGGGCGGCGATCGCGCGGCCGTCGGCCGGAGAATCACGCTCGACTTCGACCCTGTTGAGGTCATTGGCGTCACGCCCGCGAGCTTCACTGGCCTGGATGTGGGGCAGTCTTTCGACGTGGCGCTGCCGATCTGCTCGCAAGCGACTCTGGGGGGCGAATTCAGTTTTCTTGACGCCGGGGCCATCTGGTGGCTCACGGTCGTGGGGCGGCTTGAGCCCGGTTGGACGCTGCAGCGCGCCACGGCCGAGCTCGCGACCGTTTCGCCCGGCATTTTCGCGGCAACTCTGCCCAAAGAGTATCCACGCGACAATATCAAGGACTACCTGCGCTTCAAGCTGGCGGCCTACCCTGCCGCCACGGGATTCTCGTTTCTGCGCCAGAACTATCAGGACCCACTCTGGCTGCTGCTGGCAACGGCCGGGCTGGTACTGTTGATCGCCTGCGCCAACCTTGCCAACCTGATGCTTGCCCGTGCCAGCGCTCGCGAGCGTGAGATCGCGGTGCGGCTGGCGCTGGGAGCGCCGCGCGGCCGCGTGACCCGGCAGCTTCTGGCCGAGAGCCTGTTGCTCGCTGGCATCGGAGCGGGCTCGGGCCTTCTTCTAGCCGGGGTGCTGAGCCGGTTTCTCGTATCGTACTTGAGCACGCAAGACAATACGCTGTTTCTGGACTTGCATCCGGACTGGCGCGTGCTCGGATTTACCATCGGCGTCGGAGTCCTCACCTGCCTGCTCTTTGGGCTGGCACCGGCGCTGCGAGCCACCAGGATCGGGCCGAGCGAGGCCATGAAGGCAGGAGGACGCGGCCTGACCGCCAGCCGCGAGCGCTTTGGGCTGCGACGCGCGCTTGCCACCACGCAGATTGCCCTCTCGCTCGTGCTGGTAGCAGGCGCCCTGCTCTTTTCGCGCAGCCTGCGCAACCTGCAGAACGTCAATCCCGGCTTTCGGCCGGACGGCATCCTCATCGCTGACGCTGACATAACCAGCATTAAGCTCGCCGCAGATGCCCGCGTGCCGTACAAGTTGCAATTACTGGACCGGCTCCGTGCCATCCCGGGGGTGAAGGCGGTGGCGGACGTCCGCATCCTTCCCCTCACCGGCAGCGGCACTGACAATGTCGTCTGGCGAGAGGGTTCGGACCGGAGCCGCGGCATCAGGTCGTACTTCAACTGGGTGAGCCAGGACTACTTCAGGACCATGGAAACGCCGTTTCTGGCCGGGCGCGATTTTGACAGCCGCGACACGACCCATACCCTGCCTGTTGCCATAGTGAATCAGGCCTTCGCCCGCCAGCTCGGACTGGGAGCGAACCCGGTGGGCCAGAGCTTTCGCAGGGAGTCCACGCCTTCCGACCCGGAGATGGACTTCGAGATCGTCGGCTTGGTCGCCGACACCCAGTACCGCGACATCCATGCCGGTGAACCGCCGATCATTTATCTCGCTACCTCGCAGGAGTTGCGTTTTGCGAACTACTGGGTGCAGATTCTGATTCGTTCGTCTCTGCCCCCAGCCGAGCTCACGCCACAGGTCCGGCGTGCCGTCGCCGAGCTCAATCCGGCAATCAGCGTGGAGTTCGACGGGTTCAGCAACATCCTGCGCAACGATTCGCAGCGCGAGCGGCTGATGGCCACGCTCTCGGGGTTCTTTGGTTTGTTGGGCGTGCTGCTGGCCAGCGTCGGACTTTATGGCGTACTTTCTTACATTGTAGTGCGGCGGACCAACGAGATCGGAATCCGCATGACTTTGGGCGCGGACCGGCGCGAGATTGTCGGCATGGTGCTCCGTGAGGCGGCGTTCGTGCTGGTGTGCGGCGCAGGCGCGGGCGTGGCGCTGCTGCTGATCGCCGGAAGGGCGGCGCGTTCGTTGCTCTTCGGTTTGCGCCCGAGTGACCCACTCACGCTGGGAGCCGCCGTCCTCCTGCTCGCCATCGTGGCGCTCGCGGCGAGCTACCTGCCCGCTCAGCGTGCCGCCAGGCTTGACCCGATGACGGCGCTGCGGGTGGAATGAAACGCTCTCACCCGGGTTGTAATCACTCGAACTCGATCAGGGCGATCTCGGGACGCGTGCCAACGCGGATCGGCGGGCCCCAGGTGCCGGCGCCGCTGGACGTGTAGACCATGAGCGTGCCGAACCGCTGGAGTCCGTAGGTGAACTCCCTGAAAACGCGCCGGGTGAGCCATGTGAAGGGAAAGAACTGGCCGCCGTGCGTGTGTCCGGAAAGCTGCAGGGACACGCCTTCGCTTTCTGCCACCGCTAATCCGTGGGGCGCGTGCGAGAGAAGGATGCTCGATGCGTCCCGATCGATTCCTGCTTGCTGCAAAACCGCGCGCAGGCGTTCCGGCCGCGTCGAAGCCCCGTAATCCACGCCGACAATCTGCAGGCCGTCGGCCATCGCCTTCTCGTTATTCAGCACGCGGATGCCCGCGCTGCTCACCGCCTCCAGGTACTTCGCCGGGTCGGAGAATTCTTCGTGATTGCCGGTTACAAAATACTTGCCGAACACAGGGGCGAACTCGTTCCACGGAGCGGCGACCGCGCCGGGGTTCACCTTGGTACCGTCGTAGAGGTCTCCCGTGATGAACACCACGTCGGGCCTGAGGCGCGCGAGACGGGCAACGATGCGCCGCATGAAACCTAGTCCGTTGACGTGCCCGAGATGCACATCGGAAACGAGGGCCGCAACGCGGCCCCGCCAAGAGGGCGGCAGGTTCGGCAGTTTCACGCGGATTCGTTTCACACGCACAGAGCGGGCATTCAACAGCCCGTAAATGCTCACGATGGCGGCCAACCCAAACAACGCCGTGACGAGGGCCGAACGACGAGGAACGACACCTACGAGCCTGCCCCCCAGGTAAAAGGTCCAGCAGAGGCCGGCTGCCAGCAGGAGGAAATTCAGAAACCCCAACCACACGCCCGCCAACCGATAAAGCAATCGCGCCGCAAAGTTGGCATAACGAAAGGCAAGCAGGCTGGCCACCACAAAACTGACCGATAATACGGCCAGCACCGCCCGCAGCCAGGTGGTCCCGGGCGGATCGGGACTCAATCGGAAGGCTGCCCAGGTGTCGTAAACGAACCAGTGCGCGAGAAACAGAATCGTCTGAATGACGACGATCAACCCGGCGATCCTGACGCGCATACGGGCGTCCTCAGGGGAGCGAATTCCATCCCGGACCACGATCCGCTCCACAATTGGATGTGACAGGGGCGCAATCCGATTGGCCTTGGAGCGGGTAAAGTCGCAAGCACACGGGCCACGCGCCAGCCTCGAAGAATCGCCTCTTTTGTTGTCCACCAAAGTCGGACAGTGGCATAATCACACCTTCCGAAGACTGCTACAGCCTTCGCGAGGCGGCGGACCGAGCCATGCGCACTGACCGTTTTGCCATCGGCATCGACTACGGCACCGAATCTGGCCGCGTGGTGGTGGTTCGCGTTCGCGACGGCGCCATTGTGGGTCAAGCGATCGTGGCCTATCCCGACGGCGTGATGGACGAGCGCCTGCCGGAAGGCGGCGTGAAGCTTGAAAACGATTGGGCGCTGCAGAATCCGCGGGATTACCTGCAGGTAGTGGAAAAGGGCGTGCCACGCGCGCTCAAGGAGGCGGGCGTCCCGGGCAACCAGGTGATCGGCTTGGGCACAGACTTCACGGCGTCCACGCCGCTCCCGACGTTGCGGGATGGCACACCTCTTTCGTTTCTGCCGAAATATCGCAAGCAGCCTCACGCCTGGGTGAAGCTCTGGAAGCATCACGCAGCGCAGGCTGAGGCGAACCGGATCAACGAAGTCGGACGCGAACGCCACGAGGATTTCATCCAAATCTACGGTGGCAGGTATTCGTCCGAGTGGTTCTTCTCGAAGCTCCTGCAGATTCTGGACGAAGCTCCGGCCCTCTACCAGGCCAGCGAGCGCTTCATCGAAGCCGCCGACTGGATCGTCTGGCAGCTTACAGGTAAAGAGAACCGCAACACCTGCACCGCCGGTTATAAGGCTATGTGGGTGAAAGGCCGCGGCTTTCCCTCGCCGGAATTCTTTCGCGCCTTAAAGCCGGGGTTTGAGACCGCCCTCGACAAGCTCACCGCCGACTACCATCCGCTCGGCGCGAAAGCCGGCGGTCTTACGGCGGAATGGGCGCGCAAAACGGGCCTGCGCGCCGGAATGCCAATTTCCATCGGCAATGTGGATGCGCATGTGGCCGTGCCCGCCTGCACGGTGGTGGAACCCGGGTCTCTGGTGATGATCATGGGTACGTCAATCTGCCATTTGGTGCTGGGAACGGACCGGCAGATGGTGGAAGGGATGTGCGGGACCGTTGACGGGGGGGTGGTGCCGGGATTATGGGGCTACGAGGCCGGCCAGTCGGCCGTGGGCGACATCTTCGCCTGGTTCTTCGAGCACGGCGTACCGGAATACATCCGCAGCGACGCGCGCAGACTCAAGCTGGCCGTCACCGAAGTGCTGGAAAAGCGCGCGGCGGCGCTGAAGCCTGGCCAGTCGGGACTGCTGGCGCTCGACTGGTGGAATGGCAATCGTTCGATCCTGGTAGACGTGGACTTGACCGGGCTGCTGCTCGGCATGAATCTGGCCACGCGTGCGGAGGAAATCTATCGGGCGCTGATCGAGGCCACAGCCTTCGGCACCCGCCAGATCGTCGAGGCTTTTGCCGGCAAAGGCGTTGCGGTCCGGGAACTCGTGGCCTGCGGCGGCCTGCCCGAGCGTAATCTTTTGCTCATGCAGATCTACGCGGACGTGACCGGACTCGAAATCAAGCTGGCCGATCCGTTGATGGCGTGCTCGGCCCTCGGATCGGCGATGCACGGAGCCGTGGCTGCCGGACCGGAGGCCGGCGGCTACGCGAGCATCTATGACGCTGCCCGACGCATGGCTCACGTGCAGCGTAAGACCTATCGCCCGAACCCCGCGCGCCACGAAATTTATAACCAGTTGTTTCGGGAGTATCAGACGTTGCATGATTACTTTGGCCGCGGGGCCAATGACGTGATGAAGCGGCTGAAAGAGTTGAAGCGGCGAGCCTCTGCCGGCTTGTCGCGCGAGGGGGTATTGGACGGCCCGTAATCTTGAGGACGGGACTTGCAGTGTGCAGAAAATTCTTCGCTTCATTTGCGACGCTTTTCCTGGTGCTTCTGCCAGGCTTACAGCGGGCGCAGGAGCAGTCCGCGCCGAGTCCCGATGAATTCCAGCGCGGTGAACGCACAATTCGTCGCTTTCCCCCTTCGGAATTCAAGAATGCGCCCCAATGGGTGGTGGTGGGCCTCGTCGCTCTAGGCTGCACCATCCCCCAGCCATTCGCCGCGCAGCAGCCGTCAAACCTGATCCGTGGTCAGTTTGCGAGAAACGGGGAATGGGACTGGGCCGCGATCTGCTCGAAGGAAGGCAAGTCGCGCGCCGTTGTTCTCTGGGACGGTCCGCCTGCCTGCCCCAACAGTTTCGGGGAGAGCGAGGATGTCGAGAGGCTTGCGACTTTCGGGAGCGGGGGGATCGGATACGAATATTCGATCGTCAGCGTCGGGCCCGAACAGATTCGCAAGGACATTCACGACTGGGGGGACCCGTCGGCGGAGGAACACGCTAAAGCCATCAGCCATGACGGAATCGAGCTTCCTTCTGGAAAGGGAGTTCAAATCGAGTACTGCTTGCGCGGGCAATGGACGATCGCTGCCGCGGGCGATTGACCGACATCAGTTTTTTGGCTTCGAACCGGGTTTTTCGAGCGATCTGAGACGCGCCGCATGATGGGTCTGGAACAGCTTCGAACGCAGGTCTGGCAAGCGAATCAGGACATCTATCGCGCCGGTCTCGTTACCATGCACAGCGGCAACGTCAGCGGCATCGACCGCGAACGTGGCCTCGTGATCATTAAGCCGAGCGGCATGGATTATGACAAAATGAAGCCGGCAGACTTGGTGCTGACGGATCTTGAAGGCAGGAAGGTGCGAGGAAAGTGGAAGCCGTCCGTCGATCTGCCGCATCATCTCTACATCTACAAGCATCGGCCGGACGTGGGCGGTATTGTTCACACGCATTCGAATCACGCTACGAGTTTCGCGATGCTCGGCCGTTCGATTCCGGCCTATCTTACTGCTATCGCGGACGAGTTTGGCGACGAGATTCCTTGTGCTCCCTACGTTGACAACGGCGGCGACCACATCGGCGAGGCGGTAATTGCGGCGGCTGGCAGGTCCCCGGTCGTGCTTCTCAGCAATCATGGCCTGTTTGCTTTTGGGCCCACGGTGGCTGCCGCCTTCAAGGCCGCGGTGATGGCTGAGGACGTTGCGCGGACGTGCCATCTGGCGCTGCAACTCGGCAAGCCCAAGCCGCTACCGCCTTCGGAGGTAAAGAAGTGGTATGACAGGTATCATTCGACCTACGGGCAGGAAGAGAACGATGAATGATGAACATTAACGCTGAGCGCGCCTCCGGGTTGTGGCGCGAGAGGAGAGTGTCGTGAGTTCGACTACGTTGGGAGTCATTGTCGGGAATCGTGGGTTCTTTCCGGCTGCGTTGGTGCGCGACGGGCGTGAGGAGATTCTGCGTCTGCTCGAGTCTGAAGGATACAACGTGATCTGCCTGACTCCGGAGGACACGAAGTACGGAGCGGTGGAGAGTCTCTCGGAAGCGCGCAAGTGCGCCGATCTGTTCAAGCAGCACCGCGACCAGATCGACGGCGTGCTGGTCACGCTGCCGAATTTCGGTGACGAGCGCGCCGTGGCCAATACGTTGCGCTTTGCCGGCCTCGACGTGCCGGTTCTGGTGCATGCATTTCCCGACGCGCCCGACAAGATGGTGATGGGTTCGCGCCGCGACAGCTTCTGCGGCAAGATGTCGGTGTGCAACAATCTGTGGCAGTACGGCATCAAGTTTTCACTCACCTCGCAGCATACGCAAGCGCCGTCTTCACCCGCCCTCCGGGCCGACCTCAAGAGCTTTGCCGCCACGTGCCGCATCATCAAGGGCCTTAAGAACACACGCGTAGGCGTGATCGGAGCACGGCCGGCCGCCTTCAACACTGTGCGCTTCAGCGAAAAGCTGATGGAGAACCACGGCATCACCGTGGAGACGCTCGATCTCTCCGAAGTCATGGGGCGCGTGGCTCGCCTGAAGGACGACGACGAGAAGGTGGCGGGCAAGCTATCCGGCATCGAAGGTTACGTGGACACGCGCGGCATCCCGCCGGCTTCGCTGCTGAAGATGGCGAAGTTCGGCCTGGTGGTGGATGGCTGGATCCAGGACAACCAACTCGCGGGCACGTCGATCCAGTGTTGGACGGCCATGGAGGAATTCTTCGGCGTGGTGCCCTGCACGCTCATGAGCATGATGTCAAATCATCTGCTGCCGAGCGCCTGCGAAACCGACATGATCGGGATGATCGGCATGTATATCCTCCAGCTTGCCGCGGGCGAGCCGAGCGCCATTGTGGATTGGAACAACAATTACGGCGATGATCCCGACAAGTGCGTGATCTTTCACTGCTCGAACCTTCCCAAGCACTTTTTCGAGGACTTCAAGATGGACTTTCAGGAGATCATCGCAGGCTCGGTGGGAAAGGACAACACGTTTGGCACCGTGGTGGGCAAACTGAAGAGCGGGCCGCTAACCTATTGCCGCGTCTCCACCGACGACCTGCGGGGCAAGATGCGGGCTTACTGCGGCGAGGGTGAGATCACCGCAGACCGGCCGCAGAGCTTCGGCGGCTACGGTGTGGTGCGCGTTCCACAGTTGCAGCAGCTATTGCAGCACATCTGCCGAAACGGCTTCGAGCATCACGTGTCCGTAAACCGGAGCCACTTCGGCAAGGCTGTCGCGGAGGCTTTGGGGAACTACAAGGGCTGGGAAGTGTATCAGCATGGCGAAGCATAGGGCCGCAGCGCGGCCCTATGCATTTCGCGACGGGTTATCAGTGCCCGCCGGGATGCCCTCCGGTTTCCGGCGACGATGGCGGCGGTGCCGCGAACTTGGCGTCGTCGATCGGAACGTTCTGCCGCACCTCGGCGATCTTGATTGTGAATCGTCCGCCGGGGCGCGCGATCGTCCACTGGTAAGGAATCTTCACGCCATCCGCCTCGTGATAATCCGCATAGTCAACCTGGCTTGGATTGCGGCCAAGAGGCGTTTGCACAAAGCGCATCTCGCGCAACAGCAGGCCTGACTCCTTGTCGAAGTAGAAGCGCACGGGCGTGTGACCTGGGCTGCGGGCCACGAGCACATAGGCGTCGCGGTCACCCACCTTGTCAAGCCGGGCGACACGAATCTGCTGGAACTCCGTCTTGATATCTGCGGCGAAGTAGAAGTCGGCGTTCCGCTTCTCGTTGTCCAACTCACCGCCGGCGATAGCACGCGTACGACCGAATCCACTCATCCAGCCGGTCTGGCCGTTGTAAGCCGTGACGTTGTCGCCGCGCTCGCTGTGGACCACGGTTACGCGCGCGTCCGGCGGCTTGGCGAAAACTTCCACCGCCATGCTGCCAGGGCCCATGCCGGTAAGGCTGCCTTTTTCCACGCGGCTGGTGATCTTATGCACGGCATCGGTGCCCCCGATGGCCTGCACGTACTTGTCGAGGATCTCGCCGGCATTCGGCAAGGCAGGGGCTTTAGCCTCGCCCATACCCTCGGGCTGAGGCTCGGTGTCGGCGATGACCGGCGTCGAAACCGGATCGCTCGAGCCGCGATGGCAAGTGTTGCAAGTCACCTCTGTTTCGCCGTTGAAATTGTCCTTGTTAATGGCGAACATCATCGTCATCATTTTGCGCGCCGTCTTCTTCTCTTCCTTGTCATCCTTCTCGAAGGCGCCTTGGACGTGGCAGAAGCCGCACTCCACTCCGAGCGAGGCGGTGATGAACTGCATGGCCGGGAAAAGCTGATCGGCGGGGATATCTTTCAACACCTGGATGTTCTTGAACTGCTGCGCCGCAGTCGGCCCCGGGTGAGCCGCGGGCGAAGCCTGGTCACCACCAGTCGATTGACCGCGCAGCGCCACTGCCGTCACGGTTAACGCCAGCGCCGCCATGGACAGTAATGTGTTCCGCGCCTTCTTCTTCATTTGTCCTCCAGGGCCCCGAGCGGGCCGGTGATGATTTAGGAAGCGACTTCCAGCCGAGAGGCGGGATATGCAATGCGTCCTCGAGGCTGCGACACAGCGATTAAGTGCGTACAAGCCGGAACAGTTATGAACGTATGGAAGGGTACAGGGGTTTCGCAGCCGGGCGCGGGCGGATTTGCGCCGTCCCGCGCCCGATCAAGTTCACTAGACGCTGGTTACTTGTTTGCAGTCAGACGTTGCTCGACCGCGTCCCAATCCACCACATTCCACCACTCTTTAATGTAATCAGGCCGGCGATTTTGGTACTTGAGGTAGTAGGCGTGTTCCCAAACATCGAGTCCGAGGATGGGGAATCTGCCCTCCATCAATGGGCTATCCTGGTTGGCCGTGGAAAAGATGTCGAGCTTGCCGGAGCCGTCGCGATAGAGCCAGGCCCAGCCGGAGCCGAAACGCGTAGCCGCCGCGTTCGCGAACTTCTCTTTGAACTGGGCGAATCCGCCAAATGTACTTCCGATGGCCTCGGCGATCTTGCCCTTGGGCTCGCCGCCTTTGTTTGCGCCCATCAGTGTCCAAAACAGGGAGTGGTTGGCATGGCCGCCGCCGTTATTGCGGACTGCGGTGCGGATGTTCTCCGGCACGATGGCGCAATTGTTCTCGAGCAGTTGCTCCAGGGTCTTGCCGGCGAGTTGCGGAGCCGACTCGAGCGCCTTGTTGAGATTCGTGACGTACGCGTTGTGATGCTTGTCGTGGTGAATCTCCATCGTCATCTTGTCAATGTAGGGTTCAAGAGCATCGGGCGCGTACGGCAGTGAAGGAAGTGTGAAGGGCACAGAGCCTCCTTTGGCGGGTGAAGTTCCCATGAGTTTCCTCCTTGCTTGATCTTTGCGCGGACCAGTCCGTCGGTTTCGGAAAACTTAGAATCTCACGCCGGACGGCCCCTCCGCGGGGGACGATCTCTTCGTCGCCGATGAATCGTCCCGACCGTTTATTCGGTCTCTTTAGATGCTACCACACCAGGCACTGTACCGGTGGTCGCGGGCGGCGGGTTGTTGCGAACCGCGTCCAGCAGCGAAGGGTCGAGCACCAAAGCCCGCGTGGGGAAGGGCATCTGAATACCCTCTTGGGCGAAGCGCTCCAGGATGCGTTTGCGCAACTCGCTTTGCACGCCGCCTTGATCCGCGAATCGCCGCACCGACAGGTAGAGGGTAAAGTCGAGTGTCGAGGCTCCGAAGCCGGGAATCAGTAAAGCCGAAGGCTCCGCATCCCTGGGCACGCCGTCGAAGCCCTCCTGAGCGAGGCCGCCCGCGATCTCGGTCAGAAGCTTCTCGACGCGTCTCGGGTCGGTGCCATAGGCTACGCCCACCTGGACCGAAGTGAGCAGGCGTTCCTCGGGAAACGAGAAGTTCGTGATGACCGCCTTGGCAAGCGTGGAATTCGGCACCACGACCATGTTGTTCAGGCCGGTCCGCAGCAACGTGGAGCGCCAGCCGATGCGTGTCACAAACCCTTCCTGGCCGGAATCCAGCCGGATATAGTCGTTTAGGTTCACCGGGTGGTCCGCCAGGAGGTAGAGCCCGGCAAAGAAATTACCGAGCGTGTCTTGCAAGGCCAGCGCCACGGCCACGCTTCCGACTCCGAGCGTGGTCCAGACGGCCGTGAGATGCACGCCCAGATTCTCCAGCACGACGATGACGGCGACTATCGCGAAGAGAACCTGAATCAGAAAGGTGGCGGGTTGCGTGGCGCGCTCGAGTGCCGGCTCCTTCTGGCTGATCCGGCCCAGGAATAAGGTGATCGCCCTGGCCGGAAAGTAGAACAGCACCGTGATGACGAGCACCAGGATCGCATGGGAACCGACGTGCTCCCATCGCCGCGGCAGGCTGAACTCTTCGAGCGCCGTATACAGGGCGGCCAGGATCAGCAGCGGAGCGGGCAACGATTCCAGCAGGGAGAAGATCAGCTCGCGCCAAGTATTGGGGTACTTCAGCGCATAGCGCCGGAAAACCCGGCTCAATCCAAAACCAAGCAGGAGCGCCACCATCAGCAGCACCAGAACGGCTGCACCGTCAATCACAGCGACGTGAACATGCAGAATTCGCGCCAGGTCACGAAAGGCTCTTGGTGTATGCTGCATGGGCTCGGCCAGCGTGGGTGGCGCGAGTCCGACGGATATCGGGTTTGCCAAAGGCATGTCCATGCGATGGGCGGGAGGGGAACTGCTCAGTCCCCGCCCTGCCGCCGCCTGAGCCCCCGGAGCCGGCTACGCGGGGGCCACAGCGCCTCAGCATAGCTTGCCCCGGCTCGACCGCGCAATTCCAGCGGCCTGACCAAATCCGAACGCTCCGGGGCTTCTAACGTTGTCCTTGCTCAGGGCGCCGCTCGGTGTTATCAAGGAACACTCGCCGCCAGCGTCCGAGACCCGGCGCGGGCGAACAGGCCTATGGACATTCGCGGCAGCGACGGCGGCAACGGGTCCGCCCAATTGGATCCCAGGCACGGCTCCCCGACGACCTCGCCCCTGGAAATTTCGGTCCGGCCCGTGCGCGCCATGGGCCTCCGCGACCTCGTGCTCTTCTATGTGGTCACCGGCATCAGCTTACGCTGGATCGCTACCGCCGCCGCTGCCGGGCCCGGCTCGATCGTGGTATGGATCATCGCCTGGGCGGCTTTTTATATTCCGTTGGCGCTCTCGGTCGTGGAGTTGTCATCGCGCTACCCCGACGAAGGCGGGCTCTATGTGTGGAGCAAGCGTGCCTTCGGCGGCTTCGCCGGCTTCATCTCCGCCTGGACCTATTGGACCAGCAACCTGCCCTATTTCCCCGCCATCCTGTATTTCGCCGCCAGCAACGCATTGTTCATCGGCGGCCCGCGCTGGCAGTCGCTAGCCTCGAATCGACTTTACTTTCTGGGATTCTCTCTCGTTGGGCTCGCGATTCCCACCGTACTGAACGTGCTCGGGCTTGACGTGGGAAAATGGCTGAGCAACGTTGGCGCCCTGGGCATGTGGATCCCGGTGCTGATCGTGATCGCCCTCGGGCTGGTTTCCTGGCATCGCTATGGCTCGGCCACGCATTTCACCGCCGCCAGCCTCATCCCCAGCTTCCACATCAAGGATGTCCTCTTCTGGGCCTCGCTCACCTATGCTTTCGGCGGGTGCGAAGCCGCTTCGTTCATGAGCGAGGAGATTAAGGATCCCCGCCGCAACATACCGCGCGCGCTGCTTCTGGGCGGCGCGACCGTGACCCTGGTCTACATTGTCGGCACAATCTTCGTGCTGCTGGCGGTGCCGAGCCGCGAAGTGAGCGAGATCCAAGGGTTGATTCAAGCCCTGTCCGTTACAGGGCAACACCTGGGTCTGCTATGGGTGATTCCCGTCGTCGCCGTGCTGATCTCACTCAGCAACCTGGGCGCGTCCGGGGCCTACCTTGCTGCCACCGCGCGCCTCCCGTTTGTGGCAGGCATCGACCGGTTTCTGCCGGCTGTCTTCGGGCGTCTCCATCCGCGCTACAAGACGCCGGATGTAGCCATCTGGACGCAATGCGTGGCCGGCATGATTTTTATCGTCCTCGGCCAGGCGGGTACGAGTGTGAAAGGCGCCTACGACGTGCTGGTCTCGATGGGCGTCATCACCTATTTCATCCCCTACCTTTTCGTTTTCTCGTCCCTGATCGTCCTGCAGCGCGAGCCGGCTGGAACCGGTGTGATCCGGGTGCCTGGCGGAAGGCGGGCCGCAATCGTCTTGGGCACGGTCGGGTTCGCCACCACCACCTTGATGATCCTGTTGTCCCTATTGCCGAGCCCCGACGACCCCAACAAGGTGCTGGCGGTCACGAAGGTGCTCGGATTGACCGCCGTTCTGCTCGCGATCGGCGTGTTGGTCTACCTTAACGGCAAGGCGAGGGCGAGAAGAGGTTGAAGCATCCGGCTCAGGCAAACCGCGTCCGCTTCCAAAGCAGGTAGCCTACACTGGCCAGCATGGCCAGTGTAGCCGCGCTTAAGACAATCATCCAGCCGACGTTTAGACTAAGGGCCGGGCGTCGGGCCGAAGCCCCAAGCCACACGAAGACGCCGAGCGCACCCGCCGCGATCACCGCATCACCGATTCGCATGCGTTTCCAGCCCTTTGGCTTGGCGCTGTCAGCCTCGACGGCCACGAGCCGATCGAAGGCGATTCCGGCGAGCGACGCCTCGGCCTCAGAGGCGTCCAGGCCATAGCGCGTAGACTCCCGCGCCACCGCCAGGCTGCGTGCTGCGTGCTCCTCGGAGGACGCCGCCGCGCCCGCGATGGCGACCGCGCCCGCGATCATGACGGCGGATCCCACCAGCACCAGGACGCGCGCGGCCGGGCGGCTTCCCGACAGTTCACCAAATACCAATGCGCCCCAGGCCAAGCCCCAAAGCTGATTGGTATTAGACAGCGGAATGCCCCGCCCGATGCCAACGTATTTGGCCGCGTACTGCTGGAAGAGGTCGCCTATGACCCAGCAGAATCCACCGAGAAACAACCAGAAGAGGGAAGGCCGCGCGTCCGCCAGAGCCTCACCGAGCGCATGCCAGCCGCCCTCGAAGGTTACCGCCAGCACCAGGACGGTGACGACCTCGCCCACCGTGAACACGGTCACAAACGAGAGCGGATTCATGCCGCTGAGGTACGCCTTGCGATAGGGAATGTACATCGTTCCCCAAAGCAGCGCCGCGCCCAGCGCCGCGGCCACACCGGAGACGGGACGGGGCGCGAGCGAAACCAGTCCTTGGGACGAAGCGTACCCCAGCAGAACAGCTCCGGTCACAATGGCCAGCGCCCCGCCTGCAACTCTCACCCAGGCGCCGCGCCCCGCGCCGCGCAGTTCCCGGAAAAACACAAAGCCCCAGAGCACGCCGATCAGGCTATTGGCGTTCCAAAGGGGGAAGGCAATGGAGAGGCCGACATCGCGGATGGCAAAAACGGTCAGGGTGTTGGCGACGGCCCACAGACCCCCGGCCAGGACCGCCCAAACCATCAGGTGCGGCCGCCGGCGGAGGTCGTCAAACACAAAGCCGGTGCCTTTCAGCACCGCAGGCAGCGTCCAGCGGCCAACGAAAACTCCTGCCACCATGCCAAGGGAGATCAGGAACGGCGAGATTCCGGTAGTAACCAGCTTGGTGGGCGCCTCGGCGGCGCCGAGGCCGGCTCCGGCCGCCAAAGCGCAAGCCACGCCGAGCGTATGCAGGGAGCGTGCACGAGCCGATGCGGGGGTGCTAGATTCCAAAGCCAAGTTGGGTCCGGTCAGCGCAGCGCCAGCAGCAGGATGATGCCCAGGATAAACATGCCCAGGGGCACCCAGAAATGACTGTCGGAAAGTATCGGCTTAAGCCAGGATGTTCTCATGCGCATACGCCGTCGGGCTTCTTAGAACGCAAGGGCCTGATCCAGGTCCGCGATCAGGTCTTCGGCTGCCTCCACTCCAATCGACAGCCGCACCAGGCCGTCCGTCACGCCCATGGCCACGCGTTGCTCGCGCGGCACGGCGCGATGGCTGGTGGAGGCGGAGTGCACGATCAAAGACCGCGTGTCTCCCAGGCTCGCGGCGCGCGCGAAAATCGCGCAGCGATCCATCACCTGCTTGCCGCTCTCGTATCCCCCTTGCACTTCAAAGCTCATCATGGCGCCAAAATCCTTCATCTGGCGCGCGGCCAACGCGTGACCCGGATGCCGCTCCAGGCCCGGATAATTGACTCGTTCCACGCGGGGGTGACCGTCGAGGAATGCCGCCACCCGGCGCGCGTTGGCGCAGTGTGCCGGCATGCGCAGGTGCAGCGTGTGGATGCCGCGCAGGATCAGCCAGGCGTTGAAAGGGCTCATCACGCCCCCGAAGTCACGCAAGACCTCGTGCATCAGGTCGGAGATGTAGCCCTTAGGCCCGACAATGGCCCCGCCCATGGCGTCGCCGTGGCCGCACAGGTACTTGGTAGCGGAGTGCACCACCACGGTGACTCCGAGCTTCAGCGGCTGCTGGAGGGCAGGGCTGGCAAAGGTGTTGTCGATCATGGTCGGAATGCCGCGTGAACGGCCGACATCCGCCAGAGCGCGGATGTCCAGCACATCGAGAACGGGATTGGTGGGTGTTTCGAAGTAGATCAAACGGGTGTTCGGCTGCACGGCGCGGTCAAAGTCTGCGGGATCGAGCGACGGAACAAAAGTGGCCGAAGCTCCCATGCGCGGCAGTTTCTTGTTCAGGAAATTGTAGGCGGCGCCGTATAGCGAACGCGATGCCACCACGTGGTCGCCCGCTTTGACGTATCCCAGGATAGCCGTGGAGATGGCGGCCATTCCCGTGGCGGCTGCGAGCGCCGCTTCCCCGTCTTCAAGCGCTGCGATTTTCTCCTCGAGCGCATGCAGCGTCGGATTCCCGTAACGGGTGTACATGTAGCCGGGCTTCTCGCCGCCGTAGACGGCGGCCATCTCGGCAGAATCAGCGGCGGCAAAAGTGGTGGACTGGTAGATCGGAGTGTCGAGCGCGCCCGTCAGCGGGCAGATCTGCTCCCCGGCGTGCACGGCGAGGGTGGCGAATTGTCTGGCGGAACTCATAGGCGAATATTGTAAGGGGCGATTCGCCGAAATGTCGAACCTCCCAATCGCGCACTTCGAACATGGGTGAAGCGGTCTCGGGGGCTCAAGCGCGCATTCACGGCTCCAGGCGCGCCGCGTGTGAGTGCCGTAAGTGCCTCGCCCTATTCGATCTTCACCCGTACCTTGACCTTGGGCACTTGGGCCCGCGCACCCCCGGATTCCGGGCTGGCCGGCAGGCCGAAGCGGTGCCGCGCCAGAAACAGATAGTGCAGGCCGGAAGCTGCCGCCAGCACGGCGGTGAGATCAACCAGAGAGCGGACCAGGAGGGGCTCGGCGAGCGGCAGATGCACTCGGGCGGCAAGCGCGGTGAACACGGTGATCACTTGAACCATGGTCGAGGCTTTCCCGAGAAGGCTGGGCGGGAAAGGGCGATATCCCGCCACCAGGCTGATCGCGCCCGCCGTGAGCAAAATTCCCACGTCGCGGCTGATCACCACGATGGCCAGCCACCCGGGCAAGGCCCCGCGAAACGCTAGCACCAGAAAGGCCGTCGTCATCAGGACCTTGTCGGCGATGGGATCGAGAGCCACTCCGAGTGGCGTCTGCTGGTGGAATCTGCGCGCCACAAAACCGTCGGCGAGGTCCGACAGAGCTGCTGCGCCGAGGACCACCAGGGCCGCCAGTTCGTGGTGATCCACCACCAGGATGGCGAAGATGGGGACGAAGATCAGCCGGAGGATTGTGATTTCGTTGGCGGGGCTCAGAACTCGCGAGGACATAGGCTGGAGGCCAGAATAGCGAGGCTCCGAGCGCCTGTCAAACGTCGTGCACGCGAGGCAAACAGACGTGCTTCCGTTCAAGCAGCGGGAGAGCGGTCCGCTACTTTCGATGGATGCTTCGCGGCCGGTGAGGGATGGCTCGCGCGAGGGCGGCCGCCTGGAGCACCTTCAGGGCTCGGTGGCGCCGCTCCGTACTCCGTGGCCAGGTAGCTGACGATGGTCTTAACGTCGGCGTCGGTAAGGTGAACGCCGTACGCGGTCATCATCTTCCGAACCTCAGGCTCCCAGTGGCTGGCGTCACCTCCGGGCTGGCGTACGATGTAATCGGTGGAATGGCAGATGGCACAGTTGCTCTCGACCACTTCGAGGCCGGGTCCGGGTTTGAGCGTGGCCAGGGCGTTGTCCGGGGGCAGCCTGATCGCCTTGGATGACGGACCCTGCGCCCGGAGGGCATACACGCTCATACCCGCCGCGGCGAGCAGCGCCAGAACGGCCGTCATCGAGAAAAGGGTCTTCGCCATGCTTTTCCTGCCCTCAGACAGCGGTTACATCCAGATGCTGGACTGCGTTATAGAGATACCCGGACGGATTCCACAGCGCCTCGAGCGGTTGCGACTCTCCAGCCTTGCTCACGGCCCGCACCATGAGCCGGAAAACGCCTGGCCGCTTCGCGGTCCAGTTGTAAGACCATACGCGGAACGAATAGGGTCCAAGCTCGTTCTCCAGCAGCGCGGATTTCCAGGTCCGGGCGTTGTCCTCTGAGACCAGCACTTCGCCGATGCCGTAACCGCCGTCGAAAGCCACGCCCTTCAGGGCCACCGGCCGTCCGGCGCGCACTCGCGCTCCGTAACCGGGCACGGCGATCACCGAGCGAACTTTCATCCGACTGATCGGCACCGTGCGGGCCGGCTTGGTGCCGGCCTCGACGCAGCCGCACGCCGTGTCCGGGATCCGGTATGCCGTCTTTACCCAAAAGCCGTCGAACGCGCGGTCGAGCACGCTGATCTCGGCAAGGTTCTTGACCCAATAGGTGGAGTACCAGCCAGGTACCACGATCCGCGCCGGGAAGCCGTTGAGCATGGGGAGCGGCTGCCCGTTCATTTGGTAGGCGACCAGTACGGTGGGGTCATCCATGATGCGGCCGATCGAGAGACCCTTGATCAGGTCGGGCACGCCCGGTGCGGCAGGCTGATCGAGGCCATTAGAAGTGACGTCCACGGCCGTAGACCTCACTCGGGCGGCCTTCAGGATGTCGGCGAGGCTCGCGCCAACCCACTCGGCGTTGCCCATCGCCCCGTCACCCCACTGGCCTCCGAACGGATGCGGGCTAACGCGACCCCGGCTGTTCCCAGAGCATTGCTGGACGGCCACCACCCGGGCGGGCTGGAATTTGCTCCGTAAGTCGTCCATGGAAAGCTCGAGCGGCCTGTCCACCTCACCTGTGATTTTCAGGCGCCATGAGTCGAGATTGATCTCGGTGGGAATTGGGAATACGTGATAGCGCACGTAAAACGCCTCGTTGGGGGTGATGGCGCGGTCAAAATAACGGACGGGCGTTTCGAGTTGCGGCGGACGCGATGTGAGCAGGATCAGGTCGGTTTTCTCAGGGTAGCGTACCAGAGGGCGCCCCGCCAGCAAGGGTTCGCCCGAATCAACCGTGGCTTGTGCGGCGGCCCCCGCATCATCGGCGGCCCAAAGAAGCCTGCCGCCGATGAGAGGCCCGGCGAGAGCGTGAGCCGAGGCCAGGCCGAACGTAGCCAGCAGGGAACGCCGCGAGATGACCGTCTTGCCTTCCGCCGGTCTTCCGTTCGCCGTTTTCCGGTCTCGGGCAGCTCGCGATTGTCTCATCGAATCCCCAGGCTGATTCTTAACTAAGTCTATTAATTCAATAGGCTATCTGATCGCCGGCTCCTCGTCAAGCCGGTCATTCTGCCTTGGAACGAGGAGCGTGGCGCCTTTCGGGTTCGTCGAGGTCTCTCCATTAACCGCCTGCTTACTAAGTTACTGATTTGAAAGACCTTGAGATGCACCGCAACTTTTGGCGGGCGTGTGGGTTTACATAACTGTTGCACAATCTGAGCCGAGCCAAGGCCGGCCAGAAGGGCGGATCCCGCCCAGCAACAGACAGGGGGAAAAGGAGAGAGAAATGACGACGAAAATCGCCAAGCTGTGCATGGGATCTTCCCTGGCAGCGGCTCTTGTAATTTTCCTGGGTGCACCGGCGCCAGCCGCCGCTCAGCGCGGGCGTCTTAACCCACAGCAAGTTGAGAGGATACAACGGAACCAGATCCGCCAAGGCCTCAAGAGCGGCCAGCTTACGAAGGGCGAAGCAGCCCGGCTGGCAGAGCACGAAAAGGCCATCAACACCGTGAAGGCTCAGGACCTGTCGAAGGGCCCTATGACGCCACAGGAACGCCAACAACTGAAGAATGACCTCAGTAACCAGGAGAAGGCGATTAAGAACGTTGAGGCCGGCAAGCCGACCCCTGACCCGATGCCCACATCAACTTCCGCTGCTCCACCGTTGGGCTAACTGCCTGGAATGCGAAGCCGGAGGACCACTCCTCCGGCTTCGCAGCCTCATCGCGCTTCACCCCCGTAAGCTTCTTAGAATGTTAGATCTCGTCCGGACGCTGGGCCTCCCCCATTCATGGCAGGATCATCGGTGAGCAGCACGGCGTCTCGACCGGCTTGAATTCCATCAACTCGGCGCGCGTCAGATTGGGATCATAGAGATTGAGCTGCCACTTGCCGTCGCGACCGATTTTCGGTTCTTCGGCTTTGTAGCCGCGCCCGAGCACCGTCTGATACGCCGGCTGGATGCTCGTCACGCCCAGGGCGAAATGGTGCATCACGCCGAGGGTCCGCGGCGAGGGGTCGTGCACATTGAGCATGTATTCCAGCCAGTCGCTGCCTTCGGGCACCCGCATATCCACCCAGTCCGTGCGATCGTCTTTCATCCCACCATGCCACATCAGCTTGAAACCGAGAACTTCTCCATAGAAACGATCGGCGGCGGCGCGGTCCGCGACCGTCACGCCCACGTGAATCATATGGTCGGAGACGCGCGTCGCGGGCAGGAACTTACCAAAGCTGCGCCTATGGAGCGATCCGGGCAGGTATTGGACAAACTCCACGTTGTGCCCGTCCGGATCCTTGACCATGAAGCTCAGGTTGCCGTCGAGTCCCGGCTTGAGATCTGACGGAACCTCCACACCGCGGCTCGCGAGATAGTCGCGAAGCTTGCTCGCGTCGGCGGTTTCAAAGGCGATGTGCGAGAGGCGGTCCTCCGTAGGGATCTTCAGCCCAGGGAACACCTCGATGTACTGATGGTCATTCACCTTGAAGTACGCGAGCATCAATCCGCCGCCGGGCTTGTCGAGAGTGAACGCTTCCGCGAGGCCGAGCACGTGCCCGTAGAACTCGCGGGCCGCGGCCAGGTTATCCGTCTTGAGGCCGATGTGAGCCACGCCCACAATGGGAGGGCGCTCGACTGCGGCGGGCTTTGGAGCGGGCGCCGGCACTGCGGACGCGGTTGCAGGGCGCGGCGTCTTAGGACCGGCGGCCAGAGCGACCAGCGCCGCGAAAGCCAGAGTCAGCGATCGGGACAATCGGAAGCGGACATTTGCCATGATCCGGATTGTCCTGCCGGGTCCGCGCGCTGTCAAGGAACGCGAGACTTCGGTGATGGGCTTAGCCCATTAGCGACATTTGAATAGGAAGGATTCGGAATTCTGCTGATCAGTTTAATCGGAGAGGATATAGCCAAGGAGCTATCTTTAGCCGGCAGCCAGAAGGCCAAGCCCGTTGTGGGGCTCCGGGATCGAGCCCCACGCCAAGCCTTCGACGGGTCAAACGCCCTTGGCGATCGGCGCGTCGACCAGGTTACCCCACTCCGTCCAGCTTCCGTCATAGTTGCGGACGTTGTCGAACCCCAGCAGGTATTTCAGTACGAACCACGTGTGTGAGCTGCGCTCGCCGATGCGGCAATAGGCGATGGTTTCGTGGCCGGGGTTGACGGACGTGTAAAGCTGCGCCAGATCGTCGTAGGGTTTGAAGGTCCCATCTTCATTGGCCGCCTTGGCCCAGGGCACGTTCAACGCTCCCGGGATATGTCCGCCGCGCTGGGCCGTCTCCGTCATGCCGGGAGGCGCGATAACCTTGCCGGTGAACTCGTCTACCGACCGTACATCCACCAGGTTGACGCTCTTGCCGTCCACGGCCGCGAACACCTGGTCGCGCTTCGCGCGGACCGACGCGTCCGCAGCGCTAGCCGAATAGCTCGCGCGCGCGAACTTCGGTACGTCAAGCGTCATCGGACGGCCTTCCAGCTCCCATTTCTTGCGGCCGCCGTTCATCAGGCGCGCGTCCTTATGGCCGTAATACTTGAGCTGCCAAAGCGCGTAGGCCGCGAACCAATTGTTGTTGTCCCCGTAGAGCACCACGACGGTGTCGGGCGCGATTCCGGACTGGCTCAGCAACTCTTCGATCTGCTGCTTGCCGAGGAGATCACGCCGGACGTTGTCCTGAAGCTGTGAAGTCCAGTTCCACGCGATGGCGTTCTCGATGTGCCCCTTCTCGTAGGCGGTGGTATCGACGTCGACTTCCACCAGGCGGACGTTGGCGTCGCCGCCGTGCGCCGCCACCCATTCGGTGCTGACCAAAACTTCGGGATGCTTGTAGTCGCCCATCAGACTATTCTCCTTTTCTGAACCCGAACCCGCAGGGGTTATTGGAAGGCAAGTAGAGTTTCAACAGCAGCGACAGAAGGCAGCCCACGAGGCCAATCGCCTTGTGACTGTGACGGGTTTGACCGCTGCGCCGCTGTTCATCTCTCTTCGTATACCACGCCGGACGCCCGGACGGCAACCGGCACGATGTGGCGCCGGACGCCCTCCGCAGGCTATACTTCCTGAACCGATCTGGCTTGTGGCGGCTATTCCTGGGGGCCCATAGGCAGCCGCAGGTGGCGCCGGCCGGCATGGACTCCGCATGAGTGCCTCCCATTCACTCGTTTATCTCGACGACCGCTGGGACGAGTCGGTTGCTGCCGGACTCGATGAGCCCGAGCTTCTGCGTTACCGTTCTAATCTCCTGGGCTCCGATCTCAGGATCACGAACTTCGGCGGTGGCAATACCAGCGGCAAAATCACGCAAAGCGATCCCCTCGATGCGAGCCCTTGCTCCGTCTTGTGGGTGAAGGGCAGCGGCGGCGATCTTGGCAGCATCAAGACCGCTGGCTTCGCCACGCTCTATCTCGACAAGCTGCACGCTCTCGCCGGCCGCTACCGGGGCGCAGCCTATGAAGACGAGATGGCCGAAATGTATCCTCTTTGCACGTTCGGCCCTAATCCCGTGGCGGCCTCGATTGATACGGCCCTGCACGCCTTTCTTCCTTTTGCGCACGTCGATCATCTTCATCCGGATTGGGGCATAGCCCTGGCAGCGGCGGCCAACGGCCGCGCCAAGATGGACGAGTTCAATCGGACCTTTGGCCACCGGTTGGTATGGCTGCCCTGGCAGCGCCCCGGGTTCGAACTCGCCATGATGCTCCGCCGGGCGGTCGAGGAGAATCCGCGGTGCGACGGCGTGGTGCTCGGCGGGCACGGACTCTTTACCTGGGGCGAGACCGCGCGCCAGAGCTACCGGAGCACCATCACCATCATCGATGAGCTCGGGCAGTTCGTCCTCGGCCACGTCGGGCTCCGCGCTCTGTTCGGAGGCGATCGTTACGCTGCCCGCGAGGACCGGGCAGCGCTCGCTCTTGAGTTGCTGCCGTTCGTGCGCGGCCGCATCTGCCTCCGCGAGCGCCGCATTGGCAGCTATAGCGGAGCTGCGGAAGTTCTGCGCTTCGTCAACTCCAACGACGCCGAGCCGCTCGCGCGCCTTGGGACCAGTTGTCCGGACCACTTCATCCGCACCAAGATTCGTCCGCTATTTGTGGACTGGAATCCGCAGTCCGAGGACCTGGGGGCGTTCCGCACCTGCTTCGACCAGGCGCTCGAGACATACCGCGCGGATTACGCACACTACTACCACTCGTGGGCCGAGGCCAATTCACCGGCCATGCGAGATCCCAATCCCACCGTGGTGCTCGTGCCGGGCGTGGGCATGTTCAGCTTCGGCAAGAGCAAGACGGAATCGCGCATAACGGGCGAGTTCTACATCAACGCCATTCATGTGATGGAAGGGGCCTCCGCCCTCGGCGACGGCGAAACCTCCGGCTCGCATGAGAGCGTACCCCAAGCCGGCGCTGCGGCGCCTGCGGCAGCCTTCCAGGTGCGTTCGAATTACGTCGCGCTGCCGGAATCGGAGGCCTTCCGCATCGAATACTGGCGGCTGGAGGAGGCCAAGATCCGGCGCCAGCCGCCCGAGAAGGAATTCAGCCGGCGCGTGGTGCTGGTGGTGGGCGGCGCCAGCGGCATCGGACGTGAGACGGCGCTGGCGGCGGCCGAGCGCGGCGCCCATGTGGTGGTGGCCGACCGGAACCTCGCCGACGCCGCGAAAGTGGCGTCGGAGGCGCAGGCGATCGCGGGCGCCGAAGCGGCCGCGGGGGTGAGCATCGATATTCGCCTGCGGGACTCCATCCGGAAGGCCCTGAATGAGGTGGTGGCGCGCTACGGCGGGTTGGACGTGGTCGTGAACACGGCAGCGCTTTTTCCCACGCCCCACGAGGGCCACGTCACCGACGCCCAGTGGGCGCTGACGCTCGAACTGAATGTCACCGGGAACCACCTGCTGGTGGATGAGGCCAGCCGCATCCTGCGGGCGCAGAATCTGGACGCATCGGTGGTGCTCACCAGTTCCGCCAATGCCGTTGTGCCCAAACGCGGCAGCGAAGCCTATGACGTGAGCAAGGCGGCCCTCAGCCACCTCGTGCGCGAGATGGCAGTGCGTCTCGCGCCCCTGGTACGCGTGAACGGCATCAGTCCGGCCACCGTGATCAAAGGTTCCGCGATGTTTCCGCGCGAACGTGTGATCGCTTCGCTTGAGAAGTACGGCATCGCCTTCGATCGTGGAGCCGGCGACGAGGAATTGCGGACGCGCCTGGCGGATTTCTACGCCGAACGCACCCTCACCCGGCAGCCCATCGATCCCCGCGATTGCGCCCGGGCCATTCTTTTCCTGGCCGGCCCGCAGGCGCGCTGCACCACCGGGCATCTCTTCCCGATTGACGGCGGCCTCACCGAGGCCTTTTTGCGATGAAAGTCAAGACCGAGAGGCCCAAGCCTCTTACCGAGACCGCGGACCGCCTGCGGGAGATCCAGGACGAACTCGACGCCGGGCTCGCGACCAAGCCCGGGGCTAGCAGCCTGGGCCAAGCTCAGGCTCTCCGGCCCGCTTTGATCGCCGTGGACCTCGGCGCCGAGAGCTGCCGCGTTTCCCTGTTGCGCTGGTCAGGGGACCGGCCCGTTATGGAGCTGGTGCACCGGTTTCCCAACGGCCCGCTCGATCTCGGCGGCCGCCTGCGGTGGGACCTGGAGGGCATCCTGCAAGGCGTCGAGGACGGGCTGCGCGCCTGCGCCCCAGCCTTCGAGGCCGGGCGAATCAGGCGCGGCCAACAGGGCATCGCCAGCATCGGCGTCGACGGCTGGGCGGTGGACTACGTGCGCCTCGGCGCGGACGGCAAGCCGCTCGGCGATCCCTACTGTTATCGCGACGAGCGCACGGTTGAGGCGGAGCGCGAGGTGCTGGCCCGCATCCCTCCCGGCCGTCTTTACGCATTGACCGGCATCCAGCAGCTGCGCATCAATACACTGCACCAGCTTTACGCGGACACCGGCGACGGCGTCATGGCGGACGCGCCGTGGCTCAACCTGCCCGAGTACGTCCTGCACGCGCTCGGCGGGCGCCGCGTGTCCGAATACACCAACGCCACACACACGCAGCTCGTCGACCTGAAGGGGCGCAACTGGTGCGAGGAGATCTTCGCAGCGGCTGGACTTGACCTTCGGGCGGCACCCGCGATTGTGCCGAGCGGAACCTGTCTGGGGCGGATCAGCGGGCCGCTCGCCCGGATACCGGCTTTTCGCGACACGGAGTTGATCGCGCCCGCCTGCCACGACACGGCCTCGGCCGTCGCCGGCATTCCCGCCCAGGGGGAAGACTGGGCCTACATCAGCTCCGGCACCTGGTCGCTGGTGGGCACGCTTCTGGACCAAGCCTGCACCTCTCCCGACGCTGAGCGTTTGAATTTCACTAACGAAGGCGGAGCCGGCGGCAAGGTCTGCTTTCTGAAGAACGTCAACGGCATGTGGATGCTGCGTCAATGCATGGACTCGTGGCAGCAGGCGGGCGGCGTCTCGACCGTGCCGGAGCTCATCGCGGCGGCGGAAAAGCTTCCAGCACCCCCCGCGCGCGAAGCCTTGCTCGATGTGGACGCTCCCGACCTCATGCTGCCCGGAAACATGCCGCAACGCATCAACGCCCAGCGAAAGCAGGCCGGACTCGCGCCGCTCGACGAATCGCCGGACGCCGCCCCCGCCATGGCCGGCCTGATTTTCCATAGTCTGGCCGCGCGCTACGCCGAAGTACTGAAGAGCGTGGCGGAAATCACCGGGAAGCGCCTGCGGCGGCTCTACGTGGCCGGCGGCGGCGGGCGCAACGCTTTCCTGAACAGGCTGACCGCTGAGAAGACCGGGCTCGAGGTCCATTGCGCCGCCGTCGAGAGTTCAACCGTGGGCAACTTCGCAATTCAGCTCGCGGCCCTGGAAAGCGCGTACGACCAGCAACTCGGCGTGAAGGCCGAGGCGGTAGCGCGTTGGGCGGGAATTCTGGCGGAGGCAGAGGTCAGCAGCGCGTAGGTTGCGGGGCTTATCTTCGCGCAGCGGCTTCTCGGGTCCGGAATCTCTTTACACGTCAATGCCCTCAATACGAATCAGGCTCTCGAAACGGATTGTCTTTGCTCTGCTGCTCGCCGGTTCAGTGCTCGCCTGGAGCGCGCGCCGCTGGGCCCAGGAGGCCGTCGTGCCGTCTTGTGACCTTTTGATCACCCATGGCCGCATTCTCGACGGCAGCGGCAGCCCATGGTTTTCAGGCTCTATTGCCGTGAAGGACGGCAAGATCGTCGACGTCGGCCGCCTCACGGGAACTACGGCCAGGCGGGTGATTGACGCCGCCGGACTCGCCGTGTCGCCCGGCTTCATCGATCTGCACAGCCATTCCGACTACACGCTGCTCGTGGACGGCACGGCGCAAAGCAAGATTCGCCAGGGCGTGACCACCGAAATCATCGGCGAGGCCGCCTCCGCAGGTCCGATCCTGGGACCGGCGGTGGCCGATTTTGACAACGGCACCGCCCCGCTCACCCAGAAGGACGGCCTGCAGCGTGACTGGACCACCCTCGGTGAATACTTCGCGCGCGCTGAGCGCCAGGGCATCTCCGTCAACATCGCCTCCTACGTGGGCAGCGGGCAGGTGCGCCTGGACGTAATGGGGAACGTCAACCGCGCGGCCACCGCCGCGGAGCTTGGGGAGATGGAGCGCCTGGTGGACCAGTCGATGCGCGGCGGCGCCATCGGCGTGGCGTCCGGCCTGATCTATGCGCCCAACATGTTCGCGTCGACCGATGAGCTGGTCGCCCTCTCGCGGGTGGCGGCGCGTTACGGAGGTCTCTACACCACCCACATTCGAGGCGAGGGCTCGAACAGCGTGCCGGCCCTCGAGGAGGCGATCGCGGTGGGCGAGCGGGCGGGCCTGCCGGTCCACATCCTGCACTTCAAGAGCAACGGCCAGGCGAATTGGGGCCGCATGCCGGACCTGATCGCGTTGATCCAGGCGGCGCGGGATCGCGGGCTCGACGTCACTGCCGACCAATACCCCTACATCGCGGGCATGACCGGTCGCGAGCAGTGCGTGCCGCCGAAGTATCTCGAAGGCACCGCCGATGACGTGGTTGCGAGGCTGCACGATCCCCAGGCGCGCGCTGCGATTCGCGAAGCCATCGCCCACGGCCTGCCCGGTTGGGACAACAACGAAGTCGGCGACTGCGGCGGCTGGCAGGGCGTGATGGTGGCCTCCTGCAAGCTGCCCGAGGACAAGAAATACGAAGGCCGGCGCATGGACGAAGTGGCGCGCCTGATGAACAAGGACCCGGTCGACGCTCTGTGCGATTTGCTGATCGCCGAGCACGCCACGCCCATGGCCATCTACTTCAGCATGAGCGAGGCGGACGTGGAATCGGCCATGAAGCAGCCCTGGGTGGGCATCGGGTCCGACGGCGCGGCCGTGAGCCCGGCGATGACGTTCATGGGCCGCCCGCATCCGCGCTTTTACGGCACCTTTCCGCGCGTGCTCGGCGTCTATGTGCGCGAAAAGCACGTGCTGACGCTCCCGGACGCCGTCCGCAAGATGACCTCGCTCTCAGCTTCCATCGTCGGCCTCACGGACCGCGGCCTGCTGCGTCCGGGGATGGCGGCGGACCTGGTAATCTTCGATCCCGCCACCGTGAAGGATCGCGCCACCTTCGAGGATCCGGCCGAATACCCGGCCGGAATTCCGTACGTGATCGTCAACGGCACAGCCGTGATCGATAAAGGCGAGCATACGGGGGCGAAACCGGGGAAAGTGCTGTACGGGCGCGGGCGCGAGCAGTGACCGCCGGTCCGTCGTCACGACGATAAGCCGCGCAAACCCGCAGAGTCGATGGACTATGGATCGCTACTCTCGCGTCCCTCTATCCCCGGGGCCGCGGTCGATCATTCGTACCGCAGCGCTACCATGGGATCGACCCTGGTAGCCCGGCGCGCGGGAAGATAGCCCGCAAGCAGCGCCGTAGCGGACAGCAGACCCGCAGCGGCGAGGATGGTTACCGGATCGTGCGCGCCTAGTCCGAAGAGCATGCCTTGAAGCAGCCGCGTTGCAGCCAGCGACAGACAAATGCCGATGGCGACGCCGCCGGTTAGAACGAAGACCACGTCGCGCATGATCAGCCCCAGAATCGATCCCCGCCGGGCGCCCAGCGCCATCCGGATGCCAATTTCCGTCCGGCGCTGCGTTACCAGATAGCTCAGCGTACCGTAAAGTCCAACCATCGCCAGCAGCAGCGCCAGAGCGCCGAAAAATCCGGAAAGCAGCGCCAGCAGGCGCTCCCGGACCAGCGAGTCACTCACTTGCTCGGCCAGGGTGTAGAACTGGAGAGGAATCTCATGGTTCACGCCTCCGACCGCGGCCTGGATGGGCGCAGCCAAAGACGACGGCGGTATGGCGGTTCGCAGCTCGAAGCTTACGGATTCGAAATGCTGCGAGTCCTGAGTAACGGGAAAGTAGGCGGTGGCAGCAGCGTCTTCGCGGACCGAAAGGTACTTGGCGTCCTTCACCAATCCCACGACTTCGATGGGCGCGGCTGGCTGGCCTTCCATCCCTACCATTCGGAATGTCTTGCCGACGGGATTCAGATTAGCGAAGAACCGGTGCGCCAGGGTCTGGTTGATAATCGCCACCGGAGCAGAGGTCGCCGTATCATCACTGCTGAAATTCCTTCCCGCCAGCAGAGGCGTCCGCAGTGCCTTGATGAAGCCAGGCGAAATACAATTGAACCAGACGAGAGCGTCCTGGCCCGTCAGGCCTTTGGACCAGTCCGTCTGGATCCACCCGTTCCAGCCTCGGTGGCTTATCGGCGTGAACGCGGAGCGTCCAATGGAGACAACGCCCGGCAGGGCGCCCAGACGGCGCTCGATCTCGTCGAAGGCTGCAGGTTGCCGGTCCGCGGGCACCTTCGCGATGTGAAGGTCGGCATCCACCAGCAGGACGTTGGTGCGATCGAAGCCAATGTCTAGCGTGGTGAGCTTGGCGAAGCTGCGCAGCAGCAGGCCGGCAGCCACGAGCAAAACTACCGAAAGCGCCACTTGGCCTGCCACGATCCACTTGCGAACCGCGAACCGCATCCTAGGCCCGCCCCCGGCTGCCTGACCGCCCTTCATCGCAGAGGCCAGCGAGACTCGGGTGGAGCGCAGCGCCGGCAGAAGCCCGAACAGGATACCCGTAAGCGCCGCCAGGGAAAGAGTGAATCCGAGCACGCGGCCGTCGAGCGAAAGGTCGAGGAAAACTCGGTCCCGGGCGGTCGAGAGGTAGCCGACCAGCAGGGCGGTACCCCAGCGCGCGAACAAAATTCCCAGCAGCGCTCCGGCAGATGAGAGGATTATCGCTTCGGTCAGCAACTGTCGAATCAGGCGGGCGCGGCTGGCGCCGATGGCCCGCCTCACGGCGATCTCTCTTTGTCGAGCGGCGCCGCGCGCCAGCATCAGGCTGGCGATGTTGGCGCAGGCGATCAGCAGCACCAGCCCGACCACGGCCATCAGCACGCGCAGCGGCTGGTCAAACTGCCGCCGCAGCTCGGAGGTGCCGGTTGCTGCGGGAGTTGCTACCAGGGTCTTCGCGAAATGTCGCTGCTGGTCGGGGGAAAAGTCCCGGGGCACGGCACCGGCGAAGATTTGCGGCGAAAGACCCTCCAGGCGGGCGCCCAGCCGCGCCAGGCTGACTCCCGGCTTGATGCGGCCGGCGATGTTCAGCCACCACCAGGAGCCCTGATCGAGGCGCGAGTTCTTACCGTCAAAAATCGTGGCAGCGCAGAGCGGCACTGCGACATCGAACTTCTGGCCCACATCCATGCCGAAGAAGCCTGGCGGGGCGACGCCAACGACTTCGAAGGGATGATTGTTGAGAGAGAGTGTGTGGCCGACGGCGCCGGCCGATCCTCCGTCGTGGTCTTGCCAGAAAGCGTAGCTGAGCACGGCGACCGCGGGGCAGCCGCGCCGGTCGTCGGAGAGCGCGAGCAGGCGTCCTGCGGCGGGCCGAAGGCCAAGGGCGTTGAAGAAATCGCCGCTGACCCAGATCGCGATCGCCTGGTGAACCACCCCTCCCTGCGAGAGGTCGAATTTGTCAGTCGACCAGGCAAAAACTCCTGAAAAAACATCCTGCCGGTCGCGCACTTGCTCCCAAAGGGGGTTGGTGAAGATGGGGTCGGCTTGGCCCGGCGAGCGCGGCGCTCGCATCTGGACTTGCAGAATCTCGTCAGGCCTTTCGACGGGCAGCATCCGCAGCGTGACGGAGTCGATCAGGCTGAAAATCGCGGTGTTGGCCCCGATTCCCAGCGCCAGCGTTAGCACGGCAACCGCCGTGAAGCCGGGATTCCTGGCGAGCATGCGCAGGCCGTAGCGAACGTCCTGCCCTAATTGCTCGAGCCAAGCGAAACTCCACACCTCCCGCGTGTCTTCCCTGACCCGGGTCACGTTGCCGAACTTGCGCAGGGCCGCATAATGCGCTTCGTCCGGCGGCATGCCGCGTTCGATATTGTCCTGAGTCTCCCGCTCGATGAAGTCGCGAATGTCGTGGTCGAGATCGTTGATCATGCTCTTGCGGCGGTTCATGACTCACCTCTATTCGGCGGGGCCGGCGCACAACGAAGTTGTGCGATTTCGTCTAGGGGCACAGAGGCTTCGCAGCTCGCCCGATAGGTACATCCGAGTTGTTGTGTTCACAATCGCAGAGCCAATCGCTCTGGGCCACCCCCACCCAGGACCCCACTCGGGACGAATTGCACAACAAATTCGTCGTGGCTACCGCCTTGCACCAACCACCAACACTGACGATCGTTTCATTCATATCTCAGGGCAACCATCGGGTCGAGGCGCGAGGCGCGGCGCGCCGGCACGAAAATTGCCGCGAGGCCAATGGCCGCGAGCAGAATGACCGCCAGGGCAAGGGTCAACGGGTCGCTTGCTTTGAGGCCGTAAAGCAGCGAGCTGGCAGCTCTGCCACCGCCGAGCGCCAAGGCCGCGCCAATTGCTATCCCGATCCCGATCAGCACTGCGACTTCGCCCAGGATCAGTCCGACAATTCCGGAGCGCCGCGCGCCTAGCGCCATGCGGATTCCGATTTCGTTGGTGCGCTGAGCAACGGTGTACGAAATCACGCCGTAGAGCCCAATCGCGGCCAGCAGCACGGCGAGCCCGCCGAAAAACCCGCAAAGCGTCGCCATCAATTCATCCTGAGCCAGGGAGTCGCGAAGCTGCGTCCGCAGCACTATAAACTGGACATCAACTTCCGGGTTCACACCGGCAATCGCGTTCTTGACGCCGTTGGCCACGCTCGCCGTGCTCACCCGCGAGCGAATCAGAAATGTGACGTAGATGCTCGGGTGTTCGTCCTGGGTGCGCTGAAAATACACGATCGGCACAGACGGCTCGTGCAGGTCGTTGTAAACCGAGTTCCCGACCACTCCGACGACGCTGTAGTACGGCTTCGGCATCCCCGGAGACGCATCCCGGTGAAACTGCTGGCCAATGGGATTCTTCGACCGGGAGAGGACCTGCTTCACGAACGCCTGATTGACGATGGCCACTCTTGGCGAATCGGCCGAGTCGTTCCGGTTGAAGTCCCGGCCGGCAAGAAAGGGTATTTCCATAGTTTGGAAATACCCGGGGCTGACGCGATCCTCCCAAGACATGCCCCCGGTGATATCGTTTTCCGGGAGGACGCCGGTGTTCGACGAGTTTCCATTCACCGGAGAACGGTTCGAAGCTGCGGCTGCGGCTACGCCCGGCACCGCGCGGATGCGATCGAGCAATTCTTCAACGAATGAGGTCCGGCGCGCCTCCGGCAAATCTAAGCGCTGAAAAGCGACGTTCGCGACGAGCACCCCGTCCTGCTGAAATCCGATAGGACGCGTCATCAGATTGAAGAGGCTGCGGACGAAGAGCAACGCTCCGGCGAGCAGCACCAGCGAAAGGGCCACTTGCGCCGCCACGAGCACGCGCTGCAGCCGGAAACGCTCGCGCCCGGAAGTCATTCCGCGCCCGGCGGTTTTCAGCACCGACCCAGGCGACGCGCTTCCCGAGCGCAAGGCAGGCGCCAGGCCAAAGAGAATCGTCGTCAGGATAGCCAGGCCCGCCACGAATCCGAGGACGCGCCAGTCTGTGTGCAAATCGAGAAAAACCGGGTTATCAGGGGTGCTGATGAACCGAACGAGAGACTGGCTGAGAATGGCGGCGAGTACGCCTCCGCACACCGCGCCGGCAACCGCGAGCAATGAGGACTCAGAAAGCAACTGCCGGATGAGCCGCCCGCGCGAGGCGCCCATGGCCAGCCGCACGGCGATTTCTGGCCCGCGCGTGCTCGCCCGGGCGAGCATCAAATTCGCGAGATTGGCGCAGGCAATCAACAGAACCAGCCCGGAAAGACCCAGGAGCAGCCAGAGCGAGGTGGAATTCCTCTCCCGCAAGTTTGAAAAGCCATTGGCGGTGGGCAGCGCTTCGAGCTTGTAGGAAAGGTAATGCTTGACGTGGTCGGGGTCATACTGCGGCGGAACCGTTTCCTCGAGCGCAGCGGGAGCGATCGCCGCAAGCTGCGCCCTGGCGTGCTCGAGCGACCAGCCTGGATTCAGCCGTCCTATCATCGCCAACCACCAGTCGTGGCGGGCATCCGCGCTCGTGATCCGGCTGTACTCGCCATAGACGATGGCATCCGCGCAAACCGGAACTGCAAGGTCGAACTGGTCGCCGACCGAGACTCCGTAAAATCCGGGCGGCGTGACGCCCACAATGGGAAAAGGGTGGCCATTGAGCGTGAGAGTCTTTCCGATCGCCGAAGGGGCGCCGCCGTATCGCCGCTGCCAGAAGGCATAGCTCAGGTCCACGCCGCCTGCGCAGCCTGGCTGGTCGTCACTGGGCGAAATCAGCCGGCCGAGAAATGGGCTCACGCCAAGGACGGTGAAGAAGTCACCGCTGACCCAGATGTCGTGCGCAATATCCATTTCGCCGCCGGTAGCCAGATTCGCCTGGTCACCACTCCAGGCGGCGATGGACGAAAACGCCTTCTGCTGCTGCCGAACCTGCTGCCAGAGGGGATAAGTGAAGTCGGGATACGGACCGTTGAAGCTCCCGCTCACCCAGAGATCTGTCTTCAGATGGATGGTGGCCAGGCTTTGAGGGTCTTTCACGGGCAAAGTTCGCAGCCGGACCGCGTCTACGAGCTGGAAAATGGCGGCGTTCGCGCCAATGCCCAAGGCCAGGGTAAGGAGCGCGACGGCCGCGAAGCCGGGCGACTTCGCAAGCGTGCGCAACCCGTATCGAATGTCCTGCCCTAATTGCTCAAGCCAGCGGAAACTCCACACCTCCCGCGCCTCTTCCTTCACCTGGGTCGCGTTGCCGAACTTGCGCAAGGCAGCATAGCGCGCTTCGTCCGGCGGCATCCCGCGCTCAATGTTGTCCTGAGTCTCCCGTTCGATGAAGTCGCGGACGTCCTGGTCAAAACTTTCCATCATGCGCTTGCGGCGGTTCATGATTTGCCCTCTTGTTCGGCGGGCGTGAGAATGCGGGCGATCGCTCCCGCCAGCTTGTCCCATTTGCCGGTCTCAACGGCCAACTGACGGCGTCCCTTGGCCGTCAACCGGTAGAACTTGGCCCGGCGGTTGTTCTCCGAGGTGCCGTCCTGCACCGATATCCAACCTCGCTTGATGAGCCGATGCAGGGCGGGGTAGAGCGACCCCTGCTCGACCTGCAACACGTCTTCCGACCTCATCTCAATCGCTTTGGCAATGGCATGGCCGTGCGCCGGGCCGAGCAGCAGCGTGCGGAGGATCAGCAGGTCCAGCGTCCCTTGCAGCAGTTCGATGCGCTCTCGTTGGTCTTTGGTAGACATTCTAGGTGAATTTACTCCCCTTCCAGTAGAATGTCAAGGTGAAAGCGAATGACGATCTGCGATTTTGCCGAAAAGACCGCTGAAGCCCTCGAAAGCGGCTTGTAAGCAGAGCGGAGGAGCCTCGGGTCGCGCGGAGTGCATGGAGTGGATCGGTTGCTGCGTGCGCCTTCGAGCGGAGAAAAGTGGGACTGTGTAGCCCCGGAGCTAGCCCCAGCCTTACTCGCTCTGAGGGCAGAAAAAAAAGAATCTAAAATTTTGCAAAACGAAGCCACTAAGTGCTGTTGAATCAATAAAACTGCCCGAAAAATAGGTCAAAACGAAGTCAAACGAAGCCAACTGCCGCCCCCTCGCCTCCGGCCGGGAATTCACATGGTAAGTCTCATGCCATCAACATGATAGCTATGGCTTAGCGGCTAAACTGCGCGCAGACGAGCTGAAAAACGAAGCCAGATTCGCGAGCGGCCCCGCCGAGGCTCTGGCGGGAGCGCCGTCAGCGAGTCGATGATCTACCGCCGCGGCCGGACGGATGCGCGGTACAATACGTGAATCATGGCGCAAAAGGATTGCCCGGCGTGCGAGGGCACGGGCTGGAAGCTGGTGGATGTGGGGGGCGTTTCGCGCGCAGAGCGCTGCGATTGCAGCCTGGTGAGCCAGCCGGGCGACCTGCTGCGGCGCTCCCGGATTCCACCGCGCTACGAGCACTGCGAGCTCGCGAACTTCGACCTGCGCAAGGACGAGGCCACGGGATCCGTCAATGGTTACCTGGAGCGGGCCAAGAGCAACGCGACCTATTTCGTGCGGGAGTTTCCCAACGTAGACTGCGGCCTGGTGCTGACGGGCCCCACGGGCGTCGGCAAAACTCACCTGGCGGTGGCGGTGTTGCGGGGATTGGTCGAGCGCGGTTTCGAGTGCCTCTTCGTGGATTTCCGCGAGCTGCTGCAGCAGATCCGCGAGAGCTACGACGCGGTTTCCGACACCACGGAGCTTCGGCTGCTCCAGCCGGTGATCGAGACCGAAGTCCTGCTGCTCGACGAGCTCGTGGCCGCGAATCCCAGCGATTGGGTCAAGGAACGCCTGGCCTACATCATTAACGCCCGGTACAACCAGAAGAAGGTCATGCTGATTACCACCACGCTCGCCTTCGGCGAGGCGGGCCGGGCGGCGGTGGCGGGGCCCGGCGGCAAGACGCCCTCGGGAGATTCGATTCCGAACCTCGAGCGCTCGCTCGATCAGTTCGGCGTCACGCTCAGCTCGCGGCTTTACGAGATGTGCAAGCCCATCGAGATTTACGCGCACGACTTCCGCAAAGAGGTAAAGCAGGCGGGCTACCGGTTCTACGCCGACTAGCCCCGACGACCATGCCCACACTGGCGCGGAAATCCGCCGGATCTTCAAACGCGGGCGCCGCGGGCGCTCCGGCTAACCTGGAGCGCGTCTTCGGGCTCGGAGGCTGGCTCGCGAGGCATCACCCGCGCTACGAGCACCGTCCGGCACAGCTCGAGATGGCCGAGGAGGTCGCGGCGGCGCTCGAGCATCGCAAGCACCTGATCGCGGAAGCGGGCACCGGCACCGGCAAGACCCTGGCGTATCTGGTGCCCATCATCCTGAGCGGACGCCGCGTGGTGATCTCGACCGGCACCAAGAATCTGCAGGAGCAGCTCTTCACCAAAGACCTGCCGTTCCTCAAGAAGCTCTTTCCTGACGTGCGTGCCACGCTGATGAAAGGCCGCGCCAATTACCTTTGCCGCCAGAAGCTCTACGATGCCGAGCGGCAGCCGGTGCTCGGCGGACTTGATGAAATGGACCTGTTCGCTCAGATCCGGAAGTGGGAGCAGCGCACCGAAACGGGCGACCGGGTTGAGCTGCGCCACATGCCCGATTCGAGCGATCTGTGGGGCAAACTCGACGCGCGCCGCGAAGCCTGCACCGGCCAGAAGTGTCCCGAGTTCGCGCGCTGCTTCATTACATTGATGCACCAGCGCGCCGCCGAGAGTGACATCATCATTGTGAACCACCATCTCTTCTTCGCCGATCTCGCCCTGAAGCAGGACGAGTACGCGAGCCTCCTGCCCGATTACTCCGCCGTGGTCTTCGACGAGGCGCACGATCTGGAGGACGTGGCCACGCAATACTTCGGGATGCAGTTCTCGAACTACCGCGTGGAAGAGCTGGCGCGCGATACGGACCAGACGCTGCGGCAGAAAGACCTGAAAATCGCCGAAGTGCTGGCGGCCGTGGGCGACCTGCGCCGGCGCGCCGAGATCTTCTTCGATCTGTTTCCCTCGGGCGAAGGGCGCTTCCCCTTCGACCGCCGTGACCAGTTCCTGGAAGGCAATCGCGCAGCTTACACGAGCACTCAGAATGCGCTGCTGCGTCTCGAAACCGAGCTGAAGCGCATTCCCGATCGGCCCGAGGAGATCAACAACCTCGCCCGGCGCGCCGAAGAGTTGCGGAAGACGCTCGAAACCGTGCTGGAAAGCCGGGACCGCAACCTGGTTTTCTGGTGGGAGAGGCGCGGACGCGGCATGTTTCTGGAGGCCTCGCCGATCGACGTCTCCGCCATCCTGCGCGAGCGCCTGTTTGAGAAGGTGGAATGCGCCATCCTGACCTCGGCCACGCTCACGGTGAGCGGCACCTTCGACTTTCTGAAGCGGCGCCTGGGACTCGAACACGCCACCGAGCACGTGTTCCCCTCGCACTTCGACTTCAAGCAGCAGGCTTTGCTTTATACGCCGTTCCAGATGCCCGATCCGCGCGAGCCGCATTTCGGGGCGCGGGCAGCGGACGAGGTGACTGAGATCCTCAAGGCCACGCACGGCCGCGCCTTTGTGCTCTTTACGTCCTACCAGCAGATGCGCGACATCTATGAGCGCGTGCGGTCGCGGGTGCGGTACCCGCTCATGATGCAGGGCCAGGCGCCGCGCACGGCTCTGCTGGACCGTTTCCGCACCACGCCGCACGCGGTACTGTTCGCCACCAGTTCGTTCTGGCAAGGCGTCGACGTGCAGGGTGAACAGTTGAGCGCCGTCATCATCGACCGCCTGCCCTTCGCCGTGCCGTCGGACCCGGTCGTGGCGGCGCGCATCCACCAGCTTAACGAAGACGGCGGCAACGCTTTTGTGGAATACCAGGTGCCGCAAGCAGTGATCTCGCTGAAACAGGGATTCGGCCGGCTGATTCGCAGCAGCAGCGACCGCGGCGTGCTGGTGATTCTCGACCCGCGCATCGTAAAGAAGCAGTACGGCCGTCATTTTTTCGAGAGCCTGCCCGATTACGCGCGAACCTCGCGGATCGAAGGGGTGAAGGAGTTTATGGCCAAGGGCGCGGGTCCTGATTAGGAGACGCTGTGTTCGAAGTTGCGATCGATTACACTTTTTCGGCCGCGCACGCCCTGCGAGACTACAAGGGCTCGCGCGAGAATACCCACGGCCACAACTACAAGGTGCGCGTGTCGGTCGAGGGCGCTGAGTTGGACGCGGCCGGTTTACTGGTGGACTTTATCGATCTGCAGAACGCGCTCAAGAGCGTGGTCGACAGGTTCGATCATCAGTTCCTCAACGAAGTGGCGCCGTTCGACGAGCTCAACCCGTCGGCCGAAAACATCGCGCGCCACATTTGCGACGAGCTCATGGCGCGGGTGAATCAGAACGGCGCTCGCTTACAGGCCGTGACGGTGTGGGAGACGGACACGAGCTTCGCCACGTACCGGCCCGACCGGTAGGGACGACTCTCTCTAGTCGCCGTCGCGAAGCTGGAACGGTCAAGGCGATTATCGGCGCGATAAAGCGAATCGATTGGACTCTGCGAGACCGTATGCGCAGAATAGTATCGAGACTGGAAGACGCATGGACAGCCCTTCACAACTTTCGGCCACCTTCTCTGCAACTGGTGCAGAGGCCCCGAGCGGCCCATTCTGCAACCGCTGCGGATCTCCGGCATCCAATACGTAATCGCAAAATCTTAACAAAACAGCCACAAAATCGATCAGGCCCTTCTTTTATGATCTCTGGGAGGACAACAATGCAAACGACCGGACAGCCGATTAAGCAATACCTGTTGGCGAGCGATTTCGATCAGACCCTCAGCTTCAATGATTCGGGTCTCGTGTTGAGCGAGCTCGTGGGAATACCCGCCAAAGTATTTGAGGCCAAGATCACCACGCTGGCCGTACAAAACTTGGTGCAGCAGGGCGGAGAGCTTACGTACCTTTTGCTTCACGACTCCGAGTACCGCTCGCGGGTGCGCAAGGAGCACCTGGTGAAAGCCGGGAAAGAGGTGCGGCTCAAGAAGAACATCCGGCAGCTTTCGGAGATTCTCGACCAGGCGATCGAGGGTTACCGGTTTGACCTGCACGTCATTTCGGCCTCGCCGCAAGAGGTGATTGAGTCGGCGCTCGCGGACATCATCCCCGCGGCAAACATTCACGGCACGCAGTTGGCCTACGACTCGTCCGGCCAGGTGGCATCCGTGGTCCGTGTGAACGCCGGCTACGGCAAGGTGGCGGTGCTCGAAGACCTGCAGCGCTTGTTTCAAGTAGGAGCCGAGCGCGTGATCTACGTGGGCGACGGCAGCTCTGACATCCACGTGATGCTTCACGTCAACCGGCGGGACGGATTCACCATCGCAGTGTCGCAGGCGCGGCACATCGCTCAGATCGCAAAGCGCACCGTGTTGAGCGATGACGCGCTGAGCGTGTTGGTTCCGATCCTCGAAGAGATCGTGGGCTGGGACGCGGCGCGGATTCGCGTCTTCTTCGAGGCGCAAGGCCTGCTCATCCAGGAATGGGACCGGGTGCGCGCTGACTGGCTCACCATCGCACCGAGCAATCCAGCACCAGAGGCACTCCGCAGCGGAGGTGCGCCCGATGTCAATCTTTCCTGACGGCCTCGGCTGGGTGGCCACAGTCGTCTTTGCGCTGTCCTACCTGACGAAGGACGCGGCCAAACTGCGCCTGCTGCAGGCGGTGGCCGCCGTGCTGTGGATGTCGTACGGACTGCTGATCCATGCGCTGCCGGTCATTGTGGCGAACGTGATCGTGACGGGCATGGCGCTCGGGTCTGCCTGGCGCTTGTGGTCGCGAAGGACTGATACCGCGTAGGAAACGCGAGCTACGCGGGTCCCACTATTGCTGCCGCAGAGCGACGGTCGGCTCCACGCGCATGGCGCGGCGCGCCGGGAGATAACAGGCCGCAAGCGCCACCGCGCCCAGGCAGCCCGCCACTGCAGCGAAGGTCAGGGGATCGGTCGCGCTGATGCCGAAGAGCTGGCTGCTCAGGAATCGCGTGAGGACGAGCGAAAGGCCCAGCCCAAGGCCGAGCCCCGCAATGGTCAGCCGCAAACCCTGCCCCAGCACCAACCGCACCACGTCGCCCTGCGCCGCTCCAAGCGCCATGCGGATGCCGATTTCACGCGTGCGCTGCCGCGCGCTGTAGGCGATCACGCCATAGATGCCGATGGTCGCCAGGATCAGGGCCAGCAGGCCAAAGGCGCCCACAAACGTGCCCGCGATTCGCTTGTTGGCGCTCGCCGCTTCAACGCGTGAGGCGAGACTATCGACGTCAAAGACGGCCAGATCAGCGTTGAGTTCGTGGACCGACTTCGCAATCGCCGGGGCAAAAGCCATGGGATCGCCGTTGACCCGCACCTGAATGATTGGATGGCTGGTGTAGTTCTGAAACACCGGCACGTAAAGAAAGGGCCGTGGCGATTCGTTCAGCTCGTCGTAGTCGCTGTTGCGCGCGACGCCAACGACGGTGGACCAGTGGCCCTCGGCCCACACCCGTTTTCCGATGGCGTTCTGCCGCGGCCAGTAGCGGTCCACCAGAGCCTGGTTCACCATCGCGACCGCCTGCGAATCGTCAGCATCCTGCGCGGTGAATTCTCGTCCCGCCACGAGCGGAATTTCCATCGTGCGCAAGTAATCCGGACCTACAGAGGCGCTGCGGATGTCCATGTCTTCGTGAGGGCGCGGAACGTAGCCATCGAGCTTCACCATCTCCATGTTCCTCACGAAACCAAGCGGAATGGCGTCGGCCAGAGTCGAGGATCGCACGCCGGGCGTGGCGTTGATCTTCCCGAGGAGCTGCCGGTCGAATTCAAGACCCTGCGCCCGTGTGTAGCCGGCCGGGAAAACATCGAACGAAGTCACCAGTACGTGCTCGGGATTGAAGCCGGGGTTAAATCGCTGCGCGCGTCGAAAGCCCCGGATGAAAAGCCCGGCCGCGACCAGCAGAAGGAGCGACAGGGCGAGCTGGGCCACCGCCATCGCGCCGGTGAGCCGGGCCTTGTTTCTTCCTCCGGAGGCGCTGTTCCCTTCTTCCTTCAGCACTGACGCAGGCGCGAGGCGCGAAGCGCGGACGGCCGGAAGTGCGCCGAACACCACGCCGGTAATCACGGAGAGGATCAGCCCTGCCAGCAGCACGGTGCCGTCGGGATGCAGGCTCAAAGAAATTGGGAAGCTGGTCGCGGGTATGAAGCCCGCGAAAGTGCCGGCCGACCAGGCCGTGATCAGCATCGCGATTCCGCCGCCCGCGACCGCCAGCAGGAGATTCTCCACCAGAAGCTGCCGCACGATCCGCCCCCGTCCGGCGCCAATCGACAAACGGATCGCAATCTCGCGGCGCCGCGACACGGACCGCACCAACAGCAGATTCGCCACGTTGGCGCACGCGAGAAGCAGCACCACGCCGGCAATGGCCATCAGCATGGGCAGCAGGATGTAAAAGTACGCGTTCGCTCCGTTGGGAGCGCGCCAGAGCGGATACAGTTGCACGTCTTTGTGGCTGAAATGCGAATCGGGAAATTGCTCGGCCAAGTGCTGCATCAGCAGGTTCAGTTCCTGGCGCGCTTCTTCGGCCGAGACGCGGGGCGCGAGCCTGCCCTGCATCATCAGCTCGTGGTCGCCGCGATCGTGGAGCCAGTCGTAGGTGGACACCAATTGCTGTTGCATCATCACCGGCACCCAGAGGTCCGTGCGTAGACCGGTCATTGTGCCCTGAAAAGACGCCGGGGCCACTCCAACGACGGTGAAGGGATGCTGATTCAGGAAGATCGTCCGGCCGATGACATGAGGATCGGCGCCGAAGCGCTGCTGCCACAGGCCATAGTTCAGGACCGCCACCGGCGCACCGCCGGGTTTCTGGTCTTCGGCCGGCACAAAACCGCGACCGAGCATCGGGTGGACGAGGAAGACGTCGAAGTAATTGGCGGAGACACTCGCGGCCCACAGCCGCTCCGGCTTTTCCGTGCCCGTCAGGTCTACAGGACGGAAGGCGAAAGCCGCCAAACCCGAAAAACTCCGGCTCGAATAGCGCAGGTCGACGTAGTCGGGATAGGAAAACTGCCCCGGATCCACGACCGTCCCACCCAGGGTCATGGAGACAATCCTGCTCGTCTGCGCGGCACCCGGAATCGGATTCAGAAGCGTGGAATTAATCCAACTGAAGATCGTGGTGTTGGCGCCGATACCGAGCGCCAGCGTGAGAACGGCAAGAGCCGTGAATCCCGGAGTCTTGCGCAGCACTTGCCACCCGTACCGCACGTCCTGCAGCAAAGTCTCGAGCGCCGGCAGACCGCGCCGGTCGCGATAGCTCTCCTTGATCTGCTCCACTCCGCCGAGGCGGATCAGCGCCTGGCGCCGCGCCTCATCCGCAGTCATCCCTTGGCGCAGGTTGTCCTCGATATGCAGGTTGAGATGACTCTCGATCTCGGCCTCGATCTCGCGCTCACTGTGCTTCGTCGAGAACAGCCCCGCCAAACGCAACACCCACGCACGCACCTGCCTCATGACTGCTCCTCGGGTGCCAAAAACCGGGCCAGAATCGCGGTGGTCCGCTCCCATTCCCTCGCCTCGCGTTCCACTTGCTTCCGGCCCGCGCGCGTCAAACGATAGTACTTCGCCTTGCGCTTGTTGTCGGAAAGGCCCCACTCGCCATCAATGTAGCCCTCCTGCTCGAGCTTGAGCAGGGCGGGATAAATAGTTCCGTAATTCACCGACAACCGGTCGCCGCTGGTCTGCTCGATGCGCCGGGCGATGCCATAGCCGTGCAACGGCCCCATGCCCTCCAGCGTCTTGAGGATCATCAGGGCCAGCGTGCCCTGCCAGACGTCCGCTTTCTGCGCCATACCCCTCCTATTGGGTTCCAATAAGAAGATAGCCCCCTACGTATTGGATTGCAATAGGAAAGATGGTGGAAGGCAGGATTGGCGCGGTGGGCCGGCGCTGGCGCGCCCATTTGGGATGTCTGAAGCACCCAGGTAGCGAAAGCCAGGTAGCGCAAAGTTTCGCAGTTCAGAAACTCTGCGGCCTCTCGTAGTTCCCGAAGAGAAGCCGCAGGCTTCGAAAAGCGTGAAGTCTGCGCTACCACTCGTCCCCTGGCTCGCCCGCTACCGCTGGCCGAGGACCTGTTCGAAGAACTCGAGCGCGCGAGGATCGTTCGACTGGCCCAGCCAGAACATGGCGTCTTTGCGAACGACGGGATTTGAGTTGGAGCGCGCAGCCTCGATCAACAGTGGGACTCCCTCATCTTTGGGGAGCTGGCTTAAGGCGAAGACGGCTTTCTTCTTGACCTCGGTGTTGGGGTCGCGCTCAATGGCCTCGGTGATGACGCCCTCCGCTCTCTTGCCCGCCTTCTGCGCCAGCCAGAAAATCGCCTGCCCGCGTACGGGGGCGCTCGGGTCATGATGCGCGGAGTCGATGAGCGCGTCGACGCCTTCCGGCTGCTTGCTCACGGAAAGATCGAACATCAGCTTTTCGCGGAAACGGTCATCGCGGTCGTCGCGGGCGAGCGACCGGATGGTTTCAAAGCCCGTCTTGCCGCGCGCCGAGGCCATCCAGAAGGCGGCTCGTTCGCGCAGCTTTTCGGGCTGCTCCGGCGTCACGAAGCGCTTGAGCGCGGCGTCCGCCTCGGGCGCGGCGTGCATCGCGATCGCGGCCAGGGCTCCGTCGCTCACCCGATCGGCGTCCTCGGAGTTTTCGAGGCCGCCTCCCGAGCCCGTTGTCCCGGTGACCATCGAAGCGAGCAAGGCCACGCTTTCCTGAGGACTAACGCCCGTCAGCCAGTACACGGTGCGTCCGCCGGCATCGAGCTCGCAGTCCTCGGAAAACATCCGGATTTTCTCGACCGCGCCATTCTCGACGCGGAACAGCACCAGCAAGTCCGGGGTTTCAAGATTGGCCGTCCGGCTTTCCGAACTGATGTTGGAGCTATAATTTCCGTCCTCCAGCCGGCACTGGCCGCAGAAGCGGACTGACCCGTCGTGGTCGCCGCCGTTACAGCACGCTTCATAGGCTCCGTTAACCGCCGGCACACCGTAGCCGATCCACGCGGGCGTCGTCTGGGCCTTCACCAGCGTGCCGAATTCGGCGCCCAGACCCGATGCCGCCGCGCGCTTCTGCACGCTGCCGTTGACGATCGACGGATTCTGCGCCGCCGCGAGCGCCGCCCCCAGGAGGATCAAAGCCCCCGCCAGAGCCATTCGATTGCTGCCATGGATCTTCATGTGCGCCTCTCAATGACTGAGAATCTCCATCATGTAATCGGTGCTTTCTTTCGAATTCATCAAGGCGAGCTTCGAGACGATCTCCTTTTTCATCCCGGGATCATTCTCCTTGCGGGCGATCCCCACCAGGGCATGAGCGTTTCCCTGTATGAAGAGCGCGTCAACGACAGTCTTGCGGGTCTCCGGGTCCATGTTGCTGGAATACATGGCGGCCAGGGCGTCGCCCGTCTGGTCGCCGCCGAGCAGGCCCAGATTGTGAATGGCGTCGCGTTGCAACTCGGGATCGCGCTCTGTGCGGGCCACCTCGATCAGCTTCTGCGAGTTCCCGCCTAGAAACAGAGAGTGCAGAATCTCCGCTTTTACCTTGACCGATGACTCCTGCTGATAGAGCTGCCAAAGCTGGTCCATGGCGCCGAGCAGGCCGAGCTGATGGATGGCGTCGATCCGCAGTTCGGGAACGGTCTCGCTCTTGGCCGCTGCGAGCAGCCGGTCACGATCTCCCGACAGCATGAAATCATGGAGGATCTGGCGCTTGACGCTGAGATCGCCGGACGACGCATAGATCTCAGCCAGAGTCTGCCGGCTATCCTTGCCGCCGAACAGCGCCAGATCGTCGAGCGCCTTCTTCTGCAATTCCGGAGAGGAGTTGCCGCGCGCGATCTGGCCCAGCACCTCGCGGGCGTGGGGTGAGCCGTTCTGGCTCAGCACGAACAGCGCGCGCTCCTTCAGCTTGTCCGGCTGCGAGCCTCCCAGGAACTTCTGCAGGATCGGGATGGCTTTCTCGGGGTCGGAATTCATCAGACTGTTGAGCGCCAGCAGTTTCAGATCTTCGTCTGGCTGGTCCTGCACCTGGACATTGCCGCCGTCAGCCGGCCTCATCTGGATGCGCAGCGCCAGAGCGTCCCTGCGCCACCGGCTCTGCGGATAATCCTTCTGCAGCGTGCTGAGCGTCGCCAGAGCTTCCGCGCGCTCGCCGAGTTTTTCCTGGGCGTAAGCCTTCCAATACAACGCTTCGTCTGCGTGATCCGCGTGCCGGTTGGCGAGCTCGCCGAATTTGTCGGCGGCGGTCTGCCAATGGTGATCGTCGAGCGCCTGGGTGCCCTCTTTGTAGAGCGCATCGCTTTGCGGGTCGGCTTCGGGACTGAAAACGCTTTCTGCGGCCACCGTCGCCAGGACCGGTGCGAGGACCGGCGCGCTCGACTCCGTCGCCGCTGTGAATCCGCTTCCCGCCGTAGGGGCGCCGGTCACCTGCCGTCCCCAGGCCGCGTGTGGTGCGCAGCCGACGAGCGCTACCAAGAAGGCCAGCACGGTCGTGCGTTTCGAATTGGAAATGTGACTTCGCATTTGAGTTTCTCCTGTCAATCTTGCACGTTGCCGGAGCTCTGTCTTCCAGGCGCGGGCTTCAACCGTTGCTCGATGCCCGAATCCACCACCTGGAGCTTGAAGAGAATTCCCGGTCCCTCGATTCTTCTGCGTAATTCCGCGAGTTCGGCGGGCGATACCCGTGACGGGCTGTGCCCGACCACCACCATGACGCGCCCGAGATCGCCAAGCAGGCTGGCAAGGCCCGTTTCACCGTCCTGCTCGGCGGCCACCTCATACAGCCGGCTGCCAGCCGCCAGTTCCTGCGCCTGTTCGCGCTGCAACGAGATGTCGACCTCCTTGCCGCCGGATTCGCCCGCGTTCTCGAGTTCCATCAGCAGGATTTCCGACCGTTCCATGTGATCGGCCACGGCCGAAAGCAGCACCCGGTCGCGAGCCTCCGCTGAGATCGAGGCTGAGACGGGCGCAGGCGCTTCCGGACGCGGCCAGAATCGCCCGGCGACGAACGCTATCACCACCAGAGCGGCCACGGCGCCGCCCACGGCCCAGCGCTGCCAGGCGAGTACGTCCAGCCATCCGGACCGCTCGCGAGACCGCGAGAGCGGCACGGGCGGCTTCAAGCGCGGTTCGAGACGCTGCCAGATTTGCCGGCCGTAGCTCTCCGCGCGTTCCGGAACCGGTAGGCTGCTCACCGCCGCGAGCGTCCGCTCCATGGCGGAGAGCTCAGACCGGCAGGCCCCACACACGGCAAGATGAGCCTCGATCGCGGCCCGGTCGCCCGCCTGGCCTGACGCCCCGCCGTCGAGCTCGCCGTAGTGATAGAGAATCAGTTGGTCGGGATCGATATGTTTCATCTCGTCACACTCACCATCGGCTCCAGAGCCTTCCGAAGCTTCCGGACTGCCCGGAAGATGCTGTTCTTGGCTGCGTCCGCGCGCACGCCCATGGTCCGGCTGATCTCTTCGATCGACATCTCTTCGAAGTGGCGCAGCACGAACGCCGCGCGCTCCTTCGGGCTCAGTTCCGCGACCACCGCCGCCACGCGCTCCTGTACCTCGGCGCCAAACAGGAGGCGGTCCGGTTGCGGATCGTCGGTCGGCAACGGGCGCGTCCCATCGGCGCCAACGGAGTCGATCTCTTCCCGGCCCGTGTCGTGCCGCCGCCGCACCCGCATGAAGTCCAGGGCACAGTTCACCCCTACCCGGTGCAGCCAGGTGCCGAAGTTGGCCCGGCTCTCGAATTGCCGCAAGCGTTGATGGGCTCGGAGGAAAGTCTCCTGAACCACGTCTTCCGCGTCTTGTTCGTTCCCTGTCATACGAAACGCCAGCTTGAAGATGGCACGGCTGTGCCGCTCCACGAGCGAGCCGAACGCGTCGTGGTCGCCGGCCTGCGCGAGCGCCACTGCCATTTCATCGCTCTGTTCCATCCAACCTCTTAGACCGCACTTCGGCTCGCGCGGTTAGTTGGCCGAAAACCCGGTCGGCCCGTGATTTGCGACTGCGGATTGCAGATTTGTGATTGCCGGTCGGCGTTTGTGAGTTTCGACCCAAGACCGGCCGGTTCAGCCGGGGAACTGCGGGGAAGCGGCTCATACCTGCGCTCAAGAGCGGTGGCGAGAAGGGGTTCTCGCACGGCCCGCGCGTGATTGCTGCGCAATGGCCCGGCGCACGGCGAGATTGCCGCCCGGGCCTTCCTGCCGTTCACAGAAGCGAAGCCACAAACGGCGCTACCGTCTTGATGCCCAGTCCCACCAGGCCCGCGATCCTGGCCACTGACGCCACAATTCCCTGGACGTTGCCGGCGGTTGTGCCGGCGCCCACCAGCACGTCGTTCACACGCTCGATACTGGCCTTGAGTGCCGGCGCGGGCTCGGGCGACTTGGCAGCCTCCTGCATCGAGGGCACCACGCGGGACAGCAAAACGCTCTTCGCGCCTTCCGGAAGCGCCGCCTGCTCGATCTGCGCCCGCAGTTCTTCGACCAGGGATAGGATTTCCTTCTCTGTGCCCGATTGCACCGTCACCGTGGTTTGATTGTGACTCCCGAACACGATGCCGGTTCCGCTCACATTCCCGGTGCGGATAAACGTCTTTTCTTCGTCAGCCATGGCTTCTCCTTGAATAACCTTAGTCTTGGTCGCGATCTGGCCCTTCTCGTTGGACTTCGCGACCGGGGTTTCGCCCCCGAACAACCTGCTTCACGCCTGCTTCACCTCGGAAGTGGCCGTCGTAATGTTGCGCGAGCCGAGCACGATGCCGGTGCCATTGATGTTTCCGGCCTGGATAATTTCGGCGTGCTGGATAATAATCTGCGCTCCCACCTGAGTGGGAAGTGAAGAGAACGGTATGGCCGTTTGATCCAGTTTCAGGAACTGGTATTGGACCTGGTCGGTCCGGTTCGGGTCCACGACGGCCTGGAGCTGCAAGTTCGGCGGTGGAGAGCCCTGCAACCAGATGTTTCCGACAAGCTCGAACGACGGGCGGGCAAACTCCACCCAGCGATAGAGGTTCATCATGACGATCACTTCGACGGCCGCCTGCGCCCCTTGCAGCACAACTGCCATCACGCGGACGGGGATGCCGAAGATGGTGAAGGCGTCAAACTCGCGGGTGTGCGCAACTCCCTGGGGCATCTGGATGGGACGCGTTGGATAAACCTGGGTCACGGAGCTGAGCCCCAGATTCGCGGCATTCCTTTGCGCCACCCAGGGGTTTTCCATAGAGTAGAGATTCTGCACGAGCATCTGTATCTCGTAAGGCGGCACAGAACGGATCTGTACAATCGCCGGGAACTGAGGGCCGATGGAGTTCGGGGGCAACAGCCAGTAGGCGCCCATCGCCGGCACACCGTTCATCACGGTGAAACCGGGAGGCAATTGTACGGAATAGCCGGGACCGCTTAGCGCCTGGGCGGGATACATGATGTGTCCTCTTGTGAGCCGACGGAACTTGACTCTACGGGAACTTTAGAATGACTCGGTTCACGGGGCTTGCCCTCACGGGCAGGTCCCGGCCAGTTTAGGGCACGCCGGGCGAATTTACAAGCGGCCGCCGCGCCCGGCCGCGGCAGGATTGGCCAGAGATTCGAGGTTTTCCATCAGCGAGTGCCGCAAGGAGGTGTCCGGTGAACAGTAAACGCACGGCCTGGTTCCTGATGCTTGTCTCGATCGCCTGCCTGGCGCTCGGGGCGCCCCGCCGCGCCCAGGAGGCCGCGAGGGATTCAGGCTTATTCGAAGGACACGGCGACGTCGGTACCGTGCTTCACCCGGGTTCGGTTCATTACGACGCGTCCCGGCAGACCTACACCGTCACGGGGAGCGGGGAGAATATGTGGCTCGCCACCGACGCCTTTCAGTTCGTCTGGAAGAAAACGTCCGGCGACGTTGCGCTGGCCGCGGACATCACCTTCCTTGGCAGCGGCGGGAACCCGCATCGCAAGGCCGTGCTCATGATTCGCCAGAGCCTCGATGCCGGCTCCGTCTATGCCGATGTGGCGCTGCACGGCAACGGCCTGACCTCGCTCCAATACCGCGACGAGAACGGCGCCGTTACCCACGAGATCCAATCGAACCTCTCAGCGCCCAAGCGGCTGCGGATCGAAAAGCGCGGCCGGTACGTCTACCTGTGGCTGAGCGCGGGCGGCGACAGCCTGCAGCCTGCAGGTGCCGCCATGCGCGTTCAATTCCAGGAGCCGTTTTACGTGGGCATCGGCGTGTGCTCGCACGACAAAGACGTGACGGAGACGGCCGTGTTCTCCGGCGTGAGCCTGGAGACGCCCGCGTCGCACGACGTGGCGCCGTCGGCCGGGGTCTCGGCGCCGGCCGCAACGCTCTATAGCACTCTCGAGACGATCGACATCGCTTCGACGGACCGCCGCGTGGTCTACGTCGCTTCCGGACGTTTCGAAGCGCCCAACTGGACGCGCGACGGCGCCGCGCTCGTCTTCAATCGCAACGGACGCATCGAGCGGGTCGCGACCGAGGGTGGCGCGCTCAAAATCATCGATACCGGATCCGCCACGCGCTGCAACAACGATCACGGTATTTCGCCCGACGGCAGCCTGCTCGCCATCAGCGACCAATCGCAGCAGGGCGGTTCACTCGTCTACGTCCTGCCTCTCGCCGGCGGCGTCCCGCGACGCGTGACCGCGCAGGGTCCGTCGTATTGGCACGGTTGGTCTCCAGACGGCAAGACGGTCTGCTTCTGCGGTGAGCGCAAGGGCCAGTTCGACGTCTACACGATCCCCGTTTCGGGCGGGGCCGAGACCGAGCTCACGCGCGCGGCGGGGCACAACGACGGACCGGAGTATTCGCCCGACGGACGCGCCATCTACTTCAACTCGGACCGCACGGGCGCCATGCAGATCTGGCGCATGGCCCCGGACGGCAGCCATCAAGAGCAAGTGACGTCGGATGAATTCAACAACTGGTTTCCGCACCTCTCGCCGGATGGGAAGTGGATCGTCTTTCTTTCTTATGAGAAGGGTGTGACGGGCCATCCTCCGGACAAGGACGTGACGCTGCGGCTCATGTCGCTTACAGACAAGAGAATTACGGTACTGGCCAAATTGTTCGGCGGGCAGGGCACGATCAATGTTCCGTCCTGGTCGCCGGACAGCAAGCGGGTCGCGTTCGTGAGCTACGAGCTTCCTTAGCGCTGGCCTTAGAGCGCTATTCGTTCCACCCTTCGTGCTGCTGCCAGTCCACGATCTGCTCGTGCAGCTCGCTGCGGGGCAGTTCGACGAGCTTCTTCCTCGCGCCCTCGTCGAGATTGCCGTCTTGCGACTGGTAAAGCCAGCCCATTTCCTGCTTGATCGCCGCCGCGTCGCCGCTCAAGCGGAGAACGTACGTTTTGTATTGATAAGGTGCAGGCTTGTAGCCTCCGGAGCCGTAGGCCTGGTCGGCCAGCACCACGGTTCCCGGGTCAATCTGGTGGCGGCGCAGCAGTTCCTGGCAGGCTTTCAGGGTGAACCAGTTGGCCGTGCGATGGTCCACGTGGCGCTCGTCGGGATGCGAGACGGCAATCATGCCCGGATGGAACTCGGTAATCAGGCGTTCGACCGCCTCAAGCACGGAATCGCGCGCGTAGGGCAGATTGGGCGCGAACATTCCCTCATACGGCGCGTGATCGACCGCCAGGTAGACCGAAAGGAACGGGTCGGCGGGGTGAATGTGGCGGAACCAGATTTCGCCCGAGCCCCCGTCCGGCAGGCCGAGGAAGCTGATCTGTTCGCGCTTGATGCCGAGGTGCTCGAGCGCCTCCGTGGACTCTTCCATGCGCACGGTGCCGAACTCGCGAGCGCGGACGGGGTCACAGGGATGACCGTCGAAGTAGCGTTCGCACTCGCCCACGTCGCCGCCCGTGTAGAAGACCACATGCACCGGAAGCCCGGCTTCGAACATGGCGCGCATCAATCCGGCGAAGGGGTGTTCGTCGTCTTCGTGCGGGCAGAAGACCATGAGCGAGGGCGGAAGCGGGTTGACGGCGATCTCAATCGTCGCCTGGGCCCAGTCCTTGCTTTCGCGATTGCGTTCCGAAAGCGTCAGCGAGTAGACGCCAGGTTCGGCATTGGCGGGAATCGGCCAGACATCCTCCAGTTGGACCTCGCCCGAAGCTTCAATCTCGACGTCGTTTTGATCCTCGGCATGGACCTGCTTGCCCGCCGGATCGCGAACTTGAATGTGAAAGTCGCCCGTCAGGGTCGCCGGTACAGTCGCAATCACGCTGACGTGGTCGCCGGGCCGGTAGAGCGTGCGGAACCGGTCGATCGTGATAATGGGCGAGATCTGCCCGGGCTCATAGAACTCGCGATACTTCGCGAAATCGACCTCCCGGTTGTAGGGGTGCGTGAAGTTGCGGTCGTAAGGTTTGGGAAGAACACGGTCCGGCTCGCGCACGATCACCTGCGGCGAGAACTGCATATCGAGAAGGTGCGTGCGGTCATGGTCCCATACCGCGATCGTGTAGCGGTCGGTTTCGGGCGGCGCCAATTCCTCATGCCGCGCGGGGCCGCCCGCGCCCATGATCGCCACCTGCGATCCTTCGAGGAAGGCCGCGCGGCCCGCGGGCGCCATCGGAAGCGACGTTTGGCCGCGCGCGGGAATGTCGAGGCTCTCCCTCAGGACCACGAGCCCGAGCGCAGGGTTCACGGCCATTCTTCCCGCGGCGTTCGCCTGGCCCGAGAAGGTGGAGATCCAGGGATAGTTCTCGTTCGAGAACTCGATACGCAGCCCCTTGAGGTCGCGAGCCGTCAGGTTCTCGATGCCGATTTCGCACTGGATGCGCTCGCCGGGAGCGTAGAACGCCTTGTCGAGCGCGACGTGTGTGATCCGCAGGAGCTTCCTGTAAACAAAGAAGCCCGGCGCCTGCGCGGAGGCGAGCACCGCGTGATTGCCGGCATCCTGGGCGCGGAGCGCGACCGTGTAAAGGCCGGTCGCGGCATCGGCGGGGATCGGCCAGGCGCCCTCGTAGGCGCGCTCGGGACCGCCGGCATTGTCGCTACGAGGCCGGAGTTCGACGGTGCTCGACGAATTGGCGCCGGCGTATCGCACGTCGGCGAAAACCTCGTACCGGCCGGCGCCCGTCACGCCGTTCAGCGTGGCGCGGATCGTCGCCGGCGAGCCGGTGTTATAGCCCGTGTTCACCGGCGCGCCCCCGACGGAAAGCGCAGCGCCCCAGGCGCAAACAGAACCGAGCCACAACGCAACCAGCATCAACGCCGAACGCGCCACAGGCATGGCATTCCTCCAGCCTCAAAAAGCAGGGCTATTATTCAGGCTCGATGGCCCGAGGTCAACAGCGAGCATTCGCTGTCGGCGCGGAAAGACGGGTCTCACGCCGGACGGCGGAGGCGATCGAGCACCTGGAAGATGATCATCGCCAGCGCGGAGTTCAGCAGGACCAGGCTCACGAGATCAAGCGGCTGAATCGGAGCCGGTGAGGCCGTCACCACACGCCGCAGTCCGGCCAAAGCCAGGCTGTGGAACAGCACCAGCGCCGAGGTGAGGGCCAGCCTGCCCGTGAACTGTTCGAGGTCAAACTGAACGCTGGCCCAGGCTCCGAGGTATCCGACCAGCGCGCTGGCGATGCCGAAAATGCCCAGCAGCCCGTGGCTGAGGGCGTCTTCGGCCAGGCCGAATGCGGCGCCGAAGAGCGTTCCGAACACCTTGCTGCGACGCATCACGGAAAAGTAGATCACGACAAGCAGGGGCAGATCGAGCAACCGCGCGGCCGGCAGCACCACGGGCAGAAATGCCTGGAGCAGCAAGGCCAGAAATGCCGCCACCCAGAGCGTGAGCGGGTGGACGCGATAAACGTTGATGGGGCGCTCGGTCGAGGCAGGCATCTGGGATTGATGATTGATGATTGCCGGTAGCCGATTGAGGAGCGACGGAAGTTTTCCGCGTCCCCGGGCGGTCTTACGGGCGGCTATCAAAGCTCGAGGTGCGCTTTGGCACCCTTCAATCAGCAATCGTCAACCGACAATCGTCAATCCTCAATGTCTAGCCCGGGCTTCTTCCGCGGCGGGCGGCTTCGACACCACCACCAGCACCGCCTCCAACCGGTTCAGGGCTACGACGGGCTTGACGAGCACGTTCTTGTAAATGTTGCCATCTTCCGCCTTCACCACGGTGCCGATCGGCAGCCCCTTGGGAAAGACGCGGTCGAGGCCCGAGGTCAGGACCTTGTCGCCGGGCGCGACGGCGTTCTCATTCATTACGTAGTCCAGCCGGCACAAGCCGTGGCTCGCACCCTTCAGCACGCCCTGCACCCGGCTCTGCTCGAGCAGAGCGCCGGCTCCGGCAGCGGGATCGATGATGAGGAGCACTTGCGCACTGTGCGGATAGACCGCCACGATCTTGCCGGCCACTCCGTCCGGCGTCACCACGGGAAAGTCCGTCATCAGTCCGGCGTCCGCGCCCCGATCGATCAGGACGGTGTTCGAACTCTCGCCGGGGCTTGACCCGATCACCTCGGCGGCCACCGAGGAGTAGCCGGCATGAGCCTTGAAATCGAGCAAGGCGTGCAGCCTATCGTTCTCGGCAGCCTTGGCGGAGAGTTCCCGGATTTCGGACTCGTCGGCGGCCAGCCGCGCGCTGAGCTCGCGCTTGTTTTGTTCGGCGTGTCCGAGATCGCGAACCGCTGTCCAGGAACCTGCTACTCCGTCGGCAGCGCTGCGCAAAAGGCGCTCTACGGGAGCAAAGGCTGAAACGGCCCACACCTTCGCCAGCGGGACGTTTCGGTCGCGGGTCACCTGGACGGAGAGCAGCACCAATTGAACCATGAGCACGGCCAGCAGCGTAAAGAACGGCCGATGGCGTGAAATGAAGGCCTGCACCACCTGCGGCCCTTCGGGAACACGCGGAGGGACCGGACGCGCGGTCAGCGGCGATCTGATCTCGAGCAGGTTCTCGTGCCCCAGGCGCGAATCGGCGAATTGCGCGCCCTGCCGGACCTGGTCGACAAATTTACTCAATGGCCACCCTTCGCAGCAGGTGAAAATCGGTCAGCATGCGGCCCGTGCCGAGCACCACGGACGCCAGAGGGTCTTCGGCGATGGAGACAGGCAAACCGGTCTCCTCGCGAATGCGCCGGTCGAGGTTCTTCAGCATCGCACCGCCGCCCGTGAGCAGGATGCCGCGATCGGAAATGTCGGCCGAAAGCTCAGGCGGCGTGCGCTCGAGCGCCACGCGGATGGCATTGACGATGGTGGCCACGCATTCGGCCAGCGCATCGCGGATCTCCGAGTCATCAATCGAAATCGTCTTCGGGATGCCTTCCAGCAGGTGACGCCCCTTGATCTCCATGGTCAGCGGCTTTTCCAGCGGATAGGCCGAGCCCACTTCCATTTTAATCTGCTCGGCCGTTCGCTCTCCGATCAGCAGATTGTAACGCCGTTTCAGGTAGGCGGTGACGGCTTCGTCCATTTCATTGCCGGCAACACGAACGGACCGGCTGTAAACGATCCCCGAGAGCGAGATGACGGCAATGTCGGTGGTGCCGCCGCCGATGTCCACGATCATCGAGCCCGAAGGCTCCGTGATGGGCAGACCCGCGCCAATGGCCGCCATCATGGCCTGCTCCACCAGGAAAACCTCGCTCGCTTTGGCGCGCATGGCGGAGTCCTGGACGGCCCGCTTTTCCACCTGCGTGATTTCCGAGGGCACGCCGATCACAATGCGCGGGTGCACGAACATTTTGCGGTTGTGCGCCTTGTGGATGAAATAATTCAACATCTTCTCGGTGACCTTGAAGTCGGCGATCACCCCATCCTTCAAAGGCCGGATGGCCACGATGTTGCCCGGGGTCCGGCCCAGCATCTCCTTGGCCTCCCGGCCCACCGCTTCAACTTCGCCTGTGACCTTGTTGATGGCGACGATCGACGGTTCGTTGACCACAATGCCCTTGCCGCGCGCATACACCAGCGTGTTCGCCGTCCCGAGGTCGATCGCCAGATCGGACGAGAACATGCTGAAAACAGACCTGAAGTTTACACCCACGATGAGTCCTCGTTCCTATGAAGGAAAACTGTATTCTTGACCAAGCGCCGAGGTGGGTCAAGGAATTTGGGCCTCTCACCCGATCCCCAGCGCGAGTGTACACCAAAGCCGCTCAAGAGCGCCGAAACAAGTTGGCGGCCAGGCCGGAGCGGGTATAATGTGTGTCCATTGGCCGCGAGTCGAGCGGACGCCGCGATGTGTCGCTGCAGGAGGAACCCATGATCCCTCACCGGTCGCTGAAGCCGGCTTTGCCGGCAGCGTTGGTCCTGATCTTTGGCCTGGCCGGTCCGCTTCGGGCCGGAAAGCCGCCCGGCGGCAGCATGAAGTTTGAAGTCTCCTTTCCTGCTTCCATGCATGCCGAGCCGATCACGGGCCGCGTCTTCGTCTTTATTTCTCAGGAGCCGCAGCCGGAGCCGCGCCTGCGCGCAGGATTCTGGGGCGATTCGCCGCCGCTGTTCGGCAAGGATGTGGACCAGCCCAAGCCGGATGAAACGGCGGTGATTGACGGCGTCACGCTCGGCTATCCTGCCGACAGCCTGCAAGACATTCCTGCCGGCGACTACTATGTCGAGGCCCTGATCAACGTCTACACCGAGTTCCACCGCTCGGACGGCCACACCATCTGGGCGCACATGGACCAGTGGGAGGGCCAGCAGTTTAACCGATCGCCGGGAAACTTTTACAGCGAGGTGCAGAAGGTGCACCTCGATCCCGCCGCCGGCTACGACGTCAAGCTCAGCCTGACCAAGGTGATTCCGCCCGTTCACGAACCGCAGGATACCGAGTGGGTGAAGCGCGTCAAGATTCAGAGTAAGCTGCTGACGGCCTTCTGGGGTCACCCCATGTATATCGGCGCCGTGGTCCTGCTGCCCAAAGGCTACGACGCGCATCCCGGCGTCCGTTATCCGGTGATCTACGAGCAGGACCACTTCAACCTGGCGCCGGCGTTTCGCTTCTCGACTATGGACCAGCCGGTGCCGCCGCGATTTCAGCAGCTCTTGAAAAGCTACAACCTCGAGACCGGCTACCAGTTCTACCAGGCCTGGAACTCCGACAATTTTCCGCGCATGATCGCCGTTACCTTTCAGCATCCCACGCCCTACTTTGACGATTCCTATGCGGTGAACTCGGTCAACAACGGCCCTTACGGCGACGCCCTGCTGACCGAGCTTGTTCCCTATCTCGAATCGCACTTTCGCATGATCCCCGAGCCCTGGGCGCGGGTGCTCACCGGCGGTTCGACCGGAGGTTGGGAGTCGCTCGGCCTGCAGGTGCTGCATCCCGACTTCTTCGGAGGCACCTGGACGCTCTACCCGGATCCGATCGATTTCCGGCACTACCAGCTCACGAACATCTATGAGGACGATAACGCCTTCTGGGAGCCGGGACATCATTGGTTGCAATCGCCGCGCTACATGGAGCGCGAACCCTTCGGCCAGCCGGAAACGTCCGCCCAGAAGTTCAGCCAGCTCGAGGACGTCTTGGGAAGTCACGGACGCTCCGGCCAGCAGCTCGAGATCTGGGAGGCCGCCTACGGACCCATCGGCGACGATGGCTACCCGAAACCGCTCTGGGACAAGCACACGGGCAAGATCGATCACAGCGTGGCGATTTACATGCGCGATCACGGCTTCGATCTGGGATACGATCTTCGCACCAATTGGAAGACGCTCGGACCGAAGCTGCGCGGCAAGCTCCACATCTACGTGGGCGACATGGACAACTTCTATCTCAACCTGGCCGTCTACGACGTGGAGGATTTCCTGAAGAGCGCCACCGATCCCACCTACGACGGCGACATCCAGTACGGGCGTCCGGAGAAGGGTCACGGCTGGCAGCCCGCCACGCAGGAGGAAATGGTCCGCTGGATGGCCGATCACATCACGAAGAACGCGCCGCAGGGCACGGACACCGCTTCGTGGAAATACAACTGAACGACGTGGCGCAACGTTTTGTAGTCGTTGAGAGTCATAGCCAACTTATCTTGGCGCGAGTATCGCACCAGCCCGTCCTGCTCGCGTCAGGCGGTAGAGCACGTGCCGCCGCAGAGGATGTCCCTCCGGCAATCCCGGGTGATCGAAGTCGTCGGACGGCGAATGCCTCATGCCGATGCGCTCCATAACGCGGCGGGAAGCGAGGTTCGCCGGCGTCGTGAAGGAGACGATCTCGGCCAGGCCCGCTTGCTCGAATCCGAAGCGCAGCGCCGCCCGCGCGCCTTCCGTGGCGGAGCCCTTTCCCCAGTGCTCCCGCGCCAGCCGCCAGCCGATCTCAACGCACGGCGTGAAATGCGCCTCAAACGCGGGGACCGACAGGCCGGTGAAGCCCGCGAACGGCGTAACGCCGGGAATTTCGACTGCCCAGAGTCCAAAACCGTGGCGGCCGAAGTGGGCCTCGATCCGCTCCGCAAGCGCGTCGCTTTCCGTCCGCGCGAGCGTCGACGGAAAATGCTCCATCACAACGGGGTCCGCATTGAGGGCCGCAAAGGGCTCACGATCTTCGGGACGCCATCGGCGCAGCATGAGGCGGGGTTCCAAGGCCATTTCTGCTCCGGCAGTGAACTTAGATATCTGCCTCTCCGAGCCCCGCCATCTTGAGCAAGTGCCTCAGAAGCCCCACCTTCAGCGGCCTGTTTCCGTGGATCGGAACCGAGAGCCTTACCACGCTTCCTTGTTTGCCGTAGATGTGATGGCTTCCCTGGATACGCAGCAGAACCCAACCGGTGCGTTCGAGAACACGCGCCAGATCCTCCCCGGAAACCGCTTTCATACGACGATTTCCAGGACCCTGTCTTTGTCAGTGTGTTTGACCTGTGCCACCTCGGCAGACAGGCAGCCCTCGACCGCTTCCCGGACATTGTTCATCAACTCGTCGAGCGTATCGCCCTCGGTCGCGCAGCCCGGGATGGCTGGAACCTCCGCCCAATATCCGCCCTCTTCAGCTTCGTGAACAATCACCTTGACAGTCATGGCCGAACCCCTGTCCCCTTGCCTGGCTGGTGTGAATCAGATATCAAGGTTCTTCACGTCCAGCGCGTTGTCTTCGATGAACTGCCGGCGCGGTTCCACCACGTCGCCCATCAAAACCGTGAAGATCGAATCAGCCTCCACCTGATCTTCAACCCGCACCTGCAGAAGCGTGCGCTGCTCGGCATCCATGGTGGTCTGCCAGAGCTGCGTGGGATTCATTTCGCCCAGCCCCTTGAAACGCTGCACGGTGAGGAGCTTCTTGCCCATGTTCATCACGTGATCCAGAAGATCATTGCGATTGGCGATCGTGATCTGGGTGCCGTTGGTGGAAAGCGAGAAGGGCGGCTTGTCGTTGTCGCGCACGCGGCGGTGCAGGTCCAGCAGGCGCTTGTAATCGGGGCTCGAGATCACTTCCCAATCAATCACGCGCTCGGGCATGGTGGCGCTCGAGACGGCCAAGGTGTAGAGATTGTGTTCCTCGTCGAGCCTAAGCGACGTCTTGAAGCCCTGTGTGTTCAGGCTGCCCGCCACACCCTCCAGCTTGGCTTCGGTCTCGAGTTCGGCCTTCTTGCCGAGCTCGGCCGCGAGCAAGGCATCGACAATGCGCCCGGCGCCCAGGCGTTTCGCGAACTTGTCGAACAGGTCGTTGTATTCACCGAGAAACATCAGAAAATTCGTCAGCTCGCCGCCCTCGAGACGCGTCTTCTTGCCGTCTCCACCGGACTCGACAGCGTGGTCTTCGGTGGCCCGGCGCATGATCTCACGCCGGAAATCCTTTTCGTCCGTGATATAGCGTGAGCTTTTGCCCTTCTTGATCAGGTAAAGGGGCGGCTGCGCGATGAACACGTGGCCGCGCTCCACCAGTTCCGGCATCTGGCGGTAAAAGAACGTCAGCAGCAGCGTGCGGATGTGCGAGCCGTCCACGTCGGCGTCGGTCATGATGATCACTTTGCCGTAACGCAGCTTGGCCACGTCGAAATCGTCCTTGCCGATCCCGGTGCCGAGCGCCGTGATCAGGGAACGAATTTCCTCGTGCCCCAGCATCTTGTCGAAGCGGGCCTTCTCCACGTTCAGGATCTTGCCCCGCAGCGGCAGAATGGCCTGATAGCGCCGGTCGCGACCCTGCTTGGCGGAGCCGCCGGCCGAGTCGCCCTCCACCAGGAACAGCTCGCAGCGCTCGGGATCGCGCTCCTGGCAGTCGGCGAGTTTGCCCGGCAGGCCGCCGGAATCGAGCGCGCCCTTGCGCCGGGTCAACTCGCGCGCCTTGCGCGCCGCTTCGCGCGCCCGCGCCGCGTCAATGGCCTTGGCGCAGATCTTGCGGCCCATGGTGGGATTCTTCTCGAAGTTTTCCATCAACTTCTCGTAGACGAAGCTGCCCACCACGGACTGGATGTCGCTGTTCAGCTTCCCCTTGGTCTGGCCTTCGAACTGCGGCTGCGGCAGTTTCACGCTGATCACCGCCACCAGTCCCTCGCGCACGTCCTCGCCCTGCAGGTTCTCCTTCACGTCCTTGAAGAGATTCTGATTCTGGCCGAACTGGTTGATGGCGCGCGTCAGTGCCGACCGGAACCCGGAAAGGTGCGTGCCGCCGTCCACGGTGTTGATGTTGTTGGCGAAACTGAAAACGGTTTCGGCGTAACCGTCGTTGTACTGCAGCGCGAATTCCATGGCGGTGCCGTCCCGCTCCGCCTCCCCATAGATCGGCTGCGGGTGCAGCACTTCCTTGTTCTTATTCAGGTGCTTGATGAACTCCGAGATGCCGCCCGTGTAATGAAACTCGGCCTGCTTATCGCTGCGCTCGTCCTTGAGCGTGATGGTCAGGCCCTTGTTCAGGAAAGCGATCTCCCGCAGGCGCTGCGCCAGCGTGTCATAGTGAAACTCGATGGAATCGAAAATCTTGGCGTCGGGCAGAAACGTGATCTTGGTCCCGCGCTTTTCGGTCTTGCCCGCTTTCTTCAGAGGAGCCTTGGGTTCGCCTCGTTCATACTCCTGTTCCCAGGTGTAGCGCGTGGGGTCTTTGCCGCTTTCGCGCCAGATCTCGAGCTCCAGCCGCTCGGAAAGAGCGTTCACCACCGAGACGCCCACGCCGTGCAGTCCTCCAGACACTTTGTAGCTGTCCGTGTCGAACTTGCCGCCGGCGTGGAGCACGGTCATGACGACCTCCGCGGCCGACCGGCCCTCCTCTTTGTGCAGATCCACAGGGATGCCGCGGCCGTTGTCGATCACGGTGACGGAGTTGTCCGTATGCACGACGACCTGGATCTTGTCGCAATAACCGGCCAGCGCCTCGTCCACAGAGTTGTCGACGACCTCCCAGACAAGGTGATGCAATCCCACGGCTCCGGTGGAGCCGATGTACATGGCGGGACGCTTGCGCACTGCCTCAATGCCGCCCAGCACCTTGATGCTCTGGGCGTCATAGGTGTGGCCGCCGATCACGGTCTTCGGATCTGTTGTTTCGCTCACTCCCACCCGTTCCTCTCCACTCTAAGCGCCGCGTCTCCGTGCCACCCCTGGTCGGCGCGACGCCGCTCTCGAAAGCGGTCCGCTGCACGACCTGTGTTTGAACTCTCCGCCCGGCGGCGTTAGCGATTCTAAAGAACTTATCCGGCCAGCATTTGAGTTCGGTTGGCTTCGGTCGGGTTCGCTTTGTCCCACTTGCCCCATCGTTTTGTTGATTATAAAAGGCTTATTGGGTTCGCTTCCCCATATTTTCGATGGGGGTGGGAGGGGGCGCCAACCCCCGGCTGCCCCCATAGACCGAAAGCCCGGCTGTAACTCATTGATAAATCTATGATTGCCGTCCTAAAACCCCGAAGGTCCCACCCGGTTTTCATTTTTAATGACGTTGCCCGAGCAAACGTTCTGGCTTCCCCTTCGAACGACGATTGAACGTGCGACCGCGAGGTCATCCGGGAGCCCTAACCTACAAACTCTTAAGCAGAATTATACCACCTCGCAGACCGGTTGTCGAGGGTGGTCGATTCCGCCGTAGGCTAGATGGAGAGTCGATGGGCGGTCGATGCACAGCCCAGTGACTCTTACCCTATAGTTTGCTGAAAATGTTATCGGACCTGTCATTCCGAGCGGAGCGAGGAATCTCGCCCTGAAGCTCAAAGAACTACGATCCGCGCATGGCGCCGAGGATCATTTGCGATATTGCTCGTCGCTGACCGGCTCCATCCAGTCGACCACCTTGCCGTCCTTTTTTTCTTGAATGGCGATGTGCGTCATGGCCGTGGCCGGCGTCGCTCCGTGCCAGTGCTTCTCTCCGGGCGAAAACCAGACCACGTCACCGGGCCGGATTTCCTCGACCGGCCCGCCCCACCGCTGTGCCCAGCCGCAGCCACCGGTCACGATGAGAGTCTGGCCGAGCGGATGCGTGTGCCATGCAGTCCGCGCGCCGGGCTCAAACGTGACGCTGGCGCTCTGAACAAATGCCGGATCAGGCGCTTGAAACAGCGGATCGATCCGGACCGTGCCCGTGAACCATTCTGCCGGCCCCTTGGCGGAAGGCTGAGTGCCCGCTCTTCTGATTTCCATTTATTGGTCTCCTTCTTTTCAGCGACCGCTCATTCCGCCAAACCCTGGCGCGCGGCAGGCGATCGCTTACAGGCCCGTCATTTTCTCCAAGCGTTCCGGGTACCGTGCCCCTTCCACCTTGATCTTTGACGAAGCCCTGTCGATCTCGTGGAGATCGTCCGGCGTGAGTTCAACGGAGAGCGCTTCGAGGTTCTCGTCCAAACGATGCAGCTTTGTGGTGCCCGGAATCGGCACCATCCACGGCCTTTGGGCCAGCACCCAGGCGAGCGCGATCTGGGCCGGCGTCGCCTTCTTCCGTTCCCCGATGCTGGCAAGCAGATCCACAAGGGCCTGGTTGACCCTTAGTGCCTCCGGCGTGAAGCGAGGCAGGGTGCTGCGGAAGTCGGTGCTGTCGAACTTCGCGTCTTCTTTGATCGCTCCCGTCAAGAATCCCTTGCCGAGAGGGCTATACGGAACCAAGCCAATCCCGAGTTCTTCCAGGGTCGGTATCACTTCCTTTTCCGGAGTTCTTGTCCACAGCGAGTATTCACTCTGGACCGCGGTGAGCGGTTGAACGGCGTGCGCGCGGCGAATCGTTTTTACGCCCGCTTCGGAAAGTCCGAAGTGCTTCACCTTGCCTGCCTCAATCAGTTCCTTCACGGCGCCGGCGACGTCTTCGATGGGCACGTTCGGGTCAACCCGGTGCTGATAGAGCAGATCGATGGTCTCGACCTTGAGCCGCTTGAGCGATCCTTCGACAGCCTGCTTGATGTGCTCAGGCCGGCTATTCACAGCTGCCGCTCCGGGCCGATGATCGCTGCCGCTGAAGTCGAACCCGAATTTGGTGGCGATCACCACCTGCCTGCGGAACGGAGCGAGGGCCTCGCCCACCAGTTCTTCGTTCAAGAACGGGCCGTAGACCTCGGCAGTGTCGAAGAATGTGACACCGCGTTCCACAGCGGCATGGAGCAGAGAGGTCATCTCCTGCTTATCTTTGGGCGGACCGTAAGAAAAGCTCATTCCCATGCAGCCAAGTCCGATCGCCGAAACTTCCAAGCCGCTCTTACCCAATTTGCGCTTCTTCATTCTTTCTCCTTTCGGAACCGTTTCGCCCATCTCCAGGTTAGATTCACCACGTAGCGCAGAGTCTCGCTTCCCAGAGACTCTGCGGCTTTCGTCGTCGGATGAGAATGGGCGTGCATTCAAGAACCGGTGTCGTCCGACATTTTCTTTTTCTTCACCTGCCCGCTCCTGCCCGGCGCCGTTTGCAGGTGGACTCGCAAAGTGAGTGGGTCAATCGCGTGGCATTGGCTGTCGGCGGGCGAAGAAGTGGGAATTCAAGAAAGGCCGCAGAGTCTTTGAAAAGCAAGACTCTGCGCTACCTCGCTTTGGGACCCCGCGCTACGTCGCTACCGCGCTGCCCGTCCGGCAATCCCCTCGGCGGACTCTCAGGGCCGCACGCCGGGAATCCTGAGGCGAATCCGGTAGAGGCTGCTGCTGGCCGTGATGTATAGCATGTGGCCGTCGTCGCCCCAGTTCAGGTTGGCCACGCGTTCGGGGATCTTGAAAGTGCCGAGGTGCTTCCCGTCCGGCGAGAAGACCCACACTCCGGCCGGGCCGGCGCCGTAAAGATTGCCCTTCTGGTCCACCTTGATGCCGTCCGGCCCGCCGTCGCCGGGCGCCGAGGTGGCGTCGTAAAACACCTTGCCGTTCGTCACGGTGCCGTCCGGCTTCACGTCGTAGCGCATCCAGATCTTGTGCTGCGGATCGGAGACCGCGATGTAAAGGATCTTCTCATCCGGGGAGAAGGCGATGCCGTTCGGGCGCGTCAGGTCTTTGATGATCAGCTCCAGCCTGGCCGGGTCCGCCGGTGCGCCCGGCTTCTGCGCGAGGGCGCCGCGAACGCGAAAGACGCCGTTGAAGTCGAGCTCCTTTTGTGGATCGGAGTCGCCCTGCGTGGGCAATCCATACGGCGGATCGGTGAAATAAAGGGAGCCGTCCGAGTGGTAGACGAGGTCGTTCGGACTGTTGAGGCGCTTGCCCTGGTAGCGGTCGGCTAGAACTGTGATCGGGGCGTCTGCGCTCAGGCTTTCCAGGCGGTAGACGTTGCGGCGCGCGTGGCCGGCCACCGTCAAGCGGCCGCGACGGTCGAGGGTCATGCCGTTCGAGCCGGACTCGGGGCCGGTGAAAGTCTCCTTGCCGAGGTAACCGCTGGGCTGGAGAAAAAGGCTGATCCCGCCCTCGGGCGTCCACTTCAGGATGCGGTTGCCGGGGATGTCGGCGAACAGCAGATAGCCCTGATGAATCCAGACGGGGCCCTCCAGCCACTTGCAGCAGGTGGCCACCTTCTCGATTTTGGCATCGGCGGGAACGACGGCATCGAAGCCGGGATCGGTCTTCTCGACGGCGCCGACGGTTTCGAATGGCCGTCCGGAACCTCCCAGGCTCATAGCCAGAACCAAAAGCAGAAACAGGGAACAAGCGGCGGTAGTTTTCATGGCTGGCATTTTATGAGAAAACGCTCAAAGGTGAAAGAGCGACGACGAGGCACAAGCCCGATGGCGATGTGGCGGCCCCATCGGCGTGGCGATCGCAGTGAGGTGGGAGCGGTGCTATGATTTCGCAATGCGAACCACGCGCTACCTCCTGATTTCTCTCGTTCTGGTTGTGCTGGGCCTGGTTTCGCTCGGCGAGGGCGTGACCAAGGGCGAGGCTGGCATGGACATGGGAAATTCCCTGACGTCCATTTCCGTCCGTTTTTGCGGCACGAGCACCGGAGGCTGGGCAGCCGTTGGAATCCTCGCTGTGCTCGGCGGCGCTGTCTTTTTTGCAATTGCGCTGATCGCTTCGACGAGGCGGAGGGCACTCTGAGCCCAAGGGAAGCGACCCATGGACGCCAAAACCGTGGCCCAGGAACAGGAAATCCGCGCAGACCTCGTCGGGCTGAGCCAAAGTATTCACGCCCACTCGGGGCTGGGCCTCGAAGAAGAGTGGTCCGCGTTCAGCGGTCAGCGATCATGAAGAGAAGGCTCGCTCTTGCCGTGCTGATCGCCCTGTTTCTTCCCGCCGCGCACGAAGCCGCTCCGCGCCGGCCGCGGACCTTGCGCGAGGCGGCAGACCACGTCGGACTGCTCGTTGGCGCGGCCGTGAATCCCGCCCACTTTTCCGAGCCTGAATATGCCGCCACGCTGGCGCGCGAATTCAACATGATCGAGCCTGAAAATGCCATGAAGTGGCCGCTCACTGAGCCTGCGCCGGGCCAGTTCGACTTCAGCGGCGGCGACAGTGTGGTGAGTTTCGCGGAGGCTCACCGGATGAAAGTGCGCGGACACAACCTGCTGTGGCACGAGCAGAATCCGGGTTGGCTCAACAACGGCCACTTCACGGGCGCCGAGCTCCACGACATCGTGCGGCGTCACATCTCGACCGTGGCCAGGCACTTCGCCGGCAGAGTGTTCGCGTGGGATGTCGTCAATGAGGCGTTTGACGAGGACGGCGCCGTGCGGCACTCGATCTGGTTCGATCGTCCGGGCATCGGTTTGGCGGATAAAGGAACCGCGTACGTCGAGCAGGCGTTCCGCTGGGCCCATGACGCGGACCCGAAGGCGCTGCTGTTTTACAACGACTACGCAGCCGAGGGAATCAACGCCAAGTCAGACGCGATTTACGCCATGGTGAAGGACTTCAAGCAGCGCGGCGTGCCGATCGACGGCGTGGGCCTGCAGATGCACATCTCCACCGCGGACGCCGCCAACCTGTCGTCGCTTGACGCCAATATCAGCCGGCTGGCCGCGCTCGGATTGCAGGTTCACATCACCGAGATGGACGTGGGCTTGCCGGTCGCCGCCGATGGGCAACTTCGCGATCCGGCGGACGCGGGGCGGCAGGCCGATCTTTACGGCCTTGTGGCGCGCGTCTGCGCCGCCAATCCGGGCTGCACCGCATTTCAAGCCTGGGGATTCACGGACAAATACTCGTGGATTCCAGCCTTCACCCACGGCCAGCACGGAGCCGCCCTGCTGTTTGACGCCGCCTATAAGCCGAAACCCGCCTTTGACGCCGTACTGGACGCGTTCCGGACAGCCCGACGCCCCAAGGCGAGGCGACCCGGCTAACGCCCGAACGCGAGACCGGCGGCTACATTCCGAATCCTTCGCTTTCGAAAGCCGGCAGGCAGGTCGCAGCTAGGCGAGCATGAGGCGTTCGCCCTTCGGTTCCGGAACCGGGTCGCCGAATTCCCTCGCAGTATCAATCCATAAGTGGACGGCCTCGTGGGCTTGCGCGAGCGCCGCTTCCGGAGTGCTGCCGTGAGCCGAGCAGCCGGGGAGTTCCGGAACCTCGGCCACGAATACCTGGTCATCGTTACTCCAATAAATGATGGTCTCGTATTTATGCATGTCTCAGTCCTTTGGACCCAAGCCGTGGCGGAGGATTACGTTGCACAGCGCGATGGAATCAAAGCCAACGTGTATCAGGTGCGCCAAGCACCCCTACGCCGTCGCGGTTGCGGAAGCGGGTAACGGGCAGTAGACTTGAAATCGAGCCGCGCATGCGGCAAAAACCAGCCTTTGGGAGACCGACTATGTTGCCTCCAATCCGAGCGGAGTGGGTGAAGCAGCGCACAGGACCTGTGGTCACACAGATGCGCTATGCGCGCCAGGGCGTGATTACCGAAGAGATGGTGTACGTGGCGCGGCGCGAGCGCCTGGAGCCCGAGACGGTACGCGCCGAGGTGGCGCGCGGACGCATGATCATCCCGGCCAACGTGCGGCACGTCGAGCTGGAGCCCATGAGCATCGGTATCGCGGCCAAGTGCAAAATCAACGCCAATATCGGCAATTCCGCCACCACGTCCGACATCGACGGCGAAGTGGAAAAGCTGCGCACAGCCGTGAAGTTCGGCGCCGACACCGTGATGGACCTCTCGACCGGCGGCGACATTCACCGCATCCGCGAAGCCGTGATCCGCTCGAGCCCCGTCCCCATCGGCACGGTGCCCATCTACGAGGCCATTTCGCGCGTGACCCACATCCGCGACCTGACGCCCGCGTTGATGCTGGAAGTGATCGAGGAACAGGCCGGGCAGGGCGTGGACTACATGACCATCCACGCGGGCGTCCTGCGCCGGCATATCCCCCTCACCCGGCATCGCATTACGGGCATCGTAAGCCGTGGCGGTGCGCTGATGGCGCAGTGGACGGTCGAGAACGACCAGGAGAATTTTCTCTACACGCACTTCGAGGAGATCTGCAAGATCTTTCAGAAGTACGACGTCTCGTTCTCGCTCGGCGACGGGTTGCGGCCGGGCTCGATCGCCGACGCCAGCGACCCCGCCCAATTTGCGGAGCTCGAAACCCTGGGCGAGCTCACCAAAAAGGCGTGGGAATACGACGTGCAAGTGATGATCGAGGGTCCGGGACACATCCCCATGGACCAGATCAAGCTCCAGGTGGACAAGGAAATGGAGCTTTGCTACGAAGCGCCGTTTTACACCCTGGGGCCGCTCGTCACCGACATCGCGCCGGGCTATGACCACATCACCTCCGCCATCGGCGCGGCCATGATCGGCTGGCACGGCGCGTCCATGCTGTGTTACGTGACGCCCAAGGAGCACCTCGGCCTGCCGAATAAGCACGACGTCCACCAGGGGATCATCGCTTATAAGATCGCCGCCCACGCCGCCGATGTGGCGCGCCACCGTCCGGGCGCCCGCGACCGCGACGACGCGCTGAGCTACGCGCGATTCCTGTTCGACTGGAACAAGCAGTTCGACCTCTCGCTCGATCCCGAAACCGCGCGCGCCATGCACGACGAAACCCTGGCTGACGACTATTACAAAGACGCGGCGTTCTGCTCCATGTGCGGTCCGAAATTCTGCTCCATGAACACGACCCAGGTCATGGAGAAGCATCTGGGATTGGATCAGAAGGATCGGGAGGAGAAGTACCAGGAGCTGCTGGCGAAGGTTGCATCTCCGGCTTAGCGAAGAGGCGGGGCAAGGGGCTTATGAGCGGGAGCGGAAGGCGGCGAAAAAAACGCCCCAATCGAGGAACGAACCCACTATCTCTTTTAGAATCAGTGAAGGAGTTCGGGACCTCCCGAGGATCGCCTCGTGCGGCAACCGTCGGCAGCGGGTGAACCGCCTATCGTGGCAAACCAGTCGTCAAGGCCGATCCGTTCGCTGTGGATCAACGCCCCGGACGCAGGAAAAACATGCCAAAATCGAGGAACGAACCCACTATCTCCTTTAGAATCAGTTGCAACCCGATCGGGTTCACCCAAAAGACCGCCGCGGAATTCTTCGGCCTTCTCCAATCGGCGGGCGTCCGCAAGCTGGTGGATGTCCGTGAGAATCGCGTCGGACAGCTCTCCGGCTTCGCCAAGTTTCCGGACATTGCTTATTTCCTCGACAAGCTGCTCGGCATTCCATACACCCACGAGCCGCTCTTTGCGCCCACGCCGGAGATCCGCGAGCAGTATCAGGCGACCAAGGACTGGGATGCCTACGAGCGATCGTTTCGCGCTTTGATGGCTGAGCGCGAAGTGCCGCAGGCGATCGATCCCGCGGATTACGAGGGCAGCGTGGCGCTGCTCTGCTCCGAGCCCACGGCCGAGAAATGCCACCGGCGGCTGGTCGGCGAGATGCTCGTGGAGCATTGGACCGCCGCCGGCCACGAGGCGGAGCTTCATCACCTGGCCATGCCCAAGGCAAAGGCTCGACGCAAGAAGAACGTGAAGGATCCCGATGGCGGAAGTGATCCTCTCTGAGCGCGAAGCTGGGGCTGGACGCACGGCTCTCGTCGTCGCCTCGGAGGTCAACAGCCGGCGGCTCGCGTCCACGGATGCGCCGCCGGAGTTCCGCGCTCTCTTCGGTGACGCGGCCTGCGCTTTTGCTCTGCAGCGCTCCGCCGCCGGTGCCGGAGTGCCCGGAAGGCGTCTGCGCGAATTCACCTGGGGAACGTCCGGCACATACGCCTCGGCTCTGCGCGTGACGTGGCCGGAGGGCGGCGTTCCCAAGGTGCATTTTCGCGGTGAACAACTTGCGGGCGCAGCCATCACGGTTCTGGAGCGGGTCATCGACCGGCTCACCGCCCTGAGCGGCGTCAGCATCGCCGACGTCGATCAGTTTGCGCTGCACGAGCCCAATCCGCGTGTGGCCGCCATGCTCGCTCAAAAGGCCGGGATCGCACTTGAGAAAACGCCGCTGACATCGAAATCCTGGGGCAATCTTGGCTCGGCCACCTGCGGTATGAATCTATGCAAGGCGTTGACCGGGACGAACGGAACCCGCGACGCGACGCGCCCTCCGGCGATTCTTGCCGCCGCTGTCGGTCCGGGGCTGCTATGGGGTGGACCTTACATCGGCTAACCGCTGGCGGCGGCCCCGCAATTCATGGCCAATACTTCCAAGAGGATTAGCGCATGACGACTGAAGGCGCAGAGCAGCAGCTTCGGAAAGAATTCAATCGCTGGGCGGAAGCGGGCCGCGGCGAGGGCATGGAGAACGATCATCTGCCGATCGTCTTGCCCATGCTCGCCATGATGAACGTGCAGCCGGACGAGGCCGTTCTCGACGTGGGGTGCGGCACGGGCTGGCTCTGCCGGATGCTGGCCCGGCGCGTGACCGAGGGAAGAGTGGTGGGCATGGACGTCTCCGACGAAATGATTCGCCGCGCCGAGGAGGCGAGCGCGGGCGTTGCCAACCTCTCGTTCACGATGGGCCCTGTGGACGCCATCCCGCAACCGGCGGCGCAGTTCACTCGCGTGGTCTCCGTGGAATCGGCCTACTACTGGCCCGAGCCCGCGTCGGGTCTCACGGAGATTCGCCGTGTGCTTCGGCCCGGCGGCTCCGTCTGGATGCTCATCAACTACTACCGGGATAATCCCTATTGCCACCAGTGGGCCCGGCACTACGCGATTCCCACCCATCTGCTTTCCGCGGATGAATGGGCCGGTCTTTTCCGGGAGGCGGGCTTCACGGGCGTGAGCCACCGCCGTATTCCCGATCCCACGCCTACGCCGGACGTCTACACGGGCCGATGGTTCCGCGACGCGGAGGAATTGCGGCGCTTCCGCGAAGAAGGCGCCCTGCTCGTGTTCGGCGGCACGCCGGAGAGCGCGTGAGCCTGAGAATCAACGACGGCATCTGCGTCCGCCGCGCTCAGCTCCCGGACTTCGCCGCGGCATCCACGAGCGTCTCTATGGCGGGCGCGATCATGATGAGCAATTCCGCGCGCGGCTTGCGGGCGCGGTCGATGAGCGCCTTCTGCTGCGCAACCCAGGAGGCCGGCGCCGGCTTGCCGGAACTGAGGTAGTCGAGGGCCTCGAGACCGGCCGCGGCCAGCGCGGAGACGTCTTCGGCCAGGGGAATGTCTTCCTCGAGCAGCGCGGAGCCTTGCATCATGGGAACGAGCGCGGCCTTGTTGTCGCGCCACGCTGTCAGGCGTTTGCGGATCGCGTCCTGGCCGGCGCTCCAGTTCCCGACCAGCGCCGCGAAGTCGCGCGCCTCGTCGCTTTCCGGCGGCGTCGCGTCCACCAGGCGATTGAGGGGCGTGAGGCTGCTATACTCACGCGCCCCCTCGCGGCTGTAGCCCTTGACGGGTTCGAGAACGTCATCCAGAATGCGCAGGCTGTCGATGGGCTTCCGGTCGGTGAGGCGCTCGAGCATGTAAGGATGGCTGGTGCGGTGCGTGAGCCCGAGCGAATCGAGCCAGCGGCTGATGACCGCCATGCGCCGGTACATCGAATCCAGGTCTTTCACCTGCTCGGGTGACCACAGCCGCTCCGCGATGGCGGCGGTGCCCGGCCAGACGCGGGTGTCTACGTTTCCGGGGGTCACAAATTCCGACCACATGCAGGCTTCACCCCCGAGGATGCGCGCCCGCTCTTCCGGCGTAAGGGGTGGCTGCGGCGAGGTCGCCCGGGGATTGACCTTGAGTTCCAGAGGATCGACCTTGTAATGGAACGACGACGGCTGTACCAGGTCGAGATAGTAGCCCGCCGACAGAATCCCCATGTAGCCCTGGCGCGCCGCTTCGGCCAGCGATTGCTGTCCCCGCCAGGATTGAATCACCGCGCTCTTCGGAAGTCCCGGCTGAAGCACCTCGTCCCAGCCGATCACCTTCTTACCGTGTTTCTCCACCAGGGGAACCAAGCGCTTGCTGAAGTAACCCTGCAAGTCGGCGGTGGTCTTCAAGCCGTGGCTCTCCATGAAGTCCTGGATGCGGGGATTGTTCTTCCATTGCTTGCCGTTCACTTCGTCGCCGCCGATGTGGAAGTAGGCATCGGGGAACAGGTCGGCCATCTCGCCGATGAACGCGTCCAGGAACGTGTAAACCGCTTCGTTGGTCGGGTCGAAGCAGGGATCGAAGATGCCCCAGTGCTGCTCGATGCTGTAAGGTCCGGGCGCGCTCCCCAGCTCCGGATATCCGACCAGCATCGCGGTCGAATGTCCGGGCATGTCGAACTCGGGGACCACGCGGATGCCGCGGTCGCGCGCGTAGTCGATCACTTCCTTCACCTCGGCCTGGGTGTAGTAGTGCCCGCCGGAGCCGAGTTCCTGCAGCTTGGGAAAGCGTTTGCTCTCCACGCGGAATCCCTGATTATCGGAAAGGTGCCAGTGGAACACGTTGAGCTTCACGGCGGCCATGCCGTCCAGGTTGCGTTCCACCACCGCCACGGGCATGAAGTGCCGGCTCACATCCAGCATCAAGCCGCGCCACTGAAACCGGGGCTGGTCGTGGATCTGGACCGCCGGCGCGCCGAAGCCCTTGTCGTCGAGATCCACCAGTTGCAGGAAGGTCTCCATACCGCGCAGCGCTCCGACGGGCGTGGGTGCGGAGAGCCTTGCCTGCTGCGGGGTCACGTCGAGCGTGTAAGACTCGTCTTCCTTCACCGACTGCACTTCCTCGCCGGCATGTTCGCACGCGATCACCAGAGTGGCCGTGGAAGCGTCTGTCGCGAGCTCGTCATCGAGCGGTATGCCGGTCTGCCGCCCGAGGCGGTCGATCAAGCGCTCGGCGGCGCGTGCGAGCCGCGGCTCCTGGTATCCGCTCAGAGCCACGCGAAACGAGACATCGATCGCCAGCCTGCCCTGGCCCGCCGAAAGCTCCGCGGGCTGCGGCATCAGATTGTATGTTTGATCGGGAGCGCCTTGACCAAGGAGCGGCATGCCTGCGGCGAGGGCAAAACTAAAGGCGAGCGCGAGCGCTTTGATTCCGGGAAGTCGCATCGTGATCCTCCAGACGCTTCCCGGCGATGTTATGAGGTGGAGTGGAAAAAGGCAACCCGGGCGAGGCGCGAAGGGAACGGCTTGTCTACCGAAACAGATCTTCGACCGGCGGATTGTCGGGATCGGCCGCGCGATATGCTTTCACCGCTTCCGCCCGGAGCACGTCGACGTCCCACACCACGAGCGTGGCGGCGGCGAAGTAGTCGCGGATGGAACCTCGAGCCCATACTAACACGCCCGCATGACGGCCTATTCGCAACGCAGCGCGTCCATCGGATCCACCTTGGCCGCCCGCCGCGCAGGCAGATAGCTTGCGAGCAGCGCCGCTGAGGCCAGCAGCGCCGATACCGATCCCAGCACCACGGGATCCGTCGGCCTCACCCCGTAAAGCAGGCCGCCGAGCAGCCGCGTCAAGCCAAATGACCCTGCGATTCCGAGGCTGATCCCGACGAGCACCCACACCATGCTCCCCTTCAAGACGAGCCGCAGCACATCGACCGTGCGGGCGCCGAGCGCCATGCGGATGCCGATCTCGTGCGTGCGCTGTGCCACCGAATAACTCACCACTCCCACGATGCCCACGGAGGCCAGCACCAGCGCGAGCACCGCGAAGCCGGCCAGAAGCATCATCGGAAAGCGTCTCGAGCCCGTAGAGTCGTGGACGACGTCTTCCATGGTCGCGGCCTCAGAGACCGGACGGTCAGGTAGGAAGTCCGCGATGGCGCGCTTGATGGGCGCGGTGAAGGTGCCCGGAGCCGAAGCGGTCCGCACCACCACGTTCATGATGGGCCAGCCGGCCTGCGTGTAGGGCCGGAAGAATTGCGGTTGCACATCCGCGTCCAGTCCCGTGTGGTGAACGTCTCCGGCCACCCCCACCACAGTGAGGCGTGGGCCGCCAGAACCGCCGAGCCGGATGGCCCTGCCCACGGCATCTTGTTTGGGCCAGTATTTTCGCGCCAAGGTCTCATTGATGACGATCACCCCGGGCGAGCCCAGCGTGTCCTGATGGTTGAATTCGCGTCCCTTCAGGATCGGGACGCCCATCGTCCGGAAGTAGTTCGGGCAAGCCACCGTGTAGTTCGCGCCGGGCGTGTGCCCGGGTTCCGCCGGCGGTTGACCCTCGATCTGGAAGTCTCGGCCGGCGTTTCCTTCAAAGGGCAGATGAGCGACGGCGCTTACCGACACCACACCGGGAATACCGCTCACGTGTTCGTCGAGATCCTCGCAGAAGCGCGGCAAACCCGGCGGGCCGTTGTAAATGATCTCCTGAGGCACTGACATGTACATGGTCAGCACGTTTTTCGGATTGAGGCCGGGATCAACGCCGAGCAGTCGCGTCATGCTCTTGATCATGAGTCCCGCGCCGCAAAGAACTACCAGCGCCAGAGCCACCTCAGAGGCCACGAGCGCCTGACGTAATCGGCCTGTCCCGCCTTCGGTCGATCCGCGGCCGCCTTCCTTGAGAGGCTCGTTGACGTCGCCGCGCAAGGCGCTCAGCGCCGGCGCCAAACCGAACAAGATTCCGGTCAGGCAGGAGACCAGCAGCGCAAAACCAAACACCCGGCCGTCGATCGAAATCGAATCGACCTCCCGCATCGGAAGCTGCATTTGGTCAAGCTGGAAAACACGGAACAGCAGTTGACCGCTCCAGGCCGCCAGAAGAAAACCGCCGGCTCCGCCCAACAGGGCCAACAGCAGACTTTCCGTAAGGAGTTGCCGCGCAATACGCGAGCCCGCGGCTCCGAGCGCGCGCCGGATGGCAAACTCCTTCTGCCGCGCCGCACCGCGCGCCAGCAGCAGGTTGGCCACGTTCACGCAGGCGATCAGCAGCACGAACCCCACTGCGGCGAGCAGGGCGAGCATGGTCTGGCGAATGCCTTCCATGTTGAAGTCGGCCATCGGCAAGACCGTGCCGCCCCCTCCGGCGTTTTCCTTGGGGTACCGCTCGGCGAGGTGGGAGCCGATAGTCTCCATCTCTGACCGCGCCTGCGCCACGGTGACCCCCGGCTTGAGCCGCGCGAAGGCGAGAAAGCTGTGATCGGACCGGCCGTAGTCTGTCTGGGTGTAGCCAACAGGGACCCAGAGCTGGCGCGGACCGCTCCAGAATTGCCATTGGAATTCACGGGGCATCACGCCGATCACGGTGAAGTCCTCGCCATCAATCTTGACGGTATGGCCGACCAACGCGGGATCGCCCCCGTAGCGGCGCTTCCAGAGTCCGTAGCTGAGAACGACTTCGCGATCGCGTCCGAGAGTCTCTTCTTCTGGAGCGAAAGTGCGTCCGAGAAAGGGCTTCACTCCCAGCAGCGGGAAAAAGCTGGCTGAAACGCGCAGCCCCGAGACCTGCTCCGGCTCTTGCTTCGTCCCGGTCGCTGACAGGTTGTAGCCTCGTCCCGCGGAGTCGAAGATGGCGATGTCCTCGAAGACATGATTTTCGCGCTTGAAGTCCCAGTAGTTGGGCGCGGAGACGATGTTGTAGTTGTCGGGTCCTTTGCCGGAGGTTTCGAACACCAACACCAGGCGATCGGGATCGGGGAATGGCACCGGCTTCAGCAGCGTGGCGTTGATCACGCTGAAGATGGTGGTGTTGGCGCCGATGCCGAGCGCGAGCGTCAGCATGGCCACGATCGTGAAGCCCGGATTTCGCGCCAGGTTCCGCAAGCCGTAGCGCACGTCCTGAAGAAAAGTTCCCATCGGATCACCTCAACGCCGGGCGCTGCTCTAAGCGGACCGCGTCAGACCTATACATTTCGTTAACCAAAGCAACGCCACAGCGCAAGTGCGCTGCCAGCCGCGAGGACGAGCTAACTCATGCAGACGCAATTGCCTGGCGTCGCATGGAACCTGCTCGCAGCGACCGGTCTGGCCGGTTTCGCGGCAGTGCTGTTCGGAATCGAACATCAGAGGCGAAATCAATGTGTACGCGGACATGCTTTGCCTTGGGGCGCTTTTGTGCTCCAATGGCTTTTGGTAGAGCGATCGAGGTGCGAGGCATGAACTCAGGCAACGAAATCGAAGTCCGATGCCCGTGCTGCGGGGCGACGTTGAAAATCGACGCGCTGCTCGGACGGGTGATCTGGCATGAGGCCGCTCCGAAGCCGAAGAAGTCCGGCCACAACCACCTGGATCGCGCCGGCGATGTTCTCGAAAAGCAGGCGGCCCAACGGGAAGCGCATTTCCGGGAGAGCGCGAGGGAGCAAAAGGTGAAAGCGGACGTGCTGTCCCGGAAGTTCGAAGAAGCGCTCAAGAAGACGCGCGATGTTCCTGTACGGCCGGGTCTGCGCGATATTGATCTGGACTAGCGGGCCCGGGGGGCGCGACAAAACCGTCGCCAAGACTAAAGGTGTTGATTGCCGCTCGAAGGGGGTGGCCTGAGCCTCAGGCCGCATCACACAAATCCTGGAGGAAGTGATGAAGAGGACATTGAGCGTTTGGACGGGCTTGATTGCCCTGCTGTGCGCCCTGGCCATTCCCGTCCTGCATGGGGCGTTCGCGAAGCCGGCTCCGGCCGAGCATCCCAACTACCACGATGCGATCAATGAGCTGCGGGACGCGCGCAAAAAACTGGAGACAGCCGAAGCGGACGGGTACGGGCATCGCGACAAGGCGATGCACGCGATCGACCGCGCCATCGAGGAATCGAATCAAGCTCTGGCGGCCCTGCACTAGACTAGGAGTTTGACGGAAAACATTGGGGACGCGCGCAGGGCGGGCGGGCCTTCAGAGTATGTGTTAGAACGCGCGTGACTTGCGCCGCTGCGGCTTTGCCGCGAAAGCTCCCCGGTCATAACACGGCCTCTTCAGCGCCGGCCCCTCAGGAGCCGGTAAAGGGTTGCGGCCTGCCCGGGATTCTTCGCCACTACGATTCGCCGCAGGCGCGCGAACTCATCCGCGTCGATCGATTGCACCGTGCCGCGTCCGCGTGCCGGCGTGAAGGCCAGGATGTGGTCGAGGTCGGGACGGCGCCGGAGCGGATTTGCGAGATACACCGCTTCGCGGGGCGGGCAGAAGTCCAGGAGCGAGCCCAGCCCGCGGTCGCGCCCGTCGGAAGCGGCGCGCGCCACGCCCACCAGTTGTTTGCGGTCGGCCTCATAACAGAAGAAGACGTCGCCGCGCTTCACCTCTTCGCGCAGGTAACGCAGGCTCGATGCGCTGCGAATCCAGCCTTCATCGCCGAGCGGAAAAGGGCCGCGCGCGCGGGATCGAAAGTACTGCGCGAACTCCCAGCCGCGACGCGTGTTGATCTTGAAGACCCAGCATTTCATCGAGGACCGCTCTCCATGCTCCCGTTTGACCCGCATGCCAACCCCGGGCATGTATCAAGGTGAAATCGTCAACCGTCCTCTCGCATGAGCACGAGCGGATTCACCATCAACGCGCGGCGCGCGGGCAGGACGCTTGCTATTGTAACCACTCCCGCGAGCGCGATGGGCGCTGCCAACCAGACCCACATAGCCGGCCAACCGCTACCTCGCGTGATTCCGCTCATCCATCGCGATAACGCCAGGGACGCAAGCAGCCCCGCCAGGGTGCCTGCGCAAGCAAGCCGTACTCCTTCTCCCAGCACCTGGCCGATAACGCGCCAGCGCTGTGCTCCGAGAGCAATGCGAATCGCCAACTCGCGGCGGCGCTGACGCGCAGCATCGTTCAAGGCGCCGAATAGGCCGAGAACGCTGAGCAAAAGGGCCATCGTCGCCGAGACGCCCAGAATCAGGGTCGCGATCCGCAACGGCGCGAGCGACGTCTGATTGAGGTACGTCTCGAGCGTCCTTATGAGCAGGGGACTCGGGCCGCGCCCCGGCACTGCCTCGAGCCTGCGGCGCAGATCGGCCAACACTGGACCATTGACCTCGCGGACATGGATCATCGCGCTCATCCGTGGGAGCGGGTCCTGCGACATCGGGAGATACAGCGCGGGCTCCGCACGCCGCTCGAAAGTTCCGAGCGCCTGCGAATGCACAACCCCGATGATGCCGGTGCGGCGGCCTTGCTCGTCGATCACGGCGGCTCCAACCGCGCTTCCACCAAAGTAGAGGTCAGCGGCCTCCTGATTGACGATGCCGATCCGGCATTCCGTAGATTTCGTATGGCCCGTGAAATCCTGGCCCTCGACCAGCTTGCTTCCCACCGCGTCGAAATAGCCCGGCGACACCACATTGGTCTCGAGCTCGGCTTGAGCCAGCTCCGAGGCAGTGGCCGCGCGAAATCGCCCGTCAGTGATCCGTCGCGGCGAAGTATCTGCGTGTTCCGTGTAGTCGTAGTAGAGTGTAGGCCGATTTTTCCCGGACGCCTGCTCGGGCTTTCGCATGGCGACCACGCCGATGATCTCGACCGGACGGCCCTCGGGGTCTCGGAGGGTTCGACCGGTCGCGGATCCTCCGAACAGTTCTTTGGCCGCCTCTTCATTCACGATCGCGGCCCGGCACGTTCGCTCGGCAACTCCGAACATATGCCCCGCCTCAGGCGGAAGACGGAAAAGCTCGAGCGAGTCAGGCGTGATCCAATCGGTGTCGAGCGTGATGTCGCGAAGGGGCGACTGCGCCGGGTCAACGCGGAACGACTGGCGTACAGGTTCACCTCCCGGCAATGTTCCGGCCCACTCGATCCCGGAGACCCCGGGCGCCGATTTCACCGCTGCCCCGGCTCGGCGGAAATACTCCAGGGCGACGCGGGGATCCGCTTGCGCAGTGGCAAAAACCGTATGCCCGAGCCGCTGGCCCGCGCTCGTGATGAGCGCACTGCGAAGACCGTCGAGCAGAAACGCCGTGAAGATCACGAGGACGCAGCAGCCCGCCATTTGTGCCGCCACCAGCCCGAGCCGCAGGCGCCGCAGGGCCCGCCCGCTCCCGGCCCGTCCTCCCTGAAGAACGTTCATCGGGCGCTTATGCGGAATTGCCACGGCCGGCAACAGACCGCACAGGATCGTGATTCCGACACACCCGACGGACGCTTTAACGATGCTGAACAGGTCCGGCGCGAAGATCAGGTGCTGCGCATCCTGGTCATAGAGGAGTGCGGGAACAAGATACGACGTCCAGAGAGCCAGCGGCGTGCCCAATACTCCGCCCGCAATCGACAGGACTACGCTGTCGACGAGCAGTTCGCGGGCGAGTTGCCGGCGCCTGGCCCCGAGCGCGACGCGCAGGCCGGTCTCATGGAAGCGCGTGAAGGCGCGCCCAACCATGAACAAGCCCACATTGACGCAGGCGACAAAGAACACCGCCCCGGCCGCGAACTCGAGTAGGGTGCCGACCCGCGACAGGCCGGCCGCCGTTTCGGGCATCATGCCGGTGTAGACCATCACACGCAGGTCGCCCGCGCGCTGTCCCGACTGTAACGCCGCCTGCGCCGCCGTTAGCGAAATGCCCCGGCCCAGCCGTGCAAGGACCCAGAGATTCCGGCTGGCATCGCCGGGCCCCGCCAAGGATTCCCCCTGCCAAGGCAACCAGACGTCAACCGGGCGATCGCGATAGATCCCTTCAAGCCAGTCCGGCGCAATGCCGCTGATGCGGGCGGCCACGCCGTTGATTTGAACCTGCTCACCGCGAACCTGGGCCGCCGCTCCGAAGTCGGCTTGCCACATGCGCCGGCTGATCACAACGCCTTGGTCGAGCGGTAGACCGAAGACGCCCGCGAGGTTCGACGTCACGGCGGCGATGGGCACGAAGGCCGTTTGGCCGGCCATCGTGACGGTCCCCGACGACACGCGCGCGGCGCCGAGCGATTGGAATAGGTCGTGCCGGGTTTCGGCGTACAGATACTGTTGCCTCGAGAGCGGCCCTGTTTCGCGATTCGCGTCTTGCCCGAATACCGAGACGAGCCGGTCGAGAGATTCGAGCGGAGACGAAGGTCTTGTCAGGCCCCGAACGAATCCATGAACGGAAACATAACCGGCGATACCGAGCGCAATCGTGAACAACAAGGCCAGAGTCAGCCCAGGCCTTCGTATGAAGCTTCTCGCGGAGTACCGGAGGTTAAGACGGAGGGTCGACAACACTTATTCTGACCTGCAACCGAAAGGCCGCTGACGGTGGGCGTCTTTTGCTGTGCTTTGCTCGTAATTCCCAAAGCCAGCGTTCGGTTCCGGCCCAGCCGCGTCCGGATATGGACGCCCGGGGCCGCGAACGTCCATCAATCCTCCAGACGCACCGGCCGATTCTGCGGGTGACGGATGAAAGCCTCGGCGGCCCCACAGCCACACTCCATACCTCGAAACTTCTGCATCGGCTCGTGAAATGCGTCGTAGAACGAGGGAGGATCCTGGCTGGTGTGGGCGAAGCAAGCCTGGCGCTTCTTCTCGACGAAGGCGGAGATGTCGACGTAGTGAGTGGGATGGAAATTCTGCGTCTGGTCGCCCAGGTCCACTTCCGTATAGTAGAGATCAAAGACCTTGCCGCTACGCTCCCATGCGTCGTAGGTCAGCAATGAAGCGGCGCGATGGTCGCGGTGGGAGTCGATGGGCCAGGGAGCAAACACGATGTCCGGGTGCTCGGCCTCGAGCAGGCGGCGGAAGTCGTCATATCTTACGTTGATGATCTCGGTTTTGCCGTCGATCTGGCCGGCGAAAACCGGACGCGCGCCCAGGATGGCGCAGGCGCGTTGCGCCTCTGCCGTGCGGATGGCCGCCGCTTCAGTCTCCGTCTTCCCCTTGATGCCCGCTTCGCCGCGCGTCAGGTACACGGCGATCACTTCGTGGCCGAGACTCGAATAGAGCGCCATGGTGCCGCCGCAGCTCGACTCCGGGTCATCCGGGTGCGCGCCAACGATCGCGACCTTCAGTCTGTGGTCCGGCGCCCGGGCTTGTTCCTGAGCGCCTCCGACGAGCGGCAGTCCCAGGATGGCCCCGGCCGCGCGCCCTGAAGTCACGAGCATCTCTCTTCTGGTAGGCGCCATGACGATTTGCCTTTGTGTCTGAGGCCCGGGCAGGGCGACCGTCATACCCCGTGCCGGGGCCGGTTCTTGCGCACGTAATCGCTGTCCACCACCGGCTCGGAATCGCATTCCACCTGGATCACGGTGACGGGCTGCTCCGGCGCGGCCACGGGCAGACCCACAAAGCGCGCCGCGATGTCGTCCTGCAGGAACTTCACCGGCGTGCCGGAGGCTAGCAGTCGAGCCGAGACCACTTTGGAGCGCATGCCGCCGATGGCTACGACGACGGGAGGATGTTCGAACGCCAGTGTCTCTGTCCCGAGCGTCTGCCCGGGCCAGAAGTGGACGTGGATGTAAAGCGTGTTGCCCTTGCGGGTGAAGTCCGCATAAGGATGCCAGCCCGCATTACAGCGTTCGGCCGCGTAGATGCTGGCGTCATTGTGGCTCATCCATCGCCCGGTTTCGGTCAGGACGCGCACCGATTCCTCGGGCACCGACCCGTCGGGCTTCGGGCCGATATTCAGCAGGTAGTTGCCCGCGCCGTGCGAGCAGTCCGCGAGGTTCCGCACGATGGTCTTGGCGTTCTTCCAGGCGTCGTCGGACTTGTTGTAACCCCAACTGTCGTTCATGGTCATGCAGCTTTCCCAGCCGCGCCCCGCTTTGGCCGCCACAATTTCCTGCTCGGGCGTGGAGAAATCACCGGGAAGGCCGTTGCGGTCGTTGACAATGATGTCGGGCTGGAGCTTGAAAACCATCTCGTTCATTTCCTTTGAGCGCCACTGTTCGGCGTTGAGCGGCCAATCCACGTCATACCACAGCACGTCGATCTTGCCGTAGTTGGTCATGAGCTCGCGGACCAGGCCGTGGGTGTACTCAACGAAGCGCGCGCGCGCGGCGTCATCGGTGGCGCAACGGGCGCCGTCCGGGTGATGCCAATCCATCAGGGAGTAGTAGAATCCCACGCGCAAGCCTTCGCCGCGCACCGCCTCCACGAATTCAGCCACCAGGTCCCGCCCCGGACCCTGCTTGGGCGAGCAGTAGTTGGTGAGTTTGGTGTCCCAATGGCAGAAGCCTTCGTGATGCTTGGTGGTCATCACCATGTACTTCTGTCCGGCCTGCTTGGCGAGCCGCGCCCATGCCCGCGCGGCGTGGGGCTCGGGCTTGAAGACCTTCGCCAGGCCCTCGTAATCGGCCACCGGGATGCCCTCTTTCTCCATGGCCCATTCGTGGTGCCCGATCACGCTGTAAAGGCCCCAGTGGATGAACATGCCGAAGGTGGCCTCGTGCCACCATTGCATGCGCCGGTTGCGATCGGCGATGACGTCCGCCGGTTCCTGACTCTCCGCCTCCTGGGGACGGGCCCACAGGGTCGAGGCCGCGCCCACAGCATTCGCGGCCAGCGCCGTGCCCCCGATCAACCGCAAGGTGTCTCGACGCGAAATCGGATTTGTTTTCATCAGGCTTCCCTCCTCAAATGTGCGGTCCTACTGCGCGCGGCAACCCGGATCGGCCTCGGCGGTCGCGGCCACGGGGAGCGCGGCCATTTTATGCTGCTCGAGCGTCTGGTTGAACGCCGTCACGTCCTTGCTGTTGAGTTCGCTCCAGGCGGTCAGGTCCCCGTCGAGCGCCTTGCAGGACTCTTGCACCGCGGCGCGAGCCGTCTCCGACGGACGCACGTCCGCGGTCCCGAGCGCTGTGGCCAGGCGCGCCAGGTCACGGTTCACCGGTCCGAGGCCGGGAGCGCTCCGCGTGCCGTTCTCGACCGTGATGATTTTCCTATCGATCGCGTTGGCGGCGTCGCTCACGTCCTTCGTCGGGCCACTGGCCGGCAGATTCTTCTCTCGTTCTGCGAGCGCCGCACGCAAGGCCGTGACCTCGTGAAATGCCGCGTAGCTTACGGCCATCCCGCCGTCGATCTTGCGTTCGAGATCGAGTTGGTCGGCGAGATCGGCGCCGGTCGCCTGCACGCGCGGGTCGAGCTTGACGGCCACGGTCTCACGCAGCGTCTGGCCGCCCGCCTTGAGCTCCACCATGTAGTTCCCGGGCGTCACCAGGGGACCCGGCGGCTGATGACGCGGCGTTGCCCCCGGAATCGCGTGGTCTGCCAGCGTGTACTCGGTGTAGTCGAGGAGCCCGCCGAAGTAGCCGTAGGGCAGCGGGGGCGGCGAAGGATAACGAAGGTCCCAGGTGAAGCGGTTCGTACCGGCGGCCTTGGGCAGAACCTCTGGCGGCGCAAACCAGTACTCGGGCGCGTTAGCCGGAGGCATCTTGGGTTCAGTGGAGGCGGCGCTCGAAAACTGCCTCACCACTTTGCCCTGCTCGTCGGAAATCGTGAGCGTGATTTCGCCTTCGGGGACCGTTTTAAAATAATAGTTCAGGATGGCTCCGTCCGGCGGATTCTGGCCCGTGGGAGTCTCGATGGGCAGCGGCGTATCCTGATTGTTGTCCCACCGCACGCGCCACGCGGTCTCAGGGTGGAAGAGGAACACGCTCGAGCCGGCCACCTGTGCGTCGAACTGGCGCAAGGGTGTGAGGTCGTCGAGAATCCACAGCGCCCGTCCGTAGGTGGAAGCCACCAGATCGTCTCCGTGCACCGTCAGGTCGGTCACCGTGGCGGTGGGCAGATTCAGTTGCAGCGACTGCCAGTGGTCGCCGTCGTCGAACGATACAAAAACGCCCGTGGTGGTGCCGGCGTAGAGCAAGCCCTTCCGCCCCGGGTCCTCGCGCACCACTCGCACTCCTTCCGAAGCGGGCAGACCCTCCACGATCTTCTGCCAACTCCGGCCGTAGTCGTGTGTGCGGACGATGTCCGGTCCGGGCGGCGCCATGAAGCCTCCGCCCCCGAGGACGGCGTACGCCGTGCCGGCGTCGTGAGGGGACGCATCGACCACGCTGACGGAGCCCCTGGGTCCCGGCCCCGGACTCGCGGGACTTGGCGGCGAGACGTTGGTCCAGGCCGCGCCGCCGTCGCGCGTGAGCTGGATGTTTCCGTTGCTGGTGCCGGCCCACATCTCATCCGCCTGTACGGGCGACGGCGAGAAAGTGGTGATGGCCCCGAACCCGCCCGAGGACCCGGAACTGGGAGCGCCCTGCTTGTCCGCGGCAGGCTTGGGCTTCTCGGTCAGGTCGGGACTGATTTCCTGCCAGCTCATGCCGCCGTCGGTGGTCTTGAGCACGAACTGGGCGCAGAGGTACAGGGTGTGTGGATCCTGCGGCGAAAATGCCAGCGGCTCCATGCCGGCGCTCCGATACTTCTTCGAGCGCACGAACACGGTGGCGAATTGGCCGGTGGTCCTGTCAAATCGCAGGATGCTGCCGTACCAGCCTTCACTATAGACAATGTTGGGATTGAGCGGGTCCGCCGCAATGTAGGCCGCCTCGAATCCCGCAATCGGATACCAGTCGCGATCGCTGATCTCGCCGTAGTCGCTGCGGCTGGCCACGGCCGCCGTGCCGCTGTCCTGCTGCGCCGCGTAGGCGTGATACGGGAAAGCGTTGTCGGTCGAGATGTGATAGAACTGCCCCGTCGGCTGGTTGTACCACGAGCTCCAGGTGCGCCCGCCGTCGCGGCTGATGATGGCGCCCTGATCCACGCCCAGGAGCATGCGGGCGGAATCCTGCGGATCGATCCACAAGACATGAAAGTCGTCGCCCGAGGGCGCACCCACGTACGCCTCGAACGTGTGGCCGCCGTCCGTGGAGCGATAGAGAGATGTTTGGGCCGCATAGACGACATCCGCGTTCCCGGGATCGACGAAGATGCGGCTGAAGTATCCGTTGCCGACCACGCGCGGATCGGTAGTTGAACGCTGCCAGGTGGCGCCGGCGTCATCGGAACGATAGAACCCCTGGTTGACGATGGCGTAAACGCGGCGGCCTTTGTTGCCCGGCGCCACCACCACGCCGATCCGCCCCAGGCGGCCGGACGGCAGTCCTTCGCCGCTGACGGGCTTCCACGTCGAGCCTTCGTCGGTGGATTTGTAGATAGCGGAGACTACCTGGGGCGGCTTTTCGCCGGGCTTGGGCACACGGAAGCCATGGGTCTCGAGCGCAGCATAGAGCACGCGGCGGTTCCCCGGGTCAACGCACATATCTACAACCCCGGTGACGTCATCCTTCGTGTCGAGCACCTTGTTCCAGGTCCGGCCGCCGTCCTTTGACTTGTACACACCGCGATCGGGTCCGGCGTGGAAGTCGCCGGTCGCACCCACAATCACGATGTTGGGATCGCGTGGATCGACGATCACCGCTTGAATGTAGCGGGTCTCTTTCAGGCCGATGTTGGTCCAGGTGGCGCCGCCGTCGGTGGATTTGTATACGCCATTGCCCGGCGTCTGTTCGCCGGTGCCGACGTAGATGATGTCGGGGTTCGAGGGCGCAAGGGCCAGCGCGCCGATCGACGCCACGTGTTCCTGGTCAAAGATCGGCCTCCAGACGTCGCCGCCATCCGTGGTCTTCCACACGCCGCCCCCGGGGGTTCCCATGTAGTAGACGTTGGGGTCGCCCGGCACGCCGGCCACGGCGGTCACGCGCCCGGCTCGAAACGGGCCGATCAGCCGCCAGCGCATCGCCGTGAAGACCTTGGTGTCAACCTGTTGCGCGCGTGTACTGGAAGGAAAGACCACGGCGCCCATGGAAATCAAGGCCAGGAAAAGCGGGCGATAAGCGAGCCGGCATTTTGAGAAGTTCACGGCGCACATTATACCTCTATACGCCGATGCGCCAGAACCGCCGATTGGAATGCGATTGGGGTCCGATTGGGATCAAGTAGAGTTGCGCAGGGTAGCGGCGGCTGCGGATGATCAACGCCGTCAGGCGGCGGAGCCGATCCGTCTCAGACTGCCTGAAGCCGCACTGCGGCAGGCGAGTGCGGGTTCGCTCGTAGTGGTGAAAGATAAAGAGCCAGCCGGACCGCCTCCCCAGGGGGCGGCCCGGCTGGTCGGGATCATGGGCCGGGCGCATGAAGGCCCCGGCCAGTGGTTTACTGCTGAGGCGCTGCTGCCGGTTGGCTTTCGGTGCCCCAAGCCGGTTTGGCGCTGCGGTTCTGCTGCCAGCATGCCTCGTTGTGGTCCGTGCAGACTGGCTTGTCCTTGCCGTAGGAGATCGTGCTGACGTTGTCTCCGGAAATTCCCGAATCGACCAGGAACTTCTTGGCAGCATCGGCACGGCGCTGACCCAGACCGAGGTTGTATTCCTCGCTGCCACGTTCGTCGCAATTGCCTTCGAACGTGAACTTGATATCCGGGTGCTGCTTGAGGAAGTCAGAATCCCCTTGCAGAGCCGTCTGCGCGTCGGGCCGGATGTCGGACTTGTCGAAGTCAAAGTACGCCGGCTTCATAGTCTGGTTGAAGAGATCCTGCTCGCTCGGCCCTGGCGGCGGAGGAGGAGGCGGAGGCGGCGGCGGAGGCGCAGTGACAGTCACGCGAGCCGTGCAGCTCGTGTTCCCGCCGGCCCCTGTAGCCGTCAAGGTGTAGGTAGTGGAGTCATCCGGCGTCACCGATTGCGTGCCGGAAGCCTGAACTTTCCCGCCACCGGGTTCCAAATCCATATCCGTGGCGTTCTGCGACGACCAATTCAGGGTTGCCGATTGACCCTTCTCGATTGTCGTGGGCTCGGCCGTCAAGGTGCACACCGGGGCTGCTGGGGGCGGCGGCGGTGGCGGTGGCGGCGGCGGTGCTACCACCTTCTTCTTAGGTGCGCAGGCGCCTAAGAGAAGAAGCATTCCCAGGACGCTGACGAGAAGCTCAACACTGCGGCGATTCCTTCCTCGCATCATGATCCTCCTTGGCAGTAATCCACATTTGTCGCGATCCCGTGGGTCTTTCAAAGCCTTTTTCCAGTTCGCCTGGTCCGGCTGGCTTGATGCCCAGCCCGGCGTCCGGACGAATTACGCCATCAAGAGTAAATATCTTAGCATCAAGCTTGCAGCCATGACAACCATGTGATTTTGGGGTCTGACCCCGGAAATCACTGTAATATCCACGGCGCGCGCGTCACGGCACTAATTCGACCAGTTCGGGTTCCAGTTTTCGCCCTCCGACGTCAGTTGCTTGGCATCGCTGCCGTTGGCCAGCATCATCCAGACCTGGCGCGTTCCGCCGCGCGTGGATTCGAACACCAGGTGCCGGCCGTCCGGGGACCACGTCGGATGCTCGTTGCGTCCGGTGTCGTGCGTCAGTTGCGTAATCTGCCCCGAAGCTATGTCAATCAGGTAGACGTCATAGGTTCCCGTCTCCGATACCCGCCACTCGAACGCCATGAATTGTCCGTCGGGCGACCAGGAAGGCTCGCTGGCGTCGCCGCCGCCCGAGATCAGCCGCCGCAGATTCGACCCGTCCGAATTCATGATATACACTTGGGGCGATCCGCTGCGATCGGATACGAACGCGATTTCATTGCCGGTCTTGGGGTTCCACACCGGCGAGATATCGACGCTGGAGCTGAAGGTCAGCCGTTGCAGTCCGGAGCCGTCGGCGTTCGACACGTAGATCTCCGGGTCGCCGCTCAGGCTCGAGCAAAAGGCGAGCTTTTTCCCGTCAGGCGACCACGCCGGCGTGGCGTTCAGCCCGGAATACTTGGGAAATGGCAGCAGATGGTGGCTCTCCAGGGAGTAAATCAGGATTTCCGGATTGCCTCCGGCGTAGCTCGTGAAGGCAAGCTTGTTGTTATCCGGCGACCAGCGCGGCGTCAGGCTCAGCGACCCGTAGCTCGTGATGGGGTGCTGATTGAAGCCGTCGTAATCCATCGCGTAAATCTCGGCGTGCCCGGTGCGCTTGCTCACGAAGGCGATTTTGGTGAGCGCGATGCCGGAGATACCCCCGCCCAGCGTCTTGATGATCTCGTTGGCCCAGCGATGTGCCGTCTCGCGCGTCGAGATCTCATCCATCGTGGCCACAAACCGCCGCGCCAGCACGCCGGGATTGCCCGGATTCTTCACGTCGTACAGGTAAGCCGTAAACACCAGGTTGGAGTTCAGCACTTCGGTCTTGCCGTAGGCCAGCATCTGCGTCGAAACGGGCGGGTTCGCCCATTGGTCGAAGACGACGTCCGAGGGCGCCACCGGCGGCTTCAACGGGTAAAAGCTGCGGCTGATCAGATCGAAAATGCCGGCGTTGTCGAGGTCGTTCCAAAGAACGGTGTTGAACTCCTGCGTCAGTTGGGTCAACTTCGGATCCGTGGACTGCGCCTGGAATTCCGTGACCGCCATCCGGATGCGCGGAACCCCGCTGGACGTGCCGACGGTGATCTGCTGGGCGCTCGCGCCAGGCGAGGTCAGGAGCGACCCGGCGACGATGGCCGAGGCAAGTCCGACGAGCGCGGCCCACACCAGGCGGGCGGGCAGTCTTGACCGGAAGGATCTTAATTCTTTCATGATGACCAGGTATCTCCTTATTATTTGGGCCGCCCCGCTTGGAAAATCGGCATGACTTCTAACGATGGAAATCGAAATAAAAACTCACGGACACGCTGCTGCCCGAGAAATCCGAAGGCAGTGCACCGAGCGGACTCGAGGCCTCTACGGCCCGCAGCGCCGAGCGGTCGACGTCGGGTATGCCGCTCGATTGCGCCAGGCGGATGCCGCTGATGGTTCCGTCGCGCTGGATGGTGAACTCCACGAAAACGCGCGGGGCCAAAGTCAGGGTCGGGCTGATGGTCGAAAGCAGCCAGTTGCTGCTGACGCGGCTTCGGACCGCGGAGACGTACCAGCCATAGCGACTGCCGAAATCGCCCTCGCCGAAGGAAATGCCCGCCTCGCCGGCCGCCGTTTGCGCCTGGCTGTAAGACATCGCCGGCTGACCGTTCGCGCCGTAAGGAATGGCGTTCGGCGGCGGGGTCAGCTCCTGCTTCTGGATGCGGGTATTGATTCGTTTCGGTTCCACCGGCTTGATCTCATCCTTGAACTTGGGAATCGGTTCGGCGTTCTCGAGCGGCAGAGGAGGGATGGGCTCGCTCTTGTAAAGTCCCGGACTGTCGTTGGCCAGCGTGTTGGGCGTCACCTGCATCGGAGCGGGAAGGGGCACGCCGGGCAGTGAACTCACCGCCTTCACGCGCGCGCTCGATCCTTTCTCCCAGGGATTGCCCCAGGCTTCACCGCGCCCGAACCGGATCAAGCCGTAACCGAGCATCACGCCCAGCAGGACGGCGTGCATGCCGGCCGAAATCAGGATCGACCCGCGCAGGCTCTCACGGCCTTCGAACGGCAGGGCAGGCGAAAGGGTTTCAGTGCTCATTTTGCGTACGGGCTCCGGGATACCATCCTCCCGCGACCCGTCAGTTGCCCTTCGTCGAAAGCGGCTCCGTCACCACGCTGATGTTGGTCACGTTGGCCTGCTTCAAAACGTCCACAACGCGGGCAAAGGTTCCGAAGGGGACGGCCTGGTCCGCCCGGATGAAAACCGGTGCGTCGCTCGCCCCCTGAAGCCGCTGGGCGACCGTGCTCCCGAGCAGGTTGATGTTGATCGGATCGTTGCCCACGTAAAGCGTCTGCTTCTTATCGATGGTGATCACCACTTTCTGGATGGAGACGGCCTTGACGGTGCGCGTCTTCGGCAGATCCACCTCGATGCCTGACTCGAGGATGGGCGCGGTCACCATAAAGATGATGAGCAGCACCAGCATGACGTCCACAAACGGCGTCACGTTGATGTCAGACAGCGACGTGCGCGTGCGGCCCTTGGGGGTGGTGAATGCCATGGCTAATTCGAAAGGCGAAAATCGAAACTCGAAGAGCGGAACTCGAATCAGGCCGATTTTCGAGTCTCGAATTTCGAATTTCGAGTCTCGCGCGTTACGTGAAATTCCTCTCCGTCATGTTCAGGAACTCCAGCGAAAACTCATCCATCAAGGTCCCGAATTCCCTGATCCGCTGCAGAAAGTAGTTGTAGGCGATCACCGCCGGAATAGCCGCAAACAGCCCCGCGGCGGTGGTGATCAGGGCTTCCGAGATGCCCGGCGCCACGCTGTGCAGCGATGCGGTGGTGGCGTTCGAGAGCCCGTGAAAGGCGTCGATGATGCCCCATACGGTTCCGAAAAGGCCGATGAACGGGGTAATGCCGCCGGTGGTGGCCAGGAAGCTGAGCCATTGCTCGCGCCGCGTGAGCTCCGTGGAAGAGGCGATCTGCAGCGCGCGCTCCACGGAATCAAGACTGCGGATCCTCGGTTTGCCCGGGTTCTCGGTATAAAACACCTGTCCTTCAATTTCACGGTATCCGTTAAGAAAGACGTCTACCAGGGGGCTGTTCTTGTAAGTATCGGCTGAGGCCTTGATGTCGGACAGCTTCTTGCTTTCCCGAAAGACCTTCAGGAAGCCTGCCGAGGCGCTGCGCGCCTTCTGGAAGTTCCGGTGTTTCCGCACGATGATGGCCCAGGAAACTACCGAGAAGATTAAAAGGATCAAAAGCACGATCTGCGCGACCAACCCCGTATTGGCCAGCAACTGCCCGACTTCATTCTGAAACAACAGCAGTGCGGCGTTCAACAAATTGCCTCCTTGCACCGAGTTTTTGCGCGGCAGCCCGAGCCATAGACACAACCTACCATAAGTTGATGCGCGAGCGGAACGTTACGGCTACCGGATTGATGCTCTGCGATGAGCGATTTCCAATCGTCCTTAATGAGGATTCAGATCACAGTGACAGTGGAGCAAGAAGGGCGGGGCTTTAAGTGTGTGTGAAAACTCGCGGCTTGCGCCCCCCAAAATAAAGTTTCTCGAAAATCCCACTCTTACCCACCGTCCAAAATAACCCCGGCACACTGTGGCGGCGGGTTAATCCGCCCATTTCGGTGGCCAAGTAAGGCCGCCGCTACGCGCATGACGGAAAAGGAGCACCACATGGGAACGATTCACAAGACGATGACGGCGGCCGCCGAGGCTGCCAACCAGGCCAACAGCCGGCAATCCCACGGGCCCGCAAGTCCCGAGGGAAAGGAAAAATCCAAGATGAACGCCACGAAGCACGGCAAGTATGCCGAGCGCCCCGACCCGGTGGAGCTGTTGCTGGCCGAGCACTCCTCGACGGAAGCGGCGGAGGCGGAAGAGGCGGAGCGCGATCGCCTGCGCGCCGAAATCGTCCGCAGTTACCAGCCTCGGGATGATTTCGGCCGGCTTCAGGCCGAAGAATTGGCGGACGCGAAATTCGAGTTGCGACGCGTGGAGCGCGTGAAGCAGGCGCTCTGGCAGCGCGAGCGCGAACTGCTCGAGATTGAGCAGCGCCGCCGCGTTCTGCGCGTCCGGGGCGGGGCCATGGAGACCACCCAGGAGCAGGTGAGCGAGTCTGGGCTAGCTGGCTTGCCCGACTCGCCGGGCAAGTTTCTGGAGATGCGGACTCTCCTGCAGTCGGTTCTGCGGGAGGCCGCGCAGGAGGCGGTCAAGGTGAGCACCATCGAGAGCTATGTGGGAACCCTGTACGGCACCCGGCGGCACGCCTGGCGCGGCTGGGCGCTGCGGGGAGCGTGCTACGACACCCACGAGTCCCGCATCACCGATGAGGCCTTCGAACAGGTTTGTGTTCGCCTGACCGACGCCGCGCAGGCGGACCTCGACCGCGTGGAGGAAGAACTGGCGATCTGCCTCGAGGAACAAGGGCCGCTCAGCCCTGCCGGCCAGGCGGAACGGCTGCTCGAAGCCACCAGTTCGCGCAAGTGGGCGTGGCTGCGGCACCAGGAGAATTTCCTGCGCCGGTCGATCGACCGCAAAGTGCGCCTGCTGATCGATCTGCGGAACCAGGCCGCGCGCGAGGCGGTGGAGACGGCCCGGAGCGGCGACGCCCCAACCCCGGACGCCGGGAACCGGGACCGCGAATCGGACCCGCAGGGCGGAGGCAATTCATCGGCGGCGGCAAGCCCCGCCGGCGAGGCCAGTTCTCCGCCCGCTGGCCGCGAGGCCGAGCTCGCGGGTTCAGCCCCGGACGGTCCGGCGGCCCACGGTTCTCCCGGCGGTTCGAAGCCGGGGAAGCCAGGAAAAACACGCGAAAACCGCGGAACGAACCCACTATCTCCTTTGAAGACAGTGAAGGTGTTTCGCGGGCGCCGAGGGCGCATTCGTCTCATTCCGACACTTTCGCGTCATGCACATCAAACCCGGTCTTCGGCACGAGCGACGTCAGCGTAAAAGCGCTGAAGCCATCGCCCGATATCTCGCTGCGGCGGTAGAGGCCTGTCTCGGTCTCCGCAGTGACGCGGCGGCCGTTCCAATCGTCAAGGAAAGCCTGCGCCTCTTTGCGATCGGCGTGCCGCCCGCCCGGCGAGGTCGTCAGGGCCTCGGCGGCGTACGACTGCACCAGCTTCGGCCAATAAAGATTGAAGAGCTCTGGCCCCGCGAATATGTCGGCCCAGACGATCTCGCCGTTGACGGCCGCGACCACGCCCACGGCCTTCTGGGCGCGCAGTTGCGACTCGATCTTGCTGTAGTCGCGCTCGATCGGCGCAGTGAACCGGCGCAGCTTCTCCTGCACGGCGTCGTTTTCCATGGTGGTGGCGTAGGAGGAGCTCGAGCGCAGTGCGGGCGCGGCGGGCGGGGGCGCGGCCGCAACGGCTCCGCCGAGGGCTTTCCCGACGCTCGCCCACACCGACTGCTGGTCGCGCTCGACCATCACCTGGCGGCGGACGCTCGGCTGGGCCAGCGGCGCGCTTTGGGACACGAACCCGCCGCGCGGCGTCCAGCGGCCGGGTTCCACGCAGAAAACGCTGAGGTCAATAGGATCGCTGTGCGGCGCCACGATGCGATCCTTGGCCACCACGCGGTCCTGCTTGCCTCCGGTCACGATCTCGCCCGCGAGCAGAATCAGCGGGCGGTTGGAGTCATTCACCAGCACCAGCCGATTCACCTCGGCGCCGTCGGACTGGGGCGCGACCAGAAGCTCGGCATGAGGCTCCGTGGGGAGGCGGCGAGGCCGGACGAGCCCGGCCCGGCCGGCCTCGCTGATGGTCACTTCGCCGCGGTGCATGCCCTCGTCGAGCGTCAGGAATCCGCTGGTATCATAGGTCTCGGCGGCCACGACCGGAAAGACGGTCAGGTTGCCCTCGGTGATGGGCTCGAGGGCCTTGTATTTTGGGGCGATCTGTCCGGCGGGGCCGGCAGGAAACGAAGCCGGGGTTTGAAAAGCTACGGCGGCGAACAGAACAGCGGCAACGGCCAGAACGAGCTTGACGGTGTGCGAAATGGTTTGCGAAATGGTTTGCGAAAGGGTGTGCGAAATGGTGCGCGACATGATGGCGCCTCCTGTCGGACGGAGACTCGCGGCCTCTGCCCACCTGAAAGAACGCCGCGGCGTGACAGTCTTGCATCCTATTTTTCAAGTCAGCCTGCGCAAACCGCCTTGGAGTGCGGCGGCTCGACGAGTGTGTCTGAAAACCCGTGGCTTCGGCGGCAGCGGCTTTGCCGCCCCAGGGACGCAAGGCGGCAATTAAGAGTGTGTGTGAAGACTTGATGAAGCGGCTTTGCCGCAGCCGGGCAAGCCGGGAACGAACTTGTGAGGTCGCGCAACGGCAAGCATGAGCGCTTCTGAGACCAACACGAGCACGGAAGCCGCGCCCCGCTTGCCGGCGGCGGTCGTGGACGAGCTGTGGCGGCGCTCGGGCGCGGCCGGGTTCGGCCTGAGCGCTGCCGACTTCGGCGACATCCTGGAGCGAATCGTCTCCAAGGTCCTGCCGCCCGGCAAGGACGCGTCCGACTTCTGCCGCGGGCTCCGCCTCGAGGAGCTGGCCCTGGCGCGCGCCTGCGCCGCAGGCAGCGAGCCGGCCTGGAACGCGTTCCTCACGCGATACCGCGATAGCCTCGATCGCTCGGCGCTCGCCATCGCCCGCGAAGAGAGCGCGGCCCACGAGCTCGCGGACTCGGTCTACGCCGAGCTTTATGGACTCGATGCGTTCGAGGGACGGCGGATCTCTAAACTGGCCTGGTATGACGGGCGCGGATCGCTCGAGGGCTGGTTGCGCAGCGTGCTGGCGCACGAATTCACCGACCGCCGCCGGCGTGAGCGCCGCCTGGTGAGCCTCGAAGAGCAGGTCGAGGCCGGACGCGAGTTCCGCGCGCCGCAAACCGAGACCACGCCGGCGCCCGACCCGCGCCTCGAAGCGGCGGCCGACGAGGCGCTCGCCGCCCTCCCGGCCGAGGAGCGCTTGCTTCTCGCGAGCTACTACCTCGACGGCCAGACGCTCGCGCAAATCGCCGCTCTCCTCGGCGTGCACGAGTCCACCGTGAGCCGGCGGCTCGATCGCACCGTGCGCGCGCTCACAAGGAACATCGTCAAGGGCCTGCGCCGGCGCGGATTGAGCCGCGACCAGGCGCGCGAGGCGCTCGAAGTGGACGTGCGTGACCTGGCGGTGGACGTTCGCCGCCATTTGAGCGATGCAAGAAGCGAATCGGGGACCGTTCTAAGTACAGGAACCAAGGAATAGGCTCATGCGGGAATTGCCGAAGATCGCGCGCGAGAGGCTGGCGGCGGGAAGGGTGTCGAATTCGCGTGCGCCGCATGCCACGCCCGGCCCCGGCGATGCCGGCGAGTCGCATCCCGACGCCAACGTGATGTCGGCCTTCGTGGAGCGCTCGCTTCTGCCCCACGAGCGCGACGGCGTGATTGCGCACCTTGCGGCCTGCGAGCAGTGCCGGGCCGAGGTCCAACTGGTGCTCGCCTCGGCTCCGGCGCGTGAGGACGGATCGATTCGCGATTGGGCTTCCGAGCCCCGGCCCTGGTGGCGGATGCTGCGCTGGCAGGCCGCCACGGCCGCCGCCGCGTTGGCGACTGTTTCCCTGGTCTTTTGGGTCGCGACGCGGCGTCCGGCTCATTACGCGAGTCTTCCGGCGGCGCCCGCACCCGCCACCATGGCGACAAACGCGAATTCTCCGACTGCGCCGAGTCCGGCGCCCCGCGAGGAAAAGCGAGCCGCCGACCAACTGCAACGCTCCGGTTCGGTTGCCGGGCCGGCTGCCGGGCCGCGAGCGATGCACGCGCCAAGCGCGCCGCCGGCGGCAGGCGCGGTGGAAAATGCCATGGCACAGAAATCCGGAACTATCGGCGGGACGGCCCGCGATCAGGCTACGTCTGCGCCAACCGCCGGGGTCGAGGCGGAGCAGTCGGTTGCGGGAGCAGCGCCGCCTCCGCGCCCGCCACCTGCGGGCCCGTTGGACCTGCCGTCGGCGTTGGCAAAACAGACACCGGCGGCAGCGCAGGCCGCCGCGCCGGGCGTCGAGGCTGGAGCGACTGCGGTCCGCGGCATTGCCGGGAATTTCGCCGCAAGGCCGGCGGCCTCGCGCAAGACAACTCTGCGTCTTGCGGAGCTGCATGCGCGCTGGAAGGTCTCCGCATCCCCCGATGCGGCAAGCCCGGGTGAGATCGAAAGGTCGCTCGACGGCGGGCGCTCGTGGCAGCCGGTGGTGATTGCGGCGGGCGTGGCTTTTCGAGTGGTCTTTGCACGCGGCAGTGAAGTTTGGGCCGGCGGCGCGGCGGGCGCGTTTTTTCACTCGATCGACGCGGGCCAGCACTGGTCCGCGGTTCCGCTATCGAGCGGCGGCGGCGCAATCGCGGGCGACATCATCTCCATCCAGTTCGCGGACCCGGCGCACGGTTCGGTGACCGCATCGTCGGGCGAGACCTGGACGACATCGGACGGCGGCCAGACCTGGCAGCGGACCCGGTGATCGCATAGGCTATATATCTAGCCTATTCTATGGACGCACAAAGAAACGACTCTTGTCCATTCCCGCGGGCACGGCCACGTCGAAGAATCCCACCATCATCTCGTCATAGGCCTGGTCGCCCCAGTGCACGGCGGCGGTGGGATCGGGATTGTGCGGGTTGGCCGCCGAGTTGTCGTACCAGGCGACGGCTCGAAGCTCCGTGCCGGCCGCGAGCTTCCTCGGCTCCGCCAGCCGATAGCTCAGCTGCCAGTAAAAGTCGTAATTCACTCGCAACAGCGTCTCGGCTTTGCCGGCGGGATCGACGAGGTTGTACTCGAATCGCTTGCCGCGCAGATGCATGTGCGGCAGGAAGCCGAGCAGCGTGCAGTCATTGGGAAGAGTGCCATGGGCCTCGACGCGAAAGTCATCCACGCCGGGCGGAATCACGAAGCGGTCGTTGGTCAACTGCAGGGTGAGGACGCGCTCGGCGGGAGGCTGGTCCGCAAGCACCAGGCCGACGCTGCTCTGGTCCTTCGCGGCATGGCCGTTGGTGGTGTAGTGCATCTGGAAGACCAGATCGGAGCCGGCGGGGATGAGCTTGCCCATGGTGGCCGGCCACTGATCGGGCGAACTGCCGGGCGCGTAGACCAGCAGGATGTCACTCGTGGTCCACTCGGCGTCGTGCCGGTCTTGCGGGTCGGTCAGGCTCGAAGCCGTGAACGGCACGCCCACAGGAGCGTGGCGCAACCACTTCGAACCGGGCGGGCGGATGTAGATCACCGCGTGATGGACATGCTCGGGGCTCGACGGGAGCACCTGCGACATGCGCACCCAGGTGTCCCGAGAGAATCCCGCCGGGACAATCTCGTAGGTGTAATCGACGTCGCCGCGTGCCGGAATCGTGACGGGCTCCGGCATGCGGAGCACGCGATCGGGTTCGGGGATGTTCCAGCCTGCGGTCCACCGGCGCGGCGGAGGCGCCTCGCGAGAATCGCCGGCCGGGGCGCCCGCCTGCGCCCAGGCGTCGATCGTCTCGATCTCGGGGGCAGTGAGCGAAGGGTCGTTCGAGAAATGGCCGTAATGCGGATCGGCGAACCAGGGCGGCATGCGCCGCGCCTCAGTCTGCGCGGCCATGGCGCCGGCCGAGCGCCGGGCCTCGGCATAGGTTTCGAACGCCATGGGCGCGATTCCGCCCGATCGATGGCAAGTCTGGCAATGGTCTTGAAGGATCGGCAGGATGTCCCGATAGAAGGTGGGCCGCGCAACCGCCGGATCGCGTCCGGACGTTCTGCCGGGCGGCGCTGCGGCCGCGGCCAGCGCCAGGGCGCAGACCGCGGCCGCACAGGCGATCCGCTGGGTCGTCATTTAGTCGTCGAAGCTGCCGCTGATACCCTGGAAAGCCCGGCCCGTCTGCTTGAGCATCCACTTGATCACGCGCTTGTCGTCGTAACAATACCCAAGGTTGTGATTGAGGGTGGAGAAGCAGTGGGTCTGGCAATCCTGCTTCATGGCGTTGAGCTGCTTGACCTCGAACTTGGGACTCTCGATAACGCCCCAGTCGTAGGTCGCGGAGTACATCGGGAAGCACGGGGCGAGCGTGCCATCCACGCGGATGATCACGTTGTTCTGCCCGGCCCGGCAGTTCCAGGGCTCGAGCTTGCCGCGCATGAAGTCCTTCATGTCGTTCAGGCGCTTCACCGAGTTCACCATCTTGTAGCCGGAGCGGTTCCGGTCGATGATCCAGTCCACCAGCGCGTCAACCCGGGGCCAGTCTTCCCTCGTGATGAACGTGCTGTTCTCGTCGAGGTGCTTGAACTGGGGCTGATCAAGCATAGGCGATTCGTTGATGTGATAGTCGGTGGCGATGCCGTGCTCGTGCGCGATCTCGGTCAACTGTTTCACGTCCTCGAGATTGTTCCGGCAGATGTTGATATTGAAGAACACCGAGTAGCCATAGCGGTACTGCTTGCGGACCAGGTACTCAAAGTAGCTTCGCACCGCATTCAGGGCTTTCGGAAGCCCGGGCTTTTCGTCCACCACGTCAACCGCGATGTTGAAGATGGCGGTGCCGGAGTCTGCCAGGCGATCGATCACTTCGGGGCGCAGCAAACGGGCATTCGTCGGGACGTAGACCCAGAACCCTTTCTGGGCGGCGTAGTCGACGACCTTGTGCGCGAACTGCGGACGCAGCAGGGGCTCGCCGCCCATCAGCGCCAGCACGCGGCAGGTTGTGGAGTGCAGCCAGTCGATGGATCGCCGTGCGATCTCTTCGGTCATGCCCTTCACACGATTGTCAAAGGCCCAGCAATAGTGGCAATCGAGGTTGCATTTCCACTCGGTAAAGAGGTAGGCGATGATGGGGTGAAAGTCGCCGGGCAACACGCGCGATTTGACGTAGGGGAAAAGCCAGCCGCGCATGGCGCGATAGATCATCGACGGCGGCCACGAGCGCTTGTAAGGGTCGGCCGGCGTGCCGTGCTCGTCGGCGGGAAGCCAGTCGTTCGTCAGGAGCTCGGGATGACGCGGAAACGCGGGTTCCGGCAAGATCTCGCCTTTAACGGGGATCACTGGGCCTGCAGCAGGCCTTGGCGGGTTCGGGCTTTGAAGGAGGTCATGAAGTTCTACGTCGAGCCGGAATGGACGTGCATTCGAGTTGGGTTCAGGTGGTCGCAGCTCAGTGCTCATTGCACTCCTTTCTGTTTCTTGGCCGCATTTTCGAGCGCGGCCCAATCCCCCCCTACGGCGCCTGCCAGGGCACCTGCCCCTTGGATGCCAAGAGGCCGGGGATGGTTCCGCGGTCAACATTGGTCAACCGCCCGCCGGCTAGAAACCGGCCTCGAAGCGGCCGAGTTCCACCTCCTCATTCCACTCGATCCGCGCCTTTTCACTGCCATCCAAAAGCCGGCGGCAGGCCGTCGAAGCGGGCTCGGGATTAAGACTTTCGCCGGCGCAGGGCGTCGCCATGGTGAATCGCTCCGCCGCGCTCCAAAGGCTCGCGCCCGGCAGGAAACTATGATCCAGGCTGTCGCGAACCATGCGCTTGAGGGTGGAGTAATCGAGATGGTAGGTTTCGACGGCGCGCTCGAATTCCCAGGTCAGTTCGGACCGCGACACGCCTTCGTCGTCGGTCGCGAGGGCCACCGGCACGCCTGCGCGCAGATAGGCCGGCAGGGGATGGTCCGCGCCGCGAACGCCGAGGATGCCGTCGTTGCTGGTCAGGCAGATCTCCACCAGAACGTGGCGCCGCGCCATCTCCGCAAGCAATTCGCGGGCATCGCGCTCCTGCATCACGTCCACGCCGTGGCCGATGCGCTCGGCATGACCCCGTTCCACGGACTCGCGGATGTGGAAACTCAAATCCTGGGGACGCACCAAGCCGGGCGCGAGCTCGCCTGCGTGCAGCGAAATGTGGATCCTGGGATAGACGCCGTGCAGGAAATCGAGCATCCGCATGTGCAGGTCGAAATCGCGCAGGGCCACCAGATTGTCCTCGGGTTGCACCAGGTTCAAGCCCACCACGCGGGGGTCCGCGCCGGCGATTTCGAATCCGGCCACGATCTGCGCAAAGACGGACGCTTTGGGAAAGGCGCGCAGCACCTGATAAATGTAGCGCACGGTGACGGCGCACCCCGCATCAGGATGCGCGCCGTCGCAGCCGAGCGCTTGGCGCATCTGGTTCTCGGCCTCGTCAAGATTGCGGCGTCCGCCGGCCACGGCCTTCGCCATGCCGTTCGCGAGCAGACTTGCGCGCATGGCGCTGAAGTCGTCGCTCCAGGCGAGGCCGGCGCCGAGCCTCCTCGATTCGCCGCCGTCCGGTGTGAGCATCAGTTCGAGATAGGTCTCGTGCTCGGCGGCGGCGCGGCGCACCACCTCGGCAAGCATGTCGCCGGTATGCCGGTCCGTGGCCGCCCCGAATTTGCCGAAGGTGGCGAAAAAGTGATCGTGCCCGGAGCGGTCGGCGGGAGTGGGATGAAAGTTCCGCATCGACCAGGCATCGATCAGGCGGTTGCGCAGATCCTCATCATTCAAGGCGTCGGCCGCGGCCGGACGCTGACGCGAAGCGTCGCACGGCGGGGCGAGCAGCGACACCGCGTCGAGATCGACGCAAAGCCCGTCGGCCGCCGCATACTCCACGAAGCTTTCGGCATAGACGGCGCCGCTCAAGTGATTGTGCAGGTCGCCGCCCTTTGGCATGCGGGCCAGAAAATCGATGAGCAACGGCGGCTGATCGCGAATGGAATCGAGATACCTGGCCGCGCGCCCCGTCGACAGGTTCGAACGGGTGGCGGGAGCGACGACGCCCTTGGAGCTCGATCCCGGCGAGGCGGCCGCCTGGGCCGCCAGCCGCGGTGGAATCAGACAGAGCGCGGCAAGCGCCAGCGTCAAGGTCTTGAATTTCATCGGGACCTCCTTGCGAGGCCAGGATATCGAAAACCCCGGCGTCGTGTCACACGCGGGAGTCAGAATCGCCGATTACTGGACGTCGTAAACCAGGACCTGAGCGGGAGTGGCGCCTTGTGCCGGCGCGGCCACGAAGTACTTGCCAAGTTCCGGCACGAGGCGGCCGGTCTTGGCTCCGGGGCTGGTCGGCACTCTGCCGAGCAAGTGGTAATGATCGGGATCGTCCTGCCCATATACATCCACCGAGCCGCCGCCGGCGCCACAGACGGCGTAGAGCCGCTTGCCGGCCGCATCGAACACCATGTCATCCACGCCCGTGTTGATGGGAAGCGCCGCGACCTCCTTGCCGGACTCAGTGTCAAACACCACGATCTGGCCGCTGCGACAGCCCACGAAGAGACGATGCGAAGGCTCGTCGAAGGCCATGGCCACATTCACCTTGCCCTTGGTCACCGGCCAGGTTGCGACCAGGGTGCGCTTGGCGCGATCGACGATCTCCACCTGGTTTTTTGGCACGGTTGTTCACGTAAAGCCGCTGACTGGAGCTTTCGACGGCCATCGCTTCCAGCGTATCACCGTCGATTTTGATATCCGCCAGCTTGTCGCCGGCCGTGGTATCGATCACGCTGATGGTGGAGTAAGTCTGGTGGGCATCGCCGCCGCCGTTCACGACGTACAGATATTTCGTGCCGGGATCATACGCGATCGAGTCCGCGTCCACCAGCAGTTTCACCGTTTTCTCGAGCTGGTAGGTCTTGCTTTCGTAGATTCGGAGCGCGCCGTCTCCGCCGTCGGTGATGTAGATGCGGCTGAGATCCTGGCGATAGAGGACGGCGTGCGGAATGCCGATGCCGTTGATGGTGTGAATCAACCGGCCCGACTTCAGGTCGAACACCAGCACCGCCTTGTACCCTTCGGCGGTGGAGAAAAGCCGGCCGCCGGCCAGGTCCACTCCAAAATGATCGAAGTGGCCCTTCACTTCCGCAGGCATCTTGACCGTATTTGCCAGCTTGAGCGGCGCCGCCTGATTCTGCGCCGCGGCTCGTTCGCTCACGGCCCACGCCGCGAGACCAATCATGCACAGAGCGATCAGTTTTTTCATCACGCCTCCCGGAGGACGAACTGTCATCGTTCGGAGTACACTATCACGCCAGCACGCGCCGCGGCCCAAGCTGAATGCAATTTAATTCCGGGTCCACGCCTCGCTCCGAGGATTTTCACCCGCAGACGGCTTAAGCAAGGCCGTCGCTTGGCGGGCCCTGATGCTCGAACGTTTGTGAAGACAACCGCTCTCCGAGCGTACTGGGGCACTACGTTTTTGTGGGCTCGCTTTTCCGCCCCTTTAGAGATTGGCCTTGAAGAAATCAAGCTCGCGCTGGCTCAGATAGAGCCGCGCCGCGGGACTGGCGAAGCCGTGCCTCTCACCGGGCTGCAGATAAAGCTCGAAGGGAACCCTGGCTTTCACCAGCGCCTCCACAAAGTTCATCGTGTTCTGCATGTGAACGTTGTCGTCGTCGGTGCCGTGAATCAGCAGCACCTTGCCCTTGATCTTGTCGGCAAAGTTGAGGGGCGAAGAGTCGCGGAAGCCGTCGGGATTCTCGGCGGGTGTGCGCATGTAGCGCTCGGTGTAAATGGAGTCGTAGAACTTCCAGGCCGTCACCGGGCCGCCGGCGGCTCCGCATTTGAAAACGTCGGGCGCGTGAGTGAGAAGTTCCAGCGTCATGTAGCCGCCGTAAGACCAGCCGTGGACCCCGATGCGACCGCCGTCAATGTAAGGCAGCGACTTCAGGTAGCTGATGCCCGCAAGCTGATCTTCAACCTCGTGCTGTCCCATATGCTCGAAGATCACCGACTCCCACGCGTGGCCGCGTCCCGAGGAGCCGCGATTGTCGAGACACCAGATGACGTATCCTTGCTCGGCGTAGAGCTGGTCGTCCGCGCCCGTCACGCCCCAGGCGTTTCGCACGAGTTGCACATCAGGTCCGCCGTAGACGTCGACCAGCACGGGGTACTTCTTCGCAGGGTCGAAGCCGGGCGGCTTGACGAGCCGGGCGTAGAGCGTGGCGCCGTCCGCCGCCTTCACGGTCACGAGCTCGGTGGTTCCCAGGGCGTAGTCGGCCCACGGGTTCTTCATCTTGTTGAGCGTGGCGACCGCCGTGCCGTCCGACTTGAGCAGACGGGTCTCGGGTGGTGTGGCAAGATTCGAGAAATTATCGATGAAGTATTTGCCGTCGGGAGACACTTCCACGCTGTGCGTGCCCGCCTCCTGCGTAAGCCGTTGCATTTCACCCGTCGCAAGCCGCACGCGATACACCTGACGCTCGCGCGGATCGGGATTCGTCGAGAGGAAATAAACAAAGCCGCCTTCCTCATCCACCTGCGAGGCGCCGAGCCCGGGATTGGCGAACGTGGGACGATCGATCATCCAATCCCCGGACCCGAGCTGCCGCTCCTGGTGGCCATCGATGCCGTAAAGATACAGGTGCAACCAGCCGCCGCGCTCGGACAGCCAGACGAATTCCTTCCCGTTCTTGAGGAAATAGGGCGCATAAATGGCATTGATCCAATACGGATCCTTCTCCTCGACGAGGGTGCGATCTGCCCCCGACTCGGGATCCCACAAGTGGGCGGCCAGGTCCGTCTGATGCCGGTTCATGGTGGAAAAAGCGACGGTCTTGGAATCGGGGGTCCACGTGAAATCAGGGCTGAGGTATTCGACGTCGCGGTCCTTCAGCGGGTAGTCCGAAATCCTGGGCTCGCCTTCGGTCACCGTCACGACGTGCATTCCCGGAGTCGGGTTGGGGTCGCCGGGTTGAGGGAAGCGTTCGTCCGTCAAGGTCACGTGATCGGAGATGTAGTGGGTGAGCGGATACTTCGGGACCGGGGTATCATCCAGGCTGAGGTAGGCGATCTTCCTGCCGTCCGGCGACCACACGTAACCGGGGGCGCTCCCGCGCTGGAGGAGTTCTTCCTCGTACACCCAGTCCAGCTTCCCGTTCATCAGGTTGTCGTTGCCGTCCGTGGTGAGCTTCTTCAGCACGCCGGTCCCGAGATCGACCATGTAGAGGTTGTTCGCTTCAACGAACGCTACGCGGTCTCCGCCGGGCGAGAAGGTCACGCCTTCCTTCTCTCCCGGATCCGTCGTCAGGCGCCGCGGTTCGCCGCCCTTCAGGTCCATCAGCCAGAGGTCTGAGCCGCCCTCCACAAGCAGCTTGTCTCCTTGCGGAGACCACTTGTAGCTGAAAATGCTGAGGTGGTGATCGCCGGCGGGCTCGGGGACTATTTGCTCGGTACCGGTGGCGGCGTCACGCAGCATCAACGTCATTTGCGCTTTGGCGCCCTCGCCTTCCATTTTGATGTACGACAACTGATCCGTCGCCGGACGCCAGGTGAGCCGGATCATGCCGCCGGAAAAACGGCGCCCGCCGCCGGACGTAATAATCTCAGGCGTGAGTTGCTTGTTGCCACTCGGGGCGCTCTGCGGGAATGCGGCTCCGTCAATCGCCGCCAGCGCTGCGGTCGCAAACACCAGCAAGAGAAGAAATCGTTTCATGGGGTCTCTCCCAAAACCGGAAGGGGCGCATCACGCTCGATGCGCGGGCGGCAGGCCGGTCGCCTTCTGAAATGGAATGCGCGGAGCGCCCGGGGCGCTTGTTCAGTGAACCAGGACGGCCTTCTCCACCCTGAGGTCCGACTTCAACACGCCAAACTCAGTCGTATTGGTCAGGTTCACTTCTCCGAAGCGCCGGGCCTTGAAATCATAGACCTCGCAGGTGTCGAAAGGCCGCGAATAGATGTGCAGGGTTACGGCGCGCGACCCAAAAGAGCTCGGGTTGGCGACCAGGTGAATCGGCTCCTCAGGATCGACTTCGGCTGGCCGCTCGGCGTCAATGATGAAGTTCGTGGTCGGCTCCAGCTCGCAGTAATGGGTTGCGGATTCGCGCCGGACCACCCGGAAATTCTGTACCTGCACGCGGCCGTAAGCGATCGCCATCCAGCAGCGCTGATTGCTGTGGTTGTGAATCGGGCTCTTCTGCCCAGGATCCCAGCAAAGGGTGAGCAATTCGTAAAGCGGGGTCTTCTGAATCAGGTTGCGGGTGTAATGGTCCGTGCTGAAGCAAAGATAAGGGTCGAGGCTGTCGAGATCGACGGGATTGCGTCGCAGATAGTCGAGGACACCCTCATGTGTGAAGTCAGGCTCACGAATTGCGGCCAAGCCTTCGGTAAAATCCTGGATCGTAACCATGGCTTCACAATATAATGCGGCGGCCGCAAATGTTCAAGGAGCCGTGCAGGGGCGTTCGTACTGACCGACGCGCCCGACCTGGGATCAAGCTTCAGCGACTCGCAGTGAGGAGGTGCTGGAGCCGCAGGAGAAGATCCGCCTGGGCCGGATTGATCCTGCGCCGAGCCTCCTCGATGCAAAAGAACTCCGCGCGGTCAACCTCGACGAACTCTCGCTGCTTGCCCGACCCTGGCGGCCATTCCATCACAAACGAGTTGCTCTTAATGAGGCTCGGGTCCCAATCGCCTTCCACCGCCCAGGCGTGCACGACCTTGCCGCTCTTCAGGGTAACGGAGCCCAAAGGCAGGAAGTCGCCGGACGGCGTGAATCCCAATTCTTCGGCGAACTCCCGCCGGGCCGTGGCCAGCAAATCCTCACCAGGGTCAGCTTCGCCTTTAGGAATGCTCCAAGCGCCGGCGTCTTTCAGGGCGTAGAAGGGGCCGCCGGGATGCGCGAGCAGGACCTGCACTTTCGAGTCGCGCTGACGGTAAAGGACGAGGCCCGCGCTCTGCTTGGGACCGTGCCTGTGCATAGCACGAGCTTAGCACGTCTCCGCGGACGCGGCGGGACCCGCAAGACACGAGTCCCGCCTATCGCCGGGTCGCTGATACTAGGTTCCTGAGCCAAGCAGCCGATCCTGCTGCGGGCTGCCACCGCCATTATCGTTCACGTTCAGTATTCCTTGGCGGGCGCCCTGGGCGCCGGGAGTGAAGGTGACCGAGATGGTGCAGGTTTGGCCGGCCCCGACCGTGTGGCAGGTGTTGGTCTCGGCGAAGTCACCGGAGTTAGGGCCGGTGATCTGCACGCTGGAGACGTTGATCGAGCTTGTTCCAACATTGGTGAGCGTAACGGTTCTGGGCGCGCTGGTATGTCCGACCCCGATGCTCCCGAAGTTCACCGGGCTGGGAGACAATTGCACCTGCGTGCCGGTGCCGGTGAGTGGAACCGACTGAGGGCTGCCCGCGGCATTGTCCGCGACCGCCAAACTACCGCTGATGCTTCCAATCTTGCCCGGCGAGAAGACCACGCTGATCGTGCAGAAGTTGTTCGGTGGCACGGTGGCGGGGCAGTTGTTGGTCTGCAGGTAGCCGGCCGTGGTCGCGATGTTCGTGATGTTCAGCGACGCCGTGCCCGTGTTCGTCAGTGTCACGGCTTGCGCTGCGCTCGCGGTGCCGATCAGCACCGTACCGAATTTCAGACTGGTGGGCGAGAAAGTGACTTGGGGCGCTCCGGATGAGTTCACGACCTGGGTGAAGGGCGGCGCGCTGTTCGGGTTGTAATTGCTGTCACCGGAATAAATCGCCGTAATGATCTGGTTACCCTGGGGCAAGGCGGAGGTGCTGAACGTTGCCGTTCCACCGGAGAGAGTTCCACTGCCGAGCGGCGTCGATCCGTCATCAAAGGTCACCATGCCGGTGGGCGCCGGCCGGCCGGTGACATTCACGCTGGTGGCCACCGTGGCCGTGAAAGTGACCGTCTGACCAACGGTAGACGGGTTGGGCGAACTCGTCGAAGTCATGTAGGTGCCGCCCAGGTTGAGCAGCATGCTGACACTGTTGCTTCCCTCGTTGGCCACAAGCATGTCAGGCGCGCCGTCAAGATTGAAGTCTGCCACCGCCAGGCCATAGGGACTGGCGCCGGTGCCGTAATCGGTATGCACCTGGAAAGTGCCGTCTCCGTTCCCGAGCAGGACGCTGGCGGTGCTGCTCATGGCATTGACGGAAGCGAGGCCGAGCACACCGTTCCCTTTAAAGGCGGCGACTGCGACGGCCTCCGGATCGAATCCCGTGCCGTAGTCGGTATGCGTCTGGAATACGCCATTGCCACCGTTCAGCAGCACGCTCAGCGTGTTTGCGGTCGCATTCGCCGTGACGACGTCAGGAGAACCGTTGCCGTTGAGGTCGCCGCTCGCGACCGCGACCGGTTCGGACCCGGTGGCATAGGTCACTTGAGATTGGAACGTGCCGTCTCCGTTGCCGATCAGGACGCTCACCGTGTTGCTCAGGCTGTTGGCCACGACAAGGTCGGGTTTGCCGTCACCGTTCACGTCAGTCACCGTCACCGCGTGCGGATCCGTTCCGGTGGCGTAGTCCACATGGCTTTGGAACGTGCCGTCTCCGTTGCCGATCAGGACGCTCACGGTGTTCGCACTGAGATCGGCCACGGCAAGGTCCAGTGTTCCGTCCTTATTGAAGTCTCCCGTTGCTACGAAAATGGGATCCGTGCCGGTCGCGTAGTCCACGTGCGTGTTGAAGGTACCGTTTCCGTTGCCGATCAGCACGCTGACGGTGTTGCTGCCCAGGTTCGCCACTGCGAGGTCGGTGATTGATGTTCCGGTGACGAAATCACCGGTTGCTACGGAGAACGGGCTGGTGCTGGTTGCATAGGCCACACCGGACTGCAAGAACCCGGTTCCATTTCCCAGGAAAATACTCACGGTGTCGCTGCCAAGGTTTGCAACGGCCACGTCCGGCTTGCCGTCATTGTTGAAGTCGGCGGAGGCCGCCGCCAGAGGTTTGTCACCGGCGCCGAAATCCTGCCGCGTCTGGAACGTTCCGTTGCCGTTGCCGAGCAGAATGCTCACGCTGTCGACGGCCGAGTTGGTTACCACCAGGTCGGCGGCGCCGCCGGAGATCAGGGTACCTACGGCCACCGAGAGCGGGTCCGACCCGGTTCCGAAGTCCACGTGGGCCTGGAGGGTGCCGTCCCCATTGCCGAGGAGCACGCTGGTGCTGTAGCCCAGCGTGTTGGCCACCGCTACATCGAGAAAGCCGTCGTTGTTGAAGTTCCCGAGAACCGCCGAATGTGGGCTCGCACCTGTTGCGTAATCGACGTGGGACTGGAAGGTGCCGTTGCCATTGCCCAGCAGGACGCTGACCGTGTTGCTGACCGCATTCGCGACCACCAGATCGAGATTCGAGTCGGAGTTCATGAGCCCGGCCGCCACCGAGACCGGCGAGTTGCCGACCGCGTAATCGACGTGCGTCTGGAAGGTGCCATTTCCCTTCCCGAGCAGCACGCTGACGGTGTCACTGACATAATTCGCAGTTACCACATCCAGGTTGTGATCGTTGTTGAAGTCCGCCAGAGCTACCGAAACCGGTTCGGTGCCTGTAGAGTAGGTGACCGCGTTGTTGAAAAACCCGTTGCCCTTCCCGATCAGCACGCTGACCGCGTTCTGGACGGTGCTCGTGGCCACGATATCGGGGATGCCGTCACCGTTGACGTCGCCGGTGGCAAGCCAAACCGGGCCGCCCGCCACGTCCTTGGCAACCTGAGGTGAAAAAGTACCGTCACCCATCCCGATCAGCACGCCGACCGTGTTGTCTTCGTAGTTCGTGACCGCGATATCGAGTTTTCCGTCCTGGTTGAAGTCCGCGACTACGATCGAGACCGGCTCCAAACCCGTGGCGTACTCCACCTGCGGCTGAAAGGTCCCGTCGCCGTTGCCCAGCATAATGCTTACGGCGTCGTCGACCTGATCGGCGGTGGCGATGTCGAGGATTCCATCACCATTGAAATCGGCCAACGCGACGGCGTAGGGGGTTTCGCCTGTGGCGTACAGCGGAGCCTCCAGAAAGCCCTGTGCACGGGCCCCATAAACTCCTGCCCCGAGACACATCACGGCGAGAAAAATCGACCGGCGTACAGACATAATCATCTACCCCCACTCGCCCGGTGGCGGATACCGGGTCGAAGTCTTGTTGAACGGCGAGGCCGCCATTGTAAATCGGCTCGGACGGCGTTTACAAGGGAGAATCCTGATGCAATACCACGAAATGCTATCCCGTTGTTGATATTGCCTTGCGGTTCACGCCTCCAATCTGAACCTTGTGGAGGCCAGAAAGTAGAGGCGCCGCCAAACCAGGCGGTTCAGCGTGACCACCATGGCGGCCATGACCGCGGTGGCCCCGAGAAGGGTAGAAACGTTTCCCGCGTCAGTGGCCCGGCTGATGACCGCTCCCAGGCCGGTGGTGGAGAAAGTCTGGCCGCGGAAATGAAAGTACTCGGCCACGATGCTGGCGTTCCAGGCGCCACCGGATGCGGTGATGAAGCCGGTGATCAGGTAGGGAAAGATCCCCGGCAGAATGAATTTGCGCCAGCGCTCCGGCTTGCTCAGGCCGAACACGTCGCAGACCTCCCGCAGATCGGTCGGCAGGGCGCTGGCGCCCGCGATGACGTTAAACAACAGATACCATTGCGTGCCGAGGAGCAGCAGAACAATGGAACCGACCCCCAACCCGCCGCCGACACGGATCAGCAGGAGCAGCACGATGGGAAACAGGGCCGTCGCTGGTATCGAGGCCGTGACCTGGGCGACCGGCTGAGCGATGGCAGCAAGCCGCGGCCGTGTCCCGATGAGAACGCCCACCGGAATGGTCCAGAGCGCGGCCAGTAACAACGAGGATTCAACCCGCAGGAAAGTGGCTCCGGCGCCCTGAACGATGGTCAGCAGATCGGAACGTGACAGCGTAGCAAGCGCCAGGGCCATCCTCCAGATCGCGTACCCGATGCCGGCAAGCGCGACGCCGGCCACCGCGCGGCCCACCCATTTCAGAACGCCTCCGGAAACCGCGCTTTCCGGACTGCGCTCGCGGGCCGCCGCAAAATGGAGCATCAAGCCTTCTCTTGCCGGCATCGCCAGGGCCCGCTCCGCGCGCCCGATGATGCGCGAACGGCGCAGCAGATCGAGGATCGGCGAGCGCGGTATTTCGGTGGCTTCCACTTGTTCGAACTTGAACTTCTGGCTCCAGGCGATGGCCGGACGCCAGATGAGTTGGTCCATCAGGACGATGACCGCTACCATTGCTGTCACCCCCCAGAGAATGGCGCCGGTGTCGCCGGCGTTGGCGGCCGTCTGCAGGTAGGAGCCGAGGCCCGGCAGTCGCAGGTCATGATTCCCGAGGACGAACATCTCGCAGGCCATCAGGAAGAACCAGCCGCCGGCCACTGACATCATGGAATTCCAGACCAGCCCGATGGCGGCGTAGGGCAACTCCAGTTGCACCAGCTTCTGCCACCAACTGAACCCATAGGACCTCGAGGCCTCCATCAGATCGACCGGCACGCCCTTCATCGAGGAGTAGACGCTGAAGGCCATGTTCCAGACCTGGCCTGTAAAGATCAACAGAATCGACCCCAGTTCAACTCCCAACTGCCGGCCGGGAAAGAGCGCCACCATCGCGAACATGACGCTCGGCAGGAAGCTGAGCACCGGGATGGATTGGAGAGTATCGAGCAGCGGAATCATGAAGCGTTCGGCCCTGGTGTTGTGCGCTGCCACGTACGCATAGACCAGGGTAACGGCCAGGCTCAGCAGATAGGCGACCGTGATGCGCTCGACCGAGTGCAGGGCGTACCCCGGCAGCGCACTCGGATTCAGATGGATTTCGGGCTGGGTGTTTACGGGGCCGTTCCAGTAGCGCGTCAGGGCCACGAGGCTGTAGAAGACGGCCAGGCCGGCGACGATGATGGGAAGGTCCCGCAGAAGCGACGCGGCGCCCGCCCGCGACGCCGGCAAGGGAACGAGCGAGAAGAGTCGGCTTCGGAAGGGTTGTTCCATCAGGCCTGCGTTACGCTCTCGTTCTCCTCGGCAGCATCAGTGACAGGGCGCAGCGACAATCGGTCGCTTTCAGAATCATAGGCGAACAGGTCGGCGTACCGTCCCCAGCTCACGGCGGTTTCAATCTGTTGCTGCGCCTCGGCGTCGGAGAAATGTTCCTGCAGAAGGTCGCGGAAGAACTCGATCGGCATGGTGTGATCGGACTTTCCCGCCAGAATACCGTGGATCTGCCTCAACAGCGGCACGTTGGCCAGCACCGCTTCCCGGAACAGACGCTTGCGCGTTTCGATGTCGGCCTCGGCGAAAGCCTTGCCGCCCGGCGTCAGCTCCAGATCGCCGCGGTCAACGCGGGCGAAGGACAGCAAGGTGGCGGATTCAACGATCGGGAGCAGGTTGTCCACGCCCATTTGCAGTTCGTCGGCGATGTGATAAAGGTCCTCCTTGCCGCCGCGATCGTTCAATAGCTCGAGCAGGCCGGCGGTCGAGCCCAGGTGAATGTGAGGCAATGCTGGGTGCGGCGTTCTCGCTCCGGCCGCGAGCGAGGGCAGGCCCGGCTGCCGGTCGGGTTGCGTCATGAGCTTGTAGATGTAGTCCACGTAGAGCAGGAACTCGGCTGAGCCGTGTTCTCGCGGATGGCTCAGGGGAATGCGAAAATCCGCACGGATCCGGGCTGGGTTGCGGTCGAGAACGATGATCCTGTCGGCCAGCATGACCGCTTCTTCAATGTTGTGGGTGACCATGAAGATGCTGCGCGTCGGGATCTTCTTCCCGAGCCACAGTTCCAGCAGTTCGCCCCGAAGCGACTCGGCGGTGAGTACGTCGAGAGCCGAGAACGGTTCGTCCATGAACAGTACTTCGGGTTCCACGGCCAAGGCGCGCGCGAATCCGACGCGCTGCTTCATGCCGCCGGAGAGTTCCTTGGGGTAGGCGCTTTCGAAGCCCTTCAACCCCACCGATGCGAGAGCGTGCAGTGCCCGGCGATGCCGTTCTCTGCTCTTCATGGCTTGCGCCTGCAGCGGGGCCTCGACGTTCTCAAGGACGGTGAGCCACGGGAAGAGGGCGAAGCTCTGGAAGACAATGGCGGCGTTCGGCCGGTTTTCCGCGATCGGCCGGCCGTGCCACAGGACTTCTCCGCCCGAAGGCGGCGTGAGCCCCGCCAGGATGCGCAGCAGAGTGGATTTGCCTGACCCGGAAGCCCCGAGCAGAGCGAGGATCACTCCGGGCTCAACCGACAAGTCCGTTGGAGCTATGACTTGAATCGGGCCGCTGCCCTCGCGCTCGAATGACTTTTCAATATGCCGAGCCTCGATGATGGGTTCTTCGTGCAGCGGCGGCTCGACGGAGGCAGGCGGTATGATGGCGCCCTCAGCCTCCGCTTCTGCCGGGGCTGCTTCCGGCTTCTCAGCGAGCTCGTCCATGAGCCGTTGCCAGGTTTCCTGAGGGAGCTGATCGAAGAATTGCACCCGGTCGTCGGGGTTCATCTTGTCGACGATGGCGATCACGTCGGGGATCGGCCGGGAATGCAGCAACACGTAGGTCTGGTAATAGGGAAGGTCTCCGGCCAGGCTCGCGGCCACCTCCACGGGCAGCTTGCGGAAGAGGCTCTGCTGGTCCTCGAAGGGCAGACTGCTGAACGCCTCAGCCGCCGCAGAAGGATCGAGACGCTGAAGCATCTCGGCGGCCTGCTGCCATTGTGCCTGCGACACGAAGACTCGAAGAGGCGTGAGATGGCTCATCGCAGGAACAGGCTACCATACGCTCGCAAGCTCAGGCGCGGACCGAAATTCGGACCGAAATTCGGAACGGTCCGGCGCCCGGCTCGTTCAAGGTTTCACCTCGACGCCGGGCCACACATTGGCGGGCTCGCCGGGCGCGAGAGGGGCGGCAAGACCGTCTGTCAGCAGATAACCCTGGATCGCAACGGCGGACTCCCACTCGCTCACCAGGGCCCGCGTATAGTCCTCGCGAAGCTGGAACCAGGTTCGCTGCGCGATCAGCACCTGCGGATAAGCCGCGGCCATTTGCCGGTACTTGCCCTGATAAAGCTGGTAGGCCTTCTCGGCATCGGGGAGAATCTGGTCGCGATACACGCGCACGGCTTCGCTCGACTCAGCGTAGTTGTGAAAGGCGGACGCGAAGCCCGCGTGCAGACCGAGCTTCACGCGCTCGAGCTCCTGCCGGGCATGTGCGAGCTCAGCCTCTGCCGTGCGGACGTTGCCCTGATTGCGGTTGAAGAGCGGAATCTCGACGCCGACCTCGGCCTCGCCCTCCCAGCCCACCGGACGGTTCATAACCCCGAGCAGCTCACGATTGTAGTCGAGCCCGCCGCCCAACTCGATGTCCGGCAATCTCTCGGCGCGTGCGCGCTTCAACGCTTGTTCCGCGCGCGTCACGTCCTGGGCCGCGGCTTGCACTTCGGGGCTGCGGCTGAGGATGGCGTCGAGCGCCTGACCGCGGTCGAGGGCGGGCAAGGGGTCGTCGAGCTTGCCCGCGAGGGCGGCCATCGGGAGAGCAGGATCGCCCACGGTGGCCGCGAGTTCCTGCCACACACTTTCCTGTTCCGACTGCGCGGCCAGCAGCTCGAGCCCGGCCCGCCCCGCTTCCACCCGCGCTTCCAGAACGTCCGGCTGATCGGCCTGACCCACATTCTCGAGTTCCGCGGCCGTCGTGGCGGCACGGCGCGCGAGCGCCGCGAGATCCGTCTCGAGCCGCAGGCGCTCCTGCGCGCCTAAAGCGCGATAGTAGGCGGTCCGTACGCTCGTCAATACCCGTTCGTGCTGCGCCGCCGCCTCCGATTGTGCCTGCTCTTGTTCCGATGCGAACACCTGACGGCTCAGGCCCAACTTGCCGCCGGTCACAATCGGCTGGCGCACGAAGAACCCGTGCTCGCCGCCCCGATAAACCGAGCTGTCGTTGATCTCGCGCCCCTCGTACCCGATCACCGGATTGGGATAAAGACCGGATTGCAGCTTGCGTCCCTCCGACGCGCGCACATCGGCCTGAGCTTCGGCGAGGGTCGGATTGTGGGCCAGCGCCATTCGCTCAAGATCGGCCAGCGTGAGCGTGGCCTGTGTCTGGGGCAGTCCTGCCGGATCGGCGCTCGCGGGTTGCTGCGCCGCATGTGTGGAAGAAGCTGCGCCAAGACAGACCATAACCAGCCAGCCCGCGCCCAGGATCACGATTCCCAGTTTTGTATTCATGTGCGACCACCCTTTGATCTGCGGAGTCTTGTAGCGCCGGCGCTACGTCCGGTGCCCGACGCGCGCCATCACCTGGTCGTACAATTCCGGCTCGAGGACGCGCACCAGGGTCATCATGCCGGCCATATCGCTGCTCCAGCCGGGCGTAAGGCCGTAGGTTTCAGGCTTTGAGACGGTGCTGCTCATGTTCATGGGCATGTCCTGCGGGAACCCCGGCACCTGCCAGGGACCACCTGCTGGATGCTGATCACCGAGCGGCGCGTTCGTGGCCGCTTTCTCGCGGTCGGCGCCGATGCCGATCGAGCGTCCGAGGCTTGGGCCGTTCTCGGGGTCGAGGGCGCCGCCCTGCTGGATCATGCCCATGCCCTCCGCCATACCCATGCCTGTCGGCATGCCCTCCGCCCCGTCGTGGCCCGGCTCCATCATGGGGCCCACCATCGAGGCCATCTGATTCATCATGTGGTGCGGCATATGGCAGTGCAGCATCCAGTCGCCGGGGTTGTTGGCCTGGAACTCGATATCGCGAGCCTGCGCCACGCCGACCAGCACGGTGTTGGCGGGAGTCCATGCGGCTTCAGGGACGCGTCCTGCCTCGGTTCCGGTCACGTAGAACGTGTTGCCGTGCAGGTGAATGGGATGATGATCCATGCCGAGATTGACGAGGCGGATGCGCACGCGATCCCCCAGGCGCGCGACGAGCGGGGTGGTCGCGGGCGCTGCCTTGCCGTTCATCGTAAGCCAGTTGAACTCCATCGACATGGTGTTCGGCACCGTGTTGTTCGGCAGGATGGCCCACTCCTGCAGGATCAATCCGAAATCCTTGTCGACAGGCGGAGCGAGCGCGTCCTTCGGGTGCATGATGAAAAGGCCGATCATGCCCATCATGCTTTGCATGGGCGCGTGCGAGTGATAGAAGAAGGTTCCGGCCTGGTGCAGAGTGAACTCGTAGACGAAGCGCCCGCCCGCCGGAATCATGGGCTGCGAGATGCCTGGCATGCCGTCCATGGCGATCGGGATCTCGAAGCCGTGCCAATGCATGGACGTCGGCTCCGGCAGGTGATTCTCCACGATGATGCGGACGCGGTCGCCCTGCACGACCTCGATCAACGGTCCGGGCACGCTGCCGTTGTAGCCCCAGGCGTTCACGGCGCGCCCCGGCACGAGCTCGGTCCGCACCGGTTCGGCCACCAGATTAAAGACTTTGACGGGGCCGTCCATGGCGTAAGGCAATCGCGGAACGTCCGGCGTCAGCACCGGAAGGTATCCGCCGGCTTGACGGGGGCGGGCGGCCTGGCGAGGCGCGGTTTGCTGGCTTTCGGGCGCGCGCCGGGCCGACCCCGGCTCCGCGACGAGCCTGGTTCCGCTCGCCACCAGACCTGCTCCAAGCAGCGTACGCTGGAAGAATTGCCGTCTGCTGTTCGTCGTCATAGATTGAAGACCTCCTGCTCGTCTTTCTCGCCGCGCGGGCTCTTGCAATGCTGTGGACAGCGCCGCCGGAGACGCGACATCTTGCCAAACCAGGACACCACCGATTCGTCGCGACGCGCGCGAGCGTAACCTCGGTACTCGTGTCATTTCCTCTGGCGAACCCCTCTCGAAGCGCAGCCATTTCGCAGCGCAGTCATTCCCGCGGAAGCGGGAATCCATTCAAGGTGAGTGAAATTGGGGTCAGATGCGAAGCAGGGAACTGCGGCGGCAGATGCTGCGTCCTGAGCGGAAAGGCGATGCGAGAGAACGCTGGGCCTGTACGAACTTTGGACTAATACCCTCAGCACTCAAATAGGCGGTGACGGCCAACAGGCCGTGGGCGTCAGCCTGAGGAGCCGCCGCCGCAACGGCCACGGTCACGCGAGCCGTGAGCTGGCTGACGCAGTGATGTGCGCAATTTCCCTGCCGGCATGGGGCCGAATTCGGAGTAGCGCCCTGATGGCAAGAGTGAGCCTCAGCCGCGAGGGGCGCCGAGGGGCAAACCGAGGCCGCGCAGGTTCCGGCGCAATCCACGATCGCGGAAAGAGACGCGCCCAGAACGGCAATGCACGCCAGGATCACGAGGCTCGGCCGCGGTCTTCTCAAATTAGTTCCCCAAGACCGAGAGAAGTATAGGGGGCTCGACGGTGTGTGGTCAACGGTCCAGGTCGGCGCGGGCTTCCGGGTGAAAATCATACCCGGTCATGACTCCGGTTGTGAACGTCGCGCGGCGGCGCTTTTCTCGCGGAAGTAAGCGGCAACGTCGTCGCCGGGGATGGGCTTCACCCTGCCGCTTTTCAGGTCGTCATACCTGCTGTTCAACATCTCCCGCGCCTGCGCCAGCTCCGCCAGATATCCAAGCACGGCGTCCTCCACCAGCTCGCCCGCGGCACGTCCGGTTTCCGCCGCCAGCCGGTCGAGCCTGGCTTCAAGGTCGGGAGTATGAAAGTGGACTTCCATACCCTTTAGCGTAAGGGAAAACCGGCTTCCAGGACAACCCTAATTTGGCCTTATAGGGGCACATCCGGTTGACGGAGCCTGCCCGGAGTTGTTAGAGTGAGCACAACCGATACGACTCGAGGAGACACAGCGTATGACCGGCATCCAATTCGTAACCGACGAGAAGGGCCGCAAGGTGGCCGTTCAAATCGATCTGAAAAAACATGGCGCGAAATTGGAGGATTTTTGGGACGGGCTGATTTCGGAATCGCGTCGCAAGCAAAAAGGAATACCTCTTGAAGAGATCAAAGCGGACTTGGTAAGAGCCGGGCGCATGCGTGAGTAATTATTCCGTTCAGGTGAAGCCGGCCGCACGGAAGGAACTCGAAGTCTTGCCCGATGGCGTGCTCGCTCGCGTCGTCAAGAAGTCGAGTCTCTGGGCCAAGTGCCACGGCCCGCGGGATGCAAAAAGCTCAAAGGCTACAAAGATCAGTGGCGCGTCCGGGTGGGTGACTGGCGGGTGGTGTACATCATTCGACGACGCGGCCACGCTGGTCAGCGTCACACGCATTGGACATCGGCGCGAGGTCTACGAGCGCTGACGGCAGCAGGCTGGCGCAGAAGCGCCGAGCCCTCTCAATTGTCCGAAGGTCGTGGTGGCGACGCCATGAAGAGCGATGTCGCCGCCCGCGACCTTCTGCGGGCCGGGCGGAGGGTCGGTCTATGCGACAAGTCAAGCAAGCCAGCGTGGGCAGACTAGGCTGGTGGAAAAAGGCCTGTGCCGTCTGTGTGCTTTGTGCCGCCGCGTCGAATGCCTCAACGGCGCAAACTTTCACCACGTTGGACAGCTTCGAGTACTCGAACGGTAGGGAACCCTTCGCTTCACTGGTCCAGGCCGCCAGTGTTATCTTCGAAGTCGTAAACAGGCACTTCACAGTTGGGAAGAAAATACCATCCATCTACTTGCGAGTATTCGCGGACGGCACTGCCGAATGCCATACCGAGAAGTACTGGGATGAACCAGATGTCGTCAAGACGAAGGTACTCGGTCACGAGGATTTGGATGGGCTAAAGGTCCTGCTTAAACGACCTGAACTGCTGGGCATCAAGCATCGATACGAACTGATGTATCCAGTCATAGACTCTTGGATGGAATGGAACATCAAAATCCACCGTGGCGGAGAGGTTCAGATTATCGAGGTAGCCGGATTTTCTCCTGCCGCCGCGAAAGGACGTAACCAGCCCTATCCAGACGTGCTGGTTAAGTTGGGATGTTCAATTTGGAAGCTACGAAGTGAAGTGTACGGCGACGAACAAGCCACGAGGGCGTACCACAGCGAAGAGTGCAATGCGGCTTTCGCGCCCTAGCACGTCCCGCTGCCACTCGTTTTTTTCCCCAAATCAAACAGGCAACACCTCGCCATCGACCAGCCGCCCTAAACCGTGGCCGGGCTGACACCCGTCCTTGCCCTCCGGCCCGCGTCGGCCAAGGCGTAGCAGTTTGCCCGCCCGCATAGCTAACCCCGTCAACGGCCATCGGCAGCCTGGAGCCGGTCGAGAAAACGCTGCAACTCTGCCGGCAAGGGAACCTCGAAGGCCAACTCTTTGCCGCTCCGTGGATGCCGGAACCGGATGCCGGCCGCATGCAGGAAGTTCCGCGCCAGGGTCTTCTCATCGGGCTCGCCGGCGGGCAAGCGTGAAGGCGCGCCGTACAGCGTGTCACCCACCACGGGATGGCCTATCGAGGCAAGATGAACGCGGATCTGGTGCGTGCGTCCGGTAAGCGGATGCACTTCGAGCAAGGTGAAATGAGGATAGCGCCTGAGAACCGTGTACCGCGTCTGGGCCTGGCGGGCTCGGAGGCCGGAGGCACGCATACGGATGCGCCGGCGCGGATCGCGCCCGACCGGCCGTTCGATTTCACCGCTGGCCGCTTGCACGCGCCCGTGGACCAGCGCCAGGTAGGTCTTCTGCACCTGGCGGCTCTTGAACTGGCTGGAAAGATCGCGCAAAGCCGCGTCATTCTTGGCCACAATCACGAGGCCTGACGTCATGCGGTCCAGGCGATGCACAATGCCGGGCCGCAGATCGCCGCCCGCAAGCGCGAGCGCCCCTGCATGATGAAGCAACGCGTTGACCAGCGTTCCCGAGCGCACCCCGGCCCCGACGTGCACCACCATACCGGCCGGCTTGTTCACCACCACGATGTCCTGATCCTCATAGACGATGTCGAGCGGCAACTCCTCAGGCAGGGCGCGCAGCTCGTGCCGCGCCGCCTGGATACTCACCCGGTCGCCCGTCGCAACCTCTGCACCGGCCTTGTAGACGGTATCGGCCCCCACGTTGACCAGGCCCGACCGGATCTGGCGCTGCACCAGGCTCCGGCTCCAGTCCGGCATCCGGCGCGCGAGAAAGACATCGAGCCGCATGCCCGAATCTTCAGACGTCACCTCGAAGCTGCGCGTTTCCGACATGGCGGCCTTGAAAGGATTCCGGGCGGCTACTTGTTTCCGGCCTCTGCTCCCGCCACACCTGGACGCTCGGACCTCTCATCCGAGAACGCCACCCTCAAAATCAGAAGGAAAGCGCCCGTCACGATGGCCGCGTCCGCGACGTTGAATGTGTACCAGTGATAACCCCGGAGATAGAGATCGAGGAAATCGACCACGCGTCCGAAGCGGATGCGGTCCACCAGATTGCTGATCGCGCCGCCCAGGATCAGCGCCAGACCCATGCCGGCCCTCCAGTCGAGCTGCCGGCTGCGCCAGACTACGGCCAGCACAGCTCCGATGAGCAGCGCGGAGACGAGCACCAGCAGGACCGTTTTCCAGGGCCCGGGCGAGTCGGCAAACAATCCGAAGGCCGCGCCCGGGTTCTGCGAGTGGGTCAGGTTCAGGAAGTGTGGAATCACCGGGATGACTTCATACAGCGCGATGCGCCGCACGATCATGCTCTTGGTCACCTGGTCGGCGACAAAGGCGGCCCCGGCGATGAGGGCGTAGGCGAAGCGCGGGATACTTCGGACGTGCTGGTCAGGCTCAGGCATTATCGATCATCGTCCGTGGATCAGTGGTTAGTGCCTGGTGGCGAGTGGTTAGTGGCCAGTGGCTGGTGTCTTGGCTGCGCTTTCGGCTTCACGTCGAGGCGGCTAACCACTCACTCTCTGTCGCAACACAGAGGTCATTTTCTGTAATTCTGTGATTGACGCCTGCATTGCCACTAACCACTAGCAACCACTAGCCACTAGTCACCAGCCACCCCTTCAACGCCGCCGAACAACGCTCGCAGACCGTGGGAAAGTCGGCGTCCTCACCGACGCGCTCGGAGTAATTCCAGCACCGCGCACACTTCGTTCCGCTGGCGCGTTCCACCACGACGCTCAAGTCCGGCGCGCTGTCCGGGTCCCCGGTCGAAGGCGCTGCGGACGCGCCATCGGAAGGGACGCCGGGCCGGGCTTCGATCGTCACTTGGGAGACGATGAAGAGGTAGCGCAGAAAGTCCCCGTATTGTTCGAGCAGGCGGGCCGTCTCCCCGGCCGCTTGCAGGCGCACGCGAGCTTCGAGGCCGCCGCCGATGCGCTTTTCCTGCCGGGCGGTCTCGAGCGCCTTCAGCACTTCGTTGCGAATCGCGATCAACTGGGGCCAATTGGCGAGGCGTTGAACATACTTCTCAGGCACCGCCCGTCGCAACTCGCCGGGAGCCACGAACGTCGCCTGATGCACGCTCGGTTCGCGGCCGCGTCCCGGCAGATGCGACCATACTTCGTCGGCCGTGAAGGTGAGGATGGGGGCGAGCGCCCGCGCCAGTGAATCCGCGATGCGCAGCAGCGTCCACTGGGCCGCACGCCGCCGCGCCGATCCTGGCGGGGCCGTGTAAAGACGGTCCTTCAGGATGTCAAAGTAAAACGCGCTCAGGTCTACGGTCGCGAAGTCGTAGAGCGCGCGATAAACGCGATGAAAGGAGTACTCCTCATAGGCCGTCTGCACTTCACCGAGCACGGCGGCCGTGCGGTCGAGCGCCCAGGCGTCGATCTCTTCCAGCGCTTCGGGATCCTCAGGCTCGCGCGCCGGGTCGAAGTCATAGAGGTTCCCCAGGCAGTAGCGAAACGTGTTGCGCAGCTTGCGGTACGCTTCGGAGATCCGCTCCAGAATCTGGTCTGACAGCACCACGTCTTCGCGGAAATCCACCGACCCCACCCACAGGCGCAGGATTTCCGCGCCGTGGCTGCGGATCACGTCGTTGGGGTCGATCCCGTTGCCGAGCGACTTCGACATGGCGCGGCCCTGCGGGTCAAGCGTCCAGCCCGCCGTGAGCACCTCGCGGTAAGGCGCCCCGCCATGCGTCACCATGCCAATCAGAAGCGAGCTCTGGAACCATCCGCGATGCTGGTCGGCGCCTTCGATGTAGACGTCCGCGGGCCAGGGGAGGTCGGGCCTTCTGCCGAGCACCGCGTATTGGCTCGATCCGGAATCGAACCACACGTCGAGGATGTCGGTCTCTTTGCGAAACCGCGATCCGCCGCAGTCGGCGCAGCCGACGCCGGGCTCGATCAACTCCTCGACCGGGTGCGCATACCAGGCGTCCGCCCCTTCTTTCCGGAACAGTTCGATTGCGGGCCGGGCGGCTTTCGCGTCCATGAGCGGCTTCCCGCAGGACTCGCAGTGAAACACGGTGATGGGCACACCCCAGACGCGCTGGCGCGAAATGCACCAATCCGGCCGGCCGGCGACCATACCGCTCATTCGTTCCTGACCCCACTCCGGCGACCACCGGACCTTCTGGATTTCCTCCAAGGTGCGCCGTCGCAGCCCGTCGTGGTCGATGTCGACGAACCATTGCCGGCTGGTGCGGAAGATCACCGGCTGGTGGCAGCGCCAGCAGTGCGGGTACGAATGCTCGATCCAGTGCGGAGGACCTACGAGCGCGCCCGCGGTCTGAAGCAGATCGATGATCGGCTCATTGGCGTCGAAGACCTTCTTGCCGAGGTACGCCGGAAGGCCGGTCGTGAATCTGCCGTGATCGTCCAACGGATTCTCGAGATCGAGCCCGTAGCGGACTCCCGTCTCAAAGTCTTCGCGGCCGTGTCCTGGCGCCGTGTGCACCGCGCCCGTCCCATCCTCGGCCGTAACGTAATCAGCCAGCACGCCGGGAATCTTGCGCTCGAGGAACGGATGCTGAAACTCGGCGCGTTCGAGCTTGCGCCCCGGAATGCGAGCCAGCACATTCTTGGCCGGCAGTCCCGTTTCCTCCAGCGTGGGATGATGGCGGCGGGCCTCCACGATATACACGTCGGAGGAATCTGAATCCTGCGCTGCCACGTACTCAAAGTCCGGGTGAAACGCCACTGCCATGCTGGCAGGAAGCGTCCAGGGGGTGGTGGTCCAGATGATCACCCACACGTGACGGCCGGCAAGCATCGGGTGGATCGCGGCAGGGTCGCTCGTCAGGCGGTAGCGCACGTAGATCGAGGGACTGCCGTGATTTTCGTACTCCACTTCGGCCTCGGCCAGGGCCGTGGCGTCGCGGACGCACCAGTAGACCGGCTTAAGCCCGCGGTAGACGTACCCCTGCTCGAGGAATTTGAGGAAGGCTTCGGCCGTGCGCGCCTCATATTCAGGCGACATGGTGAGATAGGGATGATCCCACTCGCCGAAAATCCCGAGACGCTTGAAATCCTGACGCTGCAGGTTCAGGAACTTTTCCGCGTAGCGGCGGCAGGCGCGGCGGATCTCGAGCACGGACATCTGCGTCTTGCGGGGTCCCAACTCCTTGTCGACGTTATGCTCGATCGGCAGGCCGTGGCAGTCCCATCCCGGCAGGTACGGGGCGTTGAAACCCGCCATGCTCTTGGACTTGACGATGAGGTCTTTGAGAGTTTTGTTGAGCGCCGTGCCCAGATGGATGCGGCCGTTGGCGTAGGGCGGGCCGTCGTGCAGGGTGAAAACGGGCGCCGACGCACGCTCGCGGCGCAGCGCGCCGTACAGGTCCGTCGCCTCCCATTTCTCGAGCCAGCGCGGCTCATTCTGGGGCAGATTCGCCTTCATCGAGAAGGCGGTCTGCGGCAGATTGATGGTGCTTTTCAGGTCCAGAATCTTCGGCATCCGTCCTCCGGGGGCCTCGCATCCATTATAGCGTAGCGCCTGCTCGCTTCCGGCGACGACGGGACCGAGTATGTCCGAGTGTGGTAAGATGCCGAAATGCGCCGTTCGTTGTGGATCGGCACGGGCTTAGGCAACTCCGCGCTGCCGTGTGACATCTCCGGTAGAGGAAGCCAGGTGTTTGCGCTGCCTGCGGACCGGAAACCTGAACGATGCCGATAACGGATCTCAATACCGAGACTACCACGGGAGTCCACAACGGGCGGACGAGCGAGGTGGCTCGCACGGCGCCTGAGCCCGAGTATCGGACCGTCTTTGTCGAGTCCCCCAACATCTTCTCGTCCCTTTTGGAGCAGATTCGCGCATCGAGGCGCGAGCCGCGAGTGACCGTGCCTCGCGAGTACTACCGCGGCGAGGCGCAACTGCCGGTCTCGGAAATGCGGGCCTGGTACCACGATCTGCCCAGCACTCTGAGGCAGCTCCCGGAATTGTCGCATTATTACCTGCTGAGGCTCGGCCGCAAGCTGCACATCCTGCCCAAGTCCGTCGAAGTGCCCGACATCTGGCAGGACTTCCAGCAGCAGCCGGGATCGTGGGTGAACTCGCTGCTGGTCCACGTGGTGGTGCTTCTGGCCCTCGTGCTTCCTTACCTGATCGCCAGATGGTTGCGGCCTCCGAAGAAGGTCGATACCACCATGATCGTAACCGATATTTCTCCCTACGTGCCGGACCTTCCTCATAGCGGCAAGAAGGCGGGCGGCGGCGGTGGTGGTGGTGATCGCAGCCCGACTCCGGCTTCCAAGGGCAATATCCCGAAGTTCGCCAAGGAGCAGCTCACGCCGCCGGTAGCCAAGATCATCATCCCGCAGCCGAAACTGCCGGTCACTCCGACACTGCTCGGTCCGCCGGACCTGAAGATGCCGCAGATGGCAACCTCGCAATTCGGGGATCCGAAGTCGCTTTCCACGATCGCCTCCAACGGACCTGGGGGTGGCGGCGGGATCGGCACGGGCTCGGGCGGTGGCATCGGCTCCGGCAACGGCGGAGGACTCGGTCCCGGAGATCAGGCCGGAGTGGGCGGCGGTGCGTATGACATCGGCGGCGACGTGACCGCCCCGGTCGCGATCTTCCAACCCGATCCTCAATACTCCGAGGAAGCGCGCAAGGCCAAATACTCGGGAACGGTTCTGGTGGAGATTGTAGTGGACGCCCAGGGCAATGTCCGTGACGCCCAGGTCGTCAAGCCCGTCGGCCTGGGGTTGGATGAGAAAGCCCTGGAGGCGGTCCGAACCTGGAGATTCAAGCCAGGTTTGAAAAATGGCGTGCCCGTGGCTACCCGGGTCGGCGTGGAAGTCTACTTCCGCTTGCTGTAACGCCGCCGGTCGTCGTTCAACCTCAACGAACGAAATCCTGCTTCGCATCCTCCCACGTTTTGCTCGATAGCTCGGACGTGTTCGGACCGCGGTAGTCTGGTGGCGCTCTCACCGCTAGCTTGCCCGCCCGGATCCCACTGCGATGATCTGCGAACTGCTACCGCGAAGGCGGAGAACTAGCCGCGCCGTGACTGGCAGTGGGGCCGGTTGTGGCGGGTTTCTTGGATTTTGCGCTCGCCTTCTTGTGTCTTGACCCGGTATGGCCGGAGCGCGCTCGGCTGGAGCGTCCCGCCGGAGCGGCGGTAGGCACGAACACCGTAAGGCTGCTGCCCGCGGTCAGCCGTCCCCCGGGCAGATGATTCCAATGCCGGATCTGATACGGCGTCACGTCAAAGCGATCAGCCACCAGTTCCAGGGTGTCGCCGGGCTTCACGCGGTACTGTTTGGCACGCAATACGTAGTGCTCATGCACCCGGACCAACGACGCCTGGCTGGAGGGGCTGACAGGAATCACCAGGTGTACACCCGGCTCGACCTCGCTGCCGGCGGAGAGATGGTTCGTCTCGCTTAAGGTCGACTCGGACACGTGGAACTTGCGCGCCACGGCCGCCACCGTCTCACCGGACTCCACGCGGTAAGCGCGCCACCACTCCCGCTGGCCCTGGGGAATGGCGGCGATGGCTTTCTCGTATACGTCTTTGGTACCGGCCGGCAGATTCAGGGTGAAGGCGGGATCATTGGGAGGCGTGACCCAGGTCAACATGCTCGGGTTCAGCCGCACCAACTCCTCGACCGGATGATCAATCAGGCCCGCAACCAGCCGAAGATCGACCGGCTCTGAAACTCTGACCGAATCGGTGGCCACAGGCGGGTTCGCCGGCGACTGAAAGCCGTACGCCTGCGGGTCCTTGGCAATCAGGGCGATGGCGACGAAGATGGGCACATAGTTCTGCGTCTCCGAGGGTAGGGCGCCGAGCTCGCGCAGCTTCCAGTAATCGGCGTAGCCGGTTTTCTCAATCGCCCTCTGGACGCCGTTGGGATTCCAGTCATAAGCCGCCATGGCCAGGAACCAGTCACCGTAGGTCTGATAAAGGTCCTTCAGGCACCGGGCGGCCGCCCTGGTTGACTTGACGGGATCCTCCCGTTCATCAACCCAGCGGTTCTTCTTCAGGCCATAGAGCTCACCTGTGCCGACCATGAATTGCCAGATACCCTTGGCGCCGGACTTGTCGTTGAGGGCGAAGGGATTGAACGCGCTTTCGCCCGCTGCGAGGTAGATCAAGTCCCCGGGCAGCCCTTCTTCCTTCAGCGTCTGCTCGATCATGGGTCCGTACACGCTGCGCCCATCCAGAACCCGCTGCACGTAATGCCGCGCGTGGTTCTGAAGATACGTGAGCGCGCCGCTGACGTAATCGTTCGAGGTCAGCGGCAGGTCTGACTGCACGGAGGCTACCTCGTGCTGCGCTCGCTCCCGGACGTTCGGGTCCACCGGAAACGTGAGGCCGGCGAAAGACTCGATGGGAGCGGGCTCGTAGGCGTGGGAACTCAGGGCGCCGCCACGCTGAAGGGCCGCGGTTTCCAAGTTGTAGGTGTTCTCAACCAGATGATCGAACTCGGTGCTGAGCCGGTCATCGCCCTGGATGTCGAGGCCGGAGGTCAGCAGCAGGCTCAAGGCTTGGTCAAACTCGTCTTTGGCACGGTCCATTTTGTCCGCGCCGTAATCCTGCACGCCGGCCTGGTAAAGGGCGTCGACCTGCTTCAGCAGCGCGGTCACGCGATCTGCGGCCGGGGAGGATTTCGGTGGGGCTTGAGCCTGAGCTTGATCTTGCGCCGGAGCGGAAGAGGGCTTGGCAGCAGAATCAGAGGCAGAACCCGGGCCGGGAGACTCCGTCTCGGGAGCCGGGGAAATCGCCGGAGCCGCGGACGCCAGCGCGGACGTACGGAGCGCAGGCTGCCGGCGCTCCGCGCCGCCACAGCCACCCAGCACTAACACAGTCGCCAGAGCCAATGACCTTCGAAATCGACTCAAAACACCCTCAGACGCAGGGGCGCGCCTTGCCGGCTCTCCCGATCCGCTCCGGCCCTGTCGGATCGAGCGCGCGCGAGCAACGGGTCAGACCCGCAACCCGTCTCTAATATTGACGCAAAAGCAGCTTACTTCGGTATCCGCGGGGTGGACAAGCGGAAAAGCTGGGGGATGCGCCGAAGCGGACGGGTACGATCCAGGCCCGCCCGCCCCCTCTTGTTACTATTTCTTGTAATAATCAGCATTTACCGGCGTGAAGCTCTGCCACTTCTCCGGCAGATCATCCACGGGGAAGATGGCGCTGACCGGGCAAACCGGAACGCAGGCCCCGCAGTCGATGCACTCGACCGGATCGATATAGATCTGCGCCACCTCCGCGAAGTTGGCCTCATCTTTCCGCGGATGGATGCAATCGACGGGACAGACGTCCACGCAAGCCGTGTCTTTGGTGCCGATGCAGGGTTCAGCGATAACATATGCCATAGGGATCCCCTCCTCGAGAGTTCCACTTGAGTTTAGGATCACGGGCCCGTGTGGCGCGACGACTTAAGTCGGGCGCCATCGGTGCCGACGCTAGCTGCGACTTCCCTGGTTGCGAGTTCCCCTCCTCAGTTGGGGGGTGGCCGAAGGCCGGGGTGGTTGGTCTTAATTCAAACTGGCCTCTGCCAAAACGGCTCAATCTTGACATTTCTGTACAAGTTTCCTATCCTTTTGTCTGAGCCGTTTAGCCTCTGCTCTGCGCCGTTCAGACTCCATCAGCCTACGGTCGGCTGCGGAATGTTGACTCCAGCGTACAGATTGGCCTAAGGTAGCGGCTTCAGTCGCCCGCCTTGGACCGTTCGGCCGCTCGGCCGCATCGGTAGGGAGGGGGCTCACGAGGAGGAAGTCATGCCGACTCCGGTTACGAACGTCGAAACCCTGGCCACCCAGGAATATAAGTATGGATTCTATACCGACGTCGAATCCGACATTGCCCCTGCGGGGCTCAACGAAGACATCGTCCGCCTGATCTCCGCCAAGAAGCATGAGCCGGAATGGCTGCTGGAGTGGCGCTTACGCTCGCTGCGGCACTGGTTCACCCTGAAAGAGCCGACCTGGGCGAACGTGCATTACGGCCCCATCGACTACCAGGCCATCCACTACTACGCCGCCCCGAAGAAGAAGCTGAACTCCCTCGATGACGTCGACCCGGAGGTGCTGCTCGCCTACGAGAAGCTTGGCGTCCCGATCAACGAGCGGGCGGCGCTGGCGGGCGTGGCGGTGGACGCGGTATTTGACAGCGTCTCGGTGGCGACTACGTTCAAAAAGACGCTGGCCGAACGCGGCATCATCTTCTGCTCGTTTTCCGAAGCGGTTCAGGAGCATCCCGAACTGGTGCGCAAGTGGCTGGGTTCCGTGGTGCCTTACACTGACAACTACTTCGCCACGCTCAATTCGGCGGTCTTCACGGACGGATCGTTCTGCTACGTGCCCAAGGGCGTGCGGTGCCCCATGGAGCTTTCCACCTATTTCCGCATCAACGCCATGAACACGGGCCAGTTCGAGCGCACCCTGATCGTGGCCGACGAAGGCGCCTCGGTAAGTTACCTGGAGGGCTGCACGGCGCCGATGCGGGATGAGAACCAGCTCCACGCCGCCGTAGTCGAACTGGTTGCACTCGATAACGCCACCATCAAGTACTCTACGGTCCAGAACTGGTATCCCGGCGACAAGCAAGGCAAGGGCGGGATCTACAACTTCGTCACCAAGCGCGGCAAGTGCCAGGGGGCGAATTCCAAGATCTCCTGGACGCAGGTCGAGACCGGCTCGGCGATCACCTGGAAGTACCCGGGCTGCATCCTGCAAGGGGAGAACTCGGTGGGCGAGTTCTATTCCGTGGCCGTGACCAACAACTATCAGCAGGCCGACACCGGCACCAAGATGATCCACATCGGCCGGAACACCAAGAGCACGATCGTGTCGAAGGGGATCTCGGCCGGGCACGGGCAGAACAGCTATCGCGGCATGGTGAAGATCCTGAAGGGCGCCGAAGGGGCGCGCAACTACTCCCAGTGCGACTCGCTGCTGATCGGCGACCAGTGCGGCGCGCACACTTTCCCGTATCTCGAGGTGCGCAATCCGGGCGCGCAGGTGGAGCACGAGGCGTCCACCTCGAAGATCGGCGAGGACCAGATCTTCTATTGCCGCCAGCGCGGGCTTTCCGCCGAAGACGCCGTCAGCATGATCGTGAACGGCTTCTGCAAGCAGGTGTTCCGCGAGCTGCCCATGGAATTCGCCGTCGAGGCGCAGAAGCTGCTGGGCGTGAGCCTGGAAGGGTCTGTCGGATAGTCCGATCCGCAGATTACGCAGATTTCCCGGATGCAGCTGCACGGATGCAGGCGTCGCGAATGGAGAATCTATGGGCCACCCGATAATCCACTTCGAAATCGGCTGCAAAGATAGCGCCAAGACTTCGGACTTCTACGCGAAGCTGTTCGACTGGCAAATGAATCCGATGGGGCCCGCGGTCATGATCAACACCGGCAGCGGGATCAGCGGGCACATCAGCTCGCTCGGGCATGAGCCGCACAACTACGTGACGGTATACGTGGAGGTGGACGACCTGCAAGGTTATCTCGACAAGGCCGGGGCGCTCGGCGGCAAAACCCTGGTTCCGCCGGTCAAGCTGCCCAGCGATCAGGGAAGCTTCGCCTGGATGGCCGACCCGGAGGGCAACCTCATTGCATTGTGGAATCCCAAGGGGTGACGCGGGCGCCATGGAAGTGCGGTGAACGCAGCGCGGCTGAACGCGCGTGGTGAAAGCAGCGCAGAAGACTCGGGGCTGAACCGTGGCCGATCTGCCGACGAAGGCTTCCGGAGACGAATGCACTCTGGAGATCATCCCGGACGGGCGTGACCTGATCGCGGCCGTCAGTCTGAGCCCGGGTACCAGCTTCCAGCTGGGCGGATGGACGAACGAACTTGTGGAACTCGCGAACACGATTCTCGCCGCCGAGTCGAAGTGGATGCCTGGAGAGCTGCTGAGCTTCGCGCGCGAGGTTCTGGCGTCGAGGCGTGCCAAGGTGCTTCCGCTCGAAACCGATCCGAGCTCTCTCGAGGGCGAGATCACGAGCGAAGACGAACTCCAGCAGGTGATCCGCGCGCGCGACGCCATTCAACGGTTCGCCACGGTTGTGCGCGGCATCCTCTACGAGGTTTCAAAGCGGCTGGAGCGCGAGATCAAAGGACAGGGCGATCGGCCCGAGACCGTGCAGTGAGCTGCACCGGCGACCGGAAGCGTTTCCGTTTTGCTTGCCGGCTGACCGTTTGAGCCAGTTCCGGCGATAACGGCTGTCGCTGGGAGGTTCCTACTATGTTTCCAATAGAAACCCTTCGCGAGCTTTTCGACTACAACTACTGGGCGAGGGACCGTCAGCTTGAGGCTTGCGCAGCCCTCAACGAAGAGCAGTTCCTGCGGCCGATGGGCAATAGCTTCTCCTCGGTTCGGGACACCCTGGCTCACTTGGTTTTGGTTGAATGGGTCTGGCACCAGCGCTGGCTGGGGAAATCGCCCAATAAAGAGGACGCCGGGGAATACGCCGCCGGGACGTTTCTGAGTCTGGCGGCGGTTCGCGACCGCTGGCAGGCGGTTGAAGGCACGGTAAGAACATATTTGGCAGGGCTCGATGATGAGGCCCTCAAGCGGCCTCTACGCTATACCAACATGTCGGGCGAGCTTTGGACGTATCCCTTGGGCGAGACGCTGTTCCACGTGGTGAACCATCAGACGTACCATCGCGGTCAGATCACGACGCTGCTGCGTCAATTGGGGGCTGCGGCGCCCTCGATCGATTATCTGGTGAAGGTGGACGAAAGGAGTGCCGGCCAGTTTTCGGCGGCCAGAGGGTAAACATGGCGACGAAAGAGCTGTTGACGGTTGAAGACTTCCTGCACCTGCCGGAATCTGTCGACGGAAACGATGTCCGATACGAGCTGGTGGAAGGAGAACTGATCACCATGTCGCCTGCAATGTACCGGCATAACAGGGTCCGCGATCAGGTCCTTCTTATCCTGCGCCTGTTTTTGCGGGACCGGAACGTTGGCACGGTGGTCGCAGAGCAACCATTTCATCTCTTTGGCACTACGGTTCGTGTGCCCGACGTTGCCTTTATCCGGGCGGGACGGACGATCGAGCCAGACTCCCTTCCCGAGGGTGCGCCCGACCTTGCTGTGGAAGTCGTTTCGCCGTCCAAACCGCGCGAAATCGATCAGCGCATCAGCGACCACTTCGCGGCTGGCTGCCGACGTGTGTGGGTTGTCTACCCCGAGGATCGGGAGGTCTACATCCACGGCCTCGCCGGCGTCACGCGCCGGCACGGAGACGATCTGCTGGAGGACGCCGAGTTGCTGCCGGGGTTTTCGGTGAAGATCTCCGGGTTGTTTGTGTAGTGCGTGGCGACATGGCGTGTATTAGAGCGCTTGCGTCGCCGCCCTGCGGCGGGATTGGTGAGTGGCACATGGCTACGACAAAGACAAAACCTGGCGTTGATCTTTTCGAGCTCATTTTGGATGAGGCCGTCGAGATATGTCAAAGAATGGAGCGCCTGCGGACGAAGCTGCGCCACCCTGAGAAAGGGAGTGAGGCTTATTTCGACGTGGTGGCGGAGATCGCAGTGGCGGCCGGGGAGCTGAACATCAAAACACGATCCCTGGAGCGGGAAAACGACGTCATCACCGACGCTATGCCGGAGGACGCGTAGGCTTTCGTTTTTCGAATTTTCGAGTTTCGAACAAACAGGGAGTGACCAACAGAATGTTCCTGGAAATCAAGAATCTGCACGCCAAAGTCGGCAACAACGAAATCCTCCATGGCATCGACCTCACGGTCGGCAAGGGCGAGGTTCACGCCATCATGGGGCCGAACGGCTCCGGCAAATCGACCCTGGCCCAAGTGCTGGCGGGGCGCGATGCCTACACCGTCACCGAGGGCGAGGTCCTTTATGAAGGCAAAGACCTGCTCGCCATGGCGCCCGAGGATCGCGCCCGCGAAGGCGTGTTCATGGCCTTCCAATATCCGGTGGAGATTCCGGGGGTCAGTAATCTCTACTTCCTGCGCGCGGCGCTGAACGCGGCTCGCAAGGCCCATGACCAGGAAGAGGTCGACGCCATCGACTTTCTGGCGCTGGCCCGCGACAAGATGAAGCTGCTCGAAATGGACGAGAGCCTGATCACCCGTCCCGTGAACGAGGGCTTCTCCGGCGGCGAGAAGAAGCGCAACGAGATTTTCCAGATGGCCGTGCTCGAGCCGAAACTCGGCATTCTGGACGAGACGGACTCCGGCCTCGACATCGATGCCCTGCGCATCGTGGCGGGCGGGGTCAACGCCCTGCGGTCGCCGGAGCGTTCGATCATCGTGGTGACGCACTACCAGAGGCTTCTGAACTACATCGTGCCGGACTTCGTCCACGTGCTCTCGGCCGGAAGAATCGTAAAGTCGGGCGGCAAGGAACTGGCGCTCGAGCTCGAAGAGAAGGGTTACGGTTGGCTCGGGCTGGAGGACAAGGAAGAGCAGGTAGCAGCCAGACGTTAGATGCGTAGGGGTAGGGCTTGCCATACCCTCTGTTGTTTTGGGACCGGCGCGGCAAGCAGCGGCCCTACGGATTTGCTAAGGAGTAGCCAGATCGCATGACCGCCGTTCAAGAGAAGCAGGACCTCTATTTCGACCGCTTTGCCACCCTCGCCCAGGAACGTGAGGGGCGGGAGCCCGCTTGGCTCGGCAAGATCCGCAAGGATGCGATGGACCACTTCGGTGACCTGGGCTTCCCGACCACGCGACATGAAGAGTGGCGGTTCACGAACGTTGCGCCGATTGCCCGGGCGGCCTTTGTTCCCGCAAAGCCCTCCCCGGAGCTACCGGCGCCATGGTCTCCGTCCCTGGATTCGCCCTGGGTTGCAGGCTGCCACATTCTCGTGTTCGTGAATGGGCGCTTCGACGCGCATATCTCGCAGCTGGCCGGGATTCCGGCGGGCTTGCGAGTGGCAAGCCTGGCAGCCGCCCTCGGGGAGTCTGCTTCCTCGCTTGGAAATCATGCGAACGGATTGGAAGATCACTTGGGTCGCCATGCCGGCTACCGCGATCACGCCTTTGTGGCTCTGAATACGGCTTTGTTCGAGGACGGCGCGTTCATTCAAGTGGCGCCGAATACCGTGCTGAAGCAGCCCGTTGTCGTTTTCTTCGCAACATTTCCAGGCGCCGAGCCCACGGTGACCCATCCGCGGAATCTCGTGCTGGCCGGTGCCGGCGCGCAAGCAAGCTTCATCGAGATCCACGCGGGCTTCCACGGAACCCGCGTGGAGTCAGCAGGGCCGTACTTCACCAATGCTGTCACGGAACTGGTGGCCGGCGAGAACGCCCTTGTGGACTACACCCGCATCCAGCGCGAGACGGACCACGGATATCACATCGGCATCCTGCAGGTGGAGCAAGGGCGATCGTCGAGCGTGACCACCCACTCCATTGCGCTCGGTGGGCGCCTCGACCGCGAAGAGGTTCGCGCTGTCCTGAACGGCGACGGCGCTGAGGCCCTGCTGCACGGCCTCTACGTCATCGGCGGACATCAGCACGTGGACAATCACACCTTGATCGACCATGCCAAGCCGCACTGCGCGAGCCGCGAGGTCTACAAGGGCGTGCTCGACGGGCATGCGGGCGGCGTGTTCAACGGCAAGATCGCGGTACGCAAAGACGCGCAGAAGACCGACTCGAAGCAGAGCAACAAGAACCTGCTGCTTTCCGAGAATGCCAGCATCAATACCAAGCCGCAGCTCGAAATCTACGCCGACGACGTCAAGTGCACGCACGGCGCCACCATCGGACAGATCGACGCCGAGGCGGTCTTTTACCTGCGCTCGCGCGGCATCGGCCTGGAGGACGCGCGCAATTTGCTGATCCAGGCTTTCGCGAACGATATTCTCGACCGCATCAAGTTTGAGCCGCTGCGCGCGAGCCTGCGCGAAACGCTGGCGGCGAGGCTCGGACAAGCACGCAACACGGCGAGCGCAAGCGACGGCGGCGAAGGTCGAACGAGTTCGCTGGAGGAAGCAGGGTAGGAGGCAAGGTGATGACCCTGGGTGAAGTCGAAGTTGCGTTGCAGAGACTCACTGAGAACCAGATCGTGCAGGGCGAGTTGCTCGGCCGCCTGGAGCGGGTCGTCGAGCGCAACACTGAAGCCATCGGGCGCCTGACGGATAGGATGGATGTGATGCAGTCTGCGATGGAGCGCCTGTTCGAGCATATGGATCGCTTTATTCGTGGCTTGGAATCGAACGGGCATGACCGGGCATGAGCAGCAGGCACGTTGGGAAGGAGATAAGATGGCATCCGCAAGCACACAGGAAGTATTCAGTCGTCCGGACGCGCCGCCTTTGGGCGCCGGAAGTGAGTCCGGCTTTGACGTTGAACGCGTGCGGCGCGACTTCCCTATCCTGCATCAGCAGGTCCATGGCAAGCCGCTGGTTTACCTCGATAACGCAGCCACCAGCCAAAAGCCTCTGGCCGTCATCGATGCCGAGCGCGATTTTTATCTGCACGACTCCGCCAACATTCACCGCGGGGTGCACGAGCTCTCCGAGCGCGCCACTCACAAGTACGAAGAAGTGCGCCGCAAGGTGCAGCGTCTGCTGAATGCGCGCGAGACGCACGAGATTGTGTTCCTGCGGGGCACCACCGAGGCGCTGAACCTCGTGGCCAACACCTTCGGCCGCAAGATTCTCAAGCCCGGCGACGAAGTGGTGATCACCGCCATGGAGCATCACTCCAACATCGTGCCCTGGCAGATTCTGCGCGACGAAAAGGAGATCGTGCTGAAGGTGGCGCCGATCAGCGATGCGGGCGAACTGATCTGGGAGGAGTTCGAAAAGCTGCTCGGACCGCGCACGCGGCTGGTCTCCGTGGCCCACGTCTCGAACGTCCTCGGCACCATCAATCCGCTGCAACGCATCGTGCAGGCGGCCCATGCGCGCGACATTCCGGTGCTCGTGGACGGCGCGCAGGCGGCGCCCCATATCCCCATCGACGTTCAGGCGCTTGATTGCGACTTCTACACCTTCTCGAGCCACAAGGTTTTCGGGCCCACCGGCGTGGGCGCGCTTTACGGGAAGACCCGATGGCTCGAAGCCTTGCCGCCCTACCAGGGCGGAGGAGACATGATCCGGTCGGTCTCGTTCGAGAGGACGATTTACAACGCGCTGCCTTACAAGTTCGAGGCGGGGACGCCCAACATCGGCGCCACCATGGGCCTGGGCGCGGCGATCGATTACGTGCACCAAATCGGCCTTGAGAACATCGGCCGCCATGAGCACAACCTGCTGGTCTATGGCACGGAGCGGCTTTCGGCAATCTCCGGACTGCGGATTATCGGCACGGCGCGCGAAAAGGCCTCGGTAATTTCGTTCGTTGTCGACGGAATCCATCCGCACGACATCGGCACGATTCTCGACCACGAAGGCGTGGCCATCCGCACCGGCCACCATTGCGCCGAGCCGCTCATGCATCGCTTTGGCGTACCGGCGACGGCGCGCGCTTCGCTCGCGTTCTATAACACGCGCGAGGAGATCGACCGGCTGGTGGCGGCGGTGGAAAAGGCCAAGGAACTGCTGGCCTAGGACGGAAATCATGGCGGATCTCAGCGGGCTCTATCAGGAAATGATTCTCGACCACAGCAAGCGGCCACGCAATTTTCGCGTGCTCGACGACGCCACTTCGCACGCCGAAGGGTACAACCCGCTTTGCGGCGACCGCTTGACCCTTTACCTGCGCCTGGACGGCGACAAAATCAGCGACATCGCCTTCAAGGGCTCCGGCTGCGCCATATCCACGGCGTCCGCTTCGCTTTTGACCGAGACGCTCAAGGGCAAGACGCGCGCCCAGGCGGAAACCCTGTTCGAGAGCTTTCACGACCTGGTGACGGGAAAGGGCGGCCCCGCGGACAGCCTGGGCAAGCTGCAGGTGTTTTCGGGCGTTTCCGAGTTTCCCGCGCGTGTGAAGTGCGCCACGCTTTCCTGGCACACATTGAAAAGCGCGCTCGCCGGCGACCCGACGCCGGCATCGACTGAGGCCGAAGACGCCGAGGATCAAGCCGCGCGCTGACTCGCCGCGGCCCAGGCAGAAAGATTCGCGGAGTTGGAGAACACTCTGGAGAACTCTATGGAACATCCGCTGGCCGGTTATATGCACACCATGACGGAGGTGGCGCCCCACCCTGACGCCGCTCCGCATGGAGCGGAGAAGGCGCTTCCGCAGACGCTCGGCGCCATGGACCGCATCGCGATCTACGACAAGGTGATCGACGTGCTTCACACCTGTTACGACCCCGAGATTCCGGTCGACATCTACGAGCTCGGGCTGATTTACGAGGTGAAGGTGGAAGAGTCCGGCGAGGTCCAGGTGAAGATGACGCTGACGGCGCCTAATTGTCCGGCGGCGCAGTCGCTCCCCGCCGAGGTTAAGTACAAGGCCGAAGGGGTGCCGGGCGTGACTTCGGCCACCGTGGAGATCGTATGGGAGCCGCCTTGGGACATGACCAAGATGACCGAAGCGGCCCGGCTGCAATTGGGAATGATCTGAAGGACAGTGGCAAGTGATTAGACCGAGTAAGCTCTTGTCTTGTCGGTTGCAGCGGCAAACTGAGGGGCTGCCATGAAATTATCCGCCCAGGAAGAATACGGACTGCGGTGCCTGCTGCGCCTGGCGCGGCACGAGCCTGCCGCGAGCATGACTATCGCCGAGCTGGGCCTCGCCGAAGGCATCTCCTCGCACTACGTGGCCAAGCTGCTGCGGATCCTGCGCCGTGGGGGCTTCGTTAAAGCCGCGCGCGGCCAGGCGGGAGGCTATACGCTGGCTCGCGCCGCGAGCCAGATCGTGGTGGGCGAGGCGCTGGCATTGCTGGGCGGGCGTCTTTACGAACCTGCCTTCTGCAACGAGCACTCGGGCAGCGAGACCTCGTGCACGAATACCGTGGACTGTTCCATCCGGTCGCTCTGGCGCACCGTGCAGCTCGTGGTCGACCAGGTGCTCGCCCGCACCACGCTCAAAGACCTCGTCAGCGACGAGGAACAGATGACGGCATGGGCCGGCAATCTGGTGCACATTTCCGCGGGCCCCCTTGCCGCCGCCGAAGCGGGGCAGCGGTAAGGCCGCGACAGATAAGAATCGCAATGTCCACCGAAACACCAGAGTCGATCTTGCAAAGCCCCCTGGCGGGTTGGCACGCGCTGCGGCCCGCGCTGCTCGTGCCTTATCACGGCGCCGAGGCTCCCGCGCGCTTCACCGAGGCGAGCGCCGAACACCGCGCGGTGCGTTCCGCGGCGGGCCTGTTCGACTTCTGCTTTCGCTCCAAGTTCACCCTGACCGGAGAGCATCGCGCCCGCTTTCTTCACCGCATCATTTCGAACGACGTCAAAAGCCTCGCGCCGGGGGAAGGCGTCTATGCCACACTGCTGAGCGCCCAGGGACGGATCCTGGCCGACCTCTACGTTTACGCGGACGAGGGCCGGCTGTGGGTAGACACCGACGCCGATCTTGCCCCCAAAGCGATGGCCATTCTGCGGCGCTACGTGATCGGCGACCGGGTCGAGATTCAGCCGAGCGGCCTCGCGACCGTCTCCCTGCAAGGACCGCAGTCGCGGCGGGCGCTGGACTTGCTCCTGGGGACCGAAGCCGCGCTCTCCGGCGAGATGCAGCACGCCGCGTCGGAGTTTGAAGGGCAGCCGGCGCGCGTCGTGCGGCGGTCGAGCACGGGCGAGGAAGGGTATGAAGTGTGGCTTGAGCCCGCGGGACTCGAAGGCTTCTGGACCCGAGCCCTCCAGGCGGGCCTCTCGCCGTGCGGCGTGGAGGCGCTCGAAAGCTTGCGCATCGAGGCAGGCATCCCGCGATACGGTCCCGATTTCGGCGAGGACACGCTGCCGCTCGAGGCAGGCCTGCTCAATGCCCTTAGCTTCAACAAGGGCTGCTATATCGGGCAGGAGATTGTGGAGCGCGCGCGCAGCCGCGGGCACGTGAACTGGAAACTGGTGGGCCTTCGCCTTCCCCCGGACGCAGCCGTGCCGGCCACGGGCGAGAAGTTGCGCGGGGCGGAGGGCGCCGAGATCGGCGAGATCACGAGCGCGTGCCTGTCGCCAAGCCTAGGGCGGCCGATCGCGCTTGGCTACGTGCGGCGTGAGGTGGCGGAGCCCGGCACACGCCTCACTTCGAGCGGCGCAATGATGGAAGTTACGCCCTTGCCGTTTGTGACCTCCGGCGGACTCAGCGGCTCGGCGGGCCCGTAAGTATATGGATAATGGCGGCTTAGGTACGTCGAGCCAAGAAGAATTCGCTTTGCGCAGCCACGGGTCGGTGGTACGGTAGAAAGGTCTATGGTCTGGCCAGAGAGCCTCGCTGTTCTGACAGCAGTAGGCGTCGTGACGCGGCGCCTTCTTGGATTGACCGGAACCGGTCCGAAGACCGGCCTGCCTCTCTCCGGCGATCGCGAGCGCTTCTATCGATCCGTCACCTTGGAACTCGACGCCCAAACGGCGATTCTGGCGGTTTCGCTCAACGATGCCATGGAGGAGCGCGCCTGCGGTCAGCTGGAACTCGCGCGAAGCACTCTTCGTCTGACCGCTGCCCAGTGGAACCGGCAGGCCGAAACGCTCGCCTTGGTGCTGAGCGCGATGACGAGCCATCTGCCCATGGCCCGTGTGTCCCAGCCGTCGCGCGCTTTGGTCCCCGAATACTTCAAGTCGAAGGCCATGCAGGGCTACCTCGGGATGCATGACCGCGCGGATCAGTTTGTGTTTCGCAACAAACCGCGCTTCAGCCTGCACCTCCGGGCGCTTGAGCACGCTGTGGCCACGCTCACGGTGGACTTCCTGGAGGCGCAACGCGGGACCCATGGGGACGCCACCCTCTGGGCGCGCCTCGACGATGACTTTCACGATTTCGACCTCCTCACCAAAGAGACCATTCTCGCCCTGCGCACTTTCATGGCAGGCTTGCCTCCCAAGGCTCTCGAAAGCTTCGCATCCGAGGTGCAGCCGGCGCTGCGCCACGGAGTCCGCGCTTCGTCCGAAGAACACTGGGACGCCTGAACCTCTGAGTCGCAGAGTCCTGCCGAACTAGACTAACCCCACACACAATGTAGATTAGGTCTGGAGTTCATTCAGGCCTTGATTATCGCGGTATCCGCGCCATACGGGTTCCCACGTGCCTGTCAGCGCCCTAAGACGGTTGGCTGGGCCGGCGTCAGGCCTTGCGCGCCTTCGCCGGGATTGGAGTATCCTTAATCCGTGGTGGTGTACCGCTTCACGGATTATTTCGAGAACGAAGTTCTCCGAAAGCGTCCCTACCTGAAGAAGGAATGGTGCATCCGAGTGGTCGAGAAACCAATTCGATCTGAGCCGCAAGAGCAGAATCGGTACCGATACTGGGCGAGATTCCGGAACTGAAAGGACGTTACCTGACGGTGATAACATTGCAGGACAAGGCTACGCAGGACAAGGCTACGATCCACAACGCGTTCCCCGATCGGCGGTTCAAGCGATGAAACTGAATTACTATCCAGAGACCGATTCGCTGTATATCGATTTGTCGGAACAAACGAGCGTCGAGAGCCGCGAGATTTCGGAGGGTGTGGTGCTCGACTACGACGCGCATGGCAACCTGGTCGGAATCGACATCGATAACGCGAGCACGAAGGCGGAAATCCACAGGCTCGTGGTCAGCAAGCTTCCGGCTTCGGTCGAGACCGTTGCCGGCTGAATTCGCGCCGGCATTCCGATCCTGATGTGATGCGGTGTTTTGCACAGCCTGCCTATCCGGAGGGCGATCATGATTGCTGATGCCGAGCGCGAGATCATCTGGAAGGCTTTAGACGCCTTCCGTACCGAAGTTCCTTCCTGGGGGTTCGCCAACACCGGCACGCGATTCGGCAAATTCGTGCAGGCCGCAGCGGCCACCACGGTCGAAGAGAAATTCAGCGACGCGGGCCAGGTACACGCTCTCACCGGCGCGGCACCCACCGTGGCGCTGCACGTGCTGTGGGACCTACCGAACGGCGTCCGCGACGTCGCCGAGGTTCAGGCGCTCGGGCGCAAGTATGGCGTGGCCGCGGGCTCCATCAACCCCAATGTCTTTCAGGACCAGGAGTACAAGCACGGCTCGCTTGGCAATCCCGACCCGGCCGTGCGGCAGCGCGCGCTCGATCATATCCTGGACTCCGTGAAGATCGCCCAGGCGCTCGGATCCCGAGATCTGTCGCTGTGGTTCGCCGACGGGTCGAATTATCCCGGCACCCAGAGCATCCGGCGGCGCATTGGCTGGTTCGAGGAGGCGCTGCAGGAGGTCCACCGGCATCTTGCGCCCGGCCAGCGGATGCTGGTGGAGTACAAACCCTTCGAGCCGGCCTTCTATCACACCGATATCGCAGACTGGGGCATGGCGCTGCTGCTCGCGCGCGCCGCCGGGCCGCAGGCGGTGGTGCTGGTCGACACCGGTCACCATTACTTGAGCCAGAACATCGAGCAGATCGTCGCCTGGCTGCTGCGCGAGCGGATGCTTGGCGGCTTTCACTTCAACGACCGGCGCTACGCCGACGACGACCTGACCCTCGGTTCCATCGATCCCTACCAGGTTTTCCGCATCTTTCACGAGATCGCGAGCCTGGAGCCCGAATCGAGTGGGCCTGCTGACATAGCCTACATGATCGACCAGAGCCACAACCTGAAAGGCAAGATGGAGGCCATGGTCCAGACGGTCTGCACGGCGCAGGAGCTCTATGCCAAGGCCGCCCTGGTGGATCACGAGGGTCTGGCGCGCCTGCAGGACGGTTGCCGGCTGGTGGAAGCCGAAGAATGCCTCCGATCGGCCTTCTGGGCCGATGTGCGTCCGGCCCTGCGGGAATGGCGCCGGGCGCGGGGCCTCTCAGAGGATCCGCTCAAGGCGCTCTCGGAAGGCGGGTACGTCGAGCGCATCAGCCGCGAGCGTGGCGAACGGAATCGCGGTGCAATCGCCACTTACGCTTAAGGGCCAAGAGCTTACGAGCGAAACATGTGGGTTGAGTTCCAGCATAAATCTATTTATATAGTCTAACATCCGCGACCAGAGCTGTGCTTGGCCGCGCCCTCGCGATGACGCTCGATCCTAGTGAAATCACGCGTCTTCTGGAGCCGTTCGGCGTGGATCTGGATGGTCAGCAACTTGATGTGGTCGGGCGGTACCTCGATCTGCTGACGCGCTGGAGCCGGGCGGTCAGTCTGACAGCGATCCGCCGGCCGGAGGAGATTGTAACCAGGCATTTCGGCGAGAGCATATACGTCACCAAATTCGCGAGCCTGGACGGGCCCTTGCTCGATATAGGCAGTGGCGCGGGATTTCCCGGCTTGGCGATGAAGATCGTGCGGCCGGACATTCGTGTTGTGCTGCTGGAGCCCGTCACGAAGAAGCGCGCCTTCCTCAAAGAAGTGGTTCGGGAGTGCCAGTTTCGCCGGGTAGAAGTGATCGGTGCGCGCGCCGAGGGCTTCAGCGAAGAGCATGATAGTGAGTTCCAGTGCGTCACACTGCGGGCCGTCGGCGACTTCGAAGGCGTGCTTCCTGCTGCCTCCAAGTGCCTTTCGGGCTCCGGACGCATATACGCATGGCTCACAGCCCTAGAGGCATCGCGCCTTTCCGCCGGCGTCCCTGACTTCAGGGGCCTGTTCGCATGGTCGGAGCCGATCAAAGTACCTCTGAGCCGCGACCGCGAGATTTGGGTGGGCCGTTCCAAGCGTTCCACGTGAAACCTCGGGCGACCTGGGTCCTCGCATCAATGTTTCACGTGAAACACCCTTCGAATTCCTTCTAGTTGCATCCCGACTCGCGCTCTGATACATTCGAGCGCCTGAGGGCCACTTGGGCCGGATCATCGCCATCACTAATCAGAAGGGCGGCGTGGGTAAGACAACCACGGCCATTAACCTCGGGGCCGCGCTAGCGCTCCAGGGCCTCCCCACCGTCGTCATAGACTGCGACCCGCAGGCAAACACCACCGGTGGTCTCGGCTTTCCTCGCGACCCGGCACGGAAGTCGCTCTATCACGGTCTGATGCTCGGTATCCCCATCGAAGATCTGCCCCTGAGCACGGAAGTCGAGAACCTGAGCCTGATCCCGTCGGAGAAGAACCTGGTCGGGGCCAATATCGAACTCTCGGAGCAACCCGAGCGCGAGCACATCCTCAGCAAGAAACTGGAGGCGCTCCGGGAACGCTTTCGCTTCGTTCTCCTCGACTGCCCCCCGGCGCTCGATCTTCTCACGCTCAACGCCCTGGTGGCAGCGGATTCCGTTCTCGTGCCTGTGCAATGCGAGTATTTCGCCCTAGAGGGCCTGTCCGAACTCCTGGACACTCTGGCCCGGGTGCGCCGGACCCACAATCCCCACCTCGCCGTCGAAGGTATCCTGCTGACGATGTTTGACGATCGCACCAACCTTTCGCACCAGGTTCGAGATGACATTGAGAATTTCTTCGGCAACCGTGTGTTCAAGACGGTGATTCCCAGGAACGTTCGCTTGGCCGAAGCGCCCAGCCACGGCAAGCCCATCTTCTCCTACGACGCCGACTGCCGCGGCGCCGAGAGTTACCGGCAGCTCGCAGAGGAGGTCATCAGCCATGACTCGCAAGGCATTGGGCAGGGGACTCAGCGCGCTGATTCCGGAGCCTGATGGCCCCGCGACAAGCGCTCCGAGCCCCGGTGAGACGGCGATTCTGGTTAGCCTGATCGACCCCAATCCGTTCCAACCCCGAACCCATTTCGCTCTGGAGGAGCTCAACGAGCTCGCCGATTCCGTGCGCGCCCAAGGCATCATCCAGCCGGTCCTGCTCCGGCGGGCCGGATCGCGCTACCAGTTGGTGGCCGGGGAAAGGCGTTGGCGGGCCGCTCAAATTGCGGGCCTTGAGGCGATTCCCGCAATAGTGCGCGATCTCGATGATCGCGAGAGTGTTGAAATTGCGCTCACCGAGAACCTGCTCCGTGACGACCTCGGGCCTATAGAAACCGCCCGTGCGTACCGCACCCTTCAGGAACGCTTTGGGCTTAGCCAGGAAGAGATCTCACGGCGCCTGGGCCTCAACAGAGTCACGGTCACGAACACCCTTCGTCTTTTGAAACTCCCCACCCCTATCCAGGAGATGATTGAGCGCGACGAACTGACCGCCGGCCACGCGCGCGCGATCCTTGGCCTGCCCGACGAGACGGATCAGCGGCGCCTCGCGGACAGGATCGTTAAGCGCGGCCTCTCGGTTCGCGAGGCCGAAAAGCTCGCATCGAGCACTCGGCCGTCCGACGCCGTTATTTCGGAGGATGGGACCGAGCCGAAACAGCTCGATCCGAACGTCCGCGCCGCAGTGGTTGAGCTTGAGCGCAAACTGGGCACCAGGGTCCGCATCACGGGCGATGGAAGCAAGGGAAGGATCGAGGTAAGCTACTTCTCAGCAGACGATCTCAACCGGCTCTATGAGATGATAATGGCATGATGACGGCGCCGAGATTGTACTATAATAATAGTTGTGTGCAGGTAGTTTGGCCTCGAGTTATCCAACGAAGGAGGAGAGCAAGATGGATCTTAGCATCGGTAAGCATAGGGCGATCTCCGCTAACGGTGGCGATAATCACAGTAATATGGTTGCCCTGGTCGGCCCGGGTACTGAATTCGAGGGCACGCTTCGGGCCGGCTCCGGCCAAGTATGCCTGGACGCCACATTCAAGGGCACTGCGACTTCGGACGGTACTATATCAATAGATTATAATGGCGACGTGGCTGCCGAGCTAACAGCCAAGGTAATCAGCATCTCGGGCAAGCTCAAAGGGACGGCCAAGGCGTCGGAACGGCTGGAGATTCGCTCCCGGGGAATCGTCCTCGGCGACATCTCCACTCCCGTGCTGGTGGTCGAGCCCGGCGGCTACTTCGACGGCCAGTGTCATATGCCGATACCTGAGTCTGACAGGGAACAGATCAGGACTGCGGTTCCGCAGGACATCGCTCTCTGAAAGCTTGCGGCACGCACGCTCAGAATCGAGGCCGCGCCATGGCTTGCGTTGCCGTGTCTCGGGAGGCGTGGTAGCATCGCCGCGGCCGACTGGAGGACCCATGAAGCTCGAACGCCGGGATTTTCTCGAGGGCCTGATCGCGACCGGAGCCCTTCCGGCCTTACTCGGCTCCCCGGCCGTTGCCAAAGCAGCGGCGGCTGTCAGCGCGCAGGATGTCCAGGAGGAAGGTCCCGGCAACGCCTGCGCCTTTTGGAGCCAGTACTACGCCGCCCACACCTCTTCGAGCGAACATGCGGTGTTTTGCAGGGCGACGCGCGGAGGCGACAACGGCGTCGACGATGACCGCCAGATCAACTTTCTACACTATCAAAGCGCCGACCACCAGCTCCGCTTCGCCCACGTGATTCCCGCGAGCGAGCTTCTGCCCTATCCGGGGGACGTCAAAGTCAGCTTGAACGTAGGCGGCATTCGCCTCAGCAAGGATGACCAGCAGAAGTTTGAGAATCTCCAATCCGCGCAACTGCGCCTGGACCTGGCGCAGAACAGGAATATGCTGGCGATCGCCGACAAACTGGCTTGGGCGTCGATCGCCGCGCTGTTCCCCAAACAAGGCAAGTTGCCGCCTCTCCAGGACCTGACCTTCAATTCGGCATCGACGAGCGACGTATTCCTGCCGGGCGGCTCGGGAGTGATGGGCGTCAATGTGTCCATGACCCGGCGGCAGTCCTGGTTCTATCAGCACCTGCAGGAAGTCACCCAGGCGGCCGGGCGATTCGCGCCGATCCTGGGCCTGCCCGCCATCAGCCTGAGTGCGCTCAATGGGTTTTACCTCTTTTACGGATACCTCGAAAATCGTACCAAGTTCCTCTTCCAGACGGCGGCGCCGCAACCGGCATTTGCGACGCAACCGGCGCGCGAAGAGGCGGGCACCAGTTTCGGGATCAACCTGCTCAATGGCGACTACGTGCTGGTTCCGCAGGAGCACATCAACGCGATTCAGCCTCACCTCTCGGACTACAAGCTGGTGCAGGGATACCTGATTCCGCAGGATGCCGACCCGAATCAATCGGTGTACGCACTCGCCGACAAAATAACTCCGGACATCAGCTACCTGACGCTGAACGTCAAGGTGACCCCGATGATTCAGGGTACCGCGAGCGCCGGCAGTCAAGGATCGTCCTCGAGCACAGATGGCAGCGCGGGCGGCGCCGCGAAGTCCGGCACCAAGCCGGCCAGCACCGAGAAACCGCCGGCGGAAAGCAAGAAACCGCCCGTGTGATGATACGGACTTCCGCCAGCGTCGACCCGCCGATTCGCCCCGCTCGCAAAAGTCCGCGGTGGCATGTTGTCCGCTCCTTCCTGCCGCTGGTGTGTTTTGTTGCGCTCGTGGTCCCTGAGGCCGGCGCTCAAACCCGGTACGCCCTGCTGATCGGAATCGATCACTACCAGCCCAAGGGTGCGGCTCCGCACAGACCTTCCTCAGCCGCGAACGCGGCCACGCCCGATACGGTTGACGGACCGTCGCGCTGGGACTTGCCGGTGTGGCCCACGCTCGAAGGCGCGGTCAATGACGCCCGCTCCATGCGCGACCTGCTGGCCAGCGCCAAGTTTGGATTCCCGGAGCAGAACATCCAGGTTCTGACCAATGCCGAAGCCACGCGCGAAGGCATTCTCGCGGCCATGCAGAAGTTCCTGGTGGACCAGCCACAGCGCGGCGACATTGTGGTCTTCTATTATGCGGGACACGGATCGCTGCGTGTGAACTCGAAGAACGGCCGGCCCGATCACTTCGACGAGACCATCGTGCCCGTGGACGCCAACTCCGGCGTCTTCGACATCCGTAACAAGGAGATCGCGCGGCTGCTCAACGCCGCCATCGATAAGGGCGTTCTGCTGACCGCGATCTTCGACAGTTGCCACAGCGGCGGCGTGGCGCGAGGGATTCCCGTGGGCGCGCCCGGCAAGACGCGCTTTCTTCCGTACGATCCCCGCGACGCCCTCGACCCTCCCGATCGTGGTCCGGGCGGACGCGTGATGCCGCGCCCGGAGGATCGCACTGGCGGCGCGCTGGTGCTCGCCGGAGCGCAGGCCCATGAACTGGCTTCCGAATGGACCGCCGCCGATGGGACGCCGCATGGCGCTTTCACTGTGGCTCTCATGGATACTCTCAGCCGTCTCCCGGCCGACTCCTCTGCCGAGCAGATTCTGGGGCGCGTCACAGTGCTCATGCAGGGTATGGGCCTGAACGCGCAGCAACCCGCGCTGGACGCGCCGCCGGACCGGCGCCGGGCGTCCCTGTTCGGCAGCAAGAGAGGATCGGAGAAGCTCACCGTGGCCGTGGGCCCGGACGGCGTCCGGCCCGATGGGACCTTGACGATCGAGGGTGGCCTCGAACTCGGCCTGAATCCGGGGTGCGAGCTCGAGCGCCCAAAGCTAAACCCCGGCGAGGCTGCGGTGCGCGTCCGCATTTCGAGCGCCGCTCTCGGCCACGCCACCGCCAGGCTGATTCCGCCGGCCGCGGCGCGCCAGGTTGAGCCGGGCGACGAGTTCGCACTGGAGAAGTGGGCCGCGCCGGAGCCCGGCCGCCTGCGGTTGTGGATCCCGCCGGCCCTGCCCGCCGCCGAGCTTGCGAGCGCGGCGGCGGAAGCCGCCAAACTCCGCGGGTCGGGCGCCGTCACATGGGTCGACGACCCGGTGCGCGTGTCTCCCGCTTACCTCGTGCAGTGGAACGGCTCGGCCTGGACGCTGACCGGCGCCGCACGCGCGCCGCAGGTTCTGGGACGGAACTTCTCGGCGGGCGCCGTGATCCAGGCGCTCGCCCGTTCCCGCATCAAGTCCGGAAGAACGTCCGGCACAACGTCCGGCGCCAGCCCAGCGCCGCGCCTGTTTGTGGATCTGCCTCCGTCGCAAGAGCTCGCCGCGCGCCTTCGATCGCAGTTCGGTGAGGCCCGGGCTGCACTCGAAGTTGCGCCGGCGCCCGAGACCGCGCAGTATCTGCTGGCGGGGCGCGCCGGCGGCGCGGCGCCGGAGTACGCCTGGGTGCAGAAGAACGTGAGTCTGGGCAGATCAGAGCCCACTATACTAGGCCAGGATGCGGACGAAGACGGGGCGCTATGCTCCCCGGAGTCGCCCTATCCGCCCCGCACCGACTGGTTCGCCCCCCCTTCAGCGGACCAGGGCGCGGAGCGCTTGGCGGAGCACGCCCGGCGCCTGGCGCGCGTCTATTCCTGGCTGAATCTGCCCGCGCCCGCCGCCGGCGCGGCCGAAGCCTTCCCCTACCAGCTTGTTCTCGAGAAGCTCAGCCCCGAAGGCAGCGAGCCCGCAAGCCCGCCCTCCTCGGCCGCGCTCACGGACCGGGGCCCGGTGCGCGAAGGCGAAAGCTACGGCCTTGCGCTGCGCGCCCAGACGCCTCCGCCGGACGACTTCAAACCGCGCTGGGTGTACGTCCTCGGCATCTCCTGCGACGGCAGCGGCCGATTGCTTTACCCGCTCTCGGGCCAGAACAACCGCCAGCCCCGGCGAGACCCGGACACCGACGCCTGGCCAGGCACGGCGGACCTCACGGGAAGCGCGGAAAGCATCGCGATCAGCAAGCCATTCGGCGTCGACACCTACGTGCTGCTCACGACGTCCGATCAGCTTTCGGACCTGAGCGTCTTCAACTTCGAGGCGGCGCTCAGCCGCGGAGCGGCACCCGCACCCGCAGATCCGCTCAGCCGGCTGCTCGAGAGCGCAAGCACCGGTTCGCGCGGCATGGGAGCGGTCCAGAACGTGCCCGCAAGCTGGTCGGTTCGCTACACCCATATCCTTAGCATCCCCGCTGCGACAAAACCGTAGACTCCCGGCGCCGCGACCTTTCAGGAGCCAACAATAACAATCCAGGTTAGACTCGACGGATGCGCTTCCCTACAGCTCTTTTTGCTTTCCTGATCCTGTTTGTATCGACTGCCAAGCCTCAAACAACCGGCGTTATCCACCGGCTTGACGGGTCGAAGATTTCGGGTTCGGCGGCGGATGCATATGCCCGTAAGACGCTCGAGGCAGAGCACGTTACCGGGGCCGAATTGGCGGTTCTCAACAAAGGACGGCTGGTGTGGAGTGCGGCTTACGGCATGCGGCGGAAAGATCCGCCGCTCGAGATGGACCAGGGGACGACGACCTGGGCGGCGTCCATTACCAAGAGCGTTTTCTCCACTTACGTGATGCTGTGTGTGGAGCAAGGCGAGTTCGATCTCGACAAGCCCGTTGCCAGCCAGTTGCCCAAGCCGCTCAACGAGTACGAGCCGTATAAAGACTCGGCCACCGAGCTGGTGCGCGATCCGGCATGGCCCACGGTCACTCCGCGCATGCTGCTCTCCCACTCATCGGGCCTTGCGAACTTCGCCTTCCTCGAGCCGGACAAAAAGATGCACCTGCACTCCAAGCCCGGAACCCAGTTCCAGTATTCCGGCGAGGGCTTCAATCTTGTCCAGTTCCTCATCGAAAATAAGATGCAAAAGCCCCTCGACCAACTGATGCAGCAGGCTCTTTTTGACCCGTTGGGAATGACTCGCACCGGGATCATCTTTCGCACCGAATTTGCCGGCGATGTCGCCGACCGCTACGACCTGAACGAGAAATTCCTATCCCAGACCCAGCGCTTTCCGGCGCGCGCGGCGGGATCCATGACCTCGAGCGCCGGCGATCTCGCTAAATTCGCCTCGGCATTTCTCGAGGGCAGGATCCTGAAGCCGGCCACCCGCGCCGAGATGCTTCGCCCGGTACTGTTCATCAACACCGTGCACCTGTTTCCCCATCCGAACGACGGAACGGGGAAAGAGGCAGGATCTGTCGGACTGGCCTACGGCGTGGGGTGGGGCCTTCTGACCCACACGCGCTTTGGCCCTGCCTTCTTCAAGGAGGGCCACGGCGACGGCGCCCAAAACTACATGATCTGCTTCGAACGCCAGAAATCGTGCATGATTCTGCTGACCAACAGCGACAACGGCGAACTGGCGTTCCGGCCGCTGCTCGAGACCATCCTCGGCGACACGGTTACGCCGTGGGAGTGGGAGGGGTATACGCCTGCCGACATCGAGGAAAGCCGCAAGAACGGTTTTTAGATGTATGGTTTGTAAAACGGACTCGGCCGAAACGAAGCCTCTGCAAATCGTTAGCATTTTGCATGGCACCCGCGACGGGGCAGAGATTTTTGGGTGGGCGGCTTTAGTAGCGAAGCCTTTGGCGTGCTTGAGGCTTGACGCACTCCCGTAAATATGGGACTGTCGCCGCACCAGGCAGCGGGAGCGCGACATCCGCGCCATTGCGGCAAAAAGGGACGAGGACATTGATTTTACGGACGCTCCCGTGGTCTTGGATTGGAGCGGAGCGGAAATCGGCAAGTTTTATCGGCCGGCGAAGAAACCCGTCACCATGCGTCTGGATTCCGACGTGGTCGCATGGCTCAAAACCGATGGTCGTGGTTACCAGTATCCTTGAGCGAACGGGAGCCATAAAACAATAGAGCCGAAACTGCGCAGGGAGGTACAACGCCGAGAAGCACGAAAAGTGCCGTGTTCGCGATTGAAAACTCTAAATCCCTGAAGTTCGTCCGGAACGCTGAAACCGTACCTGCGGTGAGCAGAATTGCGAAGTTCATCAGGATGGCCTTGGCAGCCATCCTGGGCCTCGATATGCTGATTAATGCTAGCGGAAGCATCGACAACGCAGACAGGGACCCTAGGATCCAAAGAAAGACTCCTAACCTGTCCATTTTTTCAGAAGTGAAGATGGCTGTGATTCCTCCCCAAAGGTACGCTGCGCCCACTAGCGCACCCAACACGGCACCGGCCACGTGCGCTGCCGATCTTCCCTTGTCACCCCGGATGAATCGCCCTACGGTGTCCCTTGTTATCATGACCGCATGAGGGCTAAAAAGTCCGACGGCTCATTCTCAGTGCACGATGGAGAACTTGAACACCGTCGTCTCATGGAACGTCTGGCCCGGCTTGAGCTCGGTGGTGGGAAAGTCGGGCTTGTTCGGTGAGTCGGGGAAGTGCTGGGTCTCGAGGCAGAAGGCGGAGCGGAAGCCGTACACCTTGCCGCCTTTGCCGTGAACGGTTCCGTCCAGGAAATTGCCGGTGTAGAGCTGAATTCCGGGTTGGGTGGTGAGCACCTCGAGCGCGCGCCCCGATTCGTGATCGATGGCTCGAGCAGCCAGCACCATGCCGTGAGTGCCCTCCGGACGATCCAGAACAAAGTCGTGATCGTACCCTTTAGCGAGCTTGAGCTGCTCGAAGTCCGCATTAATGCGATCGCCGATCACGGTCGACTTGCGAAAGTCGAGCGGCGTGCCTTCCACGGTGGCAATCTCGCCGGTCGGAATCAGGTGGGCGTCCACGGGCGTGTAGCGGTCGGCATTAATCATCATGGCGGTCTTGAGAATGTCGCCGCTGCCTTCGCCGGACAGATTGAAGTAGGAATGGTTGGTCAGGTTGAGCACCGTGTCTTTGTTGGTGGTGGCCGTGTAATCGATCTTGAGCTCGTTGTTGTCGGCCAGCGTGTAGACCACGTGAACGGTGAGCTTGCCGGGATAACTCTCTTCGCCATCGGGACTGACGTAGGTCAGCTCGATCGCGGGGTGGTTGCCGCCCAGGTCTTTGAACGTCCACACCTGTTTGTCAAAGCCCCTGAGGCCGCCGTGCAGGCTGTTGGGCCCGTCGTTGACGGCGAGCTTGTATTCCTTGCCGTCGAGCGTGAAGCGCGCGTTGCCGATGCGATTCGCATAGCGGCCCACCAGCGCGCCGAAGTAGGGATTGGGGCCGATGTATCCCGCCAGATCGTCGAAACCGAGTACCACGTCACCCATCTTGCCGGTGCGATCCGGCACCACAAGCGAGACGATTCGCCCTCCGTAGTTGGTGATGCTCACCCGCATGCCGCTGCGATTGGTCAGCGTATAGAGATTCACAGCGGTTCCGTCCGGCATATCCCCGAATTTCGTCATCTTGATCCCCGCACTCGCCGCCTGCGCGCGCACCCCGAAAACGAGAGCGATGCCGAGCGCAAGGACCAGCGAGCGAAAAGTGGATTTTGATCGCATCACGTGATTCTACTCCATTGATCGTAGGGGCGCTGCTTGCCGCGACCGCTCCGGGACAATATCACCCGACGTGCGTCCGGAACCAACAGTGCCCACATGCCGGGCGCAGCAAGCGGCGCCCCCTCCCGGACAATATCACCACCACGTGCGCCTGGAACCAACAGTGCCCACATGCCGGGCGCAGCAAGCGGCGCCCCCTCCCGGACAATATCACCACCACGTGCGCCTGGAACCAACAGTGCCCACATGCCGGGCGCAGCAAGCAGCGCCCCTACGACCATTGAATCACCGTGTAGGACCGCGCCGGGACCTCGAAGTGCGTGCGCCCGCCCGAGGCTGCGGCCGGCGGCGGAAATGACTGCGGCGCCACGTGATTCGGCTGCTCGAAGCTGTTGACGGCCTTCAGGTCGTCGCCGGTCAGCACCTTCGCTGCCTGCACCTTGCCCGGCGCCGCTCCTTCCCAGACAACTTCGATTTCGCGTGGCTTGCTCAAATCGCGATTCAGGACGAAAAGGCTCAGCGAGCCATCCTGCGGATTATGCGTGGCCGCGGCGTCGATGTAGGAAACGGAGCCCAGGCCTTGGGCGTCGTAAGTGGACGCTTCCACGAGCAGGTCCAGCACGTGGCCGTGGGCGTACTGGATCGCCCAGCCGTAGGGGTAGCCGATGGTCTGAAGGAAGAGCCCGGACTTGTTGGTCATGATGGGCGCAATCACGTTCACCAATTGCGCCAAGCACGCGATGCGCACGCGGGCGGCATGGCGGATCAGCGAATTGAGGATGCCGCCTACCAGCAGCGCGTCTTCGAGATTGTAGACCTCTTCGATCAGATGCGGCGCCTCGGTGCGATGACCGTTGTCGAACTGCGGTCCGCGCGCCCGGTACCAGACGTTCCATTCGTCAAAGGAGAGCCAGAGCTGCTTCTTCGAGCGCTTTTCGGCCTGCATCACGTCGCACACGGCGGCCGTCTGTTCGATTTGCCGCTCGAGACTCAGGTTCATGGCGACAAACTTCGAGCTGTCGCCACCCGTCTCGCTGTCGTTGCCGAGATAACGATGGAGAGACAGTCCGTCCACGTAGTCGTAGCATTGGTCGAGCACCTGGCGGTCCCATTCGAGGTAGGTCGGCATGCCGGGTCCGCTCGATCCGCAGGCCACGAGCTTGAGCGATGGATCGACCATGCGCATCTGCCGCGCGGCGTCCGCCGCTTTCAGGCCGTACTCGACCGCGGTCACGTGCCCGATCTGCCAGGGGCCGTCCATCTCGTTGCCCAGGCACCAGTGCTTCACGTTGTAAGGATCGGCCACGCCATTCTGGCGCCGCAGATCACTCCACTTCGTGCCTTTCTCCAGATTGCAGTACTCCACGAGCGCCGCAGCCTGCTCCGGCGTGCCGGTGCCGAGGTTCAAGCCCATCAGCGGCAGGGTGCCGACCGCCTTGCACCAGGCCATGAACTCGTCGGTGCCGAACTGGTTGGGGTTGATCGTGTTCCAGGCCTTGTCGAGCACGTGAGGACGATTCTGCTTCGGACCCACGCCGTCCAGCCAGTTGTAGCCGGAAACAAAGTTGCCGCCGGGATAGCGGATGATGGGCACGCCCAGGCGGCGGATCTCGTCCATCACGTCTTTGCGGAATCCGCTCGCGTCCGAAAGACTCGAACCCGGATCGTAAATGCCCTCATAAATCGCGCGGCCGAGCTGCTCAAGGAACGAGCCGAAAAGATTCGGGTCGATGGTGGCGAGCTTGCGCTCGGGATCCACGTAGATCCGCGCGGTTGTGTCCGAGGATTGTGCGCGGAGCAAGCGCCCGACCGATAGGCTCGTGGCCGCCGCGCCGCCGGCGGCGGCAGCAGTCTGCAGGAATCGACGTCTCGATAACATAAGGTATGAAACTCTACCGCAATTTGCGCGGCAAGAGAACCGGCGCAGCACCAAAGTCGCGTTCCGAAATAAGGCGGCGGCGTTCAACGACCGAATACGGCCGGATCGGTTATTGGATCAGGAACTGCGCCAGCTTCCCGTCGGACGTGAAGAAGGTGCTCAGGTTCAGAGTCGTGCCGGAGGCGAACCGGATACGGAAATGGCGATAACTCATGCCTCCGCGAAGTTGAAAGCCGCTCTGCTCGAACGCCGCGGGCGCGCCGAGCGGCTTTAGACCGGCGGCGGCATCGGCCACCACCTGGGGCGTGAAATAAGCGTCGGCGTCCGGGGTGAGCAGGGCGCGGTCAATCTTTCCCTCCTGTAATTCACTGAACACCTGCTTCGCCCGCGCGAGCGCGTTCGGGGCTTCCGGGTCATCCTGGCCTTCGAGAAGTATCGGCCCGATCTGGTTGGCGATAGTTCCTGCGGCCCGGCTTCCATCGAGGTTCGTCAATACGGCGACGGCGGCGCCCTGGTCGAGCCACACCACGTTGTCGCTCACAAATCCAGACACCGCGCCACCGTGGCTGAGCCTGGGATGACCGTCAGCATTGGAAACCCCTACGCCGAGACCGTAGTCGGTGGGGGCGCCGTTCTTCAAACGCACCGGCGTAATCATCTGATCGAGGGACGACGCCTTCAGCAGCTTGCCTTCCATCAACGACTGGTCCCACCGGGCGAGATCGCGCGAGGTCATCGCCAGTTCGCCGGCTGCGAAGAGCCACCCGCGCGCCTCGGGTGTGACCGGACGTGGCGGCGACGGCCCAAAGCGCGTGTAGCCTGCTGCGTCCGTGTCCGTGAGCGACTGCGTATCCACGTCGATGGCGCTCGTCATGCCGAGGGGCTCCAGAATGCGCGATTTGAGAAACGCGAATGCCGGCATCCCGGTGACGGTCTCGACGATCCGTCCGACGGCCACATAATTCGTGTTGCTGTACTGCCATGCCGTGCCAGGCTCGAAATCGAGCGGCTTCTTGGCCCAACGGTCGAGAATGCCGTCCGCAGTGACCGGCTGTTGCATGAAAGGCGCCACATAATCGAGCGGGTAGTAGTCCTGGTAGCCCGAAGTGTGCGAAAGCAGCTCGCGGACGGTTATATCTTGCGCGCGAGTGAGCGACGGCAGGTACTTTGACACGCGATCGTCGAGTGAGAGCTTGCCATCCTGCACGAGCAGCAAAACGCAAGCGGCCATGAACTGTTTGCTGACTGAGCCGATCGGGTAGCGCATCTCGGGGCTGGCAGGCGAGGCTGGATCGAGGCGCGAATTGCCGTACGCCTTGACGTACGCAATCTGGCCGTCCTTCACCACGGCAATCGAAGCGCTCGGCGCGCTCGTTTCTGCGAGCGCCTTTTGAACGACGCTGTCAATACGGGAGGCCGTCGAGGGCGGTAGCTGGGCCGCAAGCCGAATCGGCCCGAGCAGCGTTATTGAAATGAGAAAGATGTAGGTGATGGCGCGGCGCATGGTTCGTTTTCCTGCCTTTCGCGAACGACCCGCGATCATAGCACGGCGTGGAATCGCGCGGTGACGGCGCGGATTTGCTTCTGCCCCGGCGAGCCGCTAAGATTTGTTGGGAAGGGCTGAAGCGGTCGATTCCGGCCGAGGGCGTTTCGAAAAGGGGGCTTTCCACTGGAGTCGGTCCCAGCCAATAGCCTGTCCGGGACAATCGCCGGGCGCTTTGCCATCACCACCCGCCTGGGTGCGGGCGGGATGGGTGAGGTGTATCGCGCCCAGGACTTGCGGCTGATGCGCGCAGTCGCCATCAAGCGCCTGGCGCCGCAATTGAGCGCCGATCCCGCCTACCACACGCGCTTCCTCAAAGAGGGCCAGCGCGCTTCCGCTTTAAACAATCCGCACATCGCCGGCATTTACGACGTGCTCGAGGAAAACAGCGAGCTCTACCTCGTCATGGAGTATATCGAGGGCGCCACGCTGCGCCAGCGCCTGGCGCGGCCTCTCGGTATCCCGGAGTTCCTCGATATCGGCATTCAGTGCGCCGATGCGCTGCAGGCGGCTCACGAGAAGGGCATCGTGCACGGGGACGTGAAGCCGGAGAACATCATGCTGACGTCCGGCGGGGGCCAGGTCAAGATGCTCGACTTCGGGGTGGCCAGGCGCCTGGTCGGCCCGGACTCAGGCCCCGAAACCGTAAGCCTGGTGACGATGGTCGACACGATCTCGGGCACGCCGGCCTACATGGCGCCGGAGGCCATGCTGGCAAAGCCCGTCGACGGACGCGCCGACATCTTCAGCCTGGGCGTGGTGTTCTACGAAATGCTCGGCGGCCAGAACCCCTTCCGCACAGACACGTTCCTCGGCACTTCCGCGCGCGTTCTGCACGAGACGCCGCCGCCCATCGGCATCGCCAATCCGTCGGTACCGCCCGAACTCGAACGGCTGGTCACCCGCATGATCGCCAAGAACCCGGTTGACCGCTACCCTTCGGCTGCGGAATTGAGCGCCGAACTGCGGCAACTTGCAGCCGAGGGAATCGAGCCCTTGCGCTGGCCGCGGCTGAGGGTCTGGCGGCGCCGGTACCAGGCGTGGGCGGCGGGCGTCATCGCGCTCGCGGCGCTCGCCGTGCTGCTGCGCTTCGCGATGAATGCCGGCCTCTTCAATCACTCCCTGAAGCGGACGCCTCCGGCTCCCCCGGCCGTCCAGCAGTTGGCGGTGCTCCCCTTCGAAACCATCGGCGGAGACTCGCGATTGAACGCCTTCGCGGACGGCGTCGCCGACACGCTGACGGGCAAGCTCACTCAACTCACGGCCAGACCGTCGCTCCAGGTCTATCCGGCGAGCGAAGTGCGCGCGCACGACGTCACCACCGTAGACGAGGCGCAGAAGGAATTCGGCGTGAACCTGGTCTTGACGGGCAGTCTCGAAGCGTCCGGCCAGCTGGTGCGGGTGACGACGGTCCTGATCGATGCCAAGTCGCGGCGCCAGGTGAACTCCGCCACCATCACGGCCTCGATGGCGGACGCTTTCGCCGTCGAGGACCAAGTCGTGACGAGCTCGCTGCGCATGCTCGGCATCGAGCCGCAGGAGAAGGAGCTGGCGGCGCTCACGGAGCACGGCACGGAGCAGTCCGCCGCCTATGACGATTACCTTGAGGGCATCGGATACGCGCGGCAGTTTCAGAAGCCGGAGAACTTGCAGCTCGCCGCAGCCTCGTTCAATCGCGCCTTGAAGAAGGATCAGAAATACGGCCTGGCTTATGCAGGGCTCGGACAGGTCTACTGGCACGAATATGAGCAGACCCGCGATCGCGAGTGGGTGGACCGCAGCCGCGCCGCGTGCACCAAAGCCGCCATTCTCGGCAACGGCGGGGCCGAGGCGCACACCTGCCTGGGATTGCTCGACAACGGCACGGGGAACTACGAAGCCGCCGCCCGTGAGTTCCAGCAGGCGCTCAAGATCGAGCCTACCAGCGACCGAGGCTACGTCGGGCTCGCCCAGGCCGAAGAGCAGCTCGGAAAGATGGCTCAGGCCGAGAAGACTTTCCAGCAGGCCATCGCTCTGCGTCCCAACTACGGGCCGGCGTACAACTGGCTGGGGAATTTCTATTTCAACCGCGGCCGCTACCAGGACGCGGCGCGCATGTACCGCGCGATGGTGGACCTTAATCCGGACGCTTCTCTCGGTTACGCCAACCTCGGAGGCGCTTACCTGATGGAAGGGCGATACGCGGATTCCATCGAGCCTCTGAAAACCTCGATCGCGATCCGCCCCTCGTCCGCCGGCTACTCCAATCTGGGGACGGCCTACTACGGCCTGGGCCGGTACGCGGACGCGGCGCGCACGTACGAGGAAGCTGTTAAGAGCGACCCCCGGCACTACGATCTGTGGGGCAATCTGGGCGATGCTTACTACTGGGCGCCCGGCGAGCGGACCAAGGCCCCGGCGGCCTACCAGAAAGCGGTCACGCTCGCGCGCGAGCAGCTTGCGGTCAATCCCAAGGACCACCTGCTCTTGAGCTACGTGGCCACGTATCAGGCGATGCTCGGCGATCGCTCCGCGGCCTTGGCTTCCATCGAGGAGGCATTCCGGCCGGCGCCGACGGACCCCGAACTGATGTTCAACGCGGCGCTGGTCTACATACAAGTCGGCGACCACGCTCGGGCCCTCGACTGGCTGGCCAAGGCCGTGGCTGCCGGGTATCCCGCAGCCGGCTTGCGCGATACCCCGAACTTTAGTAGTCTGCAAACCGACGCGCGATTCCAAAAGATCCTGCAAACGCGCTGAATCCAACTGAAGGGGGACTCCTGATGAACAAACTTGTACGATTGGCGATCGGGTTCGCCGCAGCTTTCAGCCTCGCATTGTTGCTCCCCACGGCGAGTTTTGCCAACCCCCGCGTCTCTGCGAAGAGCAACTGCAGCGGAAGCGGCAATTTCAGCATTACGCTGGGCTTCAACTCGTCGACCAACCTGCCGACCGTCAGCCCGGCTTCGAACGTCACCTGCGTGGGCGGCGGAGGCACCGTCAGTTTCGACGCCTCGGGTTTGCCGTCTGGAATGACTTGGACGGCAACCTTTCCCAGCCAGAGCGTCGGCGGCTCGCTGTTCACCAGTAGCTGTACTTTCGGCACCAGCGCAAATTCCACGTGCACGGTGGCGTCAGGCCCTTCGTCAGGTGATTACTTCTACAGCGTCAGCGTGACCAACGCGAACGGAACTTACACGCTGGACCCGAAGGTGATCATATCGGGCATTGGACAGCCGAAACCCAAGCACCACAAGAATCCCGCCAGCCCCGCAACTGCGGCGCCGCCGCCGCAACAGTAGCACGCGGCCGTGCCGGGTCGTCGTCGCTAACCCGGGCGAGGGGTAGGCTGCGGCCGCTGGAATCGGGTTAGTTTAAGGTCACCGAGACTGACGCGCTGTGGCTCAGGCTACCGCTAGTAGCCTGCACGGTGACGTCCGCCGTGACGGGCTGAGGCGCCGTACTGGTCGTGGTGGGTGTTGTCGGGCTCGTGCTGCCGCCGCCACCGCAACTGATCGCGGCGGCGAGCAGGCACCCGAGCGCGAGTGCCATCCCCAGGCGAGTCTGAACCGGCCCGCGAGAAGCGAGTACCGGCCGCGGACCCCGCGAACGAAGCACGATGACGCCGAAGCCCAGCCCCGAAAGCAGTAGCGCAAGCGTCGTCCAGGGCCCGGGATCATGAAATCGGCCGGGAACCTGCAGGCTCGCGCCCGGCGCGGCCGTGATCGTCAGGGTGGCAGCGCCGGTTCCGGTGACCGTTGAGGGCGAAGCGGCGGCGGTGACGCCCGCGAGCGTTGCGGGCACGCCCAAGGTAAAATTCACCGCGCCGCTGAAACCGTTCAGACCCGTGATCGTGACTGTTGCCGTGGCGGTGGCCCCAGAATTCACCGTGACGCTCGCGGGGCTGATCGAGATCTGAAAGTCCGGCGGCGGAGGCGCGGACGACCAGTCCGCGGCCAGATTATACGCGTCGATAGAGCCTAGCCCGCTTGCCAGGTCGTACCCCGGGCCCGCACTGTAACCCATCTCGCCGCTGCCCGGGCAATCAAGCGAACCGGGCTCGCAAGGCACCATGTTGTTGCCCGTGGTCACGTCGTGAAACGCGTCGCTCGATTTGGCGGCCACCGCGTAAAGGGTGGGATTCACGTTCCCCTGCGCTCCTTTCTGCCGCTGATCGATCAAGGCCACGACGGCCGCAAAGCTGGGCGCGCCGGCCGAAGTGCCGCCCACGACCTGCAGGGTATTGTCGGCGGCACGGAAACCGTTTACACAACTCCCGCTGGTGCAGATCAGGTAGGGATCGTGGCCCGCGGAGGCGTTAAAGGAGACGTCCGGAACGTCGCGCTTGCCGTCGGCCGGGACTCCGGCTCCGGTCTGCCAACTGGGCTTGCTGAAGAGCGTGCTGGCGCCCCCGCCGCCGGCCGCCAGCGACCCATCGTTGGCGGTCTCGTTCCAGGCGGTTTCCGGAATGTACCTGAGCGCCGACCCCATGTAGGCGTTGTTGGTGCTGCTCCAGTACGTCTCGGAGCCCTCATTGAACTCGGTGCCTCCAACGCCGGTGAAGTAGGGGATGGCGGCGGGAATGTCGACCGCCAGACCGTGGGTGGCGATGGTCGGCGGAGACGTCGGGGTGCCCTCGTCACAATCCGCGGCGCCGTCGTCGCCGGAAGCGGAGACCATGGTCATGCCCTGCGCGTTGGCTTGCTTGGCAGAATTCGCGAGTGAGTCGGCGAACGCAGCGCCTGCGTCCGCCTCACAGTCGCCGTAGCTCACCGTCAGCACCGGCGCCAGATCTTCGTCAATCGCGTACTGCAACCCGCTGAACGCGTTGTCCGAGTTGACATAGAGGATCGAGGCGTCCGGAGCCAAACCGCCCGACCACTCCAGGTCAAGGTCCGCCTCCACCAGATTGCCCGCCACCGTTCCCGGGTCAGGAGAGCCAGGCATCAGCAGGACGGCCGGATTGTTGGCGCCGAGCCCCGCAGCCGCGCGAAAGGCCTGGATATCGCTCAACTGAAAGTCGGTCTGGCCAATGACCACAATCTTTTCGCCGCTGCCCTCGATGCCGCTATTGTAAAGGCCTTGCAACCCGTAGATGGTGGCGAAATCATCGGGCGCGAGAAAGTGATCCCCGGAGATGCTCGAAGTGAACTCCGGCCGCGCCGCAACCGTACGGAGCCCGCGAGCCGCGCGCGGATTGGGGCGGAAATCATCGAGGGAGCGCAGGGCCAGCACCACGTCAGCCAGGGCGGACGGCACGAAGGGGTCCGTGGCATTGGCGTAGTGGGTCTCGCCGTTCACAGCGTAGCGATGGATTTCGGTGTGAAAGGCCGCGGTAATCTCGTCCGCGGTGCCGGAGAACGACACCCAGGTGCGGCTGCGCGCGGTCAGGTTGATCGAGAATCCCTGACCCTTGAGCCAGGAAACAACGCGGTCCAGATCGCCCTCGGTCAGCCCGAAGCGGCCGGCGAACTGCTCCGGCGTCAGCCAGCGATGGTAATTCGGCGAAGAGCGATCCAACTGCTCCCCGAGCAGTTGGTCGAGCGCAGCCTGCTGAGCGGGCGCAGGCTTGAACGCCATGATCACGTTTTCAAGCTTGAATGAGCCTTCCACCGGACCCTGGTCGTACCGCCGTTGCGCCTTCCCGCGGACGTTGCCCGGAATGGCGGCGATCGAGTTGTTGTCGATCTCCCCGACCCGATCCTGGACCGCGGTGGCGGCAAAACGGGGTCCGGTTGTGAGCGTTGCGAATCCTAACAACAGGAGTCCCAGGATGAGCGCATGTCGCACGAAAGCAAGCGGCCTGAGTCGCATGTCAGTTTCCTCCGGCTACTAAGGGGCCGTCCGGTATCATACCGCTTTGAATGCCTGGGGGTATCCCAAGGCGTCGCGGAGGCGAGTGTGGTCGGAGGCCTGCGCGCCCGGGCGATGGCGCATACATACAACGCAATGTATGCGCCACCCCGGAAGCCAAGCTAAAAGTGGAAGCCGAGCTCGGCGGTCATCGTTCGCGGCGTCACGTAATGTGTTCCGCTGAAGGTGGAAAAGAAATTATAGACTGCGGTCTTGTCTGCCACATTGATCATGGTGAGCCGCAGACTCCACTTGTAATGATCGCTATGGAAGAGGTTATCGTCGCCGACTGCGAGGTCAAACAGGCTCCGCGGCTGGATCCGCTGTGGATTGTGGTCGTCGTTTTCCGTGTTCGGCGCCGGTATTTTCACGATAGCGGACCCGAGCTCGGATGCCGGGCAGGCAAAAGGCAACGGTTTCAGCGGAGTGGCGGCCACCCCGTTACAGGCCAGGCCGGCCTCGAACTCCTGATCGGCGGTAAGAGGCAATCCGTTGACGTTATTTACCATGGCGATGTACCCCGCTGGAACCATGGCCAATCCTACGCCCCCGGGATCCAGACTCGACGTCGAAAGCGAGCAGGTTGCAGTTTGAGCCTCACATGGCACCGCGCCACTCACAAGTCCGCTGTCATAGCGCCAGTTAAACCCGAGCCACGGTCCGCGCTTAAACGGCTGGTATTGTGCGTGTGTGGTCTCCCCGAAATGCTCGTCGTGGTCGATGCGAAATACGCCCGGAGGGGCAGGCGGCGCGATTCCGCTGACGGTGGGGGGGAAGAAGCGCGCCGCCACGCTGGACATGACGACAAACGCCGTCAGGCCATGAAAGTCGGGAAGACTTCCGCGAAGGGCATACCCCGGTATTTTGGCGTGGCTCCATTCAATGGGGAGGGTAATGGGACTGGTACCGAACACGTTGAAGTCGTAGCCATTGTGCGTGTACTTCCAGATGTACTCGCCGCTGACCACAAAATACTTGCTGAAAGCCTGTTCCAGACCAGCATGGAATTCGTTCCGGAAGCCGGGGGTCAGGGGTGAGGTGGTGCACGCGAACCCCTGGGCGAGGGTCATGATGGCGTTGACCACAGGATTTGTGCATCCGGTGCCCGAAAGGACCAGGTTCTCGTTGAACGGGCTTTCCAGCGTCCGGGCATAGGAAATTCGGAACACCGTATTCGTCGGCTTGATGTTGTAGGCAACGCCCAGGCGAGGCTCGAGCTGCCGGCCCACGGCATCGAGACCGTTATACTCATCTCCGCGAAGTCCAAGATTGAAAACCCAAGGCCCCTTCTTCACCGTATCTTGCACGTAGAACGACTCTTCGCGGATGTCAGCGTGGCCGCGGTAGTCATAAAGCTGCCCGCCATTCGTAAGGTCGTACGGCAGCAGGGTGGCGCAGGCCGCGCTCGTGCAGCCTTTGAGCAGCCCGGGATTCACAATTCCAAACCCGTCGTTCTCGGTAAGGAACGTGTGCTCGAATGTGACTCCAGCGTCGATGCTGTTAATTCCCTTGACATACGACCAGCTTACCCGGGCTCCCGCGTTGGTCAGGAACCGGAGCTGAGAGACGGTTTCGTCCTGAAGCGGACCGAGGTCCGAGAAAGGATCGTTGCTTGGGTAGTAGTTGTATTCGTCGTGTCGCACCCAGGCACCGGCGGTGAGCACGGAATGAGAGCTCACCAGCCGGGTCCACGTCGGCGCAATGTTGAAGGTCCGGATTTGCGAGCGCTGATCAGTCGGACCCAAAGGAGCGCCTGTAATCGGGTTGAGCACGTAGGAGCCAGGTGCGTACGGGGCGCCGCTGCAGTCGAAGGAAAGAACCGAACACTCTTGAAGTTGCTGGTCCCAGGTATTGGGAGTTTGAAACCAGGAACGGGTGAATTCCAGGTTGAGTTGGACTGAATCCTTATCGGAAAATCTGTAATCCGCGCGGTCGAAAATATTTTCCTCATTGCCTTTGGCGTGCAGTACGTCATGTTCGGGTGGATCGAGGAATCGGGAGGTATCCAAGCCGTTAGCGGAAATGAAATTGCCCCAGGATTTTCCGCCGTAACCAAAATCGAATCCTTCAGTCGAGGTCCCAAAGGTGCCATAGGAGGCCGTCACGTCGCCGTGCGGCTGCGTCTCGCCGAGGCCGGAGCGCGTCGTCACCTTGGCGACAACGCTGGTCTTGCCTCCGAATTGGGCGGGCGGAGCGCCTTCGATCACTTCGAGCGACTCAATGGAGTCAACCGGAATCTGATTGGAGAAAACCTTGCTCTGCTGGTCGGTTATGGGCTGGCCGTCCACCGCGAACGAGTTTTCCGCGTGGTCACCGAACCCGTGGAACAGGCCGTTCGAATCTGCGACTACTCCCGGAGATGCCAGCGTAATCAAAGAGCTCAGCGACGACGACTGGCTCTCGAGCGGTAGCTTATCGAACAAGCCGCGGTCGACATCGGTATGCTCGGTAGGGGTCAGCTCGATGAGGTCTTGGGACTCACCCGTCACCGTCACCGTGGTGGCTGACGTGCCAATTTTCAGGCTTATATTTACCGCGATTGGCACGGGTGAGCGCACGTCCACATCCTGGGCCGTCGCCTGAAACCGGGGCGCCGTGACCGAGAGGTGGTAGGGATTGAAAGGGAGGTTGTCGAATCCGAAGTTGCCTTGGGAATCGGTCGACGCGCTGCGAGTGTAACCGCTGACCGGATTTTGAATCTCAACCGTGGCGCCAACGATGGCGGCGCCGGAAGGGTCGAGCACTTGTCCCCGTACGGTTCCGGAGTTGGAAGTCTGGGCAGCGAGGGGCGGCGCAAGAGCTAACCCGAGCGACAGCGTAAGGAGCAAGAATGTGGTCGCTCCTACAGCCCGGCCTACAGCCCGGACGAGCAGAGGTCGCCGGAGCCGTCCAAGGAGGGCTGCTTTGAGCTGGCCTGACGATCTGGCAAACCTGAATGAGTGCATGGAGGTCTCCTTATGAATCAAGATTGCTGCGCCGCGTCGAGCGGCGTTGACGTAAGGTGTGCGGCCCGGAGTGCCGGAAGCGGCGGGGCTTGCCCAAGGTGGTACTCAACTCTTGGGATCGCTCCGGTGCAACCGGCCGTACGCACAGGCCAGTCGGTCAGCAGTTTGCCAAAAAGGAGAGAGGAGGATCACGCCCGGCGAGACGAACTTGGCGATGAGTGATGGGCTTGGCGGCGGCAACCGTCGCCAGTCTGTTTGCGGAAATGCTGTGGAAAAGGGGTGCCACAGCCGAAGGTTGGACCGAAGTGCTGTGGCGAACGATCTGGCAGAAGACGCACGAACGCGAATCGTCCGCGGGAGCTCCCGGGTGGCTTGGGATGGCTTGAAGCGCTGGGCGGCACTGACCGGCCCCGGTAACCTCTGGGTGATAGTGGAATCCCGCCAGCCACAAGAGCTCAAATTGCGCACAAAGGGCCGCAAACGTCAGCAGCCGGAAAAGCACAGGCCAGCGATTTCTGCTACGCTGCGTCGATGAGGCGCGAGTTCGAAAGCGAGCTTTCCCCATGAGCGTTCAGACGTTTGATGCGTCCGTTGCGGCCGGAGGTGGCCCGTAGGTGGGCCCACACTCCCCGGTACTATCTTTAACACGTTATTAAAGGAACTTTCCACAGGATGTTATCGGTTGTAACGTGATGCCCGCCTTCTCGATATTTTTCCACACATTGTTAAGATTGCGTTTCGCCGCTTGGGCAGCGGGTCTGCGCGAGCCACGTCAACGCGATGCGCTAAAAATGCGGCTGAGAGCCTGTCAAGCGGATTCTTTTTCTCCAACGCTTGTGAGCGTCGGGGTTTCCCTCAACAGGCGGGCAGACGGCGGACGATTTGTGCTATGTTAACCCCCGCTCGCGAAGCTAACACGCAGGGTCGGGAGCAGTTTTTTCGGTCGTACGCTAGCAAGTGGCAGCCCGTTCGCAACGACACGGCGCCGCGCACAATCCCGAGGGGCGCCGCCGTGAGAGGATTGGTGTCTCTACGGGAAAACACGGACCGAGCAGGGTTTCCCACCGTGAGGATGAAGCTATGAACGCCTGGCAGGAAGTCCTGAACGAGATCAAGGACCGGGTCAATCCGCAGAGCTTTCAAACATGGCTCCGGCCCACGCGTCTTATCCGCACATCGGGGTCGACGATTTTCGTGCAAGTGCCCAATCGCGAGTTTCAGGACTGGATTGAGGACAACTTCGGCAACCTCTTGCGGGAAGTCCTCGAACGCATGAATCCGCCTATCAAGGAAGTGAATTACGTGTTTCCGGAGGCGGGTTTCGGCTCGCAGACGCGCACCCCGGCGGTGCAGGGGAAGCTCGATTTTGACTCCGTCGTGAATCGGCTGAACCCCCGCTACACGTTTGACACCTTCGTGGTGGGATCCTGCAACCAATTCGCCCACGCGGCGGCGCGCGCCGTCGCCCAGGCGCCCTCCAAGGCTTACAACCCGCTGTTCCTGTACGGCGGAGTGGGACTCGGGAAGACCCACCTCATGCAGGCCATCGGCCACCATCTCGCGCAGCAATCCAAGGACCTTCGTCTGGCCTATGTTTCCTGCGAACAGTTCACCAACGAGGTCGTGAACTCGCTGCGCTACGACCGCATGGTCTCCTTCCGCGACAAGTACCGCAGCGTGGACGTGCTGCTGATGGACGACATCGAGTTCCTGAGCGGCAAGGAACGCACCCAGGAGGAGTTCTTTCACACCTTCAACTCGCTTTACGAGACCGAGAAGCAGGTGGTGATCTCGAGCGACTGCCCGGCGAGGGAGATTACGGGTGTGGAGGAGCGGCTGCGCTCACGCTTCGCCTGGGGGCTTACGGCGGACCTTCAGGCGCCCGATCTCGAGACCAAGCTCGCCATCCTGGCGCGGAAGGCCGAGATGCACAGCGTTACGTTGGCTCCGGTGGTGGCGGAGTTCGTCGCTTCCAAGATCAAGGCCAACGTACGCGATCTCGAGGGCGCCCTGACCCGCTTGATCGCTTACTCCTCGCTGACGGGCGCCAAGATCGACCTGGCCATGGCGCACCAGGTGCTGCGGCACATTGTTCCGCTTGACGACCGCCGCGTCACGCTGGAGTACATCCAGCGCATGGTGTGCCAGGAATACTCGCTGACCGTGGTCCAGTTGAAATCCAAGAACAACAGCCCCGCCATCGCGCGTCCCCGTCAGGTCGCCATGTATCTGGCCAAGCAACTGACGACCGCGTCCCTGCCCCAGATCGGCAGAGAATTCGGCGGCAAACATCACACCACCGTGCTACACTCCATTCGCAAGATTGAGCGGGAACGGGAAATGAATCGCGATTTAGACAAGGCTATCAACAGGCTGACTGATGGCCTGAAATCAGCTTAGGCCGTTTTTGCAGAGCCTGTTGATTTGAAATCCTGTGAGCGATTCATCCCCCGGTTCCGTCACGCGGTTTATCCACGGCAGCGGGGGGTCTGCGCTCACAGGTTGACCTTCACTGTCGCCAGCAAAGAACCGCTGGTCGACAAGTTTTCCAGAAATCCACACGCCCTACTACTAAAAATAGGGTATATAGAGAGTATCTATATGGAGTTTTCAGCAAAGAAGTCCGACCTCCTCAAAGAAATCGATCTGGCGCAGGGCGTGGTGGAGAAAAAGGCCACCATTCCGATTCTTTCCAATTTCCTGCTCGAGGCGAAAGACGGCCGTGTCCACTTGAGCGCCACCGACCTCGAACTGGGCCTGCTGACGTCTTGCGCCGCCAAGGTGAAGAAAGAAGGCTCGGGCACGGTCCCGGCGCGGCGTCTGGTGGATATCGTGCGGTCGCTTCCGGAGGCGGACATTAAGCTCAAGGTGCTCGAAAACCACTGGGTGCAGCTTACGTGCGAGCGCTCGTCGTTCAAGCTCGTCGGGATGGCGCGCGACAACTTTCCCGCCCTGCCGGCAGTACCCGGAACGCTGGCCAAGGTTCCTGGAGGGGCCCTCGCGACCCTGATCAAGCGGACGAGTTTTGCGGTTTCGAGCGAGGAATCACGCTACACCTTGAACGGAGCCATGCTGATGCTGAAGCCGGATAGCGCCGCCATGGTGGCCACCGACGGGCACCGGCTAGCCATGGTGGAACAGGACGTGACCGTCGACGAAGTAAACAACGATCTGCGCATCCTGGTGCCGCGCAAGGCGATGGGCGAACTCGAAAAACTCCTGGCGCAGGCCGGGGACGACGCCAAAGTCGAGGTTTCGAAGGACGACAGCCACTTATTCTTCACCGTTGGCGACCGCGTCCTGATCTCGCGGTTGCTGACCGGCCAATTCCCGAATTACGAAGCGGTGCTGCCCAAGGAAACGCCGCGTATCGCCGAACTCGACAAGGACGCCTTTACAGCCGCCGTACGCCGCGTCGCCCTGCTTTCCGATGAGCGCTCGCACGCCATCCGGCTGCAGCTCGACAAGGGGCAACTGCAGCTATTTTCGACCAGCGGGGAATACGGCGAGGCCCAGGAAGCGATCGACGCCGAGTACGACGGCGAGGCTATGGAAATAGGCTTCAATCACCAGTACATCCTCGACTTTTTGGGCGTGCTCGCTGACGGCGGCAAAGTCCGGCTGGAACTGCAGGACGAGCAAAGCGCCGGCCAACTGCGCCCGGTCGGCGAAGAATCCCACCGTTACCGCTACGTCGTCATGCCCATGCGCATTTGAGCCCACGGGCCATACCAGGAAAGCCGCTCCAAGCGACTCCTCGGGGTTGCGTGTCATTCTGAGCGAAGCGAAGAATCTCGCTCTGACTTCTGCACTGCGCAAGGGTTTGAGCTAGCCTTAAGCTTTGCCCAGTCGACTCTCAATTGCCGGTCGGCGTCGTGAAGTTCATTTAAGTGGCAAAGCGAGATCCACCACAGAGGGCACGGAGACCACGGAAGGCAGGGAGAACCGAGAGCCGCGACTCTCAGTGGTCTCAGTGACCTCTGTGGTGAATCCGCTCTTTTAGTGTAGGCTAGATACCGGGCCTCGACGCACCCTTGACAGCCGGCCCGTCCTGTGCTAGGCTTTTTGCCTCCTGAAAAGGGATTTTATAGGCCATGACTCTGCGCCCTACTCGTCGATTTGTGATTGCCGGTCTGACCGCGCCAATGGCCACAAATGGACGCCGGACGCGTCCCCGGGCCTATCGTGGTCCGGCTGTATTACCGTGCGGGGCGCGCGGGGAGCGACGAGTGAAACGTTGCATACGAATCAAGCTGGAATGTTGCTTCGAATCAGCGAGATGCACAGAATCGTTTTTCAGGGCTCCGCAGCCGGGTCCGAAGCCGATTCCCGGAGTAGAACTGCTTGCCTGACGACATCTCCATAGGAACCATTGACGCCGCGGCTCCGCCTTCGCCGACCAGCGCCGGACGCCTGGCAGGCGCGGCGGGCATTGTCACGGCCAGCGTGATCCTGAGCCGGCTGCTCGGCTTCCTCCGCGAATGGACGGTGGCGCATCAGGTCGGGTCCAATGCCACCACGGACGCGTATTACGCCGCCTTCACCCTGCCGGATTTCCTCAATTACCTGCTGGCCGGGGCGTCGCTCAGCGTCATCTTCATCCCGGTTTTCACAAAGTACATAACCGCGGGCGAAGAGGACGAGGGCTGGCGCGTCTTCTCAACCGTGGTTACCTTCATGACGTTGCTGTTGGTCGCCGCCGTGGCCGCCGGCGAGATCTTCACGCCGCAATTGATCAACCTCACCACGCCCGGCTTCCCGCCGGCCGCCAAGGCCCACGTGATCTTCTACACGCGGCTGATGCTGCCGGCCCAGATCTGCTTTGTGCTGGGCAGCGTGCTGCAGGCGGTGCAGTACGCCAAGCACCAGTTCCTGGTGCCGTCGCTCGCGCTGGTGATCTACAACTCGTTCATCGTGATCGGCGGCTGGACGCTGGCGCGTCACGTGGGGATGACCGGATTTGCTCTCGGTGTGCTCGTCGGCGCCATTCTGGGCAACCTGCTGCTGCAGATTTACGGCGCCCGGCGGGCCGGTGCCCGCTTCCGGCCCGCGCTCAACCTGAGGCATCCCGGCTTCAAGCTTTTTCTCAAGCTGGCCGTGCCGATCATGCTGGCGCTCTCCCTGACGTTTACCGACAACTGGATCATCCGCTGGTTCGGTTCCTACCTCCAGGCTGCTTCGATCACCTGGCTGCAGTACGCCAAGATCCTGATGCAGGTGCCGCTCACTTCGCTCGGGCAGGCGGTGGGCGTGGTCTCGTTCCCAATCCTCTCGCGGCTGTACTCGGAAGGCAAGCTCGACGAGCTCGATCGGACGCTGAGCGCGGCGCTCAAAGGGATGCTGGCCATGATGGTGCCGGTCTCGGCGCTGCTCGTGGCTCAGGGCGAGCCCTTCGTCTATCTGGTGTTTTCGCACACCAGGCTGCGCGGGCCGGACTTCCACGCCACCGGACTTGCCCTAGCCCTGTTCGCGCTCGGCATGTTCGCCTGGGCCGCACAGTATCTTCTTTCGCGGGGCTTCTTTGCCATCCACAACAGCTGGACTCCGGCCGTGGTGGGCACGGCGGTGACCCTGGCCAGCCTCCCGGTCTACCGTTACCTCGTTCATCGCCACGGATACTGGGGCCTGGCGCTCGCCAGCTCGATCGGGATCACGGCTTTCATGCTGGTGCTGTTCGTGCTGCTGAACTGGGTGATGAAGAGCCGCACTGTGCGCAGCAACATCGTCTTTTTCCTGAAGATCACGGCCGCTTCGGCCACAGCAGGCTACGCTACCTACCTAGCCGATCAACGCCTGGAGCGGCACCTCCCATGGCACTCGATGACGGGCGCTTTCGTCCTGCTCGCGATCGGCAGCTCGCTCGGGCTTGCCATCACCGTGGCGCTCGCCAAACTCCTCCGCATCGAGGAATTCAACGCTCACCTAAACAAGCTTAGCCAGATGATCCAGCGCCGCCTCGGCCGGAGACGCAGTCTTGCGGCCCGTGCCTCTCGTTAGTTGTGGGATTTGGATCTTGGGCGGGTGACTGCTGCGCCGGGACGCTGATCCCAAGTGGGGTCCAGCGTCCGCGGTGCTCATCGTCAATCGTGGTTTTTGGGGCAGCACTGGCGTTGCTTAAGGCAGGGCCGTTTAAGGCAGCACCGGCCCCCGGGGGTTCTCCGGTCTGACCTGCAAAGGCTGCCATCTGCTCGGCAAAGGCTGCGGTCCGCCGGCGACCGGGGAGAATGGGCTTTGCGCCCGGTGTTCCCAATGCAACGGCAGACCCGGAATATTGAGATTCTGGAGCTGCAGTAGGCCGATGCCCGGCCCCTGGAAGGACTGGGTGCCGGTGCCAAAAGGATCCGTTTCGAGAGAGAGCACGGTGTTGTTGCTGTTCACGCCCGCGTAGAAGATCTCGTTCAAGGTATACGTGCCGGCTGTCGTCGTTAAGGTGATGGTCTCCACGTAACGGCCATTCGAGCCGCTCACGAAGGAGCCGCTGAGCGGCGTGGCGGAGTACGGTCCGAAGGTCTGGTTGACGTTGGCCTGGTTGATGTACATTCCGGTGCTCATGCCGCAGGAAGTCCCGCCGCTGCAGATCGAACTGCTGCTGACCGTCACTTGACCCACCATATCCTGCTCGATGGCGTCGTCGCCGTTACTGGGTTCGGTAACAACGGAGTCGAAAGCCCCGGCGTAGGTCCCGGTGAACGACGGGCTCGAGGCTTGCGGATAAGCCGTCCCGGAGGTGACGGTGAGCTTGTCCTCTTTGCTCGTATCGATCTGAAGCATCAGCACGCCGCCGTTCAGCGGACCGGTCGCGGCCGTCGGGTAAATGGCAAAGCTCGAGAACGTGTCGGACCCGGCACAGGTATTCGTGCCAAAGGTGAGCGTTCCACGACCGTTGGAGTTGACGCTGAACGTGCTCGTGCCCGTGGGCGAGCAGCCGGTGACGGCCTTTCCACTGTTGTTGACGTCAAGAGTCACGCCGCTGAGGTTGCCGCTCGAGCCCCCGGGGCTGCCGAAGATGCCGCCGGCGGCCACCGGCGGAGGGCCCGTCTGCAAGTCGACGTATTCGCCTCCCTCGAGGGTGAAGACGTAGTTGCCGCTGCCCAATTGGGCCGGGCTAGCGGCGGAATACATGGCCCCGAGACCGAGCACCGACGGCGTCGCGAAGTCGTAGCCGTCAATGTCGAGGATCTTGATGTAGTTCTGATTCACGACGTAATAGACAAGATTGTAGGTGGTTCCCGCAAGGGTAATGGTAGCGCTGCTTCGCCCGCAGGGGTCGGTGTCTCCCGACCCGCCTGAGCCGCAGTGGCCGGGCTGCGCTTCGGTGGACGTGTCGTTGTACCCGCCGGAGAGAGACTGGTCGGCCTCCACGCCCCCGTCGTCGTTCGCATCGCCGACGCCGGACCAGGAGAAGCCGGTGGGATTTGCCGTAAGCGCGCCGCCGAGTCCGAAGGGCGCGAGCGAGGAGGTAATGGAATTGTCAACCCCGAAGAGCGTGAAGGCATAAGGCCCGGTGATGCCGCTCAGCGGAAAGCCGCTCGAGGTCAAACCGCTCTGCAGGTCGAGGCTGCCGTCTGACGTGGCGCTGCCGTCGTATTGGATCACCAGGGCGCGCGATGAGTCCACCACCACAAACTGCAGCGTCTGCACACAATCGCCGTCCTGCTGCGGGATGCCGAGGCAGAGGATGCTGCTCGTGTTCAGGGTGAGCGTGCCGGTTCCGTCGGGATTGATCGTGTATGAGGACCCGGTGCTCAGAACCTGGGCGTTCGTCTCTCCGGACAGGGGAGGTAGTTCCGCGGCCACGTAGTAATCCTCCTCGCCGGATTCCACGCCCCCGAGGCCGTTCAGGTTCACGCTGCCGACCACCGCGTAGTAACCCGACTGGCCGGTTCCGCTTAACGTTCCGTTTGCGACGTTGGCCTGCTGCGTACCACTGAACGAAAGGGCATACTGGCCCTTGAGCAGCGCCACGAGCCCAGGCGATTGAACCATCACGCTGGCCGTAACGGACACGTTGGGATCGTCCACCGACGTGGCCGTCAGGGTCACCGTGCCGGTGGAGCCGGGCGCCGTGTAGGTGACCTGATCGAGGTCTGACACCGTGAGGGTCTGCTGCGCGGTGCCGCCCGGAGCCGTGAAGGTGCCGCAACTGCCCGCGGGCGTGCACGAGTACGTCACCAGCGGGTTGCTGTCATTGGCGCCGGAGATCGTGGCTTGAATGACTGCCGCGGTGTTGGTGTAGATCGTCGGCGGCGGCGTCAGGGACCAGCTGGCGGTGATGTCACCGAGACTACCGGTAATGGTTGTGGTCTCCGTGGTGCAAGGATCAGGCGTGGCCGTGCACCCTCCGGAGACGTCGGCGGGTGCGGCACTGATGGTCACGATGCCCTGGGGTACACCGTCCACGTAGGTCGGACCGGGTATGGAACTCGGCGCCGTGTAGAATCCAGTTGCCCCGCTGCCGGTGGTAGCGGGAATAGAGCCGCAGGTGACTCCTCCGCAGGTGAGCGACCAGTTGACCATGGGAGTGCTGCTCAGGTCATTGATCACCACCGCGCTCACCGGACCCGAGGAGCCCGTCAGGAGTTGGGCGGGCCATTCGGTGATCACCGCGAGTTCGCTCCCGGTGCTGCTGTAGGCCACCACCTGCACGCTGATGAAGGACATTGGATTGTTCGCCGAGGTCGCGGTGATCGTGACCAGAAGGTACGTGGCAGATCCGGGAAGCGTCGCCGGTGCTGTGTAAGTGGCAGGCGCGCCGCTGCTGGTGTTGGCGGTGATCGATCCGCAAGCCGTTCCGCTCGGCGAGCAGCTGAGAGTCCAGTTCACGCCCGAGTTCGTTAGGTCGTTGGTGACGAAGGCCGTGGCCGTGGTTGTCGCGCTCAATTGTACGCTGGGCGCCGGCGGGCTGGTGATCACCACTTCCGGCGGGATCTGGAACCCCGATTGGCCCTGCAGCGAGCCGGTGGTCTCGCCGTTGGCGTCGGTTTCCATGAAGAGAGCGTTGGTGCTGCTGACGACGTAGAAGTTCTCGGTGATCGATCCGGTCGGCGTGGTGCCGAACGAACCGGTGCAGCGCCCACCCGCGCACGTCGTGAAGCCGCCGGAGAGCGGGCTGTTGGCGAAGGGAGAACCGGGTTGACCCAACTGGTTGACATCGGCGGCGCCGGCCAGCAGCGACGTGCCATTCGAATAGACCTGGCTCAGCCCCGTTTCGGGGAACTTGATGCCGGTGTTGGCGGCGCCATAGAAATCGGTCGCATAGTCACCGGCCCCGATGGCATTAGCTCCGGAAGATTGAGCGAAGGCCGCGCCGGCGGTGACGGGCAGGGCGGTCCCGTCGGTCTCCAGCATCAGCACGCCGTGGCTTGCGGTCAGGTACCCGTTGAACTTGTCGATGCCGGCGCTGAGCGTGCCGAAGTTCAAGCTGAAGCGGCCGCTTGCCGGAGTGGTGTATGTGCCGGTCGGCGTCAGGCCCTGGCTGACAACGCCGGCGTTGTTCACGTCGATGTTCTCGCCGCTGACCGCGTTTCCACCCAAGGTGAAGACGCCGCCCGCCGCAAGCGCGCCGATCGGCGTCGTCGGCCCGGCGCCGGAGACGGTAAAGGCATAGGGCCCGGTCGCCAGGCTCGTGCCCTGGGTAAAGATCGAGCCCGTGGTAACGCCGCAAGTGTCGTTCTGCAGGAAGCGCAGCGTGGTGCCGTCCACAATATAGAACACGAACGTAGCCACGGGCGGAGCTGTGCTGCAGTCGGCCGGATCAGACCCTAGAGTCGCCGTGCCGCGGCCGAAGGAATCGAGCGCGCTGAAGGAGCCCGCGGTCGTGCTGGTTGAGACGGTTCCGCCGTCATTCAGGTCCTCGGTAACACCGCTGAAATCGCCCTTGCCGTCAGCCGCCAGTACTCCGCCCAGACCCAAGGCCGCTCCAGCGTTCGTTCCGGAGCTGACGTCAACGCCGGAGAACAGGAAGGAGTAGGCGCCCGTTATGGAGCCCTGCGAGAGCGAGGAGCCTTGCTGGTCGAGGCTGCCTGCAGCACCGGCAAAGTCGTCAAACTCAGTGATCAAGGCGTGCTGGTTGCTGATCACGCTAAGGGTCAGGGTCTGCACCCCGAGGTCGCCGATGTCCGTGTCGGTGGTGTTGAGGGTCATGGTGCCGCGGCCGTCGGGCCCGATCGAGTAGCTGCCTCCGGTGATCCCGATCGGTCCCATCGACTGCACGTTGCTCACGTCCTCGTAGTCTTCTTCGCCGGCGTTGCCCGTGCCACCGGGTGGCGGGTTGATGCCTCCGGTACCGTTCAGGTAAACGCTGCCCACCACCCCGTAGAAGCTGTTGTTGTTGGCGCTGTCGTCGCCGGTGAGATAGAACGTAAACCAGCCGGTGCCCAGCAACCCGGGCGAGCCCGCGCTGACAATGGTCAGACTTCCCTGAGCGGCAACGGACGGGTCATCAACGAGGCTAGCCGTGAAGGTTACGGTGACTGAGTTTCCGGTTGCGATGGCGCTCGGCGCCGTGTAAACCGTCGTGCCGGTGTCGGTGGTTTGGGTGGGGTTGAACGAGCCACAACCGTCGCTTCCGTTCGAGCAATTCGCAACCCAGTTCACGCCGCTGGTGTCGTTCATGACCGTGGCGCTGTAGGACCACTGCGAGCTGGTTTGCAACTGACCGTTCGCCGGGCCAGCTGAAATGGTAATCGTCGGCGGTGGAGGCGGCACCGTGGTGATGGTTGTCGTCCCCTGAACCGTCGTACTTGGGCTGGCGACCGCCGCCGCCGTTATCGTGACGGTGTTGCCGGTCGGCACCGAGGTTGGGGCCGTGTAAGTAATCGGGCTCCCGCTTGCCGTGTGCGCGGGCGCCGAAGGCGTGAAGGAACCGCAGTCTGTGCCTCCGCAGCTCACGCTCCAGTTTACGCCGGCGTTGGAGGGATCGTTCGATACCGTGGCCGTAATCTGTGCCGAAGTCGCGACTTCCAGGTTGGAGGGCGGCGGCGCTGTGAAGGCTACGGTGATGCCGACCGACCCCGAGCCCACGATCACGCTCGCCTGTACGTGCTGAGTCTCGTCGGCAACCGCAGTCGCCGTGATGGTCACGGTTACGTTGGCGTCAGGCGAGGTATAGGTTGTGGTCGCACCCGTCGCTGTGTGCGTGGGATTGAAGGATCCACAGCTCGTCCCGCCGCAGCTCACGCTCCAGTTCACCCCCTGACCATTGTCGTTGGTCACGGTGGCCGCCATCGTTGCCGTCGCCCCCTCCTGCATGGTCGCGGGTGGGGCTTCGCCCTGCGTAAAGGCGATCGTCACGGCGGGCCCGCTCGGGAACTGCTGCAACTGCAACTGTCCCGTACCCGGGCTGGTGGCGTCCACGTCCGTGAAGAGCACCGTTGAGCTGTTCACCACATAGAAAATCTCATTCAAGGTAGTGGCAGGAGTTGTGCTCAAGGTGAAGGAGCCGGTGAAGCGTGCGTTGGAATTGGCCGCGAAGGTGCCAGTGAGGGGAGTATTCGGCGCCGTCGTACCGAAACTGTTGAGGTCCGCCGTACCCATCAGGGTGGACACGCCGTCCGATGTGACCTCGGCGTCCGCGTCCTCTTGACCGGACGCAGCCGCGAGACTGAAGATCCCGCCGTAGCTGCCCTTGAAGGTGGCGGCGGATATGGCGGAAGCCTGGGATAGGGCGGCGCCCGCGCTGGTCAGGCCGGTATCGACCTCGAGAAGCAGCGCGCCCTGGTTCGCCGTCAAATACAGGGCAAACTGGGCCACGCCGCCCGTGGCCGTGCCCAAGGTCACGGTGCCTCGACCGTTCGACGCGACCGTGTACGTCCCTGTGGGATTACCGCTCGAGACTGTGCCGGCGTTGTTCACGTCGAGCGTGGTGCCGCTGATGATGTCCCCCTTCCCGTCAAACCCAAGCAACCCTCCCACGGCCAGCGCGCCGGTAGTGGATTTGCCGGCAGCGGTGAAGGCGTAAGAACCGGAAAGCGAGGCGACGGAAGGAGGCGTCGTAGGCTGGCTGAATGCCGAGCCCACGGTGAGTCCGCTGGTGTCGGTCTCGAGGAACGCGAGGGCACCGGAATTCACAACGTAGTAAGCGTAGGTAGCGGTGGAGCCTATGGCGGCAGTGCCGCGGCCAAAGGAGTCCTGGGCCGCGTAGGTTCCTGTGGGCGTGCTGGAACTGACCGCGCCGCCGTCGTTCACGTCCTCCGTAATGCTGGTGAAATCTCCCTTGCCATCCGCCGTCAGTACGCCGCCCAGATCCAGAGGGGCCGCGGACTTGGTCAGGTCGACGCCGGAGAGTGCAAACGAGTAGCCTCCCGTGATGGCCGTTTGCGAGAAGCTGCTGGGGGTTTGAAGGTTCAGGCTGCCGCTGGAAGTGGCACTCGAATCAAATTCAATCACCAGCGCCTCCTGGGTACTGACGGCGACCAGGTCCAAAGTTTGGACGCCGCTCACGCCGACGGTCGTGTCGCTGCTCGTAAGGGTCATAGTGCCGCGCCCGTCGTTGCCGATGACGTACGTGCCCGTCACGGTGGCGGTAGGATGGAGGCCCGCCGTGTCCGCAAAATCCTCTTCGCCGGACTTTACGTTGCCGTTGCCGTCCAGAATCACGCTGCCCACGGCCCCGTAGAAGCCCGTGGCGTCGGTACCTGATACCGAAAAGGCATATTGCCCGACCAGGAGGCCGGCCCGGCCGGCGCTGTCGATAGCTACGGTGGCCGCGACGGACGTCGGAGGCGAAGACTTCGCGGTCGCCGTGGCGGTTGCCGTGATGGTGACCGTGCCGCTCGTCGGAGGGGTCAACGGGGCGGTAAAGGTGGTGGCGCCGCCGCTCACAGTCTGAGTCAGGCTGAAGGATCCACAACTGGAACTGCCGGTGCCGCAGGTCACGCTCCAGGTCACACCCGCGTTGCTCGGGTCGTTGGCTACGGCTGCGATGATCGAAGTCTGCGCGCCTGTCTGCAACGAACCGGGCGGCAGGGTCGTGTAGCTGATGGATATGGCCTGGGGCGACGTGATGCCGACCGTCGAGGTTACGCTCGATGCGCTGCTGGCCACGGAGGTCGCCTTGACCGTGACCGTGCCGCCCGTGGGGGGCGTGGCAGGCGCCGTATAGGTGGTGGGTGCGCCACTGGCCGTCGCCGAGGGGTTGAACGACCCGCAGCTCGAGCTGGAGCAGCTCACAGACCAGCTCACCCCCTTGTTCGAGGGATCGTTGGCCACGGTGGCCGTCATGGAAGCGGTGCTGCCTGCCGGGACCGTCGAGGGTATCTGGGAAAACGTGACCGTGACCGGCGGAGCCACGATCTGGATGGTGGCCGAGGCGGATTTGGTCTTGTCAGCCGAGGCGGTCACTGTGATTGTCACGTAGCCTCCGCCTCCGGGCACCGCCCCCGGCGCCACGTAGACGTTGCTGACCAGGCTGCCGCCCGTATCGGAGGTGTGCGAGGAAGTCAAGGTACCGCAGGCTGCGCCCGTACCGGCGCAAGAGACCGCCCAGTCAGCGCCCGCGCTCGTGACATCGTTGCTGATGGTGGCGTTGAGAGTCACACCGGAATTCGTCTGTAAGGTCGTGGGCGGAGCAGGCGCGGAGAAGGCGATCGCGATAGGATAGCCGGTGATCGTGAGCGTCACGGTCACACTCTTGGTCGGGTCAGCAGTGGAGACTGCCGTGACGTTCACGGTCGCCGAAGAACCGCCCAACTGGGTGGGCACCGAGCTCGGGGCGGTGTACATGGCCACGGCGCCGCTCGCCGTATGCGTGGGGCTGAAGGTGCCGCACTTGACCACAGTGCAGCTGACCTGCCAGTCCACACCCATGTTGCTGGAATCGTTCATCACGGTCGCGATGACCGGCGACACCGTGGCAATCTGCAAAGGGGAAGGTGGCTCTTGGCTGAGGAGCACCTGGATCGAGCTGGGAGTGCCCAAGGCCGGCGTGCCGTTGGTGCCGCAACTGGCGAGCGAGAGCAGCGCCAGCGCGACTACGGGCAACAGGATGGCCGCCGGGGTCGCGCGACGCCCGCCGCGGAAACCTGGACGAGGCTCGGGCCGTGCCTCTGCTGAACCTGCTGAGGTCCAATACGTTCGGCCCATTTGGTTTTTCATCCCGCAGCGGTCGTTCGGCATACACACTCCTGACACTATGGCGATTCCCAGCTCACCTGTATCTCTTGTATCTCTGTCGTTTGGCGGCCTCGAGGGCTACCGGATTTCGGCCTGGTTTCCGTGGCCCGCCGCTGCAGAAACCGGCTTGACTCTCGCGGCCGCCTGCGGTTGCTGCTCGGGCCGCAATTGCTGCTTGATCCATTGAAAGAGCTGTCCCGCGGAAGAAATCTTGTATAAGCCCGCCGCGCCGTCGTAGCGGACCTGCTGCGCCGAAGGCGGCGCAGCCGCTTCGAGCTTCTGCCGGCAAATGGCCGGAGTGACGGGGTCCGTGGCCACCTCCTGCAGGCGGATGCTCTGCGTCTTCAATCCAGGCAGCCACTGGACCGGATCGAGGCCGGCGACCTTCTTCAGGAACTCGGGCTTGAGGTACTCGGCGCGCTTGTCGTCTGGAACCAGCCCGGATTTCGCCAGCCAGTCGGGCCAGTCTCCCCACGGATCCAGCAGATCCAGCGTCTTGATCCGCGGGTCGGCCGCGGCTGCCAGGATGGCGATGCTCGCCCCCGAGCCCACGCCGAACATTCCTACGCGAGTCATGTCCAAGTCGCCCCGGCTCGCCAGATAGTTGAGAATCATCTGGACGTCATGCGCCGAGGATCCAAGCGACTCCTGAAGTTCGCTCAGGAACGATTCCCGAAGCGGGCGCGGGCTGTGGTAGCGGTGGCCCGTGAGCGCGGATACAAAGCCGACGGCCGCGAAGCCGTCCTCGGTGAGGCGGCGGCAGTAGGCGTCGTCGCGGAAGCGGGACGTCTGGGTGGGATAGCTGTAGAGGTAAAGAATGACCGGAGGCTTGGTGGCGTGCAGCGGCCGGATAACGTACAGATCGATGGGGTCAAAGTTCCGCCACTGCACCTGCCAGAGCTCGCGGACAAAATCGGATGTCTGGTCCCGTTGCCCGAGCAGCGGAGGCTGCGCCTGGAGCTGGCTGCCGGCCAGAGTGAGCGAACTCCAATCCTCCGGGGTAGCAGCCGGGAGAGCTAGGTTCCCGCCCGGTTGAAGCGGCACCGCCGCAGGCTGTTTCTGAGCCCAAGCACTTCCGATCGCCAGAACGAGACAGGCCGCTGCAACCGCGGGACACCACAGGCGACTAGCCTGCACGCGTGAGCATGACATGGTGAATCTCCAGTGACCTGATCATATAGATTGAAATACTCATGATAGCACGGTTCGCCAGCCGTATTTCACAACTTTTTTGTGTGGGGAGTCGCGCGCGGGTTTGTAGATTGTTCGCAAGGCCTGGCCGAAAGCAGAGGCAGGCTGGCCGTACCGCGCCAGCCTGCCGTCGCACTTGTTAGGTTCGTTGCAAATTGCGCTTACTGGAGGCTCCAGTAGGAGTCGCCGATTAGCTCCTCGCCGATCTTCCCGCTGCGACCAGCCTTGCAGCCGCCCGAGCCGTTGGAGATGCCGAGACCACCGGTCTCTTTGATAAAGTCGGTGTCCGCGGTGGTCGTGAGGATCAGGCCGCCCATGTCGCCGCCAACCTGTACCTCACCGGTGCAGAGCAGGCCGTTCGCGGGCGTGTTGGTTTGCCCGGGATCGGTGAAGTGGGAGCGCAGTATCGCGAGAGGCGCCGGCAGGAAGTCGGAGACCTCGTTCTTAGCCTGCAGCTCCGCGTCCGCGATCAGTGTTGAGATCCCCGCAGGCACCGGATCCGCCGTCGTAACGCGCAGCACGTTCCAGAGCGGATAGGTGCCGTTGGCTACGTTCGGGAAGGTGAGCTTGCAGGGCGGCGTCGTGCACCCGTCGGGCAGAAAGCCAGTGCCACCGGGGTTCCCGCCGTTGGGGTAAATAGGATCCTCGGAGTTCACTGTCAGGTACTTGCCGAAGCCACTAAGTGGTTGGACGTTGCCAAAGCTGAAGAAGCCATAGCCGATGCTGTCTTCGACCGCTGCGAGCTCACTGATCATCTCGCCATTGCCGATCACTCTCTGGCGGGTACCGCCGGTGGTGCTGTTGGTTAGTTGCAGCGGGTCATAAGGCGCGCCGCTCTGAGGGTCCGTCACGCCGCACTCCTGGCTGCCGTTGACGGGGGCGGCGCCTACGGTCGTGTATTCGAACGTGTTGTAGGTGCCGGACAGCGGCTCGCGCTGCAGGACGTGTATGGGAGTTTCGGTTGTTACACTGGCGCCGGGGACGATGAATTGGGTGGTCGAGGCAGTGCCGTCGAAGATCAATCCTGCCTGCCAGGTGTAGATATTCTTGAGCTGCGTGCTGCCCAATCCATTGCTCGTGGTGTCGCTCGTGTTTACCAGAACCATCAGACTCTGCGCGCCGAGGTCTGTTGTGACCCATGGTTGCACCGGCAAACCGGAGATGGGGTCGTTGCCGGAGAGGGCCCAGAGGACCGGTGTGACAAACGTAGTACCGAAGGCGGTGGCGCTGTAGATGTTGAGACCGACGTTCGGAGCGGGTCCGGGCGAGTAGCCGAGCGTTTTGGTCGGGCCGCAGGCGTAAGGGCTGGGCAGAGGATCGTAACTGCGCACGGTGGCCCAGAGCGTGTCCTCAGGACGGATATCCGTCGGTCCGGCGTTGAAAACGCAGTTGCTGCCGGTGATGCAGGCTTGATTGGCGCCGGTATTGCCGAAGATGGCGTTGCAGACCGCCGTGGTCATGACCGAGTCCGTCAGGCCCGGAACCTTATTTTGGCCCGCTGGGATCGACGAGCACGAGAATGCGGCGTTGAGCTGTCCCCGAGGGTTGGCGTTGAAGACCCTCTGGCCGACGGCCGAATCGACCGCGACGTAGGCGCAAACTACCGTCGGAGGGCTGGTGTCCCACTCGACCCATACGTTGCCCGTGGAGTCAGGAATTGAATTCGGGGGGTTGGTGAAGGAGTTACGATTGTCGTGGGCTGCGGCTCCATTCTTCTGTGTCCAGATGTTGCTGCCACACGGACCCGGCGGCGCGGAGCCAGAGCCCCATATTCCGGCCAGGGCGATGGCGTTATAAGCGGCCGTCGATCCGGCGCCGTTGAAAACGACGGTTTGCGCGAAGCCGCTGGGAGCCAAGCCCAGGAATACGGCCAGCGCGACCGCGAAGGCGATCGGTTTCACCTTACCTGTCATTGTCCTCATCTCCTATTGTTTTTGCATGAACAGCCCCCACCCGGGAGATCTGGTCAAGTGCCCGGTGTTGATTTCGAATCCCAGTTGGCGGACGCCCCCGCCTGGCCGCTCTCACCTTCGCGCAGTCATGCGGGCAATCCTGTTCTATTCTCCAAGCCGGTATTCGCAGCGAGCGACCCGATTCTCGTCGGCTCGTATTACAAAGGCGTGACGGTTGGGTTGGGGTTCGGTTAAATGTCGGTGAAAAACGGTCGAGGGCCGAAGACGTTCAGGCGCCGGTTTCTTGGAAATGGGGTGAGGCGCGGGCGGTATCATTCCGCGCCCTTGTTGAAGGAGTTGTCGTGGCCGCCGGCAATCGGCGGCAAACTGCCCGCCATAATCGTCACAGGCTGGCGGAAAGCAGAAGCAGGCCGGGCGCACCGCCCGGCCTGCCTTCGGTTGGTCTGGATTCTTGCATTTGCCCTAGTGGGTGCTCCAGTTCGAGAGGTTGGTGAGTTCCTCGCCCAAGGTCCCGCTGCGGCCGGGCTTGCAGCCGCCTCTCCCGTTGGAGACGCCGAGGCCGCCGGTCTCCTTGATGAAGTTGGTGTCCGCGGTCGTTGACAGGATTTGACCGCCCACGTCGCCGCCGACTTCCTGCTCACCCGTACAGAGCAGTCCGTTGGCCGGCGTGTTGGTCTGGCCCGGATCGGTGAAGTGCGCGCGCAGCACCTCCAGGGGCACCGGCAGGTAGTCGGAGATCTCATTCTTGGCTTGCAGTTCCGAGTCGCTCAGGAGAGTGGCTATCCCCGAAGGAACGGGGGACGCTGTAACGACGCGCGCCACATTCCACAGAGGGTAGTCGCCGTTCGAGATATTGGGGAACGTGAGCTTGCAGGGGGGCGTCGTGCACGTGGGCAGCGCGCCGACGCCGTTCGGATTCCCGTTGTTGGTGTAAAGCGGATCCTCACCGTTCACCGTCAGGTACTTGGCGGTGGCCGGAGGACCGGCCAGGCCGGCGACATTGCCGAAGCTGAAGAAGGTATAGCCGATGCTGTCCTCGATGGCGCCGATTTCGGTCGCCATCTCCGATGCACTCAGTACGCGCTGACGCGTGCCACCGGTAGAGGCGTTGGTCAGGTCCAGCGGGTTGTAAGGAGAGCCGCCCGTCGGGTTGGATACGCCGCACTCCTGGCTGGAGTTGGTGGGCGCCGTCGCCACCGTCGTGTATTCAAGTGCCAGCGCGTTTCCGGCCAGGGGTTCACGCTCCAGAACGTGCAGCGGAGTGACCGAGGTCACGGTGGCGCCGGGCACGATGAACTCCGTCGTCGAGGCTACGCCGCTGAAGATATCTCCGAGTTGCCAGGTGAGGACGTTCTTAAGAGACGTGCTGCCCAGCCCGTCGCTGGTGGTGTCACTGATGTTCACGAGGATCAGCTGGACGATCGCTCCCACGTCGGTGCTGGCCCAGGTCTCGACCGGCAGGCCGCTGATGGGATCATTTCCGGAGAGAGCGAAATTCGCCGGCTGAGAGCTCTTGGTGCTGAAGTCGCTGAGGATCGGGACGCCCACGTTCGGGGCCGGCCCCGGGGAGTAACCGAGGCCAGCAACCGGGCCGCACGCGTACGGGCTCGGGAGAGCGGCCAGGACGCGCGTGGTATTCCACAATGCGTCCTCGGGACGCTGATCGCCGGGTGCGGCGTTGAAGACGCAATTCGTGCCTGTAAGGCAGACGCTGCTCGCCCCGTTGGCACCATAGATATCGTCGCAGATCGTGCTGGGCAGGGCCGTATCGGCGATGCCCGGAACGAGGTTGCTCCCGGCGGGCGGCGCCGTGCAACTGAACGACGTGGGGAGATTGAGCTGCCCCCGCGGGTTGGCGAAGAACATACGATCCGCATTCGTGGCGTCGATGCCGACATAGGCGCAGACCACGGTCGGGTTGGTGGCGTTGTCCCATGTGATCCAGACGTTTCCAGTCACGTCGCTCAACACGTTGGGGGGATTCGTGAAGGGATTACGGTTATCATGCGCTTCTCCGCCGTTCTTCTGCGTCCAGATGAAACTGCCGCAGGGTCCCGGCGGTGCGGATCCCGAGCCCCAGAGGGCGGCCAGCGCGAAGGTGTTGTAAAGGGCCGTGGCCCCGGCGGCGTTGAAAAGAATGTTGGGCTGGGCCACGCCCGGGGAAGCCATCGAAAGAATCGTGGCCGCCGACAGACCCAATGCGACGCCCTTGAGCTTTCCTGCCATTTTTACCTGCATTCTGCTTCTCCTTTGCACGAACAGCGACCCCTGCCGGGGGCCGTCCGGTGCGCACTTGAATGTGTAGTATTTCGATAGACATACTTATGTCCATCGAGCTACTCTTATATCTATTGCCGGTAGAAGTTGTCAACGGCTATTTAGCCCGGGTCCGCTTCCAATGTGGGTAACAACTTGCCCGCCAACTAGGGCCCCAGGTGAAATTGTCGCGGCTGACCTTGACACTGCCCGCCTTTCCCGTGATACACTAGAATCTAGATAGGGTTAATTAGCTCAGGGAGGTAACGCGTTGCCCCTTGGCCTGGCAGGCGCAGGAGAAGGTCTCGTGGACCGGGCGCCACCGTGGCCCTTTGTCATCAGAATCTAACCGTTCTGCAATCTCCGCGTAACCATGGTCGGTCAAAAAAGAGGGGTCTCTCGCTGAACCTAATGAAAGGCAGATTGCGTGTGAGACTTTCAAGGCTCGCGTTGTGCGCGTTTGCGCTGGCGGTCGCCCTGGCCGGCGCGGCGTCCGCCCAGGAAGCGTCGGCCCCGGAAACGGGGGGCTCCATCGCCGGAACGGTCACGGATGTGACCGGCGGCGTGATTGCTGGCGCCAAGGTTACCGTCGTCGGGACCGGCGTCAACCAGACGGCCACCTCGAACGATCAAGGCGCGTATTCGGTCTCGGGCTTGCCGCCGGGCGCTTACACCATCACGGTGTCGCGGGCGGGATTCAAGGACTTTCAGCTGGCGGGTCTGGCGGTCACGGCCGGGCAGGCTGCGCATCTCGACGCCACCCTGGTTCCGAGCGCGGAAGTGACCAAGGTAACCGTCAAGGGCGAAAAGGTGGCGGAAGTCGAGACCGAAACCTCGCAGGTCAGCGGCACGATTACGACCAAGCAGGTCCTTTCCCTGATGTTGAACGGACGCAATTTCGCGCAGCTCATCACGCTAGCGCCCGGGGTCAGCAACCAGTCAGGGCAGGACGAGGCGCTGGTGGGCGTCAAAGGCAGCGTCAAGTTCAGCGTGAACGGCGGCCGGGTGGAATACAACACCTTTGACGTGGACGGCAGCGACGTCCTGAACGCCGGCATCAACGGCAGCTCCAGCACGCTTATCGTCTTTCCCAGCCTTGATGCCATCAACGAGGTCAAGGTGCTGACCTCCAACTACGGTGCGATCTACGGCAAAAGCGCCAGCGGCACGGTGCTCGTGACCACCAAGTCCGGCGGAAGCAAATTTCACGGCGACGCTTACGAATTCGTGCGCAATGAGGTCTGGAACGCCCGCAATTTCTTCGACGAGACTAGCGGCGCCCCTTTGTATCGCCGGAACGACTTCGGATTCACCCTTGGGGGTCCGCTCTTCATCCCACACGTCTTCAACAAGGCAAAGGACAAGACCTTCTTCTTTTTCTCGGAAGAGGTACGCCGCGAGCGCACACCGCAGGATTTCAACCAGGGGGTGCCGTCGCTCGCCGAACGCACGGGCAATTTCGGCGACGTTTGCCCGTTTGCCGAACCCGGTCAGGGCATCGGTACCGGCGGAGTGGTTTTGTTCCAACGCAGCGCTTTTCCAGACTGCCCCTCGACGGGCGGGAATTCGAGCTTCGCCGGGTATCTCGACACTTACCCGGGAAACCAGGTGCCGATCGATTCCAATGCCGCCATTCTGCTTAATGCGGGCATCATCCCGGCGCCGAACTCCACTGTCGGCTGCAACTCCAGCATCAACTCCTGCTACGTGAACGTCGTTTCCCTGCCCACGCACTGGCACGAGGAGTTGTTCCGCATCGATCAAACCATCAACACCCGATGGCGCGCCAGCTTCCGCGACATTCACGATTCCTGGCAGACGATCAATTCCACGCCCCAGTGGGGCTACGTGCAAAACAGCTTCCCGAACGTCCAGAATAACTTTGTGGGACCGGGCGAGAGCGCCGTGGCCCGGCTGTCGGCGGTGATCTCACCCACATTCTTCAACGACTGGGTGCTCAGCTACACCACCGATCACATCAGCCTGACCGACATTAACGGCGAGGGCGGCACCTGGCAGCGGCCGTCGGGGCTGACGATGGGGTACTTGTTCAACAACGGGTTTGGCGGCAAGATCCCGGGCATTGTGATCTCGGGGACCAACGCGGCGTATGGCGGTTTCGGCTTCGCCACCGATCCTTCATTCGAGCCCTGGACGCACTCGAATCCTACTTTCACCTTCCGCGACGATGCCGCCAAGGCCTCCGGGAATCACACGGTGGGATTTGGCTTGCATGTGGTCGCCGCCCAGAAGAATGAATATGACACCGGCGGCGGAGCGAACACCGGCGACGTCCAGGGCCTGCTGACCTTCAGCAACCTGGTCGGCAGCTCTCTGATCGGCAATGCTTTCGCGGACTTTCTGACGGGCCTCGGGGTACGGGGCTATCAGCAGGACAGCACCACGGAGAAGTACTACGGCCGCTACCAGAGTGCCGAGCCTTATCTTCAGGACGACTGGCGCTATTCGCCCCGCGTGACGCTGAACCTCGGCGTGCGATTCAACTTCTTTGGAAGCTGGCACGAGAAGGGTGAGAACGTTTACAACTGGGAACCTCAGGCCTATAGCCCGGCGACGGCCGCGGCGGTGAACCCGAGTTACGGATACCTGGTGAATCCGGCCACGGGCAGCCCCATCCCTCTGAACCTCTCCGGCCTTAACCCCGGCATCACCGACGGCTTGGTGCAGTGCGGCGTGAGCGGCGTGCCGGCGAGCTGCGCCACCACGCATCTCGGCTTCAACGTCGCCAATCCTGCGCCGCGGCTCGGCTTTGCCTGGGACCTCACGGGCGACGGCAAGACTTCTATTCGCGCCGGCTATGGAGTCTTTTTCTTTCATGGCACGGGCAACGAATCCAACACGGGTTCGCTCGAAGGCAGCGCCCCGGGAGTGCTCAGCATGACGGAGGACTTCGTCCCCGTGGGCTACCAATGCATCGGCGGTGTGGGCGGCGCCGCGAACTGCGGCAACCTCGTGAACGGAGTCGCCTACCCGCTCGACGTCACCGCCATACCGACCCATACGATCTGGCCCTACGTACAGCAGTGGAGCCTGAGCCTGCAACGGCAATTGCCGGCCGCGATGGTGGCGTCATTCGCCTACGTGGGTAGCAAAGGGACCCATCTGGTCGCCGACCTTCAACTGAATCAACTGGCTCCGGTGCCCGCTGCGGACAATCCTTTAGCCTGGGCGACCCGATCACCGTCAAGACTTGCCAGGACTTCAACGGCAGTGCTTTTCCTTCCGTCGGTCTCGCAGCAGGACAGCCGGGTTTTGTGAACTTGGAGGCGGCTTGCTACGGAATCCCGGGGGCAGCCAAGGCCTTTCCCGACCCGAACTCGCTGCGAACGTTCGCCCCGGGCTTCGGTGAGATCTTCGGGCTGGAAAATGTGGCCAATTCGCATTACAACGCTTTCCAGGCCACGCTGCGCAAGACCGTCGGACGCTTGAATCTGAGCCTCGCGTACACACTCGGCCGGTCGGCGGACGATTCCTCGGATCGCTTCGACGCCACGCTGGTGAATTCCTTCAATCTGCGCTCCAACTACGCCCCTTCGAACTTCGACCAGCGCCACCTGCTGAACGTCAGCTACGTTTATGATCTGCCCTCCCTGGTGGGCTTGGGCCACGTTCTGCGCCCCTTCTACCAGTCGGACGCCCAGCTGGAACAACCGTATACCGCGTCCTGGCTTGCGCACGGGTTGCTGGATAACTGGGAGTTTTCGGGAATCACCACCGCCCAGACGGGCACGCCTTTCAGCGTGATCAACGGCGGCAGCGCTGTCGACGGGGTCTCAGTGCTTGACAACGCGGGCGTCGCGAACGGCATTGGCGCCGGATCCTACCCGGACTTGATTCTGAATCCCTCTAGCACCTCGCCGCTAGCCGCGGGAAACAACGGCAAGAGCTTTGGCCCAATTCTTGGAAATCCGAACGAATTTGCGGCTCCACAGGGCCTTGCCTTCGGCGACGCCGGCCGGAACATCCTGCGCAATCCGAGCCGTGTGAACTTCGACATGGCCTTGCTGAAGCATTTCAAACTGCGGGAATCAACCACCCTCGAGCTGCGCGGCGAGGCGTTCAATGTCTTCAATCACACCCAGTTCGAGCTCTATAATCCGAACCGGGGCAATACCGCCAGCAACGTGATCAACTGTTATGGCGGACCTGACAACGCCGCGGGCTATGTCGGCGGCGGGATCAATTGCCTCGAAGGCAGCGGCTTCCTGCATCCGGTGGACGCGCACCGTCCCCGCACGATCCAGTTTGGGGCAAAGCTGGTCTTCTGATGCCGCGTTCGACACCCGCGATGCGATGCCTGCGCGGAGCCATCAGCGTTATCGAGCTTCCGCCCGCGCCAGAGCACAATACACTCCTCCAAATAGTGCGTGCTACACTCGCCTCGTCACAGTTCGGCGCCCGTTGAGGGCGCCCCACGCCCGGTGAAACCGGGTAGCAATACGCGGGGGTGGCGGAACTGGTAGACGCAAGGGACTTAAAATCCTATCTAGCCTATCAGACAGAACCCTGACACTAGCCGCTACAAGAATGCACAAGGCGATACCACTGTTACGAACCGCATAAGCACGGCCTCAAATCGGCGCGAGTTGTTGGCGGCCTTCCTCGTCTCATAACAACCGTGACGCGCCGTGAAGACAGGTGGTTGCTACATTTTCCGCTACACTCCCTTGCTGCCCCTCGATAACGCATCCTGAGCCAATCCAGGACTCACGCCGGGCCGATTCTAGCGAACGTCCCTGTTCAAGAAAAATGAAATTCCCAGCGTGGGTCCCATCTGACGGGGCGGCGACACGTCGCCAAATCGTGGCCAAATTTCCGGGGTAACACTCTGGACGCTCATGCGACGGCTAAAACGACGTTTAGAACATCACTTCCATGTCCGCCTTATTCGAGAACGCGGCCAGCAGCTTCTCCCGAAAGATTCGGAGAAGAACAGTGCGAACGATCACCGCCGAAGCTTCCCTTAAGACATCCGCGTAAGACTTGACATTCACAGAAGCGACCGCAGATTCCGGCGGCGTTCCCACCAACTGGTCCGGAACCACGTTGCCATGCGCAAAGGCATTGCGCAGAATACAGATGTCCTCAATAACGCTCCCAACCGTGTAGGCGACCGCCGAACCAGGGTAAATGGGGGTGTTCTCACCGATGAATCTCGCCACCCTCGGAACCAGTGCTCGCTTTCCATAGGTCGCTTCCGACGCGAACAAAGCCTCAAGGGCCATGACCCGTTTGAGGAGCCTCATTTGCGGGTCGAAGTCCAGATACGCCTGCTCGGATAGTCGCACCGCAATCACGATCGGATTAAAACCGAATGTCTCGTCCAGAATCGAGTCTGTGAGCCGTCGAAAGTCAGCGACAAACTGGGCGGCCTCTTGAAATGCCTCCGGCCTCGCGAGTCCTGAACGCGCCTCGCAGTCTTCCAAGAACACAGGACCGGGACGGTGGCTGAATTGGTTAACTCTGAAGGGTTCGTTACCCATTGGTGCGCCCTGAATAAACCAGCCGTCGTGCGTTTGTGTCGGATGCAGAAAGCGACAGAACGCCACCAAGAATCGGGTCGTGATTGCAGATCGCTCCTCTTCGGGGCCAAGTCCCAAGTCCGACCAAAACTCGTGTACTATAGCCAAGTCCCACCTGAGCATCTCGTCTAGCTCTTCATCGCTTATACGTCGTCGCCATGTCTGGAAACTTGGGGCGGAGACCAATCCCTTGATATCCTCGATTGAGAATCCGCCAGTCAGATCGATCCGCCCCTGTCCCAAGTCTTCCGTGTTGAACGGCGGAACAATCCGCAGTTTGCGCTGTGGCATCGGATTACCAACCTTGATGGGCGGCGTGTACGCTTTGGCGCTAGGTGGCCCTCAGGCCTCTTGAGTTGAGGTGAAATACTCAGCAACATTCTTGAGAAAATCGGGCTTAAGCGCGGAGGCTAGACCGAGCTTCCGAATGCCGCACACTTGCTCCGTAAGCTTTGAGAACGGCAGAAAACCGCACACCTCGGCCACGGGTCGTTCTCGCAGATTGAAGGTAGGTCTCAGGATTTCCTGCTCGACCTTGGAGCGTCTCTCGTCGGGTGCCACCAAGTAAAGGTCAATATCCAGATTTGGCTGGAGGGCAAGCAGGGCACTCATGCGGAGAAGGCCCGAATAGATCGATGTTGTGGATTCGACCTCGAATGCCGCCTGAATCGAGTTTCCCCTGAGCCAGAGCACGTCGATCAGTTCGACCGTCCGCTGCGTTGCCTCATTGAATTGCGTGGGCAGTTGGTCTACCATGCCCGGCATCTCACCCAGGGCGACCCCGTCATACACCCGAGAGCGGTCGTTCCTCGCTACCCACACGCCGAGACCCATCTCCGCCCCGAGCCTCAGAAGCTGGTACTGAATCTCGGTGTGCGAAGTCCCTGCCTGGGCTTCGGTCTCGACGGGTTCAGCGGCGGTGGTTGGCCGGCCCTCGGCTTCAGGCACGCTCACAACCGCCTGCTTCTTGTCCTTCCCCTTGCGTTTGGGCACCCGGTACAGGGGCGTTCGAGCGAGCTTCCTCGCGTCCACCGGTCGCAAAACCGGCTGACGCTCTGCTTGCTGAAGCAACCGCATGATCAGTTCGCCGTCCTCCCCCTTGCGAAAGCGGTTGGGACTCCTGCGGACAAAGGCTTTGAATTTGCCAGCGTGCTCCTGCACCGCGAAGAATTCGACCTTCGCCTGCAGTTCTTGCATCGGAACACCGTGCTCCGGATCAAGCAGCACCAACGGGCGCACCTCGAAGCGCACTGGAAACTCGTCATCCGACCAAATGCGACTGCGGTCCGAAGTTGGCCCGATGACTTCGAGTGCGCCAACCCATCGCATGACGCCGGTCAAATAGCAAAGCAGCATGTCGCCAGGCTGGATTCTCTGAGCGTTGCCACGCATTGACGACCGGAATCCGCTAATCTTCGCTCCAGCTTTGCGAAACTCCTGCCATGTCTTCCCCGTGAACAGGTCAATCCAATAGGTCATCGAAGGGTTCCCTCTGAGCCTGATTCTCGCGTGAAGGAGTAAACATACACCCAGGTCCTCTCGGCACGCAAACTCACGGCTGCGCTCGACGGCCTAAATGCCGAGTACCGCGTGGCTGCCGCTTGAGCAGAAATCTGGAAGCTCTAAACCAGAAGGCCATTGCGAGCCTGCCCGCGACCGAAAACCGACAGCTACCTGCTACCAGTTTCTGCTACAGTGCCCAAGGTGCTTTCCGTTGGTGCTTGAGTAAGTGGTTTATTTACAATACGCGGGGGTGGCGGAACTGGTAGACGCAAGGGACTTAAAATCCCTTGTCCCGCAAGGGACGTGTGGGTTCGATTCCCACCCTCCGCACACAAAACGCAGGACTTACGCTGCTGCAGAAGCTCGGGTCGACGCGTTCCGCCTGCGCTTGGTGCTAGTAGCGGTGCTAGTTTTGGAAACCAGTCGCTCGACTGCATCGGCTTGATGCTGAGGGGCAAGGTGGGCGTACCGCATCGTCGTGATAATGCTCTTGTGGCCTAAGAGCTCCTGGACTGTCCGGAGGTCAACCCCCGCCATAACAAGCCGGCTGGCGAAGGTGTGCCGCAAGCAGTGCCAAGTGAACCCGTCCATCCCGGCCTGTTTACAGATCTCAGGAAACAGCTTGTCCGGCGGCTCATCGGGGAAGACGTAGGGGGAGTTGGCCGCGCTGCGCAGGGTCTTCAGGGTCCTTCGCAGAAAGCTGTTCATGCGAATGTGCCGGCTTTCCCCGTGCTTGCTTCGCGGCAGCGTGATAACACCGCTGCCGAAGTCAATATACTGCCATTTGAGCCCCCCATCGAGGCAGTCCCGCGTGACATATTGTTCCGACCGGCGCATTCCTGAATGCAAGGCGACAATGATCTGAGGCTCAAGCCCCGGGCATGTCGCACGAACTTGCCTCAACAGACTCTTCTCTTCCTTGTCCGTCAGGTAGCGGACCCTGGCATTGTTTTCCGCGCGGTGCCTGGTTCCGCGAACTGGATTGACGGTTGTTTTCCCATTGCGGATCGCGAGGGCGAAGATCGCCGAAATCAAGGCCCGATGCCGGTTGTAGGTCGCGGGCATCCACCCTTCGTCTTCGGCACGCTTGGCAAGGTCCCGCTCGACGCGTCCAGGCGAGAGCTCTGATATCGGGGAGTCGCGCCAGAGCTGCAAGAGGGCTTCGGAACGGCCTAGATCATGGCCGTAGCTGCGCTTCGTGCTCTTCGAGTACGCGAGAAACTCCTCAACGATCTCAGCAAACAGAACGACTCTCTGGCGCAGTTTTTCGGGGAAGAACTTGCCCTCCCGAACCTCAGACTTCCGTTTCTGATAAGCCGAATGAGCCTGGCCTGGATAAGGGCCGACCTTCTCGCGATGAATCTTTCCGCGCTGGTCGGCGTATCGTATCCAATAGAGATTGTCTTTACCGACGAACACTCCTCGAGGTAGCTTCCGCTTTCTCACTGCTTTGTCCTCCTTCGCTCCTTGTTTTTCCGGAGATCACGGCGGCGCCATTCTCTTGCCGCGACCCTATGGCTGCACTCGTAGCCGCAGTATTTCCGCATGTGCGCAGACTCAGGGATAAAGGCGTTCCCGCACTCGTGGCAAAACGTAAGCGGGCGGCGGCCGGCGATATCGTGCCAGACCATCCATTTAATGGCGTCTTCGAGATTCTCAACCTCTGATCGCCAGCCAATGCGCGGCGGGGTTGGCTTCCAGGTCGCTTGCAGGCCGGAAACGACTTTCAGGCTGCCGCTGACGCAGAAAGACGCTGCTTCTCTCAGTACGGACATCCCTGCATCACAAAACCAACGATCTGGATCGCAGGACACGAATGAGAAGAACTGAATTCTGAGCAGCTGTAGGTCAAAGCCCTCGACTCCCAAAAGCGCGCGACTCCGCTCATCGGCCGCCAGCGCGTATCGAATCAGCGATTTCCGTAGGCCGGCGAGATCTCTTCCGGATCGGAACTCGTTGATAAGGTGCACCAGTGCCTTGAGCCATTGGTGAAATAGCCAATACGGCCGCACAGCAATTACTGCTGTGGGGCCATCCCGAATAGACCAAAGCGGACCCCAGCTGCGAACGAAGACTGCCAGGTCCAAGTCGTTCTTCACATTTAGAAATTCAAGGTGGGGACGTTCGTCGTACGACTCAACCAAGTCGTATGTGCTGGTCCCATCTAGTGCGCAAACCAGATTGCCAGGGCAAAGCGCAACGGCCTCGCAGCGGTGCCACGGGTTGACATGATGTTGTAGTTGCATGTCTACGCCAGCATATGCGAGACTTTGCGCGAAGTCAACTTGAAGGAGCGTCCCAATGGCTATCACGATCACAATGAGAAGAGCTTCGGAGGAGAGTGGTCTCAGCATTCGAACGATTCAATACGCCATTGCCCGTGGCAAGCTGCGTTCGGTACGCGTTGGCAAAAGGCGTCTCATACCTGTCCGCGCGTTGGAAGATTTCCTACTTCGCGGGTCTGAGAGTGGAGAGTCCAGCGCTTCAGGAACCGGAACCGCCCAGAGGGCAAGCCGCAAATCACTTTGAAAGCCAACTACCGGTTTCAGCGAGGGAACGGTATTCCCTGGGGGTTGAAGTGCGCGATGAGCGGCGTCAACACAAAGCTTGAGCCAGCGAGGTTGCGCGACTTTCGCGCGGATCTTGAGAGGAACCCAGCTCTCGCCGAGTTGGTGATAGCTCTTCTCGGAGATCGCGCGCCGGGGCCCGAGCGCGTGCGGATTCGTGCCGACGCGGAGAGCGTTGACGCAGCGTTGGCGAGGGGTTTCGCACTGGCTTGTGTGAATGGAGTCTTGGTGGCCGTCGAGTTAAGGGATGCGCGAACAGATCGTTGACTTTCAACGCGGCGCTGAGGTGACGCCCCGCCCCGCAGCGGCGGGGCGAATCTTGAACCCGAAGACAAGCCCGAAACCCTGGCCTGATCCCAAGCCTCTGGGCGGCGAGCTTCCTCCTGTGGCGCTCTTCAACCCTGCGTTACTTCCCGAATCGTTGCGCGCGTGGGTCACCGACATCTCGGAGCGGCTGCAGACTCCGCCCGACTTCGCAGCGGCGGCCGCGGTCGCAGCACTCGCGGGGAGTGTCAACCGGCGCGCGATTATCCGACCGAAGGCCCACGATTCGAGTTGGGTCGTCGTGCCGAATCTATGGGGCGCCATGATAGGCCCTCCGGGGGTGATGAAGTCACCGGCAGCGAGCGCTGTCATGCGGCCCTTGGAGCGAATCGAATCCGGCAACCGGTCTGCCTTCGAAGTTGAATGCAGACGTTACGAGGCCGCGAAAGAGCTGTACGACGTTGAGGTTTCCGCGTGGAAAGAAGCGGTAAAGCGAGCAGTCAAGAACAAAAAGGAAATGCCCTGCCGCCCCGAGTTTGCGCAGACGGAGCCAGTCCCGCGCCGCCTGATCACCAACGATGCCACGTTTGAGGCGCTCCATGAGTTATTGGCCGGAAACCCTGCTGGTCTGCTCGTGCATCGCGATGAGTTGACGGGTTGGCTTGCCGGGCTGGAGCGTCAAGGGCGCGAGGGCGAACGGGCGTTTTTCCTCGAGGCCTGGAACGGAGACAAGCCGTTTACACAAGACCGGATCGGTCGCGGTTCTGTTCATGTGCCAGCAAATTGCCTCAGCCTCTTCGGAGGGATTCAGCCCGGTCGATTGCGGAGTTATCTTGCCGACGCGCTGAAGGATGGTCCAGCAAATGACGGCCTGATTCAGCGGTTTCAAGTAACTGTCTGGCCAGACATCCCGAGAGAATGGAAACTGATTGACCGATTGTCCGATTCCAAGGCTGAAGCATCCGCAACAGGAGTTTTCGAAAGACTCACGAGTCTAGAGACTGAGCCTACCCTCGTTCTGAGGTACGCACCCGACGCCCAGGAGTTGTTTGACGCTTGGTTTACCCGGAATCAAACCCGGGTGCGAGCCGGCGAATTCCACCCGGCAATGGCCGCGCATGTGGCGAAGTATCCGAAGTCGATGCCCGCCCTCTCAGTTCTATTCGAGTTGGCAGATTGGGCAGCGACTGCCTCTAGTGAAATAACGACGGTTTCACTGGACCACGCACGCCAAGCGGCGGCCTTCTGTGACGATTACCTCGAGTCACACGCGGCGCGGATGTATTCCTGCATTACGGCGCCGCAAGTCCGTGCGGCTCGAGAGTTAGCGGACAGACTGAAGCGGGCCAAGCTTCCTGCAACATTCTCGCTCCGAGATGTTTATCTGAAAGGTTGGTCCGGACTGGGAACCCCGGGCGAGGCTCGGGCAGCGCTGGAGATCCTCACGGACTCGCATTGGGTCCGGGAACTTCCGAGCGAGCCACATGCGTCCGGCGGGCGACCGTCGGAGAGGTATCAGACAAATCCGAAGGTGCTGCGTGGGCAAGTGGCTTGACTGGCGGCCGGGCGCAAGAAAGGTTCGGCTCATCGCCGAACGCGAGCCTACAAGACCATCAAAAGCCGGTTCTGTAGGTTTTGATGGCTCCTTGGTGGTGGGAATTCGAGACTCTTCCAGTTCAGAACAGGCGTCATCCGTCCCATTACACCCCCGATGGTGGGAGCCGGGTGCGGTCTGCTGGCATTGTTCTGGCGCGGGCCGTTGCGGGTGTATTACGTGCAACGTCGGCAGCGTATTGGAGTCGCGACCCGGCCCCTGCGTCATTTGCCGAGAGAGCGGGTGGGTGCCCGAGAGGGTCCAGTGAGTGCGTCTGCAAGTGTGCTTGCTCTCACGGACCTGCTGACTCAAGCCGGCGCGCGAATCCGTGGCCGCGGCCGGGCAGACTGTCCCTGGTGCAAGCGCCAGCGGACGGTGAGCTTTGACGAATCGAAGGCCGTATATCACTGCCACGGCGCTGGGTGCGACTTCTCAGGCGGCGCCGCAAAATTGGCCCGCGAACTCGGTCTTACCCGAAGACTTTCCCCAGGTGAGTGGCGTGACCATGTCCGCAATCGGGAGCGAGCGGACCGATGCGCGCGGGCACTGTTTGAGCGAGTTCAAGCCCGGCGGTTTGAGCTGTTGGACGAGGTACGCAGCCTCGGCCGTCTCGAGCTGCTGGCGCACGACGCCGGAGTGAATCACCCTGCTACGTGGGGTGCTCTCGCCCTCGTCTATGCTGCGCGTCCGGTGATCCTAGCGAAGCTTGTCGTGCTGGAATTCGCGAGCGTGGCCGACTTGGTCCGTTTTCTGGCAGCCGACAATGAAGCGCGGGCGGTAGCCCTTGAGCGAGTCATCATCCAGGGCGGGATTTACGCTACAGGCGGACAGTTCGTGGACCTTGGGTCATGAGCATTCAGACTCCGTTCAGGCTTCCCGGCGGACAGCGCCCACACGAATCCGGCCAGAAACACGAGCGTCCCCAACTCGTAGAACTGGCGCGGCCAATCAACCTCAAGGTGCCAATACGAAGCTTGTTCCTGAGACGGCACTGCAGGAGGCGTGAACAGGAAAGCGTAGCCGGGATCATCTTCGGCCCAGAACTCAGTGGATTGGGCGTATCCGCGCAATCGCCAGTGTGGAAAGAGCCAGATCGCGAACGCGACCGTCAAGACGGCCAGCACTCCAACTCTACGTGCCCGACTCATAAGCTCTCAATCTCCGATGTCCGCAGTTCCCACCGATGTGCCGTCGAGTGGCAAAAGTGCCACGCACGTTCCTTCCGCGATGAAATTGACGTGGTCGCTGTCTCCTGGCTTGACGGCGCTGACAGTGGCAAGGACTACCCAACTGCTGCTAGATCTGGCCTGCATGACCTGTTTTGCAACATCCGTCGAGCATCGAAGGTCAAAATCGAGCATCGATCCCGCCGGCTCGCGGCTCCAAAACAGCAGATCGTAATCGCTTCCGTTGAGCGCCACCACGTCTTCCAGCGATCCCAAGAACATGACCGGTCGCCGATCAGCTCTAATTAGCAACTCGGAGTAATTAGCGCTGAAATCTCCAGGTCTATGTTGTTGCACCAAGACCGGATTGTAGGTCTGAATCAATTTTGCTAACTCGGCCCTGGCCGTCGCCGTTCTCTCTGCCATGCGCTCCGCCGCCAGTTCATCTTGCCCCTCTTTTTCGCGCTTGGCACGAACGTCGCCGATGGCCCACGAAATAACCCACCACAACACCCCCGCCAGCACGGCAAGGGCCAGCACCGCGCAACCGAGCCCCTTAACCCGCTCAGAAGCGCTCATCGCCTTCGGTGGTTCAGCGCCGCCCGAGGGTTTCGGCTGACTGGCCGAAAGCGGCCGCTCAATTTGTCCGGTACTGGACGACGCTGGGGCACGAGACGGTTTTGCCTCAGGCTGCGCCAGCCGTTGGTCGATGGCGCCAATCTGCCCCTTCAGGTCGCGGATGTCCTGCCCGTAGGACTTCAGCCTGTCCGCCGCAAACTCCTCTGGCGTCTGACCAGCAACCTCGGGCTCTCCCCCGAAATACTCCCGCACGGCCTTCGGGTCGCCCTTCCGCAGTACCTCGTAAGACTCCTGCGCGGCCTCCAATTCCTCTTGCGCGTCAGCACGCGCCTTTTGGAGTTCCTCTGGCTTCGCGTCGGCGTAGGGCTCCCCTGCCTTGGCGATCTCCTCGGGCGTCGGCACGAGCTTAGCCTCGGGTGGGTGCGCGGCGAGGTCAAGAACAGGGGTAGCCGGAGGAGCTGCGGGGCCTGCCGCAGGCGCGGGAGCTGGTGGACGGGGTTCAGGAGCAGGCGTCGGGCGTTCGGCCTTTGGTGGGGCGGTCTCTGCGGGCGTGCCCTGATGACTCGGGAAGAACGCGCTCACGTCGAAGCGGAACTCTCGGCTCCGGCCACATTCTCTGCATACGGCCCTAACCATGTCGCAGTCTCTCTTGATCTCATTATCGAAATACACGAACTGTAGACCTGGCTCGAACTTGCCGCCGCAGGTGCAGCGGCTGCCGTCGATAAACCCGTACTCTTCCTCGATGCTCTGCACAACGATCGGGCCAGAACTGCCATTGAGGAGCCTTGGTGCTACATCCCCTGGTGTCGCTTGCTGTGTCGTCGGCTCAAGTTCAACCCTCCGTGAGGCTTCAGCCGCCATGAGTCCAGTGCCCTTGGAGATCTGCTCCTTAAGCTTTCCCGTGATCGAGTCGAGGTAGATTTGGAGTATCGTCCGGACGAGCGAGCGCTGCATTGAACGCGGCGGTCCGCTGAGCGGATAGTCGTTCTCGATAGACAGATAGACCTCGAGTGCTCTAACGAACGAGTTGGCCTTCTCCGCCTCGGATTGGCGAGGCTCCTCCGCCGGGAACCACGGGGGAACTTGGGGCGGATCGGGGCACGTCAGGTGAAAGAACGCTAGGTTCGGGTCTTGCTCCGGGCGTTCCAGTGTCAGCAGTGGGCTTTCGTCCTGAATCACCTCCTCGAGGTCGAGGCTCGGGTCGTTCAGCAGGTCGTGGACTGACTTCAGGGATAGCTCGGGCACGCCGCTGCATCCTCCCTTCTCGCCCCGGTGCCGCTGTAGAGGATCGTCTGTAGAAACATCGTGTGCAGAATCATACAAACAAGGTGTGCCAGGAGCAACTCGATTCTCGCGCCGCACCTTCGGCCGAGCGGTTCGGACCGCGCGGGAACGGATTGGCCTCTCTCAAGAGGCGTTTGCCGAGCAAGCGGGCATACACCGCACTTACGTCAGCAGTATCGAATTGGGCAAAGTGAGCGTGGGGATCGAGGTCGCCGGCAAGCTTGCGCTTGCTCTCGGAAAGCGCTTGAGCGAGCTGGTTCGGGAAGCGGAATGATGGTCGGACGCCACTTTGGTTGATTCCGACGGGACGAATCGGTAACTCGCAAACCCAGCTACTCTCGATTTGAGCAGCGTTCTTAGCCCGAATTCGCGCTATGCGTCGGCGTTCAGTCCGGGCATCGTAACACCCGTGAGCAGACTGTGAGGCGCCCCAGCCCCCCAAGCAAGTTCCCTAACCCGCTGAATTCCCACCTGCGTCCAATAATTGGACAGTACGCCGAATACAGTGCGCGCCTGATAGAGCCACGGTTGGAACGGCAAGGGTTCGGGAGGTGTTAGCGCCAGTCCTGCGCGCCGTGCCAGATGTAGAGGGTTTCGGCAAAGTCATCCTTGAGCTGGTACACGATGGTGTAAAGCGAGCCTTAACTGACCGTCGAGTCCCGGAGACTGAAGCACAGCGCCCGCTAACAGCGGGCGCTGTACTCCCTAAGCTATTAGAAACCGCGTTCTGCTGAGTCAGCGGCCGATGCCAGCGCGTTTAGCTCGTCAAGGAACTCGGCCGATTGTCCGATGAAAAGCCCCATATCGGTCAAGAACTGAACCACCCCGGCTGCGATACCCTCGGGCGCTGTGGGACGGATCACAGCACAAAGCGGCAGAGACGACTCGATGAATTCGCAGGGGACCGGGAAGATCAGGTTGGTTTGCGTCAGGGGCGAGCCCGAAGCGTTTAGATTGGGGATGCTCAGTCCGGTGATGGGATCTGTTATGGGAGCTAATGGCGCAGACGCTCCATTACCCGCAAAGTCCACCCACTCCAAGAAATGGGCGACCTCATCACCGCCAATGCTCACCACGATGCGCAAGACTTCCACATCGCGGGCCTTCTGGGCCATGGCGGAGTAAAGGCTGCTGCCGCCTTGCTCAATCGTCCCAAAGTGAAAGGCGGCCGTATCGGCGATCACCTGGATGTGGTCCGGGGGACCGAAATCAGCATTCGTGATGGGAATTGCCGGCTTATCAACGATCGTCACGGCCTGGGGATAAGTAACTCCGAAATCGGGATTCGTCTTGCTTCGGTACCGGACATACCAGCTTGTGTCCACGGTGAGCTGCATCAGGTTCGTGAGCCGTCCAATCTGTTTGGCCCCGTGTGCCTGGCTGCTCGGCAGAGTGCGGAATTTGTCAAAATTAACCGGCGTAGCGCCCTTTAGCCTCAAGTAAGCGTTAAGGAACTTTGCGTGGCTCATTTCATCAAGGGTGTTGCTGCTGATGTACTGCGAGCCATCGCTATCGAGCCTTTGAAAGGCTATCTGATAGGGATTTTGGGTACCCGTGGTGAGTCCCCCAAGTTCGGCGTATTGCTGCCAGAGATCACTCTCGATGATTTCAGCCGCCGCCACAAATCTCAGAATGGCGGCGTCTCCGGGTGTGAGGGAGGGGCTAGCCGAGTGCGAACCTGCCTGTCCCAGAATGCTTAAACCACTGGCCAGCAGTCCGCCGGCCGCTCCTGCCGCGCCGACCGCCGCCACTCCCTTCTTCATGAATGAGCGCCGGTTTGCCCGGCCTTTCAGATCGTTGGGTTCATCCATCAGTCAATCCTCCTCATCGTATGTATGTAGTCAGGATCTCGCCAAGGCATTCGCCGTCGCGAGCAAGCCCGGATCAGATCCAGCCCGACCAAGAAGAGGTTATGCCTCGCTGTTCAGTTATGTGTCATGCCCGTATCAACAGGTTGTCAAATTTGTATCGCGAGGAAGGTGTCGCCGGTCCGGTTGCACCGATGTCCTGGGCGAGAAGCGCGGATTCTACGGCACCCGGAAGCTCGCGTTGCTCGAAAGCGCGCCGCTGGGCGTTACCACCTTGACTGCACCGGTGGTGGCGCCTGTGGGTACGGTGGTCGTGATTTCGGAACTGGAGACCACTTTGAAAACAGCCGCCGTGCCGTTAAATGTAAGGGCTGTCGCGCCGGTCAGGTTCGTTCCCAGAATCATCACGGTTGCTCCCACGTTGCCGGAAGTGGGCAGCGTTTCCACGAAGGGGCCCAAGCCCAAAGACAGGCTAAAGATCGTGCCATCGCCGTTGGCCCCGCCCTGGAAGGCTGTCCCATAGAACGTCCCGTTGGTGGCCTGAAACAGCCCGCCGGAGGGGTTCTCGCCTTCAGTATTATCGAAACTGTGCACCGTCGTCAGCGTGCCCCCGGAGGTGATGCTGAAGATCGTCCCAGGGGTCAGATAACAGCCGCCGGCGGTATCGCCATAGACAGTTGTCCCGTAGAAGTTCCCGTTGGTGGCCTGAATCATCGAGCCGTTGGGGTAGCAGCCGTCAGAAGCGTCGAAGCTGTGTACAATGGTCAGCGTGCCCCCGGGCGTGATTTCGAAGACCGTCCCGCATCCAACGAAGATCTCACCGTTGCACAAGTCGTGGGCCCCGCCCTGGGAGGTCGTCCCGTAGAAGCTCCCGTTGCTGGCCTGGACCAGCGGCCCGAAGGGGTCGGAGCCGTCAGTGCCGTCGAAGCTGTGCAGCGTGGTCAGAGTGCCCCTGGAGGTGACGCTAAAGAGCGTGCCGTCGGGCCCGCCTCCGCCGGCTCCGTAGAAGTTCCCGTTGGTGGCCTGGATCAGTGCGTAGCCGCCAGCGCCGCCAGTGACCAGCGTGGTCAGCTTGCCCGCTGGGGTAATGCTAAAGACCGTGCCGGATTGGGTGGTCCCGTAGAAGTTCCCATTGGTGGCCTGAACCAAAGGCCCATAGGGAGTGGAGCCGTCAGTCGAGTCGAAGCTGTGCAGCGTGGTCAGCTTGCCCGCAGGGCTGATCTTGAAGACCGTTCCACAGTCACCGCCGCAAGGATCGGCGATGATCCCGCCTTCGGAGGTCGTCCCGTAGAAGTTCCCGTCGGTGCCGAGCACAAGCCCGCCGAAGGGCACGGAGCCGTCAGTGCAGTTAGTTTTAGCGCAGAAGCTGTAAAGTGTCGTCAGCGTTCCAGTGGGAGTGACCTTAAACACCGTGCCGGAATCGTTTGCTCCCCCGCCCTCCGTGGTTCCGTATAGATTACCGTCCGTGCCCTGGACCAGAGACATAAAGTAGGGGTTAGCACCGTTGGTATAGTTGAAATTTACCAGGGTGGTGAAGGTCTGAGCAGGTAACGGCCCTGACGCACACAGCCAAAGTGCCGCTAACATCACAGAAATTCCGGACCTTTTCATTGTGGACATTTTAGTTTTCCTCCTTAAGAAAAACTCAGTTGCCAATCATGATCCCAAGAATGTCGACGATCGCACCGACGGGCTATGGTTGAATAAGCGGAGCCGAGCCCACGGACAGGCTGAAAATCGTGCCACAGCCAGATTGGCAGGCGCCGCTGGCTCCACCCACGGCCGTGGTGCCATAGAACTCCCCGTTGGTGTCCTGGACCAGCGCCGCTTGGGGGGCTTCGCCATCCGTGCCGTCGAAGCTGTGCAGCGTCGTCAGCGTGCCGCTTGGGGTGACCTTAAAGACCATCCCGCAACCGAGGCCGCCGCAGCCTGTGTTGTTAGCCCCTCCCACGCCGGTTGTCCCGTAGAAGTTCCCGTCGCTGGCCTGGATCAGCGCTGCGACTGGATTGGCGTTGTTGGTGAAGCTGAGCAGCGTGGTCAGCGTGCCACTCGGGGTGACTTTGAAGACCGTCCCACAGCCCCCTTCGCAAGCGTCATTGCCCCCGAACTCCGTTGTCCCGTAGAAGTTCCCGTCGGTGGCTTGGACCAGCCCTGCGTAGGACGAGGAGACGATGGCTAGCGTGGTCAGCGTGCCACTTGGGGTGACCTTGAAGACCGTGTCGGGCGTTGTCCCGTAAAAGTTCCCGTCAGTAGCTTGGATCAGCGGCGAGAAGGGGTCGGAGCCACCCGCCGGTCCGAAGCTGGCTAGTGTCGTCAGCGTACCACGTGGGGTGATTTTGAAGACCGTGCCGCACGTTACGGTCCTCCGGAGGGGCGAGTCGTTTTGTGCACCAGGCTTGTGCACCGCTGAAGGAGCTGTGCAGTTATTGGCCCCGCCCCTGGAGGTTGTCCCGTAGAAGTTCCCATCCGTGGCTTGGATCAGCCCCGCTTCGGGGCCTTGGCCGTCCGTGCCGTTGAAGCTCGCAAGCGTGGTCAGCGTGCCGCTTGGGGTGATTTCGAAGACCGTGCCCTCGCTGTTGGCCCCCCCGAAGGACGCTGTCCCATAAAAGTTCCCGTTGGTGGCCTGGATCAACCCGTGAGGCTCGGTGCCATCTGCGCCGTCAAAGCTGTGCAGCGTGGTCAGCGTGCCGCTTGGGGTGATCTTAAAGACCGTGCCGCAGCCGAGTGGAGGACAGTTGACGCCGCCCTCGACCGTAGTCCCGTACAAGTTCCCGTCGGTAGCCTGGATGAGCGACGCTTCGGGAAATTCCCCGTTCGCACCGTCGAAGCTGAACAGCGAGGTGAAAGTTGTTCCGAGGTCGGTGACGTTATATGTTTGCGCCGCGCTCTGCGACGCTGACACACACAGCCAAACGGCTGCTAGCATCATGGAGATTCCGAACTGTCTTAGTGTGGACATTTAATTTTACTCCTTGTAAAGAACGCATTAACAATCCCGGGCTGGCTTGCGCCGCCAGTCGAGGGTCTTTTCTGAGCGAGGGGTATGCGCCCTATGGCAGCACATGGAAGGGCACGTTGCTCGAAAGCGTGCCGCTGGGCGTTACCACCTTGATCTCGCCGGTGGTGGCGCCCGCGGGCACGGTGGTGGTGATTTCGGAACTTGAGATTACGTTGAAGCTAGCCGCCGTGCCGTTGAAGCTGACGCTCGTGGCGCCGGCAAAACGGGTTCCCAGAATCTTGACCGTCGTTCCCTCCTTACCGGAGGCCGACCGAACTTCCACAAACGGACCCAGACCTACAGACAGGCTGAAGACCGTGCCACACCCACCGCCGCAGAAGTGGTAGTTATCGTTGCCCCCGCTCTCGGTCGTCCCGTAGAAGGTTCCATTGGTGTCCTGAACCAGCGCGTTGGGCTGGTCGCCGTCCGTCCCGTCGAAGTTGAACAGCGTCGTCAGCGTGCCGCTTAGGGTGATTTTGAAGATCGTCCCGGGCCCGCCCCTTGTCGTCCCGTACAGGCTCCCGTCGCTGGCTTGGATCAGCCCTGCGATGGGATTGGCACCATCCGTCGCGTCGAAGCGATGAAGCGTCGTCAGGGTGCCTGCCGAGGTGATTTTAAAGACCGTGCCGCAGGTGCCGGTGCTGGGACTACAGCTGTTGCTGCTAGCCCCGCCAGAGTAGGTCGTTCCGTAGAAATTCCCGTCCGTGGCCTGGATCAGCCCTGCGGTGGGATTGGCGCCGTCCGTGTTGTCGAAGCTGTGAAGCGTCGTCCGTGTGCCGGTTGTGGTGATCTCGAAGACCGTGCCGCAGCCATCCGTGCAGGCGGTACTGGCCCCGCCAGCATCTGTTGTCCCGTACAAGTTCCCATTGCTGGCCTGGACCAGCGCGGCCTCGGGCAGTTCGCCGTCCGTGCATCCGCTTTGGGAACAAAAGTTGTACAGCGTCGTCAGCGTGCCACTTGGGGTGATTTTGAAAATCGTGCCGCAGCCGTAATCGGTGCCACCAAAGACACAGGAGTTGGCTCCGCCATAGAGCGTTGTCCCGTAGAAGTTCCCGTCTTTGGCCTGGATCAGCGCAGCTATGGGAAAGCTGCCGCTCGGGGCAAAGCCGAAGCTATACAGCAGAGTGAGTGTGCCACTTGGGGTGATCTTGAAGACCGTGCCATTGCCGGGGTTCCCGCCTTCGAACGTTGTCCCATAGAAGTTCCCGTCGGTGCCCTCAACCACAGCCGCCTCGGGATATTTGCCGTCCCCGCCGTCGAAGCCGCCCACCTCGGTCAACGTGCCGCTCGGGGTGATTTTGAAGACCGTCCCACTGCTGCCCTCGAACCCTCGCGTTGTCCCGTAGAGGCCCCCATCGGTGCCCTGGAGCAGGCCCGCATCGGGATTACCGCTTCCGGCGAACTTGTACAACGTGGTGAAGGTCTGGGCTGGCGAGGCTATCGTCGTTGCCGCACAGAGCAGCGAGAGGGCGCACGCCGTTTTCCACCAGCTCCGTTCGCTCATGAAGGAGCGCCAGTTCTCGGGGCGCTTCACATTGTTCAACGGTTGTGTCACGCTCTCCTCCTTTAGTGGATTGTCAAATGCTTCCGCGGTAGTTCTACGGCGTATCGAGTTCGGCGGTGCCGAGAACCGTTAGGTTGGCGGCCTGACCGCCGGCAGCCAGCACCTGGCCATCGGGTAGCAACGTGGTTGTGTGATACACGCGAGCGTAATGCATCGAGCCGGTGGAGGACCATAAATTCGTGGAGGGGTCATACAGGAAGCAGAAGAAGGTAGCGACGTGGCTGCACCCGCTGTAGTTGCACCTCGTTCCGGTCACCAAAACGTTACCCGTATCGAGGAGTGTCTGCGCGTGGCCTCCGCCGACCAAGGCTAAGTTTGGAAAGCCCCCGGTATCGGTCCAGGTTAGTACGGACGGGTCCGCGTATTGACCTGATACTCCCACCAAGACATCACTATTGCTGAGCAACGTGGCCGTCGTCGTAGCTAGACTGGTGGAATTCAAGTTCGAGGCCAACGCCCATTGACCTTGGGAAGGATTGTAGATCTCAGTGCTGGCGAGCGCGCTGCCGGTAGAGCTTTTGCCACTGGCGACCAACGCCTCGCCGCTCTGCAGCAACACCGCCGCCGCTCCGTAGCGGGCAACATTCAAGGGTCCCGTGGCCTTCCAAGTGCCGGTGGCTGGATTAAAGAGCTCGGCGCTGAGGAGAACACCCGTGGAATCATTGCCACCCGCAACCAGCACTTCCCCACTCGGAAGCAGTGTCGCGGTATGGGAACAACGGCCTTCGGTCATGGTGCCGATGGTTGCCCAATGTCCGGTGGAGGGATTGTAGAGCTCCGCTGCAGCCAGGCACGAGTCGGTTTCTCCCAATCCCTCGGCGACCAAGACCTCGCCATTTTGGAGCAACGTGGCCGTATGGCCGCTGCGGGCCTCCGCCATGCTGCCAGTGAACGTCCACGCGCCCGTCGCAGGGTTGTAAAGCTCGGCGCTGGCGAGTGGGTTTTCAGAAGGGTTGAGGCCCCCGGCAACCAGCACTTGGCCGTTCTGCAGCAACGTGGCGGTGTGGAGATATCGAGCGGTGTTCAAGCTGCCGGTATTCGCCCATGTACCAGACGTTCCGGCGAATGCCGGAAAGGGGGTAGTCGCTGCCAACCCGATACCAAGGAATGCCGCCAACTCCAGCACGCGGACCGATGCAAACCTATTCATATTTCTCCGAATTATGTTCCCGTAAATCATCGCACTCTCCTATCGACGGCTGGAAGAACACCAGAATCCGCGTCGTCATGGCGGTTCTGGTCGGGTGATCGGCAGACGCGCGGGCGCTCAAGAGAATCATCCTACGGTCATGGCGCGATCTGGAACGACACGTTGCTCGAAAGCGTGACGCCGGGCGTTGCCACCTGGACCGTGCCGGTGGTGGCGCCCGCAGGCACGGTTGTGGTGATCTCGGAACTCGATACCACCTTGAACGCCGCCGCGGTACCGTTAAAGCTAACGCTGGTGGCTCCGGCCAGAGTGGTTCCGAGAATCCTTACTGTCGTTCTTTGCTTACCGGAGGACGGCTGGGTCTCCACAAACGGACCCAGCCCTACCGACAGCCTGAACACCGTGCCATCGCCGTTTGTGCCGCCATCGGCAGTTGTCCCGTACAGGCTCCCATTGGTGTCCTGCACCAGCCCCGCCGCCGGGTATTCGCCGTCGGTGCAGCCGGTTTGAGAGCAAAAGCTGTAAAGGGTCGTCAGGCTGCCGGTGGTGGTGATTCTGAAGATTGTTCCGTAGCCGTTAGCCCCTCCGATCTGCATTATCCCGTACAAGTTTCCATCGGTTGCCTGGGTCAGCCCTGCGTACAGATAGTTGCCGTCCGGGCAGCCGCTCTGGGAGCAAACGCTGTAAAGGGTCGTGAACGTGCCGCTAGGTGTCATCTTGAAGATCGTTCCGTTGCCGTAGGCCCCGCCCAGGATCGTTGTCCCATAAAAATTCCCATCGCTGGCCTGGATCACGCCCGTTTGCGGGAACTCGCCGTCCGGGCAGCCAGTTTGGGAGCAAAAGCTATGCAGTATGGTGAGCGCGCCGCTCGGAGTGGTCTTGAAGACTGTCCCGTCGTCGTGAGATCCGCCACCCAGAGTGGTACCGTAGAGGTTCCCGTCGGTTCCCAGGACCAGAGGCGCGAACGGGTTTAGACCGTCCGTGCAATTCGTTTGCGAGCAGAAACTGTGGAGTGTGGTGAACGTCCCGCCAGCGGTAACTTTGAAGACCGCCCCGTCGCTTTTGGATCCGCCCAGGTTGGTTGTTCCGTAAAAGGCCCCATTGGCGGACTGGACCACCCCGGCTAACGGCTCGGCGCCGTCCGTACCATGGAAACTGTGCAGAGTCGTGAGCGTGCCGCTTGGGGAGAGCTTGAACACCGTGCCTTGGTCGTTAGCTCCGCCCAAGTACGTTGTCCCGTAGAAGTCTCCGTCGGTGCCTTGCACCGGGGCCGCGTAGGTGTATTCTCCGTCCGCGCAATCGCTTTCGGAGCAGAGGCTATAGACCGTCTTTAGCGTACCGGCCGGGGTGATTTTGAAGACGTTCCCCGAGGCGCTGGCGCCGCCATAGTACGTTGTCCCGTACAAGTTTCCATCGGTGGCTTGGCTGAGCGCCGCAAAGGGCAGTTTGCCGTCTGTCCCGTCGAAGCTGTGAATGCTAGTGAACGTCTGCGCAGATAAGCCATCCGGCGCCAAGTGTGAAGAGGCGTCCGCTGCCGCGCCTACATCGTTCACTCCGGTGAGATCAGACTCCTGGGCGAAGGCCGGTGCCCAGTGCGCCGAAAGACAAAGAGCCGACAACGCCATGCACCACGCTGACTTTCTCACACTGCGCCTGGCTTTCAATTCCTTCACCACGGTCTCCTTTTCTCAGCCTCGTTTCGAAATCCGAACCGGCGAGCATCCCCTCGCATCAAGGGTAGCCCCTGAAGGAAAAGGCTCGATGCGAGCGCAAATCCGTGCGTCTGGAGAAAGAATCGCAATCCAAGCGGGCAGATCGGCCTACGCCGAACCGTTCCGGAGGCCACCACGAATAAGCTAATCGAACCAATTACGAGTGTTGTCACAGAAACGTCGCGGCCGTGTTATAACTTTGTCAAAATCGAGCGGGCAGACTTTCTGCCGGCACCTCCCTGGGCGCTGGGGATCCGCAGAATCTCCGCGTCGACTCCTTCCCGCTCGGCCACCACCCGAACCGTCCGTTCGACAAGCCCTCTTCTGCAGCAACAACCAATGGGACGGAGTACAACCGATGGTCGTTCTCACCATCAGGTAATCAGTTTCGCGAGGTTGATGCATGTTGTGGTTTTATCCCGAGCACTACTGAGGGCGGCAAATCTAAGAAAGGGGAGCCCCTCTCAAGAAGCCGCTCGATTGCTGGCGCTCGATCTTTATGGCGCAAGGAAGAGCGGACGATACTTTGACAATCTCTTAACAAGCTCGTGACAACCAGTCCACTGAGCTTGGCTATGCTTGCGGTCGTTGAGTGGTTTTATTCTTAAACTGTTATATCTTGCTGAGCGAAGGTTGCATGCGCCGGATTGCCTCGGTTGAACTGCTCGATCAGGGTCTTTTAACCGCCAACGAGCTTCACACCAACCTGGATGATCTGTGGCACGTCAACCGCTACCTGGGCGGCGTGTCAGGCACCCTGCGCTTGTTCAGCCGCTTTCTCCTTCGCACGGGCAAGCGCCGCGCGCGGGTTCTCGAAGTCGGAGCCGGAGATGGACGTCTGGCTGGGCGCCTGCTGAGCGAATTGCGCCGCCGGGGCATCGAGGCTCACTTCTCCGTCCTCGACTACCGCTGGAGCCACCTTCAGGTGGGTCGTCCCGTTGCGGACGGTCTTCATCCGGTAGTCGCGAACGCCCTCGCGCTCCCCTTTCGCGACGGAAGCTTCGATCTCGTCATCTGCAACCTGTTCTTCCATCATTTCTCCGGAGAGCAGGCTCTCGCGCTTCTCGCCAGCTTAGCTGCGGTAGCCCACGACGCCATCATTATTAATGATATCGAGCGGCACTGGCTTCCCTATCTGTTCGTTCGTCTGGCGCCCTGGTTTTGGCGCCACCGGGTATCAAGGCTCGACGGCGTAGCTAGCGTGCGCCAGGCTTACACGCAGTCGGAGCTCGAGGGACTCGCCTCCGCTGCCGGCTTCGGAGACTTCGAAGTGCACCGCATCGTACCCTTTCGTCTGGGCGTCGTGCTGTGGAAGACTCCGGCGCGCACCGCCTGTAACCTCGTGAAGACAGAGGCTATCAAGATTTGACTACTCACAGGAGGAACACCACGATGCGAAGATCCCAAGTTGTTGTAAGGAGAGCCCTGCCGTTGGTTCTCATGGCGGCGGGCCTCTTCGGCCAGCAGAGCGCCCCCGCGGCCTCAGCCGCCACCGAGGTTCAAATGACCGCCAAGAAGTACGAGTTCAATCCGGCCGTTGTCACGGTGAAACAAGGCGATCATGTGAAGCTGGTGATCACGGCGACCGACCAAGAACACGGCTTCAAGCTGGCGGCGTACGACATCGATCAGCGGCTGCCGAAAGGAGTGGCGACCACCGTGGAATTCACGGCGGACAAAGCCGGCACCTTTCCCTTCCAGTGTTCGGTGGTCTGCGGGTTGGGACATGGCCGCATGAAGGGCAAGCTCGTGGTGCAGACCGGGTCCTCAAACCCTTAACCTAACATCTCACAACTCGTTAGGACATCCCCGACACTGGCGGCAGGACAGGACAATCTCCTACAATAGGGAATCGGCCTTACTCTCTCCCATTGACATCCCCGACCGTTCTCGCGCCAGCCTGCACGGCGAGGAATTGATTCACCATTTGATCTCTCGGAGCGACCGTTCCCCGGCTCCTTCAGAGTAATCGGTGATGCCCCGATTGCGCGCGCAGGGCGGTGTCCCGGTACCACCCCTGTCAGTCCGTTTGCGCAGGAGTTTGCTCTTAGGTTACAGAAAGTTGGCTCTATTTCAAGTGAGGTATGGCAGTTTTCGCAGCACCCAGTGAACGGCAACGTGCTCTTCCCACCCGAGACCAAATTGGAACACTTCTTACATCTGAGTTCGAATTTGTCGGATGATGGGCTTTGATTGACTAGCAAAAGTCCGAACGTTTTGTTCATTGCCTAACGAGGAAAACCAAATTAACATCAACGTCAAACCGCGCGGCGCAGGCCACTGCTGATTACTTCCGAAGCCCTCAAGGTTGAGCCGCTTAAGGGCCTGCCGTGGCGTCATCGGGTGAAGTCCCCGGAACCAGACGCCGGCCTTGAGTACAGGCGGAAATCATTGACGCCCTCAACCAACTCTTCAGCCTGAATCGAAGGGTGATGAAAGCTTACCTGCTCAAAGAGGGCCTGAGCCGACTGTGGGAGTACCGCTACAAAAGCGCGATGCTGCGGTATCTACAAAGCTGGATCGACCAACTTCGACGGCAGCGCCTGAAACCCTTCGAGAAGCTGGCCGGATGCTGCTGGATCACTTGGAGGGCATTCTCAACTATTGCCGGACGCGGATCGCGATGGGTATGATGGAAGCGATCAACGGCAATATCAAGACCCTGCTGGGGCGGGGTCGAGGGTACAAGAACCTCCACTACCTGCTTCTGAAGGCGCATCGCATGGCGATCACCCGAACAGAATTCGTCACTACGAGGATAGCAGCCTAAAATGGGGTCGCTTACGAATTCCCGCCCAGGGCCAATTTTACATTCTATCTGAGATCGCGCGGCAGCCGGCGCGGTTCGTTAGAAACAGACATTTGACAGTCTGGTTACACCCCGTTGACAACGCGCGCGAAGTGGGCCGTTAAGCTGGCTTGTGGTTGCAGGCAGTCTTCCGTTGCGCCCTCAAGCCACGAGGAGCACGGCCTGCGCGCTCAAGCCTCTCGCGAGCGCCGGGCCACAGGCCCAGGATGCAGCGGGACCAAAGGGGTGTCGATCCATGCCAAGAGACTTGATCCGCGCGCTTCGCCATTACTGGACCTGGCTCCTAGCCGGAACCGCGCTCTGCATGTCCTCCGCATTTCTGATGAGCTGGACCTCACCCAGGATTTTCCGGGCCACGACCTACGTCCTCATTTCCGAATCGAAGATCGATGCTGCCGCGCCGAACTCTCCGTGGGAATTCGCCTTTCTACCGACCTATTTGCAATTCGTCTCAAGTGACGACGTCGGAGCGCGCGTAGTAAGCCACTTCCATCTCGATCGCGCGCCTTACCGGCTGACGCCTCACCGGTTCATCCAGAATTGCTTGGACGTGCAGATTCCCAAGAACACGCGTCTGCTCCAGATCGACGTCGAGTTTCCGGACGCCCGCATGGCCGCGGACCTAGCCAACTACGTCGCCCAAAGCGCCACGGGAGCCAACACGGAGCTTAGTGCGACCGAGACCGCGAGCACGCAGCGCTTCCTGAAGACCCAGTTGGACCAAGCCTCAGCCCATCTGAGTGAAACCGAGGCCAAGAACCTTGAAGTGCAAAGACGCGCGCAAATCGAAGATCGGGAAGCGCGGCTCAAGATCCTGCTGAACGAGAAGGAGCAGGTTTCAAACCAGACGGAACAGTTGACCCTGGCGCTCACGCAATTCAACGAGCGCGCGCGTTCAATTGCTGCTTCGCTCGGCGCCCAACCGGCCAAATTGCAGCTCAAGAAGAGTATCGAGTCCGATCGCTTCCTGGAGCACGCCGCTGAACAACTCCTCCCGGACGGAACTCGTGGTCTTTCCGCCACCGAAGAGGCTTTGAACCCCACGCGACAGGAGCTTGATCGCGAACTCATCGAGGCGCGGGCGAATGCAGACGCCGACCGCGCCGAGATCGAGAGCGCCGGGCTCGAGCTTGTCCGGATCGATGCCGCGGCCGCCCAGGCGCTGGACCAACTACAGGCCTTCCGTGCCGAGGTGGCGACGGCCGACCAGGATCTGAAGCTGGCGCGGGAGGGGTATGAGAGCACCACGCGGGACTACCGGAACGCTTCGCTGACGGTGGGTGCGAAATCGCAGGACCTCAAGCAGGTGGCTCCGGCAATGCCGCCCGAGAGCCCTGTCCGCCCGCGCATCCTGCTCGACACGGCCATGGCCGGAATCCTGGGAGCTGCCGTGCTCAGCGGTATTGCGATGATTTTGCACAGTCTCAGGCAGACACAGACCCTGAGGCTTAGCGTCAGACAGCCCGATGCGCCGCTCGTACGGACCGGCGAGTATTAAGATGAGGATAACCGCTTGCGAAAGACGCTGAGCAACAGCGCGGCTATTTTCGGCGGAGAGGCGCTCTCCCGCCTTACGTCCTTCGTTCTGGGGATGGTGATCGCGCGCCGATTTGGCGCCGCGGGGCTCGGCCAGTACGCCTACGCCCTCGCTTGGGCGAGCGTGTTGATGATCGTGCCCGACTTCGGGCTTCATCTCTCGGCGACGCGTGAATTGGCTACGGAGCCGCAGCGATTGCGCCGCGTCTTTTGGGGCCTGGCTCGGATCAAGATGGTGCTCGCGGGCGGAGTGGTGTTGTTCGCGGTCGCGATGGGACAGGAGTTTGTGCGGGACGAGGGACGACGGCTCCTGCTCTACGTGCTCCTAGCGCGCGTCATTCTGCTGACCTTCTCGCAAGGTGTCATGGTTGTCTTCAAGGCCTTCGAGCGCATGCACTACATCGCCCTCCAGCAGTTCGTAAACGCCATAATGGTGTTGGCCTGCGCCGCGGCCGCCCTCGTGCTGCGGGCCGATCTCTGGATCGTGGTAGCGTGCCTGGCGGCGGGGCAGGCGGCAGATGTCATTCTCGGTTGGCGCGTCGCCCGAGCGCGATTTGACGTGGGAAGTGCTGGCGGCTGGGACTGGCCGTACCTGCGTACCATGCTCGTAACGGCTGCCCCGGTCGGCCTCACCTTGGTGCTTCAGGCCGCCAACCTGCGGGTGGACATTCTGGCGCTGAGCATTTTTGCGCCGGACGCCGAGGTCGGACGCTTCCAGGTTGCGGGATCATTTCTAGTGGCGAGCTACCTGTTCGCCTGCTTGGCGATTACGCCCCTGTTCCCGGCTCTGTGCCGGCTGTTGCAGCAGCCATCGGAGCGCGGAAGCTTGTACGTGGCTAGCATTCTGAAATACGGTGCGCTGCTGGTCACAGCAGGGTCATTGGTGGTCTGGTTGGCCGCTCCCCGGGTCGTCGTTTACCTCTATGGAGCGCGACTAGCGGATGCCGCCGGGCTGCTGCGTCTGCTTGCTCCGGCATTTCCTCTTGTCTTTATCAACACGGCGCTCTTTTACGTGTTCGTGGCGGCGCGGGAGCGCGCCGTTTACCTGGGAACGCTGCTGCTCAGCCTCGCGTTGGGCGTGGTTTTGAACGTAACTCTGGCGCACTCGTACGGAGCTCGAGGCGCAGTCTGGGCGGACCTGATCCGCGAATTCGTCGTGGCCATGACGTTTCTGTATCATCTCGCGAGGAGGCGCCTGGCGATCAAGGCGGGCAACGCTTTGCTGAAGGCCTATCTCGGTAGCGCCGCGCTGCTGCTGATCCTGGCCGTGCTGATGCGGCCGTGGCCGGGCTGGACGGGAGCCGCCACGGCTCTCCTGCTTGGGGGAACGCTGATCTTCGCAGGCCTGCCTAAACGGTGGGAGGTCCTGTTCATTTTCGGCGGTGGCGCATGAAGCATTCGATCGCCTGGCCGCGTCCGCGATGGGGTTGGCACTGGATTGTCCTGCTCCCTGCCAGCCTGACCCTCGCCTGGATGGCCCGGCTGGTGGCCGCGGACCCGCGGTGGCTGGTGATCGCCGCCGCGCCGTTGCTTTACCTCGGTCTGCTGATAGCTTCCTTGCGCCGTCCGCTGGTTTTTGTTGCGATCTTCCTGGCAGCCCTGATGCTTCTCCCGCCGCTTTACTTGCGCTCGCTCGGGGACTCGCCCTTTTACGTCTCCACGCTTCTGGTGCCGATTGGTCTACTGATCCTGCTTTCACGGCCGCTCGAGTTGGGTTCACGACTCAACTCCGTGGGCGCGGGTCTCGCATTTCTCTTGCTCGGCACCGGACTGTCTTTGCCGTTCTCGTTCTGGCTTTCCGGGACGACGGTCGGAGCTCAAAGCCTTTGCCGCTGGTTGATGCTGGTTCAGATGGCGCTCGTCTACGCGATCATTCGCGCGCACCGTGACGTCCAGGGCGCGGAGCGGGTGTTCCCCTGGCTGATGGGCACGGCCGTGGTCTCAGCCGCCTATGGCGCTTTCGATTTCTTCTGGCCCGTCCCTCTGCCGCACCCGGCTGCCGACCAGTTCATCTGGCTCGAGCACGCCGTCGTGCGTCGCGCCCAGGGGGTCTTCTATGAGTCCTGCAACTTTGGCAACTTCTGCGGGCTTTTTTTGGTGATCGCAGCGGCGGCTCTGCTCTCCGGCCGCGAACACGTCTTGAGGATTCGGCGGGAGTGGCTCGTACTCTTCGTCGCCATTCTCACGCCCGCTGTCGTTCTTGCCTTTTCGCGGAGCGTTTGGGTCTCAATCCTGATCAGCCTGCTGGCGTTCGCGGCCGTTTCCCCGCACGCGAAGGTCAAGCGGGCGGCGACGCTGGTTCTGGCCCTGGGCTTGCCATTGGTGGCGCTCTGGCTCTACGTTCCGCAGATTTGGGACTACGTCGTTGGGGTCCGCCTGGCCGACCTCTCGCAGATCTTTTCCGATCCTAATTTCGCTTCGAGCGGAAGGTGGGACGTCTGGCGGCGGGTCAGTGAGCTTCTGCAAGACAATCCGCAGTACCTCCTGTTTGGAATCGGCTACAAGACGCTGCCCTACACGCGACTGTTCCGAGGCGAGATCATCGCTGACAATGGCTATCTCAGCCTGCTGCTCGAGACCGGGATTCTCGGCCTCGGTGGTTTTCTGCTCTTTAGCCGGTCGGTTCTGGCTACTTTTTTCAAGCTGGTCCGCCGGCGCCGCGACGCGGTCGCGTTTTGGGCCGGGGTCTTATTTGCCTTCTGGTGCGGCGAATGTATTCAAATGCTCGCCGCGGACGCTTACACCTACTGGAGAACTATGGTTGTGCTGACGGCTCTCATGGCGTTCACGCTCAATGCATCCGAAGTGGATCCGCCTGCGTCCTTCGCGCCCATCTCCACGGAGAAACTTGGATGACGAAGAAGCGCGTACTAATCCTGGAACAACAGAGCTTTCGCGGGGGCGCGCAGCGTGTGCTCGAAGTGGTGCTGGACGGCCTCCGCGACCGTATCGATCCCATCGTGGCGCTGCCGGAGTCCGGCCCCTTCGAGCAGGACTTGCGGCGACGAGGGGTTGAAACCATGATTTACGCCCTCGGGCGTTACCGCTCAGGCCGTAAGTCGCTCGCCGACGTCCTCTCCTTTGCGCCGTGCAGCCTTTATGCCGCCGGCCAGCTTGCCCGGACGATTGTACAGCGGGACGTGGACCTGGTGTATATCAACGGCCCGCGGTGCGTCCTGGCGGGCGCGCTGGTCACTCGCATCACCGGCCGCCCTTCGTTGTTTTGTCTGCATAACACCCTGAGCCACGGGCTTGACGCGGCGCTGGCCGCACGCGCCTCGGGCCTGGTTTCGAAAATCGTGGCCTGTTCCCGCGCGGCCGCCGGCCCTCTGTTGCGCGCGAATCCGGCCCTCAAACGAAAGCTCCAAGTACTCTATCCGCCGTCGCCCGAGATGCCCGAGGATTTCATTCGCGTGCGTGCGCACGGGGTTCCATTCGTCGTCGGAATAGTGGGACGAATCACCGAAGCCAAGGGCCATCACGTCCTCCTACACGCGCTCGCGAGACTGGGCCCGTCAGCGGGAATGCGGCTCTTGATCGTCGGGGCGCCCGCACCAGGGAGTCAGCAAGACGCCGAGTACGTGCGCTCACTCCATGCCCGTGCCGCGCAAGCCGGATTGGGCGGGCTGGTCGACTGGGTGGGTTATCAGGCGGATCCTGAGCCGTACTACGCTTCCATGGACGTGCTCGCGGCGCCTTCCACCATCGACGAAGGCATGCCCGTAGTCGTGCTCGAAGCTTTCCGGCGCGGCATCCCGGTGATCGCTTCGCGAAGCGGCGGGATTCCCGAACTCATTGAGCATGGGGCGAACGGGATTCTGGTTGCACTCGGCGACCACGTGGCACTGGCGGAGGCCCTCGCAATCCTGCGGAACAGTCCCGCGCTCGGCGGGCGGTTGGGCGCCGCCGCACGCGCCAGCATGGATGCGCGGTTCTCGCCGACAACGTATAGTTCAACCCTGGGCCAGATTATCTGCGGCCTGTGCTCACCGGACGCCGCTCTGGAGGCGGCTCCCGCCCTCGAGAAGATCGGAAGCTGAGTATGACGGGCACTCCGGCAGCCTTAGCCGAGCCCCAGCTAGGCGTAGGGCCCGCCAGGGGAGGAATCAAGTCCAGTGTTGGGACGCGTTCGACGCTCGTAATCTCGGCGCTCTGCCGCGAGCTCGGGCGCAGCCGGAGGATCGATGCTCTGGCTTTGGCCCTGGCGCTCACCGCGGTCCCTATCTCAATCGCCGCCAGCGAGACTCTACTTACGGTTGCTCTGATCAGCCGCCTCATTCTGGTCGCCACGCGCCGCGCCTCGTCGATTGTTCCACGCGTCTTCTGGATTTGGCTGGGTTGGGCCACGCTGGAAATCATCTCCTGGACTGTTTCGCCTGAGCCGCGCGCCGGGTGGAGCGAGATCCGACGCCTGCTGCTGTGCGCGGCACTCTTCCTCGTGATGCCTGCGCTCGATGAGACCCGCCACCAAGTGGCAGCGTGGCGCGGCGTCTTTCTCGCCGCCGCTCTCAGCTCGCTGTTCCTGATCGGGGATTTCGCGTCGCGGCTCATCTACTACCGGCGCGAACTGGCGTTGGGCGGCGATCCTTCGCTCTACCTACGCAGTGGCGGATTACTGAACAACTGGATGGTATTTGGCACGGTCGCGATCCTGGTGCTGGCAGCGTTGCTGGCCTTTTCTCGATTCTATCCCGAAGAAAAGCGGGTATATATCCCCCTTTTTGTGATCACAGGCGTGGCCATCGTGGTCAGCCTCACGCGTATGCTTTGGGTGTGCAGCGCGCTACTTCTGGCCGCCGAGCTGATCTGGCGCCGATCAAGGTGGACGTGGGTCGCGATCGTCCTGCCCCTCGCCTTGTATCTGGCGGTGCCGGGCGTGATCCGCACGCGCGTGAAGGAGTCAATGGACCCGGGCTACTATGCGAACGCCGAGCGCGTCCAGATGCTCCGCGTGGGTTGGAAGATGATTCGAAACCATCCGCTAGCGGGCGTAGGGGCCGGGCGTGTCGAGAGACTCTATGCGAATTACTTGTCCAAGGGTGAGGCCGAGCCGGCGTACCACGGCCACCTTCACAATAATCTGGTGCAGATGGCAGCCCAGTCCGGTATTCCCGTGGCCGTCCTGGGCGTATTGCTCGTGATCGTTCTGTTCCGCGACCTCACGAAGGCATGGAAGAGGGCGCAAGACCGCGGCGAACGATTCCTTTGCCGGACGGCAATTCTGGGTCTCGCGGGCTTTACGCTGGCCGGCGCGTTCGACTATACCTACGGACATTCCCTCGCAATCATCCTCCTCAGCTTCGCGGTGCTGTCCCCATTGATTCCGCGTCCGGCCTCTATGGGGCGCTCAGAGTAAGAAGCCCTTTTTGGCGCTTCGTGGGTCGGCCTCGCCTTTACCGTTTCGACCGTCATCGGAAGGGGGCTGCCGTGATCAGTGCGCAAGAAGGAGAGAATCCATGAACAGCGAGAATCAAGATCCTGTGGGCACATCCCTGGCTGGGGCGAGGCCGGCGAATCGTGCATCCAGGGAGGCGGCCTCGCTGGCCGAGGCTTTCAGTAGGCGTTTCGCCGCCTACGCCATGGGGGCCAGCGCGACGGGCGTCGGGTTGATGGCGCTTGCGAAAGCGGCCAGGGCTGAAATCGTCTTTACACCGGCGAACACTACGCTGACGAACGGTTCGCTGTACATCGACCTCAACCACGACGGGATCAATGATTTTGTCTTGTTGAACGACAGAAGCTCGCCTCACCATCGGGCGCTGGGCGCGAAAGGACTGGCTGCCCAGAACGGCGTGATGGCCTACCAGACGGGATGCTCTTATCCAGTACTGGCCCTCAGGCCTGGCACGGAGATCGGAACCGCGCGGGAGCTTTTCTGCCACTCGGCCGCCCCCATGGCCGGCGTCGCCAGTACATTCGGAGGGGTCATCTTCGGCCCATGGGCCAACGTCAGCCGCCACTTTCTGGGCTTCAAGTTTGAGATTAATCATCAGGTGCACTGCCGGTGGGCCGAGCTTAGCGTCAAAGCGGGCCCGAGAAAACGGTGCGCCCGCGATTGCGGCTATGCTGCTCGGTTACGCCTATGACACACGGTCCCTAACAGCCGGTCCCGGCAGGCCTAACGTCCGAGGCATTCGCTCCCAAACTTGAAGCCCGCCACCCTGGGCCTACTGGTGCTGGGATCGCCGGGCCTAGCCTCGTGGCGGAAGAAGAAGCCCGAAGTCATTGGCCCATGACTTCGGGATGGCCACAATAGTCAATCCCGCTTAGCCCTCCGCGCGCTCGGCAACGCTGGCAGGTAGCGCGGCCGATGTGCGTATATGCGGAGATGGCGGTCCAGCTCAGCCGCTCGCGCGGAGAGCGCTTATCTGACGGCGCGTCAACCTCGACCTTCGGCCTGCTTAGGATCTTGCCCCGCCGTGCGCGCTCCAGCCCCGCGCGTGCGTCTGTCAACGCCGCCGGCGATTCCTGCACTCTGAAGGGCTCCCGCCGCAGGCGGCGCGCGATGACAATCCAGATACAAAAGCATTACCTCGGCTTGACAAACCACCCTTGGCTTCCAGCGATACTGTACCGGCCGCGAAGCGCGACTCCGCAGGCGTTCAGAGCGGGAAGCTCCGGGAAAACTGTCGCGTGCGCGTGACGGAAGTTCTGCTTGCCGTTCAGTGGTGCCGTCGGCTTGCGGACCGACCAAGATGCAGAGGTTGGCAGAGCCTCCCGTCGGCAGCGTGGAATACTGGTTCAAATTCAAAATAAGGAGGGAAGCGTGAGAGAACAAATCAGCGTAGGTCTCGGTAGGTTACACCCAGTTAGGTCGGTGATGCTGGCGATACTGCTCTTCGGGCTTCTAGGGATCTCTCGATTCCTGGCCTATCCACAGGAGCAAGAGGAAGTGGGGGACGTTTCAGAGGCAAGGCCTCCGATCGGCGTATCAACCTCAAACCAGAACCCGCTGCAGATCGCCATTCTGCACTGGTACAACGCCAACTTAACCACGCAATTCTCCACGGCAAACAGCCCGCAAGGCGTGGCATTTGACGGCGCGAGCGTCTGGGTGTGCAACAACGGCAGCAACAATGTCACCCAGTTGCGGGCGAGCGACGGCACGCTGCTTCGCACTGTTGTCGTGGGTACCAAGCCGATTGCTGTGGCCTACGACGGGGCCGACGTCTGGGTGGCAAACATTAACAGCAAGAACGTAACCAAGATTCTGGCGAGCACGGGCGCGGTCCTCGGCACCTTCACCGTAGGGACGCAGCCCGACGCCTTGGCTTTTGACGGGACCAACATCTGGGTGGCGAACGGCGGGAGCAACGACGTGACCAAGCTACAGGCGAGCACGGGCACGGTCCTTGGCACCTTTACGGCGGGAACCTTTCCCGCGGGAGTGGCCTTTGACGGGACCAACATCTGGATAACCAACAACCTGAGCGCCAACGTGACCAAGATGTCCACCAGCGGCGCGATTCTCGGCACCTTTACGGTAGGCACGAACCCGACCGGCATTGCCTTCGACGGAACCAATATGTGGGTCGGGAATTTCGGCAGCAACAATGTGACCAAGCTATCCAGTGCGGGCACGGTTCTCGGTACCTTTGCGGCGGGAAGCGGTCCCGACGAAGTGGTCTATGATGGCGCCAACATCTGGGTCACTGATTTCAACGGCGGCACGGTGACGAAGCTGAAGGCAAGCACAGGCGCGACCCTCGGAACGTTTACGGTGGGAAGGGAGCCGGCTGGCGTGGCCTTCGACGGAGCCAGCATCTGGGTGGCGAATTTCGGCGGCACCACAGTCTCTAAGCTGTAGATCCGCAATCGGCGGAACTCGCGGCTACGTATCCGACCCCTCGCTTCCGAGCCCGGTAGCGCAACATAGCGCTGGGACTGGCCGAGGAGTGCCCGTCGAACGCGCGGCACGGCACACGAGGGCACCACTGCCTCCTTCAGGTGGCCGGCCCGATCACGATTAGAAGATCCCCATCAGAGCCGACCGAACCGGTTCGGCTGCCCTGCTGATCGGTGGGTGCCGACGTAGGACATCGTGGAGATGATGGACCGGTGGCCGAGGGCTTGCTTCACCAGCGCCAAGTTCACGTTGCCGGCAACAAGGCGTGACGCCAGGCTGCGCTTGACGCAGTGCGGGTGTTCACAGACAACGAGCCCCCGACGTACTTCTGTACGTGAAAGGCACGCTTATTCCACTCACGGCGTGATAGTTGCTGAACCGAATCTCGGCCGGGAGGTTGGTCGTAGCGTCGCTGTCAGACTGAGTGTCGAAGTCGATCGCCAGCAGCGAAGCCGTCACCGTGTGACCGAACGACCCTCCGCCGATGCCGAGCAAGGCAATGGGCGCTGGCGGTCGTTCCTGTGGGTCAGGCTGCTCGGGAGATTTGCGCCTTGGTTCCAGTCTCCGCACGATGGCCGCGGGCCTTTCGGGGGTGGGAAGCCTCTATAATCGTTCGGCGGCGGTAGGCAGCAAGGGAGGAAGTGATGCAAACAAGCCGCCAACCTTGGGTAGAGTGGAGGGATGGGACAGAATCGGTCTGCGGTTTCTCCGGGGAAGACACTGCGCCGATGAGATCATCGCCCTCAGCGTCCGCTGGTATCTCCGCTTCCCCATGAGTTATCGTGATCTGGAAGAGCTCATGGCGGAACGAAGCCACACCACGGTCTGGCGCTGAGTGCAGCGCTATGCTCCCGAACTGAACCGCCGAGTCCGGCAGGAGTTGAAAGGGACGGGTACGTGCTGGCGTGTCGATGAGACCTAGGTTCGGGTCGCCGGGCTCCGGGTGTATCTGTTCCGGGCCGTGGACTCGGGCGGCGGCACGTTCGAGTTCCATCTCTCGGAGGGCCGGGATGCGGCGGCTGCCAAGAGATTCTTCGATAGGGCTTTGGCAGCGGCGAATTATCCTCGCCCGCCGGTGATCAATGTGGACGGTAATCCCTCGTACCCCAAGGCAGTGAGCAGGTTGAAGCAGGAACGGAGGCTGGGCCGTCGCTGCCGGTGTCGGACCGCCCGCTACCTGAATAAGGTCATCGGGCAAGACCATCGAGCCCTCAAACGACGGATCAACGCCAAGCAAGGCTTCCGATCGTTGGAGGGAGCCCGACGAACCATCCGAGGCCACGAAGCCGTGCACATGATTCGGAAAGGGCAAGTGCGGTGGCTGCTGAAAGGGGACGTGAGCGGGCAGGTCCTGTTCATCAACCTAGCCCTCGAGCTGAAGACCGTCTGACCTGTTCAGCCTCACACGCGGAGAAACGTGCCTCCTCGCTCCTGTTGCAACACTTCCTCAATCACGCTGCACCCTGGCGGCCCGCCGGGTGGTCCAGACTCTGAACGACACTGAATACCGCCCAGATGAGCGTCAGCAGGCCAGCCCCCGCGAAGCTCATGAATATCAGAATGCTGATGTTGGTTCTGGTAGCATCCGGGGTAATCATGCTGGCCCAAAAAAGAGTGGCCGCCAGTCCCCAAGCGAAGAATGAAAGCAGCCCGACCAAATGAATCCAGAGTTTTGTTCTCACCTTTCAGTACCTCCTGTGCTCTACCGCGCCGCCTCTTGTTCGTCGTAATATCGAAGCTCCTTGCGGCCCGCGAAAACGTTTATTGATGGAACGTCCTAAATCGACAAGTCCTCCACTCGGTTCAGCGCCCACCGTTCTCACTTTCAATATGACCGAGTTGTTGATGTCTAGGTGTCACGAGTCCGTAAACGTTCTGTCAAATCAAGACGACAGAAACTTGACAACAGTGTGACCAGGTCTGACGCCCGCGTGACAATCAGGACCGGACAAGGAGAGCACACTTGACTGAGAGGGTGTGCTCTAGAAGAGACGGAGCCGCGAAGAACAAAGATCAGGGCATGAGAGGAGACCGATATGAACCGCTTGGCACTTCATCGATTCCGGGTCGCGCCTATGGCTCTGCTAATGGGATTGCTGGCCCCCGGGCTGGTGATCGCAGGCAGCGGGACGCCGGCGCTCGTGGTCCGGCACGTGGACCGAACCGGAAGCATGAATGTTGCGCGGAGTTCCCATACGCCAGGCTGCTTTTGAATGGCGAGGTGCTTGTAGCGGGAGGCTCCAATTCAAACTCGGGCTACCTCGCGAATGCGGAGTTATACGATTTTTTGACAGGCTCGTGGACCCTTGGCGGCAGTATGACGACTGCGCGCGAACTCCGTCAGGCGGTACTCTTGCCAAGCGGTGAAGTGCTCGTTGCCGGCGGCGAGAACGCGAATGGTATTTTGTCCAGCGCCGAGCTGTACAACCCCTCCACCGCAGCCTGGGCCCCGACCGGGAGCATGAACTCGCCGCGCTCAAACTTCACCCTGACGGTCCTTCAGGACGGCAAGCTGCTGGCGGTTCAGGGCACCAGCGCTGAGTTGTATGATCCGGCCATGGGGAATTGGAGCGCGACCGGCAGCGCACCCAGCAGCGTGGGTGGGTCAAACGCGGAATTGTTGCCGGATGGCGGGTGCTCACCATCGGTGAGAGCATCAACATTGCCTCGATGCTGTATAGCCCCTCGACGGCCACTTGGAGCGGCACCGGCAGCATAGGCGCCACCATCATCAATCCAATCATCCTGGTACGGCCACCCGCACCAACTGCGTGACACCGCCGCCGTCGAGTGGCTCAAAGCGGAGATTTCGCTGGAGGAGGTCTCGAAGCTGCTCGGCCACGCTTCGATCAGGACTGCCGAGAAGCACTACGCGCCGTGGGTGAAGAGCCGGCAGGATCGGCTGGATGAGCTGGTGATGGCGACGTGGAAGCAGCGCCTAAACTAGCCCATGCTGCAAGGGGGAGCTAGGTCCGTCACGCGGACGACGCCACCGGTCATGGCACGGACCTGGCCGCCGCTGGCGCCGGACTCGCGAAATCCGGAATGCGGATACTCGCAGCTACAATCCTGGGCCTCCTTCAACGGGGGATCGTTCCGAACCTCGTAATTTTCGGGTGGTGGCTTTACATGACCCTGGTGTCGGCATTTCGGGGCGTTCTTGCGCAACGCTACCAGAACGCCGCACCCGGGTGCACGGAGATTAGAAGATGGCGCGCCGCGTTCACGGTTGGTGTGGGTTTGGCAGGGGCAGGCTGGGGCAGAGCGGGAATCCTCCTGTACCCGGAAACCCAGCTCACGAATCAGGTTTTCCTGGTTTTCGTTTTAGGTGGAATGATGCTTGGCGCCGCGACCGTCCTGGCGCCCAGACCAGAGGCGTTTCTGGCATTCCTGATTCCGACGGGTCTCGGCCCTGGATGCCTTTTCCTCGTCCAAGGCGACAAGACCCACTTGGCCATGGCGTTGGCCGAGGTCATTGAACGCAGGCAAGCCGAACAAGCACTGCGCGAACTCTCGGGCCGTCTGTTGCAAACGCAGGACCAGGAACGCCGCCGGCTGGCCCGCGAGTTCCACGACGGCACTTCTCAGATTCTTGCCGCTAGGGGAAGGATAAGGCTTGAAATCACTGACCACGGACGCGGCATGCCAGCAGGGGCACTGCTTAGTCCCACCAAACTGGGGGTTGGGATCCGCGGCATGAACGAACGATTGCGACTTCTCGGAGGAGAACTCAGCATCGAATCAAGTGAACTGAGCACGACGGTGCGAGCCGAACTCCCGACCACCGCTCCGGCTGACGAGACTCCCGGCAATTGAGCGGAGTCTAAGGCTGTGCGCGGTAAGTGGGGCTTAGCTAACTAGCTCGGCTGACCGACGCTCAGGCGACGAGTCGCACGAGCTATCGATCGGGCGACTCTCGCTCATCAGCCGACCCAAGACCATCCCGGTGACCAGTGGCCCGCGCGAGAATCTGTTTTCCGGATTTGCTGGGTCAAGGCAAGGTAAGGCAACCCGCGCTGGACAATCGCGCCAAGCGGTCAGGCTTGCCCACTCAACGTCGTACACAATACGTTAGACTGACTCGATGCGTCACAATGGACTTGCGACGAGCAAACTGTTCGACAGGCTCGAGGACTTCTACGGCACTCAGGAACCCTGCTGGCCCGTAGATCCTTACGAGTTCCTCGTGTGGTGGCACTGCGGCTATCCGGCTAGTGATGCGGCGTGCAAGAAAGGCTGGGATAGGCTGAAAAACGAAATTGGCATCGAGCCGCGCAACCTGCTTGAAGCGAAACCGCACGACCTCGCCTCAGCCGTGAAGCCGGGCGGCATGGTTCCGGAATTGCGCGCCTTGCGGCTCAAAGAGATTGCCATCCGGGTCAGCAACGAGTTCGGGGGCGATCTGCGTACCGGTTTGGCCGGACCAGTCTTGGAAGCGCGAAGGGCTCTGAAGCGATTCCCCGGTATGGCTGGCCCCGGAAGTGATCGCGTTCTGCTATTTGCTGGGATCGCGCCCGTTGCGGCAGTTCCCTCCAATAACCCGCACGTCCTGATTCGTATCGTCTACGGCCACGAACGAGAGAACTGCGGCGCCAATTATCGCGAAGCCTAGGCGGCGATCGCGGCGGAGGTGCCGGAGACGTTCGACGCCCGCACGCGCGCCTATCTGCTACTGAAACAGCATGGCCAGCAGACCTGCAAGCGCACAGAGCCGAAGTGCGAAGAGTGTCCTGTCAGTTCGAACTGTGCTTTCCTCGCCTGCCATGTCCGTCGCAAGTCGAACACATGAGCCCTCGAATGCTTAGCCGCCCGCCGTGAGGTTGAGATCAAACTGGCGCGGGAACGCCTGGAACCGGAGCGGTCGGAGCAACAAGCGCTCGCTCGCCGCAGGCGTGGTCCTATCGGAGCATTTGTTTCACGCTCCCTTCGATGACCCTGGTGTACTCGAACCCGACCACCTCTTTGCGAATAAAGCCCTCGCGGTCCACTAGAATCGTGGTCGGCAGACCCTGCACGCCGTAGCGCTGCACATTCATTCCATTGATGAGCAGTGGGTAGGTGATTCCGAGCTTGCGTCCAAACTTGGCGACGGCGGCCCGATCCGAATCCGCCGCAATACCAACCACCGCAAAGCCGCGAGCGCGGTATCGCCGGTCGAGCGCTTCGTAGCCCGGCATTTCCTTTCTGCAGGGTGCGCACCACGTGGCCCAGAAATCCACCAGCAGAACCTTGCCCCGGAATTGCGCGAGCGTCACCCGCTGGCCACGCGTGTCTTCCAGGTGGAAATCCGGCATCCGCCGCAACGGGGTTTTAGGAATTTGCGGCCCGGGTTGCGCCTGTTCCGCCGGGTGGTGCGGCGCCGCACTCGATTCATAGGCAGACAGCCACAACAGCGAGCCGAGCATCGCCGCCGCCGCTCGTTTACGGAAGCGAGCCAAAGTCGTCATCCGCCGAGCACCTCCAGAATCTCAAGCGGCCCGGGTGCCGGCACTTTGCGCTTCGCTTTTCCTCGCGGTTTCTCGTAAAGAAGGCCGCGCACCCGCACTTTGCCGGCATGGTCTTTCAACGTCTCGGAAACGCTGTTCGGCTTCACCTCGAACGCCTCGGTGTCGCCCACTCTGAACAGTAGCCCCTTGCTCCGGTCGTTCACGAGCTGGCCGCTCGCAACAATCGACATTTCGGCCACCGACACGCCACTGTCATACACGGCCTTGAAGATGGCGGCGGGGTCGAAGGTGAAATCCTCTTTCGGGTAGATGGACACTTTTCCGTCCACCAAACTCACGTCAACTTTAGCGACGCCAGCCTGGCGCCGGAGGTGCTGTTGCACCCCATAGGCTCAAAGGTTTCAGGTCATGCCTTCGACGCGCAGGTCGATTTGCTCGATCCCCGCGGCCCGCGCCTGGGCAGCGCTGCACAGGAGTGTCACGCCGATGAGGCTCACCAGCGCCATGCGTCTTCCCAATCCGGTTGCCAAGCTGCACCTCCTTGATGCTTTAGTGTCCGATTCTAAACTGCTTGCTGATGCCGACCCTGAAATGCCGGCGCACCGTGTCCTGAACCCCGCTCCACTGCTGAGCCGTGGCAAAGTCCACGCCGAACCAGAGCTCGAGCCCCGGACGCGGGCTGTAGTAGGTGGCAGCCCCTACGCTCAACACCTCACCCCCGCTGTTCGGCTGGCGCAAGCCGCTAATGCACTCTGGGCCGTCGTGGTGCCAGTCCAGCTCGGGTCCAATCCACCACTCACCGCCCACCCCGTGAGCCTCATAGGGCCGGTAGGGAAGATACAGCCGCGCGTGAAAACTGTTGCCCGCCCGGGTGCTCTCAGCACCCGTGGTGCGCCGCAGATACTCCAGGCTCAGATCGCCGACCAGCTTCTCGACGTTTAAGAGGCCGGTATAGGTTCCATTAACGGCGGCGAACAGGTCTGTAGAGCCGGAGCCGGGCTGCAAGGTTTCTGGCAGCAGCGCGCCTGAGTCGTCCCGGAGACCGGTGCCGCCCGTCGGCAGCTTAGGGCCGATCACGACCGACGCTTGCGTGGTTCCACGCGCCGAATCCAGTCTGAGGAAGCGGTATTTGAGAGCCACCAGCGAGTCGCCCAAGCCCGTTCCGCCCGCATGAATCGGGGCGACCTCCCCCGGCAAGTCGAGGCGGTTGGAGACGATCGAGGTCGCGGCTTCTACCTCGAAATCGCGATAGAAGCCCCAGCCGAACATCACCGTCTCCGGAATACCGAGCGTGGGCAGAATCGCCGGTGGAATGGCAGCGGAGGCGGCCGATGCCGGCGCCTTCCTCGAAAAGAAATCCGCTCCGTAAGCAATGACGCCCCCGCCCGGGAAAATTGTGTTTCCGGTCTCAGGCGCCGGCCCTTGCGAAAACGCGGCGGTTGCGGAGATCAGCAGCCAAAAAAAAGACCGCAAAGCCTTTGCCGTGTCGGCGCCGATGGTTTTGACACTTCCAGACATGCTCTCTCACCTCGTACCCAGAAATGCGGGTGCGGCGAGACTCCAAGACCGATCGTGCCGGTGCCGGGTCTCGTTTGAGGCTTTAAGATCGGTGGAGGGCTAAATCCGGAACGTGGAATGCAGCGCGTAAAGCGCAATCGAGGTCAGTCGAGCAGGGGGTGAGGCGCCTGCGGCAAAGAACAAACCGGGTGCGGGAGCGCCCACTCGAGGCACGTGAGCCATCGCCACGGCCGAAAACGCAACGGCAAACGCAGCCACCGTAGTGGTCTCTCCACGGGCGACCGGGTAGGAGAGGTTACCGCGGCGGCAGCAGTCAGCCGGATTGCCGGTAGTGCCACCATCTACATACGCGCGGGCCCGGACTGCCCGCCCCTCAGACCCGCGCGCGCAGGCGCCGCTTCCGCACTCCGGAACCGCGGCGTCGCACCCATGACGGTGGCAGCAGGCGAGGGGGTCCACATCGGTCGGGCTCCCGCAGACCGGAGCCACTGTCAGCAGCAGAAACCCGCCGAGAAGCGCCGCCGCCAAGAGACGCCCGGCCATCCGTCGATGTCGAAATCTTCCCATCTGCGCCCAGTGTACACGAGTTTAAATCTTCCACAAGGGCCTTGTCAGGAATGCAAGGCCCTGGCGTTGGCGATCCGAGACGCGCACAAGGCTCTCCACATTTCGAAATAGAGAATTCAGGAGACCAATTGAGCGTCGTTTAAAGCATAACGTTGCCACACGGCAAAGTTATGCTTTAGATCACACCCAAGCCCAGTTCGCTTTCGATAACTCCCGCGCAGCGCTCCGCCCTTCTGCTCGTCAGTGGCTTCTCCGGCTCGTCCAGGAAACGGGCGCCTGGGCTCATTCGGAGTCCACTACGGGGACTCTCTCCGAGAAGCTGCCTGACGTGCGAAGTCGAGCGAGCGCCCTGGCGATAGCCACGCCATCGAAACCTACCTTGGCCATATAGAGCGAAACCGCATCGGCGCCCTCAAGCAGGGTTCGTTCCGAGGCAACGGGAAGAGCCTGGACCTCGCCTGGCTGCATCCAGGCTGCCTGATAACGGTCGGCGTCCAGCGCCACGATTCTCAGGATCAGGTGGTTAGACACGTGAAGTTGGGCCGTACGCTCTACGGCAACACCCGGAAAGGCACGTTGCTCGTCAGAGTGCCGCCGGGCGTTACGACCTGCACCTTGCCGTTGGTGGCGCCCGTGGGCACGGTGGTAGTGATGAGGGAACTCGAAACTACTGTGAACGTAGCCACCACGCCGTTAAACGTGACGCTGGTGGCTCCCGTCAGGTTGGTCCCCAGAATCTTCACGACCGCTCCTGCCGTGCCGAACGTGGGCAGCGTTTTCACAAAGGGGCCCAGTCCCGTGTTCAGGCTATAAACCACCCCGTGATCATATTGCCCGCCGCGATACGTCACACCATAAAATGTCCCGTTTGTGTCTTGCACCAGGCCCCCTTCAGGACTCTGCCCGTCCTCCTTTCCATCGGAGAAGGCAAACATCGTCCTGAGACCGCCTGCTGGGGTCAACTGGAAGACGGTGCCGTAATAAGTGGTGCCGTAGAAATTCCCGTCGGTGGCCTGTATGAGCGGCGCCAAGGGTTCCCCGCCCTCGTTCGCGCCGCCGAAGCTGAGCAGACTTGTGAAGGTGTCGCTCGACGTGATCTCGAAGACCGTCCCGATACTGAACGCGCCGCCCTCCATCGTTGTGCCATAGAAGTCGCCGTTCTCGCCCTGGACCAACCCTCCCACGGGAAATTCGCCATCGCTCCCGCTGAAGCTGTGCAGCAGAGTGAAAACGCCGCCGGGAGTAATCTTGAACACGGTGCCGCAGCCGCCGTTGCTGCATTCCAAATCGCCGCCCTCCTCGGTTACCCCGTAAAAGCTTCCGTCTGTTCCCTGCACGAGTTGACCATACGGGTAAGCGCCATTATCAACATCGAAACTCTGCAGGGTTGTGAGTGTTCCCCCGGGCGTGATCTTGAACACCGTCCCAACGTCGTCAGAGCCGCCGAAGTTGGTGGTGCCATAAAAATTGCCATCCGTTCCCTGGGTGAGAGCCCCTTCCGGGTCATTGCCGTTCGTGTTGTCGAAATTGCGGAGAACCGTCAGTGCGCCGGAACCGGTGATCTTGAAGACCGTCCCGAATCCACCCGCGCTGAGACCACCGACCCCATAAAAATCCCCGCTGGTGCTCAAGGTGAGCCCGACGGCGGGATCGTAGCCGGAACTCTCGTTAAGATTGTAGACGACAGACAATGTGCCGCTCGGGCTGATTTTATAGATGGTGCCGCAATCGGTGCAGCCCGTGCCTCCGGCCGCCGTCGTCCCCCACAGGTTACCGTCCGTCCCCTGCACCAGAGACACAAATCGGGGCGCGGAGCCGTCTGCCACGTTGAAGTTCGACAGCACTCTGAAGCTGGTCTGTCCTTGTGCTACGGGGGAACAGAACGCCCAAAGGGCGCCAAGAACGGCAAGACCCTTGAAAGAACCAATTGACCGACCATTCGTGAGCTCCGGGGGCCGCGCCACGGCGGACTTCACAAACGAAAAGCACCTCTGAAATACTTCGTACATTTCACCCTCCTGAAGATTTAGTCCGAGAACTTTCGTTTCAAGTTAAGCCTCTAGAGCAATGCGAGCGGCTCTGCCACTCAGGGGCCGACCTTCCAAAGTCGGTTTCATAGCGTCAGCCCCCGTCCGAGGCGGAACGATTTCAGCTGCAGGGGTCGTCCAGTACTGGACGACAATTCTCTAGTGGTTTGATAAGAGCCAAATCAACTAAGTCCCTGAAGAATCTGCAAGCTACACTATAGACAACGACCTTGGAGGACGTCTGGTGAGCCCTTGTAGATTGCGCTAGCGCGACCCGGTGCTCTCGGCCCTGCCGCAGCTCCGTCGGATCGGCGCACATCCTTACACAATCCTGTTGTGGTCGCCATTATGCCCTCTGCGTCTGGTCAGAACTTCCATAGACCCAGTTCCTTCATGACTTTGCCTGCAGAGGGGTGGCGACGCGCCAAGCCTCGCGCCCGTGCCGCCTGGTGACTGGGGTACCCCTGTGGAGACGCCGGTGGATGGGGCATTGGGCCAAACAGACTGCTGACCAATTCTGCTGAGGCATTCGCCAAGAGAGCCGCTAGGTGCAGATAAGCCAAGACGTGAGCCTCATGCATCTCTGGGGCTATGTCGAAGAACTGAATCTCGACCAAGATATTCTTACCCTCTTGGTTCTGCGTGGCATCCCGGTACGCAAACGTCGGATTCGGGTGCATGAATTCATCGTTGAGTCGGTCCAGCGCTTGGCAGAATCTCCTGCTCTCTCGTAGAGATCGGGAGTGCAAGCTGGTACTCTTGAAAGCGTTCCAGTATGCCTTGCGGTCAGCGCGCCTATTCTTCCAGACAGAAGCAATCGAAGGGTCATCCACGAGCTTGCCAGCCATGAGAAGCGCTTCGAGACCGGGCCGGAAGTTCAGCCAGCCAAGGAAGCTCTGGTAAGAAGCGATGTGATCGAATCCAACGAGAGTGTGCCGGCTCAAAATGTTGGCGAAGAGGAGCAACCCGGTCTGCGAGTTGCCTGACAAATCGCGCTCGATCCCCACTCTCGCCCACGAGGCTTGCAGCGAACTGAATATTTCATCGAATGCCCGAACATCCGCTGCAAAATTGACGGAAAACGCGCGGCGATTGCTTGCTTGTGCGGCCGTGTAGCGGAGATAGTCACTCAAGGGCAAGGGCATTCGTGAGCAGACCGTTTTGAGTTTCTTGACTGACCGGCCGGGGGTGCCCAGACCGCCCCGACGGCCAAAGCCCCTCCGCAGACCGCTTGGCTACGTTGGCCGTCGATGGAAACGCAAAGTGCCAAGTTGGGGGAGAATCCCCGAGCAGATCGCACGAGCCTCCATAATTTCACTTTCCCGCTCGAATCGAGGTGAGCGAGACCCGTCTTGGGGTACCCAGGAAACCCGGCGTCTAGCCCAATAGCTTCCACGCGCCCACATAGGCGGCCAATCTTTGGCGGTAGCCGTGTCCCAACCTACTTGAGTCATCATCAACGTAGAAGATCCTTCGTTTGTTGTCTGCCGCTCGCTGCTGCCCTCTTGCTCCTGGCGTGGTGACCCAAACGCGGAAGTCGTCCTTCAGCCATTTGTCAATCAGGGGCGTCGGGACGACGTAGTACGTCGGACCGGCGTCGCTTTGCTCCGGAATGTCCACGAGTACGCAAAAATCACGCTGGACTGTCATCTCGAGGAAGATGTCGCCGTTTGGCTTGGCATTCCATTGAAACAGCGTAAAAGCCGAGGTTTTGGTTTTGACCCGAATTCCGGCAAACTCGTTTCCACGTTTTGCAAGGACGTCATAGGCACGGTTGTTCCTGGCCGTGGGTGCCGCTGTCCATCCGCGGCGCGTCAACTCGGCGAGGACAAAGAACTCCCCGGCGTTTCCTGCGAAGGCGGCGGGAACAGCTCTACTCATGAGCTTGGTTCTCATCGATGCCCGGTAACATACACCGAACCGGCGCCCAGGGGCAACCGCTCGGGGCGGATTCGTCCAGTACTGGACGCGGTTTTTTGAAAGGGTTTACGGGCGTCGTGCGGCCATCGACGCCCAATGCGTCCGCTTCAAGCGCTCGGCTCCGAGCGACCGTCCAGTACTGGACGACCGGAGGTCCAGGCGTTGAGAGGCGCGCTCATCCGGCGGGCGTTGTGGGCCTTTATGCCTTCCTTCTGTGGTCGTCCAGCTTTTCCTTCCACTACTGGTCACACTTCAACAAGCCGAAAGACCCTCATTCTAAACGAGAAAAGCAAAAAGAGCCTCCCGTGTGAGTGGAGGATTGCCGAGGACTCGTTTTACCCGTCGGAGGGTCCGGATGAGTCCTCGAACCGTGTGAACTGCTTCAAAAACGACAAGAACAGGCTCCCCGTGGGGCCGTTTCGCTGCTTCCCGATGATGCAGCCGTGTGAAAGGGCGGCTGTGTGCGGCCAAGGATGGAGCCCAAGAGTTCGGCATTCTTTGGAACGTTCGGTAGGTTCCGGTTCGTTCGGTAGGTTCCGGTTCGATCTTTCCGGAAAAAGCCAGCCGAATCCCGGAGCGGGTCCTCTGTGATCTACCGAAAAAGGGCAGAAGGCCTCAGGATTCAAATGGTCGAGACTCAGGTTTAGTGACTCCGAAACCTGTAGCCACGCCAAATTCAACCCGCGTCGGCTGGCAAAGATCAGGCCAGTCGTAAAGGGTAGTACAGCCGCCAGGTTGAATCGTATTCAGGGCGCTTCAGGCCATAATCCAGGAAAAAGTCAAAGTCTAGGCCAAGGTCTTTGAACTGTCTGCACTCACGCTCAGAACGGCCCGCACGTTGCAGGAGAAAGCCAATTGACTGATGATAGGGGTAAGCATAGTCGATCTTCTGTAGCAACCAAATCATGTGGCCTATGTTGACGCTTGAGGCAGCCTGTTTATAGGCGGCGAACACTCGTTTTACTCCCTCAGCGTATGCCGGTCTAACTACTATATCTATGAGTGTTCGCTCAAGATCAGTGGTGTTCACCACCGCACCATTTGGCACCCGCATAGGAGTAACTCCGGCCTTGCCGGTATTCTTACCGCTGATGAGCACGAACTGCGCTTGCTCATACCGGAATATGTAATTGGACCTGCGTTGGTCGTTCTCGAAGGCACGGTTTATGCCCTCTTGCGTGATGCCTTTGGAGGGTGGCTTGAGTCCCTGCTCCTTGTTGACGTAGATTGTCGTTGCCGGCGGTTCTAGGTTGTGCAGCGTCAACGCAGTTCTGTGGCACAGGAATGACTCCCGCCGCAGCGAGACGGCCAATTCATAGGACGACGGGTTCCCTCGGAGGTATCGCGTGACTGGAGGATATTCTTTGGATCTAAATTCAGCCTTGCGGAGGAGGCCCTCTTTTAGCAGAAACTTCTCCGCCTGCTGGACGCTGAGATTAGATTCACCACGTTCTCGTCGGTACTCATTGACGAGATTCGAGAGATCGGTCCGCCAAAAGATTCCAGCCGAAACCTGATGAAAATGAGCCCGGAGCTTCTCCTTTGTCGTCGTCGAGTCTGATCTCACGATTGCCTCCTCTTATCAATGTCTATGGTATATATACCCTAGACATTGAATTGGTACAACGCGGGCATTGGGGCGGAAAATTCCTTGTGGGTGTGTGCCATCAGGTATATATACCTGATGGCACACGGCGCTGAGGCAATGACGAAAGGAGAGCAGTCAAAATCTGGCATTGTCAAGATGCAAGTCAGCAACGATGCTTGTATGCAATTCATAATGAACGTTTTAGTTTAATACACCACTTGCAATCGTGGGGGAAAATGTGCATATAATTTCCCCCAGGTGATTTCATGAGTTCGATCGCCAATTCTGTTCTAAGGCGAATTCGGGCGCACGGGCGTGGGTGGGTATTCACGCCGCGAGATTTTGTTACCTTGGGCTCGCGCCGTGCAGTTGACCGCGCCTTAGCACGCTTGACACAAGACAGCATCATCCGCCGCTTGACGCAAGGCATCTACGATTATCCACGGGTTCACAAGAAGCTCGGCACTCTCGCCCCGAACCCTGATAATGTAGCTGCGGCTTTGGCGGCGAAAACTGGGGGTCGGGCGCAGGTGTCGGGCGCGCGCGCGGCGAACTTGCTGGGGCTCACCGACCAAGTCCCGGCTCAGTTGGTGTATCTCACTGACGGGCCCGCCCGTCGCGTTAAGATTGGTGCGCAAACCATTCAGTTGAAGCCCGCGAGACCATCGCGGTTTCCTGGAGGAGGCACGCCGGCGGGGTTGGCTCTCCAAGCGATTCGCGCGGTCGGGCCCAACGCGAACAAAGACTTGGTGGTTCGACAGTTGTCCCGCGCCCTGAGCGTTCGCGACCGTGCACAACTTTTCAAACTAATAAGACATGCCCCAGCCTGGAGCCATGAGATCATACGGCAATTGAAAGGAACGTAGATGGACACTTGGACCAGGGCGACGCCGGAAGACCGAGAAGCACTGTTTAACCAGACGGCCGCCACCATGGGCATGTCACCAGAGATCGTGGAGAAGGATTTCTGGGTCTGCTGGACGCTGCATCAGGTCTTCCAGTTGCGTGATTTTCCCCGCCTCATCTTCAAGGGTGGCACATCGCTATCGAAAGCGTTTGGCATTATCCAGCGTTTTTCCGAAGATATCGATCTCGTCATCAACCGCCATCAACTTGGCTTTAACGATGAGAACGACCCCGCTAACCAGCAACGCGCGAAGCTGCGCGACAGAACGATCGAGAGACTAAAGAGTTCGTGCCGCAACGTCATTGCCGGCGGGTTCGTGCCGAGACTTGAAGCGCAGATTCGCTCGATCATCGGCGACCACGGATGGACTCTTGAAATCGATCCTAACGCTCCGGATGGCGACACTGTCGATTTCAAGTATCCGACGGGCCTTCCCGGCACTCTCGCCAGGGGATATATCCTGCGGGCGGTGCGCCTCGAACTCGGGTGCCGTGGCGACCAGATCCCGTGCGAGGAAGCAAGCGTGACGCCCTACGTAGCGGAAGCATTCCCTAACCAGTTCCTAGTGCGTAGCGTCAAGGTAAACGCCATTGGACCCGAGCGGACCTTCTGGGAAAAGGCTACCATCTTGCACAGAGAGTATCATCGCGCCGAGGCCGGAAAGCAGGTCTCGGAACGGGTGTTTCGCCACTATCATGATGTTGTGGTTATTTCAAAACACCCCCGCGGCCTTCCCGCGCTGAAGGATCTTAGTTTACTGGAACAAGTCGTGGAGCATAAGCGACACTTTTTCCGGGAGGGCGGCGCGCGATATGAACTCGCCAAGAAGGGAACTCTCCGCCTTGCGCCCGGCCCCCAGCTTGAAGAGGCCCTCCGCAGGGACTACGAGAAAATGCGAGAAATGTATTTTGGTCGGGAACCCGATTTCCATGCTGTAATGACTGACATCCGAGACCTTGAAAGGACGTTTAACGAGGGAGGATAGCTCACAACCAAACAGGATGCCCAAAACCAACCTCTCTAGAGAAGACATGGCAACTTTTGGTCCGTCTTACCCCCGTCCCCGTCAGTTCCCGACTGGTAGGTCCTCTTTGTTGCTTCCGGCCAGCGGTTCTAATTTTTTTTGGGTGTCTTGGGGAAGCGCCGGAGCAGCGGTGATTAACACCGGCAGCCCGGAACCCGGGGGCTACCCCTTGGCCAGGGAATCGAGCCCGCGCGGCTGGGGATTAAGGCTGTGGCATTGGACTCGGCGCGCGAAGCATCCACGTCAGATTGTAACGTCTCACCGCCTCTAGACGATTCCCTGCACACGATGCTCCTCCGGATCCGGGCGAACACTCTGGTTCGACAGGAAGCTATCCACACCGATGCATGAGGCAGACGAGGCGTCATCAATTCGACCCTTGACATGTCGTACCTAATGTGCTACATATATGAGCGTATATGAGAACCTATTCAACGGGACAAGTGGCCGCGATGATCGGGGTTCACTGGGTCACTCTGCGGCGCTGGCTGGCGGCTAAGAAGGTGCGGCCATCAATCGCCATCCCGCTCGAGGGTCGCACTCTGTGGCGATGGACTGATGACGATCTGGAGGCCGTGAGGCAGTACAAGACGCAGTTTTACCGAAAGGGTCGGGGTCGGAAGCCGGCCGGAAAGATAAGCGGCAGCCGCTGAAGCACGAACTTCAACGGCTGCCTGACCAAATCAACCCTGTGGGAGGTCGAAATGGCTGGTAAGAAAGCTAGCATTCCTTTGCGGGGCGCTCAAGCCAGGACCGCGAGCGGGGAGGGGGTCCGAGTGGCCTTGTATTGCAGGGTCAGCACGAACACCGGACAGCAGAGCCCGGAGATGCAGACACGCGAGCTTCGGGAGTACGCCGCACGGCGCGGTTGGCTGATCGTTGAGGAATACACGGATCAGGGGGTCTCGGGGGCAAAGGAGTCGCGGCCGGCGTTGAATCGCCTCATGGCAGACGCCCACCGGCGCCGTTTCGATGCCGTCCTGGTCTGGAAGCTGGACCGATTCGGGCGCTCGCTCCGACACCTGGTCAACGCCTTGGCGGAGTTCGAGGCCGTGGGGGTTGCCTTCGTTAGCCTCCGCGACAATCTTGACCTCAGCACCCCGGCGGGCCGACTCATGTTCCAGATCATCGGGGCCATGGCGGAGTTCGAACGGACCTTGATTGCGGAACGGGTGAGGGCTGGTATGCGCAACGCCCGAGCGAAGGGACAGCGGATCGGGCGTCCGCCCCGAACGTACCTGCCTTTGGAAGTGCGCAACGCTATTGCCGGCGCTTACCAGCGAAGAGAGGGCAGTCTACGAAAGCTTGCGGCGCGCTTTGAAACATCGGTCGGCAGTATTCAGCGCTGCATCGCCTCAAACGGTTAACCGCCGAAAACGCGGGGCGGAGTCCAGGGGTGTATCAAAGGGCTCCGCCGCGTACATCCACATCCTGCTCATTCTGAATGCCCCACGCCGGCCGATGACCCCCGTATCAAAAGATGTGTTTTGGTACGAGTCCCGGACTGCCAAGGCATTTCTCCCGAGTCACCGACGCTCCGCCTGACATGGCTCCGCGCGCGGGGCCGAGCCGTGGCTGCGAATGTAAAACCGCCAGACTGCGAGGTTAGATTCTGGTCACTCGCGGCCCAAGGCTCTGGCAACGGTCGCCAACCGCTTGAGAACGCCTTCCAAATCTGTGCCCTGGATCTCTTGTGCGGACATCTGTTCTGCAATACTGCCGTTCCAATCTTTAGAGAAGCCAACGCCGGAACCGCAACTTGCGAAGTGATCCTTGACCGACACGTCGTCTGGAATCGGGAAACATCCGTTCAAATCTTTGCCCATTAGTGCCTCGCAAGCTCTTTGGGAGAAGTAGTTCTCGATTCCGTAGCGTCCCAAAACCTCCAACGGAATCCCTATGGGCTCTAGCTTCCTTTTCGCATCTTGTGCCAGTTGGGAAAAGGGCTTCCCGCGCTCTTTGAGTTCACGTCCGTTGTCGCCATCCATGATGACAACGGCCTGGTTACACCCACGCAGGTAACGATGTGGATCTCGGCTTTCACTCATGAAATTGGCCCACCCGCCAACGTCGTCCACGTCGACATCCGACATCCTCGAATCCCAAATCTGTCCAAGGAGTGTCCTGAAAACAGGCGCGTCCGTGGGGCCCTCACACCACACCGTAAGCCTTTTCATTGTCGTCGTGCGGCGAAGCTTGGCGATCACGGATTCGAACGGAGTCGCTCTCGCTGCCTCGAGTCGGGCGTCACGCTCGTGCTGAAGAGCCAATCTTCTCTGGGTCTCGCGCCACGCCGTCGGGGCCCAGCGAATCTGTCGGCGGATCAACCGTACTAGTCGCCCCCGGTCGATTCTCGCCATTGTCGCAGAGACAAGAGCGACAAGGCGAGGAAGTCCGAGTTGTAGGCTCCTACGTCGCAGCTTAGACAGCTTAGGCCATGCAAACTCGGATTGGACGGCGCCCACCCACGCCGCTGTCCCCTCGCCATACAACTCGGGTTCACACGTCCTCAGCGCCTCATCTGCCATTGAAAGCAGGCTTGACAGTCTCGCCTCGATAGTTGGGCGGTGCTGCCACTCGACGAGAATATCCAAAGCGATCTCGGCAATTCCCTGCTCGCAAGTCCGGGCAACCGCTCGGAGAAGTTCAGGAGGCGCCTTCTTCTGCCCGAGGAGACGCACTGCCGACCCGCGCACGTTTGGTTCAGTTTGCTCGTCAAAGATAAGCAGGCTCAGCGCCGTCAGAACAGCGTCCGAACAGTAGTCGGTCTGCTGCAAAAAGCTCAGAAAGTGGCTGATCGCTGGGCGCGGCAGTGCTCGACTGGCGAACCGCGCATCGAAGTGAAGCCGAGCCGGGATGCTTAACCCGTATCGCTGGTAATACTCGGAGACCGAGTTCTCACCCCATCCAACCAGACTATCCACAAGCGGAATTTCGTTTTCCAGCCGGAAGCGATAGTGATTGATGACGGCCAGCAAGATCGGCAACTCGAAGGGCTGTGAAAATTGATTGTCGTTAAACCAGACAATTCGGCGCTCGAGGTCGAGATCCACGAGCCTCTCGGCGATCTGGAGGTGAAGCCACTCTCGTTGGCCCGCTTGAAGCTCAGGCCAGTGTTCCGCCTTTAGATCTATGAGTTCTCGGATAACCGCGCCGAACTCTCGCGAGCTTGAGATGTTCCTCTGCTGATCGGCAATTAGCGCCTCTGCTGCTTGCTGCCGCTGGTGTTCTTCCGCTCGGTATCGCCCTGCGTACTCATCCTGGGCTTGGATGACACTTCCAGTGAAGGGCGCGAGCGCTTGCCTGACCTCGCCTTGAACGTACACGCTGAGCGAGTCAATCAGGCGAGTCGCTTTCTGGCTGCCAAGCCAATGCGCCGTATCAGGTGACATCAGACTTGCAACCGTGCGCCGCAAATACGTGAGCGGAAGGCCTCGCTCAAGCAAGGTACTCAGGACCAACTCCGCGACCCGGCCGTCGCGGTCTCGAGATGAGATCGTGCTTGCAATCACAGGCAACAGACCACTCCGCTCTTCGTACGTACCCGCCAACTCGACGGCGACCAACAGCGAAGCGAGCTTATGGGCGATCCCATCGTCCCAGTAGCGCGGGATCAGCCGCAGAATGGGCTTCAGATACATCTCAGCCCTTCCGGCATTGACGTATCGCGGACTGTCAGTCAGGAAATCGAGCACGACGCTGAGCGCTTCCCTCGTGCGGAGGTCGCGCATTCGCTGGTACGTTAGCGAAAGTGCGCTGTTTGTGCCGATCAGGATTGGAAGGATTGAAGCCAAATTTGTTTCATTGGCCAGTGAGCCGATGCAGTCAGCCAAGTTGATGCTTAACGGATCTTCGGGGTTGAGCGCAGCGACGAGGGGAGGGACCTGTGCGGCATCACCGGCGTTGCTGATTGCCACGATCGCGCTGTATCGAACTGTGTCCCCTCGGGAGCGGTCAGTTGCCAGTTCGACAGAGGTTGCAAGAGCCTCTGGTCTATTTAGGTAGCCCAGCAATAAAAGAGCATTCGCCAAGCGATGATCGCTTCCCGATTCGAGATCAGGGATTAGCAGCTGTGTCGCTTGATTGGCGGTGACAAAGCGCGCGAGCTTCCAAGCGTTAATTATCGGGTGACCAACGAGCGCTTGCTCCGTCTTGTCGAACTCGGCGAGGGTGTTAGCCACTACCGATTCGCGTTCGGCAGCGCTGAACGCTACAGGAGACGATGAGAGTAACCAAATCGGCCTCGCTCGCACGAAATATGCCCGGACAAAAGGGTTGATTTCCGCCAGGTAGCTAATCGCGTTCTCCCATGAGTCGTTCAGAATTTGGGTGCGATCGATGAAAGCAAGCTCCAAGACTCTATCGATGGGAGCCGTCCCGAGTTCCTCCGCTGCCAAGTACTCTCCGAAGGACCGCATTGGAAAAGCGACACCATTCGGGGTGCGAATCAAGATGACCTTCGAAAGCTCGTCGAGAATGTCGGTCACCTTTTCGGCTGGCAGTGGCATCGCTTCGGTGAGTATCGCCGCGGCTTCATCAGGAGCTAATTCATTTCGTGAATACGTTTCCATCGCAACGGCGAGCATGCGAAGCGCTCTCCGTTGCTGAAACCGATTTACAGCCGGTCGACTCGCAATAGTCGTGTCGATCACGTACGCGAGAATGTCACTCCGGAGCGCCGGCAGGTCTTTGTGCTCCTGGAAGTAGGCTATAGCTACTGAGAGAGTAAACGGGTTAGAAATGCCAGCCTCGAAATCAACACGCCGCACATCACGGATGAAGGCGTCGAAGTTCACACCGCGGTGCTCGGCAAACGCACGAACGTCATCGTAGTCGAAATCCAGAAGATTAAACTCGAGCGGCGGGTCCGTCCAAAGCTTCGGACGATCGAGATAAAAGGCCTGTCTACTCGTCAGAACCAGCCTACTTCCGTGGTCCTCTCGCAAAACTGACTCGATCTCCTCCGTGGCTCGGTGCACAAGCTCGAGAGGAACTTCGTCCAGCCCGTCAAGCACGTAGGCGCGCGTGACAGGAAACCCGTCGATGTCCCGGGCGGCGATGATCTCTGGGGGTGCCGCGGCCAACAGCAAATGGCTTAAGTTGCCCCTGTAGCTCTTCAGGTTGGCAAAAATCGGGACGACAGTACTGGCAGGTGCGTTTGTCAGCTCCAGCACTGCCGCAGCCGCAACCACGGACTTCCCAGCGCCCGGTTCTCCTAGAATCACCACCCGCTGATGCTGAAGAATTTTTGTAAGGTCAGGTTGAAGTTCTCGAAGCACGCCATGCCGTCGGTACACCTCATGGTCAGCGAGCCTATTCCACTCCTCACGGGAGACAAAAAAGCGGGGAATGAGAAAATGCGTTTCGTGCTCGGCTCTCACGCGGTTGACGTACGCCGCTACAGCTTCTCGATTCATAAACGTCGTTCCTGATTCTTTGAAGTAGCACTGCAGCGCTCTAACAGTTTGTTGAAAAACCCATTGTCATTTGTATCCTTGACTGGATGTGGCGCATCTTAGGCTCTTGAACTTTTGAGGCAAAGGAGCCCCGATGCGCGGAGAAGATGAAAAGCAAGAAGACATTTTCAGTTACGTGTCGCCGGAAAAGCGTGTGCCCCAGGATCATCCTCTGCGGGCGATCCGTAAGCTGGTCGACCAGGTGTTGAAAGAGATGTCGCCGCAGTTTGCGCGGCTCTACTCCAAAGTGGGGCGGCCGTCGATTCCGCCCGAGCGCCTGCTGCGGGCGCTGCTGCTGCAGATATTCTACACGGTGCGCAGCGAGCGGCTGCTGATGGAGCAGTTGGACAACAACCTGCTCTTTCGGTGGTTCGTGGGCATGCAGATGGACGATGCTGTATGGAACCACGCCGTCTTCAGCAAGAATCGGGAGCGCTTGCTGAACGAGGAGATCGCCGAGGCCTTCTTCCAACGGGTGCTGAAGATCGCTAAGCCTTATCTGTCGGACGAACACTTCACGGTGGACGGCACTTTGATCGAGGCCTGGGCGAGCCACAAGAGCTTCCGCCTCAAAGACCAGGAGCCTGGGGCGAGCGTCGGCGGAGAATCCAACTTTCACGGCGAAACGCGCCGCAACGACACGCATCAATCCACGACCGATCCCGAGGCGAAAATGTTCAGGAAGTCGAAAGGCTCGGAGGCCAAGCTGAGTTATCTGGGGCATGTGTTGATGGAGAACCGCAACGGCCTGCTGGTGCGGACCGTAGTGACGCCAGCCAATGGGACCGCCGAGCGCAACGCGGCCTTGCTGATGGCGGAGAAGATTCCCGGGATTCAGCGAGTCACTCTGGGCGCCGACAAGGCCTATGACACCCACGGCATGGTGCGTGAGTTGCGAAGGATGAACATCACGCCGCACGTGGCGCAGAACAACACCAACCGATCGAGCGCGATTGATGCACGCACCACGCGCCCGGCCGGGTACGCCATCAGCCAACAGAAGCGCAAGCGGGTGGAACAGAGCTTTGGCTGGATGAAGACGATCGGTCTGCTGCGCAAGGTGAGATTCCGCGGCCGGGAGAAAGTGGGTTGGTGGATGAAGTGGGCAGGGGCGGCCTACAACCTGATTCGGCTGCGAAACCTGCAGTCGGAGGCGATGGCATGAGTGAACGCTCCCCCAAGTCCTTCGCAAGGCCTGGAACGGCCCGCCCAGCGGGCTCCGAGACGGTTTTCGGTACCTTTCTACCACTCTCTTAATCTGATCAGAACTCGAAATGGGCAAGGAAATCATCGTCAAACCGGATTTTTCAACGACCTGCTAAGGCTGCTCTGCTGCAACGCCGCATTTTCGTTGGTTCGGGGGAGGGGACCTAAGTGGGGGGATCATCCTGCCAGCGGTAGCCACGGATGGGGCCTTTCATTAGCTCAACGTTGGCGTCGGTCCTGTCCAGAGGCACACCAAATCGCTATCACTCAGAGCCCTGCGACGGAGCAAACTCCGATTATAAGCCAGTTATCAAGCATGCTCCGGTGCTATACTTGGGCTGCCAGGGCTCCGCCTCACGACGGCTCGGAAAGGCAATGCGGGATCGCTAGCGGCGACGATTCTGCAGGGCAGCCGGAAAGGATGTAGCCCCCTGACGCGCATATGCGATTGCGGCGACGGTTCCTGACAATAACTCTTCTGCACCACTCTGATTTTCAGGTGAGCAAGAGTCCTCGGTCGGTCCGAAAAGTCAACTTCACATTTCTCGAACCGCGGTTGTGCCATGGCTCTCCAAAAGATCTATCCGCAGTCTCGCGCCCAGGACTGCCTTGGAACTGAAACTGGAAGGAGGAGACATCCGCCCCCAAGGAGGAAACAAGGGTACACCGGTGTCAGTAGCGGTGCTAGTTGCGATTCGTGAATCGTGCAGACTGGTGCGCATCAGTGCAGACCGGAGACGTTGATCGTGCCCAATATTCATGCGGCGATGATCATAGTCCTGCACCATCTTGCCGGGTGCTGCGCAATAGTGCAGAATGGCCGTTTTCGGGACTTAAAATCCCTTGTCCCGCAAGGGACGTGTGGGTTCGATTCCCACCCTCCGCACCAAATCGCTTGTTGAGCTTACGGGAGACGCTGAACCGATGAAACCAGCACCTGTGAGTAGGGAGATAGAACGATGCAAATCAAGGATCACGTTTTCATTGTCACGGGCGCTTCGTCGGGAATCGGGCTGTCGACGGCGATGGCTCTGTCTGATCGCGGCGCGAAAGTCGCCATGTTCGCTCGCAGCCGCGATGCCCTGCAAAAGTTGGCGCAGCAGCTTCCGGGCAGCTTGCCTGTTACGGTGGACATGACGGGGTTTGATCAAGTGCGGGAAGCCATACGCGCAGTGCATCAGCATTACGGCCGGGTCGACGGACTCGTAAATAATGCCGGGCGCAGCTACGCTGCCTCAATAGAGGAGATCGAGCCCGCACTTTTTGACGAAATCTTCCATCTCAATGTGCTCGGGCCAATCGTCGCGATGCAGGCTGCGACTCCGGTGATGCGGACGCAGGGCGGCGGAAGCATTGTGAACATCAATTCGGGGACCGCCTTCATGACTATTCCTCAATACAGCGTATACACGGCTTCGAAGCGGGCGCTGCTTGGTTTCAGCCTCACGGCACGCGCCGAGTTGGAAAGGGACCACATCGTCGTCAGCGAAATCTACCCGGTCGTCACGGCAACAAACTTCGGCAAGCACAGGATGGGAAATCCGGCCGGGGGCGGGCCGGCGACCGATTACGGCGAGGGTGACAAGCCTGAATTCGTGGCCGGCCTTGTTCTGCGAGCCATCGAAGAAGGACAGGCTCAGTATTTCGCGAATGATCGCCTTCGGAAAATGGCCGGGGGCGCAGCCTAGGATCCAACCTCCAGGTCAGACCGGCAGCTGCCATCCATGACTGCTGGAAATCCTTACCTCAAGTAGGTACGCAGAACTTGAATCAACCGCTCGGCGGCGCGTGCGCGGTCTGAGCCCGGCTTGGCGTTCGGACTGAGGACGTGGTCCCGGACCTCACCCTCCATGAGCTCGCCCATCAAGCCGTTGATCGCCCCGCGACAGGCGGCAATCTGCTGCAGGATGGAAGCGCACTCTTCGTCCTCCTCCAATGCCCTTTCGATCGCCTCAACCTGCCCGCGAATCCGGCGGGTTCGGGCGAGCAGGTTCTCTTTGTCCTTTTTGGTGTGCGACAATTCAGGTCTCCCTCCAGCTTACCGGTGACGCCTTCACCGCGGGCCTATCCATAAAGAATAGCACTCTCCGCCGGATGAATTAGCAGCGGCATGGCGCGTCAATGGGAGAGCAAACCTCAGTGGCGTCAGATATGAAATCTTTATCCATTTTTTACGATTTGTTTATGGACAAAACTCCCGGAAGAGTGTTCTAATGTCCTGGGTACTGGTACCTAGTATGCAAGAGGTGCCGCTTAAGAACTCAACAATCGGGCTGCCCAACGCAACGATTCGGGCGCGCGGCGCTCAAATGTTTGGAGGACATTCGATGGATATGATGAACGAAATCGGCGAAACGGAACCTCCCGGAGGTCGGAGCGTTCCGGCATTACCGTGAGACGGTGATTAGCCCGCCTGGCTTTCCTGCCCGCCCGTTATCACCTCGACTCCCTCTCACGGAAATGGAACCGTGGAGCGAGGTGGCTTAATCCCGCCCCTAGAAGTTCGGACTCGATAAGACACCCACTCCCAGACTAAGCGTCTTGCCGTCTCTTCCGCCCCCGTGCGCGAAGTGGGGCGCAGGAGTTCGTGTGCCCGCTGAACCGGCGGCAATGCCAACAAAGACGAGAGTCGAGTAGAGAAAGGAGGGCACGAACATGCTCAAAAGGAAATGGATGACCGACAACACAGGACGCCTCGTGTGCGTCTGGAGTGATTGCAACACACCGCGCGGTCGGTGGACTTATCTCCACGAGCAAGCGGTTGCGCAGGCAGTCCAGGCGCCACGATCGCGGATCAGCGCGGGTACAGGCTGGTTCCGGAGGGTTAGTGGAGGAGCGTCGAAGAGGGCGCTCTTCCCGCTTTCTTGTCTGCTGAAAGAACTGGGCAGTCCATAGTAGAGGAAGCGGGCGGGCCGGCGGCCAACGCTTCTCCACAGGCGAACACAGTGAAAGCATTCAGCCAAATAGGCTTTCGCACCGGTCGCGGCCGTACCCACGGTCCCGCGATTGTGGCGGAGGATGTTGGCTCGATGATCCATCCACTCAATTGCACGATGGTTCAAGAGTTCAATCCAGCTCAGAATCACACCAAGCCCGTGCGCTCCCACCCGCACGGGACAGGCTTCTTGAAACCTTCACTGCGACCGTCATCGCCACGCCACCTGCGAAAAACCAAAAAAGAATCTAAAACTTTACAAAACAAAGCCACCAAGTCAAATAGAGTCAATAAATCGACCCGAAAAGGCCAAAACAAAGCCAAACAAAGTGAAAAAAGCCAAAGCGCGAACCGGAATAAGTCTTGCGGAATCAACCATCTGCCCTTGACGGTGGCTTTGTGCAACCGATTCAAAGCCAGACTCGTGCGTGCAAGGGACGACTGGATGACAGGGACCTCCGAGCTTCAACGACCAGCCCTCTACAAGCCATAACCCGCTTGTCGGCCAAGGAGTTTGAATCGCTCGCGTTGCTGATGCAGCAAGCCAGGCCACCACGTCGCTTGCCATTGCATTGTGAGGTCCTTCGGTGTACCCTAGCGGCACGACCGGGGATGATAATTCCGGTTAGTCCTTGCCACAGGGAACCTCCGATGAATCGCACGCGCAAAGCTTGGCATGGCCGTAAAACTCTTGTTTTTCTCACTCTTATGCTCGCCTCGATCACTCCGCTGGCGCTCGCGCAATACACTCTGGTGCAGATCAGCATCGACAAGTTCACCAACACGGACAGCGATCATAAAACCGAAGTTGAACCCGACATTTTCTCCTGGGGCTCGACCATCGTGAGCGCCTATCACGTGGCCCGCAGGCCCGGCACGATCGGATGGGGCAGCGCCGACATAGGCTTCTCCACCTCGACGGACGGCGGCAGCACCTGGACCTATGGCTATCTGCCCGACCTGACCGTGAACTATCAGGGCGGCAAGTTCGGCGCCGAGGCCGACCCGGCGGTGGCGTATGACGCCAAGCACGGGGAGTGGCTTATCGCCTCGCTGCCGCTCGTAGGTCTGAGCGGCGAGTCCAGCAAGATCGGTGACGTAGCGGTCAGCCGCAGTTCCGACGCGCTTCATTGGGGAAATCCAATTCTCATCGACCAGACGGCGCTCGACGACAAGACGTGGGTCGTGTGCGATAACAACTCTCAAAGCCCCTACTACGGCAATTGCTATACGGAGTGGGACCAGGCATATGGCTCCGGCGACGTGCTGATGAGTGTATCGAGTGACGGCGGACTCACCTGGAGCGCGGGCAAGGCCTCTTCCGACCACGCCGCGGGGCTCGGCGGCGAACCACTGGTTCAGCCGAATGGTACGGTGGTGGTGCCTTTCGAAGGCGGGGGCATCGATGCCTTTGTTTCCACGGACGGCGGGAACACCTGGGGCAAGAGCGTTGTGGTCGCTTCGATCGACAACCACTATGAAGGCAACATCCGCAATCCGAATCTGCCGACGGCGGGAATTGACGCCGCGGGCAACGTGTTCGTGGCTTGGTCCGATTGCCGCTTTCGCGCCGGCTGCGCCTCGAACGATATCGTGTACAGCAGCTCTGCGGACGGAGTGACCTGGGGCGCGGTCACCCGCGTTCCGATCGACCCGACGAGCAGCACCGTGGACCACTTCATTCCAGGAATCGGCATCGATCCGACCACTTCCGGCGCCGGCGCTCATCTGACCGTGGTCTATTACTACTATCCGGTTTCCAAGTGCAACAACACCTGCCAGCTCGACGTGGGCTTTAGCTCTTCCGAGGATGGCGGGGCCACTTGGACCTCGGGAGTGAAACTGGCAGGGCCCATGCAGCTGAGCTGGCTGCCCAATTCCGATGACGGGCCCATGGTGGCGGACTACATCGGCGTTTCCTACAACAACGGCAACCCATTCGGGGTCTTCGCCGTAGCCACAGCGCCGTCCGGGGGAATTCTTCATGAGTCCATGTTTACGACGAAGCAGCCGCTGACACCCCTGCCCGGGGCACAGCGTCTAAGCGCGCGTGCCGACAGGCCTGTGCCCGGCGCCAAGTCCGACCACGTGATGATCTATTACTACGACGATGAGGGGCACCGGCCCATCCCGCCGTCGCGGTTGGTTACACCCCAGAACCAGAAGTAGGGCATGCCGGGCTGAAGTTCCGTCGGGCGGGGCCCCTCTTTGAGGGTGGGCATCCGCCCGTGGGTCCGAGGTGCCGAAACCAACGGGCGATGATCAGCACAACTCGGAGCCGGGCGTCTCGGCTAGCGTGCCATGTTGTCCGGGTGTGATAAGCTCTGGTGGTTAGCAGACCCGACAACGCCGGAGTGAGCATGGGCGCGGCAGAGGCCGCAAATCCGAACCCCCAAATTCTGGACCGCAGCAAGTTGGACCTGCTGTTCGGCGCGCTGACGGATCGCGGATATCGCGTGGTGGGACCGACCGTGCGCGATGGCGCCATCGTCTATGATGATGTAGCTTCCTCGGCGGATCTGCCGGTAGGCTGGAAGGACGAGCAGAGTGGCGGCACCTACCGGTTGGTCAAGCGCAACGACCAGGCTCTATTCGGCTTCGCGGTCGGCCCGCACTCCTGGAAGCGCTTTCTACATCCTCCTGTTGTACGCCTGTGGCAGGCGAACCGGAAGAGCGGCGGGTTTGATGTCGTAGCGGAGAAGGGCGAACCTCAGAAAACCGCCTTTATCGGCGTTCGCGCCTGCGAACTCAACGCCATCCAGATCCAGGACAAGGTCTTCATGGGCGGACCCCATGTGGATTCCGCCTATCAGGCCCGCCGTGAGAGCGCCTTCCTAGTGGCGTTGAACTGCGGCCAAGCGGGCGGGACCTGCTTCTGCGTCTCCATGAATACCGGACCAAAGGCTCGGGACGGGTATGATCTGGCCCTGACGGAGGTCCTCGAAGACGGCCGGCACTATTTCGTGGTTGAGACCGGCAGCGAAGCCGGAAGAGAGGTTGCAAGCGCGCTGCCGCTCCTTCCGGCTGAGCCTGCGGAGACTGCCGCGGCCGAGCGCGTGGTGGCGCACACCGCATCGCAGATGGGGCGAAGCCTCGACACCACCGACATCAAAGCGCTTCTTTACCGGAATTACGAGAATCCGCGCTGGGACCAGGTCGCGGCGCGCTGCCTGACTTGCGCCAACTGCACGATGGTGTGCCCGACCTGTTTCTGCACTACGGTGGAGGATGTGACCGATCTCAGCGGAGAGCACGCCGAGCGCCAGCAGAAATGGGATTCCTGCTTCACGATGGATTTCTCCTATATCCACGGTGGCAGCATCCGGCCGTCCGCGCGGTCGCGCTATCGCCAGTGGATGACGCATAAGCTCGCGACCTGGATCGACCAGTTCGGAACCTCCGGCTGTGTGGGGTGCGGACGCTGCATAACCTGGTGCCCGGTCGGAATCGACATCACTGAGGAAGCGAGGGCCATCCGGCATAGCGATGCCAACCCCGAGGCTAAGCCGCGGAGGGACGAAAATGGAGATTGAGACTCTCAAAACCCTGCTCAAGGAACATTCCTTCGTGCGCGGGCTGGACGATCGCTATGTCGACCTGATGGTGAGCTGCGCGACGAACGTCCGTTTTCAGCCCGGCGAGTATATTTTTCGGGAGGGGGGCAGCGCCGACCAGTTCTATCTGCTGCGCCATGGGCGGGCCACCGTGGAGATTTACGCGGCCGAGCGCGGATCCATCACGGTTATGACCGTGGGCGAGGGTGAAGTTCTAGGATGGTCGTGGCTGTTTCCGCCTTATCGCTGGATGTTCGACGCGCGCGCCCTGGAACTGACGCGGGCCATCGCGCTCGACGGCAAATGCCTGCGGCAGAAGTGCGACGAGGACCACGAACTCGGCTACGAGCTCATGAAGCGCATCGTCCAGGTGGCGGAGCAGCGGCTGCAGGCCACGCGCTTGCAGCTCCTGAACCTGTACGAAGTTCAGCCGAATTCTGCGGGGGTGCGATGAGCGCAGCGGCCGATCCCATGGTCCCGGACCCCTGGAGGGTGCAGCGCGTGCGCCGCGACACCGCGGACACCTTCACTATGGAGCTGGAGCACGCCGACGGCAAGCGGGAGCTGCCCTTTTTACCTGGTCAGTTCAACATGCTCTACCTCTTCGGAGTGGGTGAGGTCCCGATCTCTATCAGCGGCGATCCGGCGAAGCCCGCGACCCTGGTGCACACCACACGCGAGGTTGGCACGGTGACTCGCGCCATGCGCAAGTTGAAGCCCTCGGATTGCCTGGGATTGCGCGGACCCTTCGGCGTGGGCTGGCCGCTTGTAGAGGCCCGCGGCGCCGACGTGGTGATCGTAGCCGGGGGGATCGGCCTGGCGCCGCTGCGGCCGGCGCTGTACCAACTGCTGGCAGCGCGGAATTATTACGGTAAGGTCGTGTTGCTCTACGGTACACGCACGCCGGCGGACATTCTCTTCCGGCACGAACTTCAGCATTGGCACTCCCGCTTCGACCTGGAAGTCCACGTCACCGTGGACCGCGCCATGGGAGCCTGGCGGGGCAACGTGGGCGTGGTCACCACGCTGATCCCGCGCGCTCCGTTTGACCCGCACAGCACCGTGGCCATGGTCTGCGGGCCCGAGGTCATGATGCGCTTCACCGTGCAGGAGCTCGAGAAGCGCGGCGTCCCGCCCGACAACATCTATGTTTCCATGGAGCGGAATATGCAGTGCGCCGCCGGTTTTTGCGGGCACTGCCAGTATGGCCCTACGTTCATCTGCAAAGACGGGCCCGTGTTACGTTACGATCGTGTGCAGCCCTTGATGGCCGTGCGCGAGATGTGAGCCTGCACCCGGAGATGTATGCCGATCGCAATGGATAAGCTTTCCCCTCCTTCCGGGGACAAGCGCTGGAAGATCGTGGCCGGCACCATGCGCCGGCACGGATACAGCCGGAACGCGCTGATTGAGACCCTGCACACGGTTCAGCAGTCGTTTGGCTTCCTCGACCGGCCGTCGCTCGAATACGTGGCGCAGTCGTTGCGCGTGCCCCTGAGCAAGGCGTTCGGGGTCGCCACCTTCTACCATTTCTTCAGCCTCAAGCCGCCCGGCGACCACACCTGTATCGTCTGCCTGGGCACCGCCTGCTACATCAAGGGGGCTCCGCTGCTGCTGGCCGAGGTCCAAAAGTCCCTGGGCATCAAGCCGGGAGAAACGACGCCCGACCGGCGGGTGTCTGTGTTGACGGCCCGCTGCGTGGGTTCGTGCAGTCTGGCGCCCGTGGCCCTGTTCGACGGGGAGGTCGCGGCCCGGCTGAGCGCCGCCCAAATGCAGAGCCGGCTGCAGCGGTGGGATCCCGCATGACCTCCGAGCAGCTTCATCAGATCGCTACCGACGAAGCCGCTTCCCGCGCGAGCAGGCCGCGGCGCCTCCACGTCTGCGTGGCCGCCGGGTGCGTTTCCTCAAACAGTGAGGCCGTCAAAAAGTCTCTGGAAGGCGCGGTCGGGGAGAGCCCGCTCAAGGGTTCGTGCCTGGTAACGGGCGTGGGCTGCATGGGGCTTTGCTCACGCGGCCCGCTGGTTTCAGCGGAGCCGTCCGGGATTCTGTATCAAGAAGTGGGCCCGGCGGACGCCGATGAGATTGTCCGCAGCCTCGACGGTCTCCCGGTGGCGCGGCTGCAGTGCTCCCGCGACCTTCCCTTCTTCAAGCGCCAGGTGGGGGTGGTGCTCGAGAATAGCGGGCGCATCAACCCCGAGCGCATCGAGGACTACGTCGCGGCGGAAGGCTACGCGGGTCTCGCGCAGGCGCTCACCGAGATGACACCGGCGCAGGTCATCGAGCAGGTTTCGCGCAGCGGACTTCGCGGGCGCGGCGGGGCCGGGTATCCGACGGGCTTGAAGTGGGGCACCGTGGCCAAAGCGCACGGGCCCTCGAAGTACGTGATCTGCAACGCGGACGAAGGCGACCCGGGCGCTTTCATGGACCGCAGCGTGCTTGAAAGCGACCCGCAGCGGGTGCTCGAGGGCATGATCATCGCCGGCTACGCCGTGGGCGCAAGTCGCGGATACATCTATGTGCGCGCCGAGTATCCGCTGGCCATCGCGCGGCTGAACATCGCCATCCGCCAGGCCAAGCATCTGGGGCTGCTGGGAACGCAGATCGCCAACACCGAGTTCGATTTCGACATTGACCTACGCCTGGGGGCGGGGGCTTTCGTGTGCGGCGAGGAGACAGCGCTGATCGCCTCGATCGAAGGCGGCCGCGGAACGCCGCGGCCCCGTCCGCCCTACCCCGCCCAGGCCGGCCTGTTTGGAGCCCCTACGCTCCTCAACAACGTCGAGACCTTCGCCAACATTCCGGCGATCATCCGCAAAGGCGGCGACTGGTACGCCGGAATGGGCACCGAGCGCAGCAAAGGCACCAAGGTCTTCGCCTTGACCGGGAAGATCAATTGCACGGGCCTCATCGAAGTCCCCATGGGCATGAGCCTGCGCGAGATCATCTTCGAGGTGGGCGGCGGAGTTCCCGAGGGGCGCAAGTTCAAGGCGGTCCAGACGGGCGGACCCTCCGGCGGCTGCATCCCGGAGCAGTTTCTGGACATGCCGGTGGACTACGATTCACTCGCCCAGGCCGGCTCCATCATGGGCTCGGGCGGAATGATCGTCATGGACGATTCCTCGTGCATGGTGGATGTGGCCAAGTACTTCATGGAATTCTGCATGAGTGAGTCCTGCGGGAAGTGCATTCCCTGCCGCGCCGGCACGGCCCAGATGTACGACCTGCTGGCCAAGATCTCCGAAGGCCGTGCCACCCTGGATAATCTGGCGATGCTTGAAGACCTCTGTGACATGGTGAGACACACCAGTTTGTGCGGTCTCGGGCAGAGCGCTCCCAACCCCGTGCTGAGCACTCTGCGCTACTTCCGCGACGAGTACCTGGCTCACATTCAGGAGAAGCGATGTCCGGCCGGGGTTTGCGCCATCTCCGAAAAGGAGGCCGACGCATGAGCCCGGCGACCCCGGACGTCAAGACTCTCAAAATCGATGGTATCGACATCAGCGCGCGCAGCGACCAGACGGTGCTCGAGGCGGCGCGCGAGCACGAGCTTTCTATTCCGACTCTGTGCCATCTCGACGGCTTGAGTGACGTGGGCGCCTGCCGGCTGTGCCTGGTGGAGGTGAAGGGCACCCCGAAGCTGCTGCCCGCCTGTGTCACCCGCGTGGAAGAAGGCATGGACGTGACCACAAAGTCGGACCGCCTTCTGAAGTACAGGAGGATGATCCTGGAGTTGCTGTTCGCCGAGCGCAACCACGTCTGCTCGGTGTGCGTGGCCAACGGGCATTGTGATCTGCAAGGTCTCGCGCAGGCGCACGGCCTGACGCACGTCCAGTTCCCCTACCGATACCCCAAGCTTCCCGTCGATGCCTCGCACAACCGGTTCGTGGTGGATCACAACCGCTGCATTCTGTGCACCCGCTGCGTGCGCGTGTGCGATGAAGTCGAAGGCGCCCACACCTGGGACGTGATGGGCCGGGGAATCGAGTCGATGGTGATTACCGACTTGCACCAGCCGTGGGGCGAGTCCGACACTTGCACGAGTTGCGGAAAATGCGTGCAAGTTTGCCCCACCGGGGCGCTGTTTGAGAAAGGCCGGGCCCGGTCGGCGGCGAAGAGGCCCGATTTTCTGCCTTACCTGACCATGATGCGGGAAGAAAAGCGATGAGCAAAGTGCGCCTCGCGACGGTGTGGCTAGACGGCTGCTCGGGCTGCCACATGTCTTTCCTCGACATGGACGAGAGGCTGCTCGATCTGGCCGGCCGGATCGAATTGGTCTACAGCCCGCTCGTGGACCACAAGGAGTATCCCGAAAACGTCGACGTGGTGCTCGTGGAAGGATCGATCAGCAGCGAAGAGGACCTGCACAAGATCAAGAAGATCCGGGCGCGGTCGAAGATCCTCGTTTCGCTCGGCGATTGCGCCGTGACCGGCAACGTTCCGGCCATGCGTAACGCGTTCTCGACCGCCGAAGTTCTCCGCCGCGTCTACGTGGAGAACGTGTCGGCCCCTTCGCCGATACCGGACCAGGTTGTCCCCGCACTCCTGCCGCGCGTCTGTCCCGTTCACGAGGTGGTGCCGGTGGACGTCTTCGTGCCCGGCTGCCCGCCGTCGGCAGATACCATCTTTTGGACGCTTACCGAGCTTCTGGATGGACGGCGTCCGGACTTGACCGGCCGAACGCGCTTCGGGGCCTGAGCGGACTGCTATCGCGAACGAAGCCGGAATGTGGCTGATGGAAAAGGACTTCTGAGTATGTCTCACCGATTGCGAAATCGGGACGCGAGGGGGCAAGAAGTGAGAGACGTAGGAAGGACAAGCCCCGTAGGGGCGCCAGTCGTCTAGCCCAGGGCGACTGCCTCTGAGCCGTGGGACAGGGAGCGAGGCAGATAAAGATGAAGCCCCGTAGGGGCGATGTCCTGTAGGGAGAGCGCACCGGGCAGGAATGAAGAAGGCGCGAATGGCTCACACGTACACCAACATCATCGTCCACGCGGTGTTCAGTACCAAAGACCGCGAACCCCTGCTTAGCGCGGAGGTCAGGAGCGAGTTATTGGACTACCTGGGTGGGACGGTCAACAAGCTTGGAGGCCAATCGTTGCGGGTGAACGGTGCTGCAGACCACGTCCACATGCTGCTTGTCCAGCCCGCTGCGCTCGCACTTGCGGATTTGATGGGGAAGGTGAAGTCTCACTCGTCCGGCTGGGTGAAAAGGCGTTGGGCGCGTCAGCGTGGCTTCGCCTGGCAGTCGGGCTACGCGGCGTTTAGCGTCAGCAAGTCCCAGGTTGAACCGGTGAAGCGGTACATTGCGGGACAAGAGGAGCACCACCGGAGGTTGACGTACCAGGAAGAGGTGCTGGCGTTTTCGAAGAAGCAGGGAATCGCCCTCCGGGGCTAGCACGCGGATTCAGGGTTAGGGTGGCCGTTTGGTCCTGTGGCTCCAAGAGCAATCGCCGTGGGCTACAGGACGACGCCCCTCCGGGGCTAAGGCATGATTCAGGCTTAAAATGTGAGCAAAGTATGGCCCGGCAAATTCTCATTGATCCCGTAACCCGGCTGGAGGGGCATGCCAAGATCACCCTTCACCTCGACGATCAGGGCGACGTTGAGGCGGCGCACTTCCACATCACGCAGCTTCGCGGCTTCGAGAAGTTCTGCGAAGGGCGCCGCTTCTTCGAAATGCCATACCTGATGTCGCGAATCTGCGGCATCTGCCCGGTCAGCCACCTCATTGCGTCGGCCAAAGCCTGCGATGCCATCCTGGCGGTGAGCATCCCGGAGACGGCGGCCAATCTGCGGCGCGTGATGAATCTCGCGCAGGTGATCCAATCCCACGCTTTGAGCTTCTTTTATCTCTCAGCCCCCGATTTGCTGCTGGGTATGGAGTCCGATCCGGCCAGACGCAACCTGTTCGGCGTGGCGGAGGCGCATCCTGGCCTCGCGCGCGATGGCGTCGGCTTGCGGCAATTCGGGCAGCAGATCATCGAATCGCTGGGCGGCAGACGCATTCATCCCGGCTGGGTGGTGCCCGGTGGCGTGGCTGAACCTCTCACGGCGGAGCGCCGCGATCGGATTCTGGGTGCCATTCCGGAGGCTTTGAACCGCGTGCAGCGCACCTTGGACTGGTTCAAGCGAACCATCGAGAGTTTCCGCGAGGAGATCCGCACCTTCGCGAATTTCCCCTCCATGTTTCTGGGCCTCGTGGGTCCCGGAGGGGAGCTCGAGACCTACGATGGCAACCTGAGACTGGCGGACGAGGGCGGGAATCTCGTGCAGGACCAGCTTGACCCGCGGCGCTACGCCGAGTTTATCGGCGAGGTTTCCGAACCCTGGACCTACATGAAGTTCCCCTACTACAAGCCCGCGGGCCGCGAGCATGGCTTCTACCGCGTGGGCCCGCTGGCGCGCCTCAACATCATCAGCCGGTGCGGGACGAACCGCGCGGACCAGGAGTTGGCGGAGTTCCGCGAGCTCGGGCGCGGTCCCATCCTGAGCTCATTCCACTATCATTACGCCCGCCTCATCGAGATCCTGCACAGCATCGAGCTCATCGAAGAACTGCTCGGCGACGCCGGAATCCTTAGCAAGGACGTGCGCGCCGTGGCGGAGCCGAACCGGAGAGAAGGCATCGGCGTGGCGGAGGCCCCGCGCGGCACGCTGTTCCACCATTACAAGATCGACGACGAGGGACTTATCACCTGGGCCAACCTGATCATCGCCACCGGACACAATAATATGGCCATGAACCGGGGCATCCTGCAGGCGGCCCGCCATTACGTCAGTGGGGAGCAGGTTTCCGAGGGCATGTTGAACCGCGTGGAGGCCGTAATCCGCACTTTCGATCCTTGTCTGAGCTGTTCGACCCACGCCGTGGGGCAAATGCCGATGGTGATCCAACTGGTGGCGAGGGACGGCAGGCTGGTCCGGGAGCTGAGGAGAGACGGATGAGACGGTCGCTGATTATCGGGATCGGAAACCCCTTGCGGGGCGACGATGGCCTGGGCTGGCACGTGATCGAGCGCTTGCGCGGTACGGCCGCGGTTGCGCGGGCCGATCTCCTGGCCTGCCACCAGTTAACTCCCGAGCTTGCGGGTCCCATGGCGCGCTCCGATCGCGTGATCTTCATTGACGCGGCCGAGGGCGAGCCCGCCGGCGAGATCCGTCTGGAGCGCATCCGCGGAGACAAGCCGGAGCCTTCCGCGTTTTCCCACCATCTCGATCCGGCGGCGGTGGCCGAATACGCGAGGGCCCTCTACGGCGCGTCGCCCGAGGTGGCCATCTTGTCCGTAAAGGGTGCCGCTTACGGTTTCTCGGAGGATCTGTCAGGACCCGTGCTGAGGGCCGTGCCTGAAGTGTTGCGGCTGGTTCAGGGCCTGCTGGCTGCTGACCCCCAACCGCCGCCAACTGACATGGAGGGGACATGGCTGCCCGCGCTAAACCCAAGCTCGCCGTTTTGAAATTCGCCTCCTGCGACGGCTGCCAGTTGAGTCTGCTCGACTGTGAAGATGAGCTCCTGGCAGTGGCCGGAGCCGTGGACATCGCGAATTTCCCCGAGGCCTCGCGCGCCGTGGTCAAGGGCCCCTATGACATCTGCCTGGTGGAGGGGTCCATCACCACTCCGCACGACGCCGAGCGCATTCACCAGGTGCGCCGCGCCTCCCGGTTCCTGATCACGATCGGGGCCTGCGCCACAGCGGGCGGCATTCAGGCCTTGCGCAATTTCAAGGACGTGCGCGACTTCACCTCCCTGGTTTATGCCACGCCCCAGTACATCCAGACTCTGAACAAGTCCACGCCCATCGTTGACCACGTGCGCGTGGACTATGAGTTGCACGGCTGCCCCATCAACAAGCGTCAGCTCGTGGAAGTGCTGAGCGCCTTTCTGAACGGCCGCCGGCCGAACATTCCGCCGCACAGCGTTTGCACTGAATGCAAGCGCAACGGCACGGTCTGCGTGATGGTGGCGCACGGCACGCCGTGCCTGGGTCCGGTCACGCACGCCGGCTGCGGAGCGCTTTGTCCCTCATACGCTCGCGGCTGCTATGGCTGCTATGGCCCCATGGAATCGCCCAATACGGCTGCCCTCGCAAAGGGCTGGGTCCAGTTGGGTGCGAAGGAGCCCGACCTGCTGCGCGCGTTTCGCAGTTACAACAGCTACGCCGAAGCATTCCGCCGCGAGAGCGAAGCTCATGAAGAACAAGACCGTTAAAGTCGATTTTCTGGCTCGCGTCGAGGGCGAGGGCGGCCTGTACGTCAAGCTTCGGGACAAGACCGTCACAGATGTCCAGCTCAAGATCTTCGAGCCTCCCCGGTTCTTTGAAGCCCTTCTGCGGGGTCGCGACTTCCGCGAGGCGCCGGACATCACCGCCCGCATCTGCGGCATCTGCCCCGTGGCCTATCAGATGAGCGCCGTCCACGCCATGGAGAACGCTCTGGGCGTTAAAGTGGAAGGCCAACTCCGCTCCTTGCGGCGTCTTCTTTATTGCGGCGAGTGGATCGAGAGTCACGCCCTGCACATCTACCTGCTGCACGCCCCGGATTTCCTCGGTTACGAGGACTCTATCGGCCTGGCCAAGGATCATCCGAACGAGGTGCAGCGCGGCCTCAACCTCAAGAAGACCGGCAACGCCATCGTGACCCTGCTCGGCGGCCGCGAAATCCATCCCATCAACGTGCGCGTGGGCGGATTCTACAAACTGCCCGCCCGGCGCGACTTGGCGGAGCTCGAGGAGCGGCTGAAGTGGGCGCGTGACGCGGCGCTCGAGACGGTGCGCTGGGTCTCAACGTTTACGTTCCCGGAATTCCAGCCGGATTACCTGTTCGTGTCTCTCCGGCATCCGGAAGAATACCCCTTCAATGAAGGCCGGCTGGTCTCGAACCGCGGACTCGACCTCAGCGTCCAGGATTACGAGAAGCACTTTGTGGAAGAACATGTGCAGCACTCCACGGCGCTGCACTCGGTGCTGACGGGTTCCGGACCTTACTGCGTCGGCCCCATCGCCCGCTACAGCCTGAACTTTGACCGGCTTCCCGACTCCGTGCAACAAGTAGCGCGCGAGGCCGGCCTCAGCCCGGTGTGCAGGAATCCATTTCAAAGTATCGTGGTGCGCTCGATCGAGACCCTCTACGCCTGCGAGGAGGCTCTGCGGATCATCGCACAATACGAGCCTCCGGAGACCCCGGCGGTGAAGGTGGAGCCGCATGCGGCCATCGGATGCGCCTGTACCGAGGCGCCCCGGGGGTCGCTCTATCATCGATACCGCATCGACGCGGCCGGAACGATCCTGGACGCCAAGATCGTTCCTCCGACGTCGCAGAATCAGAAGTCGATCGAGCAGGATCTGCGCGAGTTTGTGCCGCCGCGCATCGATCTTCCCGAGGCCGAGCTGCAGTGGCAATGCGAGCAGGCCATCCGCAACTACGACCCCTGCATCTCCTGCTCGACACATTTCTTGAAATTAACAATCGATCGCGATTGATCGTGCCGTCGCCCTGCGCGAATCGTGCCTTACTGAGGCCCTGTCTCATGGCGGAAGTCCTGGTGATCGGCATCGGCAACGAATACGCCCGCGATGACGCCGCCGGCCTGCTCGTGGCCCGCGCGCTCAAAGCTCAGGGATGGCAACGGGTCAAGGTTCTGGAACAGAGCGGCGAGGGCGCAGCACTTATCGAAGCGTGGCAAGGCTCGGAACTGGTCATCGTGATTGACGCCGCCCGCTCGGGCGGTGCACCCGGAATCATCCGGCGCTTTGACGCCGGCCGTGAGCCCCTCCCCGCCCACTCGTTCCGTGGTTCCACACACGCCTTCGGACTTTACGAAGCCGTGGAGGTGTCGCGCTCTTTGAACCAACTTCCACGCCGTCTGATCGTTTACGCCATTGACGGTACCGATTTTGCCCCCGGAATCGGGCTCACGCCGAATGTCGAGCGCGCAATTTCGGTTGCGGTTAGAGTCGTGGATGGCGAAATCCGGCCTGCTGCCGGCGCCGAGCCGCCTTGACGGCTGGGCTTGATCGCCCTTTGCCGTGCAGTAAGGGCGACTTCCTCTCCCGGCGTTCGTCACTTCCGGGTGACTACCCCACTTCCAACGGTCGGCCTTGCTAATTTATGTGGCTTGTCTTGAGATACTTACAGGGCACACAGCCTTGCGGCGATTTGGCGGGCGATGTGCTTTTGACAGGGCGCGGTCCGAGAGCGCAAAGGCTCTTGGAACAAGCTGGGAGCACCAAGGTTATGTTGATCGGCGAGCGAATTCGGCACCTTAGAGAGGAACGAGGCCTAAGCCGGGCTGATATCGAGCAGGCCACCGGACTGTTGCGCTCGTACGTCTGTCGCGTCGAGCTCGGACAGTCGATTCCCTCGCTCGAAGCGTTGGAACGTTTTGCGGCTGCCTTAGAGGTCCCGCTCTATTGGCTGTTTTATGCGGAGGAACCCGACGATAACGCCACGGGCCCCCGCTTTCGTCCGGACGCTGCGCAACCACAGCCGGAAAGGCAGCTCTCCGGCGGCGACGCGCGTTTTCTGATGAAGCTGGCTGAACTGACCGGACGAAGGGTCGAAGCCGATCCCACCTTTCTCCTCGACTTTGCTCGTCAACAGGCGCTTGGCAAGCCTGAGAATTAGTGTAGAAGCAATAGACTCACCGTGGTGTTTTGCTCCAGCCACCTTTTCCTAGTAGGCGTCCTTCCTTGCGGATCCTAATCTCCGGCTGATAATCCCTTTCCGTTCCAGCGTTACGGGGTTTATCAAGTCTTCAGAAGACCTCATCCGCCTCTCTATTGATGCCGGGCCAGGGCCGGCCTATGTTCGCGGCAGGCAAACAGAGCCGATGAACGGCGGGTTTCGTACGCCGCCAGGCTCGGGAGGTCAATATGCCGCCACAAACAGAATTGCTGAACCGCGGCCTTCGGATTGAACGCATGCCTCGAGACAGCACCCGCTCGGCGGAGCGTTCGGCCAGCGTGATGTTGGGCGCGACGTTCAAAGACGCGAGGCGTGACCAGAACAGCGTGTCGTCGAGTATCGAGCGTCGCCTGCTGCACTGGCTGGCCGAGCACACGCCGGCAAGAATCAATTCCGATCACCTGACGCTGCTCGGATTCGGCGCTACTTGCCTTGCGGGACTTTCCTACTTCCTGGCGCGCTGGAACTCGATGGGACTGCTCGGTGCGACGGCCTGCCTGGCGCTCAACTGGCTCGGCGACAGCCTCGATGGCACGCTGGCGCGGGTCAGGAAATCGCGAGCGGCCGCGCTACGGTTTCTATCTCGACCACATGCTGGATACCTTCGGCGCACTCGTCCTGGTGGGCGGCCTCGCGGCTTCCGGTTACCTCGATTGGCGGGTCGCGGCCGGAATGTTGGTCGTCTTCCTGATGCTGGCCATCGAAGTCTACCTTGCGACTTACACGCTGGGAGTTTTCAGGCTGTCGTTCTGGAGGCTGGGTCCGACCGAGATTCGCATCCTGCTGGGAATCGCGAACCTGGTGCTGTGGTTCCGTCCGTCTGCGCGTGTCTTCGGCACGCGTTATCGACTGCTGGATTTCGGCGGGTGCGCGGCGATCGCCGGCATGGGAATCATGCTGATCGTGGCCGCGGCCGAGCACACGATCACGCTTTACCGGGAAGAGAGGCTGCCCTGAGCCTGCATCGAAACGCGGGGCCTTCCTTGACGCTGCTGCAAGCCGGTTCCATAATCTGTGAGGAGGCAACCCCCATGAGAAAAGCCTGGATGAGCGGGGTGCTGGTCTTGGTGTGCGCAGCGGCAGCCGCAGGCCAGAGCAACCCGGCCCCTAAGCCGGACGCCTCCGCGCCCCAAGCCACGCAGAATCCCATCAGGGTCCAGGTGAACCTCGTCAACGTCCTGTTCACCGTGACCGACAAGAAAGGGCGCACCCGCCTCGACCTCAACAAGGATGACTTTCGCGTTATCGAGGATGGCAAGCCGCAAAGCATCAGTTTCTTCAGCCGGGAAACCGACCTGCCTCTGCGTATCGGCGTCCTGATTGACACCAGCAACAGTGTCTCCGACCGCCTCCATTTTGAGGAGGAAGCGGCAGTCGATTTCTTGAGTGAAGCCATCCGGCCCGGCAAAGATCTGGCCTTTGTGGTGGGATTCGACGTCGAGCCCCAACTTGTGCAGGATTACACCGACGACGTGGAGAAGCTCTCCACGGCCATTCGAGGTCTGGCGGCGGGCGGCACTACGTCTTTCTATGACGCCCTCTATTATGCCTCCCAGCAGAAGATGGCCAAGCCGGCTGGAGGCGCTTCCGATGCGCCGTCCGGTCCCTATTTACGCCGTGTTCTGATTGTGGTGAGCGACGGGCGCGACACCAGCAGCGGCCGGTCGCGCGACGAGGCTCTGCAGATGGCCGAGCACTCCGACGCCATCATTTACGCCATCGGCACCAACAACAACGGCACCAACACTGCGGGCAGCAACACCCCGAACAGCTTCGGCCAGGGCGACAAGATCCTCAAGTATCTTGCCAACGAGACCGGCGGCAAGGTGTTCTTTCCCTTTGAGGCGAGCGACCTGGCTTCAGACTTCCGGGAAATTGCCAAAGAACTCCGCAGCCAATACAGCCTGGCTTACACTCCCACCAACAGCAAACGCGACGGCGCCTTTCGCACGATCGATGTGGAAACCACCGAGAAGGGTTTGCGCGTCCGCGCCAAGGCCGGTTACTTCGCGCCCTCCAAATAAAGGCGTCGCGCCTTAGCCCTAGGGTCGGGTCTCTCGACTCTGAGTACAACTCTATTTGATTGGCGCCACTTGATTGGCGGGCTAGCTTGAAGGGGCGTAGTAACCGCGTCGCGCCTGGACGTCGCCGTGCCCGTCCTTGAGCCGGACCTTGAGGTGACGGAAGGTGCCGTCGGTCTTGTTGTTGGAAGGTGTGTAGCCGAGCAGGTACTGAGTGCGAAGCTCGGCGGCGATCTCGTTGAAAGCGTCTGAGGTGTTGCGCTGATTGTCGGCCCGGAACACGTGGCCGCCCGTTTCGGTGGAGAGCTTATTCAGAACGCCCTCACCGCCGTAGCTCATCCTACTCCGCATATAAAACGCGCGGTCCGAGATCAGGATGGAGTAAATGATCACGTCGGCTCGCTGGGCGGCCTGCAGGCCCTGATCGAGGCTCAGCCGGCTTCCCTCGTCCTCGCCATCGGTGAGCAGGATGATCACCTTGCGTCCGGCCTCGCTCCCCAACATGTCGTGCGATGCGAGATAAACGGCGTCGTAGAGATGGGTGGCGCCGCCGGAGGTGGGAAAGGTACCGGCCACCGGGCCGCCGCCGCCGTTGATCTGAGTGGAGTCGATGGCCTTGTTGAGGTAAGGCAGAGAGCCCGTGAAATCCTGAAGCAACTCCACGTCGACATCGAAGTGGAGCACGGCGAACTCGTCCTTAGGGCGCATCACCTGGCTCGCGAACTGCTTGGCCGCTTCCTGCTCCACCATCAGGACGCGCCCCTGGCTGGGACTCGTGTCGACGGCGAGCACCAGCGTGACCGGCGTGTCCGTCTGCTTGGAAAAATACTTGATCTCCTGCGGCACGTTATCTTCGGTGACTTCGAAGGCATCCTTGGTGAGGTCCGGGACCAGCCGCTTGTGATCGCGCACCACAGCGTAAACGTTCACCACGTTCACTTGCACTTTCAGTATCGGACCTTGCGTGGCGGGCGCTTGCTGCGCCGGGGGCGCGTCCTGTGATGGAAACGGCAGGAGCGCCACAGGAAGGAGCGCAAGGCAGAACCCGAGCGCCAGTCGAGACGATCGCAACGCGAATCGGCGGAAATGAATGGTCATGGAATCTCCGGCTGAATCAATCCCTGATTATGATGCAGTTCCCGATAGCCGCGCTACGCCTTGGTGATGATGCCATCGCTTTGCCGATGTTATCGGCAACGGGCACGTACACGCCGGTGCGCGTCTTCGTCGATTTCGAAGCGAATCGTTCGGCGTGATCGTCTCGAAGAGAGTCACATTGCGAGAATGACGATGAGATCGTCGCCGTTGCTTCCCTTGATGGCATCACTTTTTTCTTGACAAGAACTGAGTCAGTCACTATACATTGAAACTGACAACGCGCTCCGCCGGCCGTTTGCTGGCGGACATTTGAATACGAATGAGAGGAGAATAGAATGCCAGCAAAGAAGAAAGCCAAGAAGAAGAGATAAGCTTCGTTCGAACATTTAGACGGAACATTCGGGGATGCAGCGATGCATCCCCGAAGTTTTTTAGGACACCTCGAAGTGCGGCCCGCCTGCTTCGTGACGACTCACCCGGCATCATCAGGGCTTCTCCAGGTTCAACGTCGGCTCTTCCGCGGTTTCGGGCGGACTCAAACGTCGCGGCGTCTCATCGATCGGCTCGACCTCCAGAATGTCATCCCCACTCGCGGCGCCGAATTCCTTGAACCGTCGCGCCGCAGTCAAGACGCGGCTTTCAAGCGAACCTACCGCGCGGTTATAGGACTCCACAGCTTTCTTCAAGCCGGAACCCGCTTCGGCGAAATGCCCGGCAAAAGCGCGCAGGCGATCGTAGAGCTGCCGTCCCAGATCGCTCACGCGTTGCGCGCCTCGCTCCACCTGCTCCTGCCGCCAGCCGTAGGCCACCGCGTGCAGCAGCGCGATCAGCGTGGTGGGCGTGGCAATCAGCACCCGCTTCTGCGCACTGTCTTCGATGAGGGCGGGGTCCTGCTCGAGCGCGGCGCTGAAGAACGAGTCGCCGGGGAGGAACAGTACCACCATCTCGGGCGATGGCTGCAGTTGCTCCCAGTAAGCCTTCCCCGCCAGCTGATTGAGGTGGGCGCGCACCAGCCGGCCGTAATTCGCGAGCGCCTGGCGCCGGTCCCCTTCACTCGAGACGCTGAGGGAGTCGAGAAAAGGTTGAACGGGAGCCTTGGCATCCACGGCAATGCGCCGGTCTCCCGGCAGCTTTACGATCAAGTCAGGGCGCAGCCGTCCCCCTTCGTCGAACAGGGTCTCCTGCATGTTGAAATCGCAATGCTCCGCCATGCCGGCCAGTTCCACGACGCGGCGCAAGGTCATCTCGCCCCAGCGCCCCCGCACCTGCGATCCTCCTTTGAGGGCGGCGGTCAGGTTCCCGGTTTCGCGCTGCAAGGTCTGGTTGGCGGAAAGCAGTCCCTTGATCTCGCCCGCAAGCGCCCCGTAGGCTTCTGAACGCGCGGTCTCGAGCTTCCGCACCATGTCGTCATAGCTCTTGAGCGATTCACTGAGCGGGCCGACCATGGCTTCGATGGCTTTTTCGCGCGCTGCCAGGTCGCCTTCGGCTTCGGCGCGCAGGATGTTAAAGCGCTGCTGCGCCAGTCTCAGGAACGACTCGCTTTGTGAGGCCAGCACGTCGCCGGAAACAGCCTTGAACGTGTCCGCGAGGCGGGCCTGGGCCTCACTCAACAGCCGCCGTTGTTCCTCGAGATTGGTGCGCTCCGCCTCGCGTGACGTTTCCGCGGCCACGCGGGCCTGTTGTTCGTGCTCAAGCCGCTGGCGGAGTCCGGCGATTTCCTCGCGGTCGGCGCTCTCGCGGCGGCGCACCGCATCGGCGTCCACCTCGGCCGCAACCGCGCGCCCCTCGGCGCGGCGCAGCCGGCCCATGGCGGCGATCCATGCGAGCGCGGCCCCTATGACCAGGCCTACTGCGGCGACGATCCATTCCGTCATAAACGGGTCCTTCATAAACACGCCCTCGATCCGGGGCTACGATTCTTCCTGCGTTGGGCAAAGCGCCGTGAAGTCACACCGCCTGCAGACGAAGCCGGGCGCCGGCTCGAAGTGCCCGGCGCGGATCGCGCCCGCCACCTCGCGAATCTGCTTCACCACATCATCGAGATCCTTGGTCGTCCGCACGGCGGATACGGCTTCGTTGTTACCCAGATTGTAGAACGTCAGGCGCGTGGGCCGCAGCCCCAGCGTGCGTTCCGCCGCCAGGGCGTAGACCGAGAGCTGCAAACTGGTGTCGGCGTCCTTCTGCGACTTCGGTCGCCCCGTCTTGTAATCGATCAATTCCACCTCGGTTCCCCGCGGGAAAGGCCCTGCTGCCGTCTTGGCGTCCGGGGCGCGTAGTTCCAGCGGTTCAGCCGGGTCTGGATTCGCCGCGCCACGGACCGTGCCCGCCGTGGCCGCTCGCGTCTGGATCTGATCGATGCGTCCTTGCACCCGGACGTCCTGCACTTCAAAGCCGAAGCTCTGTTCGCACGCGACCTGCGCAGGCGCGGGCTCGGTGTTCTGCCGTTCCACGAATCGCCGCAACAGATCGAGGCCCGTTTCCTTTCCTTGTTCGGCGTGGTAGGAGTCCTCAAAGCCGGTGTCTTTCCAGGCGCGGAGATAAAACTCTTCCACGTCTTCGAAGCGCGGTATTCCGGTTTCACGCAGCTTGAAATAATAGCGAACGCTTGCATGCATCACGGAGCCGAAGGTGAGCGCCGCCTGCGGCTTCGTTTGGATCTTCAGCAGGTTTCGGAACTTGAAACGCAGAGGGCAATTCTGGTAGGTCTCGATCGCCGAAGCGCTCAAGACAAGCTGGTCCGGGCGATCGGAACCATCCGGCACCGGTTGCCTCGTCCACGCTTCAAGATCAGGATGGAGCGAGCCCGCCCCTTCGGCCGCTTGAAACTCCGGGAATAGCAGCCCCTGGCCGTTGCCGGCCTGGGCGCGCTCTGAAAGAAGCACGCGCTCGGTCGTGGCGGATTCGGGCTCGACTGCGGGCCTCGCAGGCTCGGGCACAGCCGCGACCTGAATCCGTTCGATGTCGCGGGCCGCAACCGCGAGGTTCGAGAGCAGGTCCCGGATGAACAGGGACGGCTTTTGTCCGGGCGTCCCGACGCTCGAAACGTACAGGCGCTCGCGCGCTCGCGTTAGCGCCACGTAGAAGAGGCGCCGCTCCTCCTGCAGATGGACGCCTGGCGGCGCCAGGGGGTCTTTGCGGAGCGCGTCGGGGAATTCGATCACAGGCTTCTTTTCCGCCGTTGGAAATCGATTGCGACCCACACTCAGAACGAATACCACCGGGAACTCCAGCCCTTTGGCGGCGTGAACGGTCATCATTTGCACCGCGTTCGCGGCGTCGCGCGGCTCGGGGGCTTCGATCTGCCCGCCGGCTTCAAGAAAGTGCGCGAAGTAGTCCATGAAGGCATCGAGCGGTCTCTGCGGAGCGGCGTCCGGATCGTGCTTGACCGGCGCGAGCCCTCCGCGCTCGTGCTTCTTCTGCCATGTGTCGAGAAAAGCCCGAAACGCCTTCAAGTAGCCCGCCTCGCGGTCGTGGCCAGGGTGTTGGATCCCGAGCGCTGCGATCAACCGGTCGAAGAGGACCGGCATCGGCGCTACGCGGGCCGCCTCGCGGAGCTTGCCGAGCAAAGCCTCAAGCTCGTACCAGCCCGTGCGGCGCAGATCACCCGCGAACAGCGTCTGTTCGGTGGCGCGGATCGCCGCATCGATCGACGAGCGATTCTGGCTGGCGCGCCGGCGCGCGTCCTGAGCCAGCGCCTCGGGGAGTCGCCAGCGCGGGGCAAGCAGCACGCGCGTCAGGCTGATGTTGTCGTGCGGCGTGTGGACGAGGCGCAGGTAGGCCATCAGATCGCGCACGAGCGGCGTTCTGAGAATCGAGAGGCCGCGGATGTTGAAAGCAATGCCCCTCATTCGAAACTGCTCCACCAGGCGCTCGCGGTGCAGGTGACTGCGATAGAGCACGGCCACGTCGCCAAGGGCCGTTCCCCGCTTGTTCAAGCGCTCGATTTCGCGCGCCACCCACACGGCTTCAGTCTTCGTGTCGGGCGACTCCAGCAGGAACACGCGCTCGCCCTCCGGATTCTCGGCGCGAAGCGGAGGTTTGGACGCATAGCGGCCTTCATTCTTCTCGATCGCCACCTGGCTTGCGCGCAGAATACGGCGCGTGGAGCGGTAATTCCGGTTCAGGTAGACCGTGGCGTGGCCGGGAAAGGCGCGATCGAACATCTGAAACGCTCCGCTGGAAGCGCCACGGAAGCGGTAAATGGCCTGGTCGTCGTCGCCCACGGCCGTGATGTTGTAAGGAGGGGCCACGAGGCGCCTCAAAATCTCCACCTGGGCGTAGTTCGTGTCCTGGTACTCGTCCACCAGGACGTAACGGAAGCGCTGCCGCAGCCGCGCGAGAATTTCCGGTTGCTGGTCCCACAGCCGCAGCATGCTGCTCATCAGGCTGCCGAAGGTGGTGCAGCCGGCCTCGTCCAGAAGCTCGCGGCTGCGGCGAAAAACGCGCGCCAACTCCTCCTTCTTCGCGAGCTCCACGGCGTCGAGCGCGTCCGGCGCGCCAGGCCCAAGTTGATCGCGAAACTGCGTTACGTAAGCGGCGAAATCATCCGGCTCAACCAGTTCGTCCTGGCAGCGCGAGAAGAAACCGTTCAAATCGTGCAGAAACGCGCCCGGCTCGGCGAGCTTCAGGTAGTGCTCTAGCGCGAGCGCCCGCAGCCGCCAACGCAGGAAAATCCACAGGTCGATCTCATCGAGCAGTTGCCGGTCGAAGTCGTGTTCGGTCAACACCTGAAGACAGAAGGCGTGAAAAGTGGAGATTTGGGGCGGCTTCTCGATGTCCGGCAGCGCCTGCCGAACCCGATAACTCATCTCGCCGGCGGCCTTCTCGGTGTAGGTCAGCGCCAGGATGTTCTCCGGGCGGACCGCGCCTGCGACGGCCGCCACGGCCGAATCCTCGCAGGCCTCGGCGCGGCCTCCGAGCAGATGAACGATGCGCTCGGTGATTACGCGCGTCTTGCCGCTGCCCGGACCGGCGATGATCAGCAGCGGTCCCTGGCCGTGCTCGATTGCCGTGCGCTGTTCAGGGTTCAGCTCCAGAACGGAGGTCACGGTCACATTATTCCGCCAAGTCGGGCAGCGTGGCAAGGTGCGCCCGCCGGGCTCGGCCACCGTCCGGTCGCTTATGAATTCGGACGCCTATGAATAATGTTGGGACCGCGCGTTACGGCCCCGGCCCCGGCCTCGGAAGCGCAAACCGACCTGTAAAGAACTTACCAGCGAACTCGCCGCGTTCGAACGCGATCTCGGTCCCCAAGAACGCCTCTAACTAGAAGATTCCACGTGGCTTGGCTTGAAACTGGGTCGCAGTACGAGGTTTGGTACGAGGAGTGCTCCCTGACCTTGGGGAATCTCTCGGGAGGTTCTGAATATGACCTTGAAAAAAGGAACACCAAGTCTGCTGCTGATCGGTATCACCTTGTTGGCGTGCGGTTTGGTCTCCGCGTCGCCAAGGCCGCAGACGGATGCGCAAACGACACCCGGGCTGGACCGGAGAAGCGGCTTTGGCAGGCCGGAGTCGATCTCCGGAACGATCTCTTTGGTGAGCCCTGAAGAAGGGCTGTTGATTGTCACCAAGCAGGGTCCGGAACAGCCGGCGTCGACGAATGTCACGGGGACTACCGTCGTTACCCAGAACCCAGACGGCACGACCAGCAGCGCGGATACCAGCGTGTCCATGGGGCCGGGGCCGGGTGAGACCGATTATCATTTCCGGGTAACCGGCAATACCCTGATCCGCCTGGGCGGGCGGCCCGCGACCCTACGCGATCTCGCAGGTGTGCAGGACAAACAGGCGACCGTGCACTTCATTCCGGAGCGGAACGGCAATTTCGCAAAAGGAATCGAGGTCGGCCCGTAAGCGCGGGGGCCCGGTTGGCCGCGTCGGAGAGCTTCCGAGGCAGGCGGCGTGTTCTTGGATGAGCGAGCCGTCCGAGCCCGGTTGGCGTCGGGAGAAAGAAAAAGGGCGGGGCATCTGTTGCCGATGCCTTCCGCCCTTCTACCGCCTCGTGCTGCAAACGGCTCGCTATTCCAAAACGTGAATATTCTTGGCAGCGCAGATGTCTTTGAGGATCTTGGGCCACACGGTCACGCTGACCTCGCCCAAATGAGCCTTGCGCAGCAGCAGCATGAGTGTTCGCGATTGCCCGATTCCGCCTCCGATGCTGAGCGGAATCTGATGATGCAGAATGGCCTGATGGTATGGGAACTTGACGAAGTCGAGCTGGCGTGCCATCCCCAGTTGTTTCATCAGGGAATCGGCGTCGACGCGGATGCCCATCGAGGTCAGCTCGTGACGGCGTCGCGTGACCGGATTCCACACCAGGATGTCGCCGTTCAAGCCGCGCCGGACTTTGCCGTCGGATGAGCGCGTCTCGGTAACCCAGTCGTCATAGTCCGCGGCGCGCATCTCGTGCGGATAGCCGTCCTCGAGGGGCCAGCCGATCCCGATGATGAAAATGGCGGGATATTCCTGCAGAACCTTGGTCTCGCGCTGCTTGCGCGGCAGGTCGGGATACATCTGCAGGATGTCCTCGGCATGCAGGAAGGTGAGCTTCTCCGGCAGATTCGGGTACTTTTCGTTTTTCAGCTGCGGGAACAGCTCCTGCAAATACCATTCAGCGCCCACAAGTACCTTCCAGATGCGGCTGACCACATCCTTCAAGAACCCCAGATTGCGATCGGCCGGCGTGATGGCCCGCTCCCAGTCCCACTGGTCCACGTAAGCGCTGTGATCGTGGTCGAGAAAATAGTCCTTGCGGACGGCGCGCATGTCGGTGCAAAGGCCTTCGCCCGGCTTCATTCCGAACTCGGCAAGCGCCATTCGCTTCCACTTGGTAGCCGCCTGCACAACCTGAGCATCGACGGGATGCAGGTCGCGGTCGTTTGAGATATGAAACTGGATCGGGGTGCGCGAGCCATCGCGATCGAGCATGTCGTTCACGCCGGTATCGGCGTCCACGATCAGCGGCACGGTCACCATCATCAGGTCGAGCTCGCGACACAGGTTCAGCTCGATATAGTTCTTGGCCGCAAAAATCGCCCGCTGCGTCTCCTTCCGATCGAGAAGCGAGCGATAATTGCCCGGCAGAATTCTTTCCAACTCTCCGTAGTCGCCGATCCCTGGCCCGGCGAGGTCCGCTCGCTTGTCCAGCACAGCTGCCGCGTGATTTCCCATGAGCCTGTCCTCCCTGGTGTGGGCGTGGGCCCCGCACCTTGGAGGTTAGCAACGAGGCGGGCCGAGGCGTGTGATCTCACTCACAAGTCGCCGTGACATCTGGTTATGCGAGGAATCCGGCGTATCGGCGGCCTTGATGGGTGCCTCGAGCGTCGCTTATTTCGCCGGCAGCCGATTGCCGATGAATCCCGCGATCTGCTGAGCGGCGGGCGGGTCCATGTTCGCCAGCACGGCCACCACGTAGCCAGACTGCGGATAGATCTCCAGATCGCCGTTCATGCCGGGAGCGCCGCCGCCATGCCCAAAGGCGCGAACTCCGCCGACGGTGCTATCGGAGAAACCATAGGCGTACTTGTCGCCGCGCGGCGTCGCGACCTTGCCGGTCGTCAGCAGCTCGGTGTAGTGTGCGTCCAATAGCGTGTGGTTCGCGATAGCATTGGCGAAACGGAACAGGTCTCCGACGGTCGAGTAGCCTCCGCCCGCCGACGTCCCGCGATAAGGCAGGGTATCGGTATTGGGCTGCCACTTGCCGTCGCCCCGCATGTAGCCGACGGAGCGGTCCGGCACGGCCTGGTCCTCGGGCAGCGAGGCGGTGGAAGTCATGCCTGCCGGCTTGTAGACGTGGTCGCGGACGTAGTCATAGTAGCTCTCGCCGCTCACCTTTTCGATCACCACGCCCAACAGCAGGAAGCCATAGTTGCTGTATTCCCACTTGCTGCCCGGTTCGAACTCCACGCCACGCTTCCCGTAGAGATTCACATAGTCCTGGAGCGTCCGCAGCTCCAACCGATGCGCGTCAAACTCCGGGCCGAAGAAGTCCCCGGTGCCGCCGGTGTGCGTCAACAACTGATGGATGGTCACCTTGGAAGCGAGATCCTTGTTGGGATAGTCGGGGAGGTACTTGCCCAGCGGATCGTTGAGCTGAATTTTGCCTGCCTGGACAAGCTGCAAAACCGCCACTGCGGTGAACATCTTGTTCATGGAGCCGATGCGGAATTGCGTCTCAAGCTTGTTTGGGACGTTGCGGGCGCGGTCCGCGAGTCCGTAGGCCCCCGTGAACACCGGTTTGCCGTCTTTCGCCACCAGGACCGCGCCCGCGAACCTGCCCGCAGCCGAGTCCGCGTCAAGCTTCGCGCGCAGGGCCGCCAGGGCATCGCCTTCACTCATGCGTGGCTGCGCAAATTCGGGCGGAGTCGGAATGGCCTGCAGATCGAGCTTGGTGACGTGGTGCGGCTCGGCAGGCTCCACCTCGATCTCGAAGCGCGCGAACTGGTCGGAGCCGCGTTCCTTAACCAGGCCCGTGAGGCGCGTGGGCGTGGATTCCTCGACCTTCTGCAGGTCGAAGCCGCCCGTTCGGGCGCGGAAGTCGAGCATCCCGTCGAGGGGGCCGGGGTGAGAAGGATAGTCCTTGTCGAGAAACTGCTGGATGGCCGCGCGGTCGCCGCTGTTAAAGGCGGTCAGCCAGGCTGAGAATTGGCGAGCCGGAGGCGTGTTGGGCAACTGCGGCGAGGTTGCCGCCAGCAGAACGGCGTAGAGTGAAGCGACGATGAGCATTCGGATTCGTATTCGCATGACCGTTTAGACGCAAAGCACCGAAATTCGTGGGATTGAAGGGCACGACCCCAACGCACCGCGCGCTTAGCGAGGGCCCGCCGGAAGATGATCCTCGAGGTACCGGGCCAGCAGCGTGAAGATGTGCAGCGTGGTCCCCGGTCCTTCCGAGATCGAGTGCGTGCGGCCGGGATACACCATGAAGTCGAACTGCTTGCCGAGCTCGATCAGCCGGTTGACCAGCAGTTCCGTGCCCTGAAAATGCACGTTGTCATCGCCCGAGCCGTGGACGATCAGCAGGCTGCCGCGCAGGCCCTCCGCGAAGTTGATGGCCGAGCCCGAGCGATAGCCGTCCGGATTCTGCTGCGGCAGGCCCATGTAGCGTTCCTGATAGATGCTGTCATAGAGCCTCTGATCGGGCACCGGCGCCACCGCCATCCCCACCTTGTAAAGATCGGGAGAGCGGAACATGAGATTCAAGGTGTTGGTCCCGCCGCCGCTCCATCCCCACACCGCCACCCGCGAAGGGTCCACGTAGGGCCGGCTGCGCTCGAGCGCCCGCAGGGCGGCGGCTTGATCCTGGGAAGAAAGCACGCCCACGGACCCATACACCGCCTTGCGCCAGGCGCGTCCTTTGGGCGCCGGCGTGCCGCGATTATCGAAGCTGGCCACCAGGTAACCGTCGTTGGCAAGCACCCGATGAAACAGTGCGCTGTCTCCGGACCAGGCGCGAAGCGTGGTTTGTCCCGCCGGCTCGCCGTAGATGTGGATCAGCAGGGGATATTTCTTCGCCGGATCGAAGCCCACCGGCTTGATCATCCATGCGTCAACGCTGACGCCCCCGCCGATGTCCAGTTGAAAAAACTCGGTAGGAGACGGGATGAAGGGCCGCACTTTGGCGCGCAGCTCGGAGTTTGCTTCGAGGACGCGCACCGACGCGTGATCCGGCAAGCGGACCAGATCCGTGGCCGGCGGCTGGTCGAACGTCATGCCGGTATGGAATGCCCAGGCGCACCCGGGCGCCATCTGGTAGAAGTGCACGCCGGGCTCGCCGGCGGGCGACACACGCTCGGCGCTGCCCGTGCCGTCCAGGCGCGTCCGGTAGAGATAGCGTTCGGTCGCGCTCGCGGGCGAAGCCACGTAGTAAATCCACCGTTCGCCCTCATCCACGCCGGCCACGCTGATCGCGTCAAAATCGCCATGGGTCACGAGGCGCGCCTCGCCGCTCTCCCGCGCAATCAGGTAAACGTGCCGCCAGTTGTCCCGCTCGCTCTCCCATAGCAGGTCTTTGCCGCCGTGGACCCAGCGCAAGTCTTCGACGACGTCCAGCCAGGCGGCGTCCTTGTCGTGATAAAGCTGGCGCACGGCCCCGGTGGCCGCGTTCGCGAGCAGCACGTCATTGGTATTCTGCAGCCGGTTCAGATGCTCCATGACGATCTCGTCGGAGTTTCCCGCCCACTCCATGCGCGCGATGTAGTTGTCACTCGGATCGCCGGGCACGCTCATCCATTGGGTTGCTCCTCCGTCGGCGCTGACCACGCCCACGCGCACCGCCGGGTTGGTGGTGCCTGCCTCGGGGTAACCGTAGTGCTGGATGGTGGGATAGACGCCGTATTGCGGATAAGGAATGCCGGTAACCACGTGGTGCGGGCCGCCGCTGTCATAGAGGAGCGCGTAGTCCTTCACCCCTTTGTCGTCAAATTGCCAGTAGGCGATGCGGCGCCCATCCGGGCTCCAGCGGAAGGCGTCGCGAATGTCGAATTCTTCCTCGTACACCCAGTCGGAGGTGCCGTTGATGACGGTGTCGGACCCATCCTGGGTAAGCAGGCGGATTTTTCCCGTCTTCAGATCCTCGGAGTAGACGTTGTGGTCGTGCACGTAAGCGGCGCGCGAGCCATCCGGCGAGAGCTTGGCAAACTGAAGCGAAGAGGCCGGCGCCGTACCGCCCAACTTCTTGAGCGTGCCGCTCGAGCGGTCCAGCACCCAGAAGTCGCCCTGCGTCGCCTGGCGCCACACCCGCGTGGAATTGGTGAAGATGACGAGGCGGCTCATGTCGTCGGACCAGGCGTAGTCCTCGATCTTGAGGGGAGCCGTGGCTCCCGCCGGAATCAGTTGCGAGGCGGAAACCAGCACGTCGCGCTTGCCCGTGGCCGCCTCGTAGCGAACCAGGTCTGAAGCCTCCTTCTCGGAGGCTGAGGGCTCGACGGTGACGTAAGCCTCGCCGCCGGTGAGCCATCGAGCCGGGCCGAATCGCTTTCCCGCAAATTCTTCTGTGGCGAAGATGCGCCGCAGCGTGTCGTTGAGCTTCGCGCGATCCTGGGCGTGGAGAGGAAGGGCATGAGGCCAGCTCAGCAGAAGGCCAAGCGCCAGAGCGAGCACCCCAAGCAATCGAACGATCCCACGAGTGCCGCTGTCTGCGGATTCGCTCGACCGGCGCGGCCGGCGCGCCGGGTTTTGGTCTAAGACTTGGCTCATCAGGATCCTCCAAGGGATCAGGACCGGATGAAGCAAGATACACCTTGGTGGCGGCGGTCCGCAACGCCTGCCGCTGCGTTACGTTCGTCCACCGCGCTCGGGGGGACGAGGGCGCGATTATCGCGAACAAGCTGATCAGCATGTGTCTTCACGAATTAAGTGGCAGGGTTGCGCAACAGCGAAAAGCGCCGAGATGATTCCTTGCGAGTTCTACGGCTCGCTGGATCCGGGTGGGCTCTGGACCAATAACCAGTTGGCGACTTTACAGACCTTGGGGATCGTGATAACTCAATAGGGCCTTGCCGCCAGGCGCACAAGTGTGACCGGCATCTCGGATCACATCGCCGTGACTTCTGTTCGAGCCCCATTTTGAGGCATCGCCGAACACGCAAGCCTGCGTAGATTACCGTGCGCCGCAGCGGTATCAAAACGACTCTTCATTTCCCTAAGGAGGAAAGCGTATGCGAATGTTGCTGAGAGTATCGATTCCCGTGGAGGCCGGCAATGCCGCCGTCAAGAACGGAACCCTGGGTTCCACGATTGAAAAAATCCTCGCTGATCTGAAGCCGGAAGCGGCCTATTTCCTTGCGGACGACAACGGCAACCGGTCGGGTTCCATCGTGTTCGACATGACGGACTCATCGCAGATTCCGGCGATCGCCGAGCCTTGGTTTCTCGCGTTCAACGCCCAGGTCTCTCTCCGGCCCGTCATGAACCCGCAAGACCTGGCCCTGGCCGCTCCATCGCTTGGCAAGGCAGCCAAGGAATACGGGGGTTGAAGGGCCGCGGCCCGCGTCGATGCTTGGGCGACGCGGACCCTTTCTGCCCCAGGGTCTGCGCCGGCGCGGTGCGACGGTCATCAATGCGGAGATGGCGCGGCGGGCGAGTCCGAGAGACTCCCGGCGATGTTATCGGGTTTGGCGGCGGGGGCCTCGCCCTCAAACTGGACGCTGTGCTCCACGTGGGCGCGCTCGAAGTCGCTGTTGCTCATGGAGATGATGATGTTGCGCGCGAACATCATCAGAACCCGCAGGCGGAACTCGGTGCCGAAGCTCGAGGGGAACCACACGCCGTCCGGCTGGCGCTGGTATTCCACGTTGAAGCCCACGCCCGGCAGATCCACCAGGAACTTCCGGATCAGAAAAGGGATGGGACGTGAGAGCTTTGTGTAAACGCGCACGGGCTCGAAGTCAGCCACGTCGATATCGGCCTCACCGGCCCAGTCGATATCCGAGCTGTCTTTGGGGCTGAACCTCAGGCGGTAGGTGGGCCGGCCATGCATGATCTCCTGACTTACGAGCTGGAAGCGGTAACTCTTTTGAGCTTCAGTAGTGAGTGGAAACAGGTCGCTCGCGAGACCGTCTTTGGATTTGTCATTCATCAGGTCGTCCCGGAACCCCTGCAACATGCTGCCGTCGATGCCGTCCTCATCCGGCACGGGCTTGCCGTGGAACTCGATATACCTGCCCTTCTGGCGATAGTGGCCTTGAACGTCGATAAGCTCCTTTTTGGTGCCATCGGCGGTCGGCGTCACCATGTAGTCGCCGGTCTCGTCCCGCATCCGCGTGCCGTTCGCTTTCTGAATCATGATGTGGACGCGCTGATGATAGAGGTATTCGCCGCGCTGCGCATCGCTGCGATCCTGATTGGCGGCCACGCGTGCCATGATGTCCTCGGCGCTCAGCGGAGCCGCGTTCGAGGGCGCCCGATCCGGCTGCGGAGCCGTAGCGGAGTTCGAGGTCTCACTGGCCTGGGCCGGCGCTGAGGCAGATTGCCCGGTCGAGGCCAGATTCTGCGCTTCAGCCGCCAGCGAAAGTCCGGCCAGCCAGAGAACCGCGATGAGACGCAACGCTGCCATCAATCCTGGACCCTCCGTATCTGATTACGCGCCGGCATGACGCGCGGACCCAAGAAACTTTCAGGCTCGGGCTTCTCCGTGCCTCTGAGCCCAAGGCTCAAACACACAGCACAAGAAGCCTCTCGGCGACATCAGTGTTAACTGCTTTGGGCGAGAGGGGCCACGGAGACTAAGACGGTGATCGGCTCCTCGCCCTTCAGCCTGATATAGTTGAAAGAGAGGGCATACGAGCCCACGCTATGACGTGGCGCGTTGGCGTAAGCAGGACCCACCATGATCCAACTTTCTTCGGCCGGGAAGCACTTCGGCTCCAAGGTGCTCTTTGAGGGCCTCGACTGGCTTCTGACGCCGGGCGACCGCATCGGCCTGGTGGGCGGAAACGGCACCGGCAAATCGACCCTGCTGAAGGTGCTGGCCGGTATTGAGACGCTCGACGACGGATCGCTTTCGACCGCCAAGGGCATCACCCGGGGATACCTTCCGCAGGACGGTCTTGCCCTCTCCGGCCGCAGCGTGCTCGAAGAGTGTCTCTCCGTGTTTGCGAACCTGCTCGAGATGGAAAAGGAGATGGAAGCGCTCATGCACCGGATGGCGGAGCTTGACCCCGCCGGCGAGGAATATGGGCGCGTCACCGGACGCTACCACAACCTCGAAACCGAGTTCCAGCGGCGCGACGGATATTCGCTGGAAGCGCAAGCGGGCGCCGTGCTCAACGGCCTGGGATTCTCGCGCGAGGATCAGGCGCGTCCGACGGAGGAGTTTTCGGGCGGCTGGCAGATGCGTGTGGCCCTGGCCAAGCTCCTGTTGATCAAGCCCAACCTGTTGCTGCTTGATGAGCCCACCAACCACCTCGATCTCGAGGCGCGCAACTGGCTGGAGCAGTATCTTGAAAGTTATCCCCACGCTTTCGTCCTGGTCTCGCATGACCGCTATTTTCTGGATGTGACGGTGAACAAGATCCTCGAAATCTGGAACCGCCGCGCCTGGTTTTACACGGGCAACTACGACCGCTATCTCACGCAGAAAGAGGATCGCAAGACGCAGCTCGAATCCGCCTACAACAATCAGCAGGAGCGCATCCACCACCTGGAAGTGTTCATCAACCGCTTCCGCTATCAGGCCACGAAGGCGCGGCAGGTGCAGAGCCGGATCAAGGAACTGGAGAAGATCGAAAGAATCGAGCTGCCGCCCGAGGAGAAAACCATTCACTTCTCGTTTCCCCAGCCTCCGGCGAGCGGACGGATGGTGGCGGAGTTTCGCGGCGTGGCCAAGAGCTATGACTCGAAGCGGGTGTTCGCGGGCGTGAACTTCGTGATCAATCGCGCCGATCGCGTGGGCCTGGTGGGGGTGAACGGCGCCGGGAAGTCGACCTTGATCAAGCTGCTGGCGGGCGCCGAAAAGGCGACTGCGGGCGAGATGCGCTTGGGCCATAACGTGGAAGTGGACTACTTCGCGCAAGACCAGTACAAGGCGCTCGATCCCGAGGCGCGCCTGATTGACGACATCGCAAGCGTGGCGCCGGCCGCGCTCAGCGGTCAGACCCAGCTCCGCACCCTGCTCGGATGTTTTCTGTTCTCGGACGACGAGGTCTTCAAGCGCATCCGCGTGCTTTCAGGCGGCGAGCGCAATCGCTACGCCCTGGCGCGCATGCTGCTGCGTCCGCCGAATTTCCTGCTGCTCGATGAGCCCACCAACCACCTGGATCTGCGCGCCAAAGACGTGCTGCTCGAATCGCTCCGCAAATACACCGGCACCGTGGTGTTCGTCTCGCACGACCGCTACTTTATTGACAAGCTGGCCACGCGCATCTTCGAGATCGGCGGCGGTGAAATCCACGATTATCCGGGCAATTACGAGGATTATCTGTGGCAGAAAGAGGGACGCGCCCCGCGTCCCGGCGGCCCGCCCGGCGGCCCGGAGAGTGAAACTGTTTTCGCGGCCGGCGGGGACAACGGCAAGCTGAAAGAGCCGGCGGGGCGAGCGAAGAAGCCAAACCCGATCCTGCTTCGCCAGATGCAGGACCGCCGCCAGGAGCTCGAAGAAGAGATCACGCGCGCGGAAGCCGAGGTCGCCGCCTGCGAGACCGGCCTCGGGAACTTCAAGAGCGCCGAGGAGTCCATCCGGCTCGCCAAAAGGATCGACGAGCTGCGCCGGAGCCTCGGTGAGATGATGCGCGAGTGGGAACAGATCGCGGTGACGCTCGACGAGTCGAAGGAAGCCGTGAGCCGGGGATGAGCGCCGGCGTCTGACGGGCATGACCGGCATAAAGAACGCCAGGGCGTCGCTCGGTCGACAGAGCGAGCCAAGGGATTTAGGGTGAGCAGGGTTCAGGCACCCGGGAGAGAACGGTCCCATGAACGGTATACAATTCATCACCGACGAAAAGGCCGCAAGACAGCGGCAATCGTCGACCTCAGGAAGCAAAGGGCTCTCTGGGAGGACATCGAAGACGTGCTGGTTTCCCCTTCGCGGCGGCGGGAGAAGCGTATCCCGCTGGACAAGGTAAAGGCAGACCTGAACAAAAGCGCGTAGCGCGGACCACCGGTTTTGTGGTCCGCGTCTTTTCGCTACCGTTACCCTTGCCGTGTCGAAGCTGCGGCGCTCGCGCACCCAACGAGAAGCCGCAGACCGCAAACCCGGCGGTCTGCGCTACTGGGTTTACCCCGTGATTCAGGAGCTTCACGTGGCTAGTGGTCCTTTGCCGGCATCAGATTCATACCCGGCCAGTCTCGAGCGCAGCCTACCTTCCCACAGCAACCCGATCACCCCTGCGGCCGCGACTCCAAACCAGATCGCCAGCAGGCCGGGGTGGAACACGGGGACAAGGAACTGCGCCGCAGCGCTGGCCACGCCAATCAGAACGGCGGCCCGGTAGAGGCTCGCCAGCGTGAACGCTTTCGGATCAGCCCGCCACAACATGAACACGACAAACACGCCGCCCAAGGCCACGAGGCCGAAGTCGAACAGCACGCGGCTGCCGTAAGCCCGAGCCACGTTGGCCAGCACCACGGCGAGAAAGGCAAACACAAGCATTAGCCAGCCGGAGACGTTCTTCATAAATGGGTCCTTTCCTACTGTGTGTCACGCTCATAGATGCAGCAAGCCCGATGAAAAGAACCAGACAGCTGCAAGGATACAGCAGTTCCGACGGCCACGGTAAGAAATAACCACTTACGAGCCGCGATGACTCTGCGATTAACGATAGTGCTTCCAATCCCGGCGAGAATGACTACAAAAGCAACGTTACGGTTGGAAGGACGGCATAAGCCAAAATTCCGGCAGCCTGGTCCGAGCAGTGGCGCGATGGGAACAAAGCTGGAATGTCCTTTGTAATCAGTGGGAAAGGGCTTGCGGGTGTTGCGGGTCGTCAACAAATTGGCTGCGGAGCAGGCGCGGCTCCGGGTACGGCGGCTTCGCCGGGCGGAATTGCCGGCGGATACGGAGCGGTTGGCGCGATTTCTGATCGGCCAGACCATCGTGCGCGAGGTCAAGGGCGGCCGGATCAGCGGGCGCATCGTCGAGACCGAGGCCTACATCGTAGGCGATGCTGCCGCCCACGCTTACCGCGGCCTGACGAAGCGGAATCGCTCACTTTTTCTTGAACGCGGGCACGCGTACGTCTACTTCGCGTACGGGTCGTGCTACCTGCTCAATGTGTCGAGCGAGGCGCGCGGGGTGGGCGCTGGAGTCCTGTTGCGCGCGATCGAGCCGCTCGATGGGATCGCACTGATGCGGCGCCATCGAGGGGTCACGCGATTGCTCGACCTCGGGCGCGGTCCTGGTCGCCTCGCGGAGGCATTGCGGGTCGACCTGCGGCAGGACGGCGTCGACTTGTGCGCGCGGGGAGAGCTATGGCTGGGTACGGCGGTGCGCGAGACCGGCCCGATTGGCGTCAGCCTGCGGATCGGGATCACCCGGGACGCGCATCGGGAGTTGCGCTTTTACGAACGCGGTAGCCCCTACGTGAGCGGCCCCCGCTCTTTGAGCCCATGAGACTGGAACGGGCCAAGCCGCCTCGGGCACAGGCGTGATATCATCAATGCTGCGCCCCGCTTCAAGCATCTGCGGGCGCAAAGAGTCGTGCGGGGGTACCGAGGCAGTCGGTTGGGCAGCGGGTAAGGCCGGGAGAGAGTTCGCACCTTCCTTAGGCCGCACACTCCAGCGGTCGATTTCACAACCCGAATTCTTTCAGGGGTCAGGCGCCCCGTCGGCGGTATGATACCCTGTTCCTACGGGCCGTGGCCGCCGGCGCTTTGTCGTCGCCCTGGAAATCGCTATGCACTTGCTTTTGGTCCACTTTCTTCTGGCTTCGTCGGCGCAGACGTCCTGGGCGCCGCTGACCAGCGTCCTCTCGCGGTCCCAGCCGTTGGACGTCGGTTACCTGGAAATGTACAATCTTCAGTTCGACGACGCTCACCGCACATTTGCGGACTTTGAGAAATCTCACCCTGAGGACCCGCTGCCGCTCACGTCGGACGCCGCCGCCTACCTTTTCAGTGAGTTTGATCGCTTGGGCGTGCTGCAGTCCGACTTGTTTCTTGACGACGGAAAGTTTAAGAAGCGCAAGCGTCCTGAGGCTGACCCCGCGGCGGAGGCTGCGTTTAATGAGGATCTCGAGAAGAGCGATCGATTGGCGGCCGCCGTCCTCGAGAAGTCTCCCGACGATCGCGACGCGCTTCTGGCCAACGTCCTGAATCAGGGGCTGCGTGGCGATTACCTGGCCCTGATCCAGAAAAAGGATTGGGCGTCCCTCGGCTACATGAAGAACGCGGGAGTGATCGCCGAACGCCTACTGGCCGTAGACCCGCATTGCTATGACGCTTATCTGGCCGTCGGAGTCGAGAATTACATGTTAGGATTGAGTGCCGCGCCGGTGCGTTGGGTCCTTCGACTATCCGGGGCCGAAACGAATAAGCAGGAGGGGATCGAGAAGTTGCAGCTTACGGCGGCGAAGGGTCATTATCTGTTGCCGTTCGCGCGGCTCCTGCTGGCGGTGGCGGCGATGCGCGATCATGACACGACTCAAGCTCGAGAGCTACTGCAGGATTTGGCGCAGGCCTTTCCCAACAATAATCTTTACCAGAAAGAGCTCGCCCGGATTCAATAGCGCCGGTCGAGGGCAAGAGTGCGCCCAAGAGTAAACCCATGAGAATTGCCAGCGTAGGGAGCGCATTCCCGAAGCACTACTACACGCAGGAAACGATCACCGAGAGGCTGAAGGCGCATTGGGGTCCCCAGATGAACAGCCCCCAGTTGCTAGATCGCCTGTACAAGAACTGCTGCGTCGATGGGCGCTACCTGGCGGTGCCGCCGGAGCAGTATTACGGGATCAACAATTTCGGCGAGGCCAACGAAGCCTGGATCAAGTGCGCCATGGAAGTGGGCGAGCAGGCGTTGTGCAAGGCGCTCACGGCCGCCGGACTCGGCCCGGGCGACATCGATGCCATCTTCATGATCTCGGTGACCGGCATTGCCAGCCCGTCACTGGATGCGCGCCTCGCGAATCGTCTGGGCTTCTCCCCGCGCATCAAACGCATTCCCATCTTCGGTCTTGGCTGCGTCGCCGGCGCCGCCGGCCTGGCGCGCGCCACCGATTACGTGAAAGCGTACCCGGGCGAGGTCGCTGCGCTCCTCTCGGTCGAACTATGCACGCTGACGTTGCAGAAGGACGACATCTCCATGGCCAATCTCATCTCTGCCGGCCTGTTCGGTGACGGGGCCGCGGCGGCGATCGTGGTCGGTGCGGACCGGGAGCAGCCGGGCCCGCAGGTTCTGGCAACGCGTTCGGTGTTCTATCCCGATACTGAGCACATCATGGGTTGGGACATTACCGAAAAGGGGTTTCGCATCGTCCTTTCGCCGAATCTGCCGGCGCTGATCGAAGAACACCTGGGCGGCGACATGGAGTCGTTCCTGGGCGACCACGGCCTCGGCTACGACGATATCGGCTGCTGGGTTCTGCACACTGGTGGTCCGCGCATTCTGGAGGCGACTGCGACTGCGCTCCGGCTGCCGCGCGAGGCCTTGGAAGTGTCATGGGATTGCCTGCGCCGCATGGGCAATCTCTCCTCGGCGTCGGTGCTGATGGTGCTCGAGGAGTTCCTGCGTCGCCGGCCGGCTGAGGGCACCTATGGCGTGCTCGCCGCCATGGGCCCGGGATTTTGCTCGGAACTGCTTTTGCTGAGGTGGTAGGACGGTCGCGGACGTAGTAGGGAACTGGGACCCGAAATCCGCGTTTCGAGTCCCGTGCAAAACGGCGTGCCTGGCTGTCAACCCGGAGTGGGGGTCCTGCTACCGGTTGCCCGACTCAAGCAAGATCGGCGTTTCTCCGATCGTCACGTTTGCCCCCGCGGAAATCGGGGTTGGAGAACCGCCAGTCAAGGTTTCATACTGGATGTACTGACTGGCCGGCGTGTAGGTGCTGCTTACCTCGTTCCCGTTCCAAACAAACAGTCCCGATTTCCCGTTGCCGAAGGTCATACCGCAGGTCCAGACGTTGTTCGAGTCCGCCGAACAAGCGCCATTCATGGTCGAGCCGCTGATCCAGCCGTGGGCGGCTTCATAGGCGGTCGCGGCGCCGGTGGTCTGGCCGCTGTCCTCATCGAACATGCTTCCCCAGCCGCTCGGATCCGAGGGGCCGCCGATGCCCCAACCGTACCACGACGCGATAACGACGCCCTCGCTGGCCTGGATGATTAACCAGCGCGCCACGTAAGCCATCTGATCGTCCGGGTTGGGGAGATGCAGATTCTGCTGCCAGCCGCCTTCCGTGTCGTACAACGGCAGGTTGGCCGCGCCCGCTGCCTCCGCGGCCTGCCGCACATCTGCGATTTGATTCACCAGGGGCGCACCGGCGCAATCGATTCCCCTCGAATCGCAGCTCGCATCCGACGGGCAGACGATGTTCATTTGCGGATTGTCTTGACACAGATAGCCGTGCCATGAAACGCCGTCGCTGGACTGCGCCCCGCCCGCTTGCAGATAATCCTGAATCCAGGAAGCAAAGTCGGAGCCGATGTCGGGTCCGGGAGACAGGACCTTGGCGTTCGGGTCTATGGACTTGATGGTTTGGTAGGCCCCTTGCGCCATAGTCACGATCTGGGCGGTCGAGCCTGCCCACGCGTTCGGCCGATTCGCCTCGTTCCAAATCTCGTAATGAGTGATCTCGCCCTTATAGCGCGTTACCAATGCCGTGACAAAATTGATCCAGTCCTGGTTGTTCGATGGCGGCTCAGCGCAGCCGGCGACGCCCGCAATGAAACAGGGTCCACCGGCATTAGTGGCATAGAACGAAGGCGTGCCGTAGAAGGTGTAGAGGATGGTCGTGGCGCCGTTGGCAAGCGCCGCGTGGACGGCGTTGTCGAGGCCCGTCCAGCGGTACACCCCGGGGGCCTGCTCAATGTAGTACCACCCCGTCCCAGGTGTCTTGGCCATGGTGCCGATCGTGACGCTTGGCCACTGGCGGTTGTAGGCAGCGGGGCCATTGATGTCGACGCTCATGCCGAAAAACGACGGCGAAACACCGACGTTCGAGCCGGTTCCTGTGGTACCAGTACCGCCACCGCTCGTTACGGTTGAGCTTACTGAGGTGCCCCCGCCACAGCCTGCCATCGTGAGGAGCGCAAGAGAGAGAGTCAGAAGAAAGACCAGTGTGGACAACCAACGTGCGCGATCCGTTCTCATAAATTTGACACATCCCCTCGTTTAGAAGAGGCTCCTCGAACCGAGCCGTAGGTAATACAAACACACCTCCGTTCAAAAAGTTGCGGCCGACGGAGGCAATTAAACCGGAAGCTTGGCCGAGCCGGCGCTAAATGCCATAGACCATTACCTGAGCGTGAAGAGTCCAGGGAGGTTCCGGAAGTGCTGGCTGCCGAGAAACAGCAGGCACATGAGGGTGCCGTTGTAAGCCACATGCACAATCACGCCGGGCACCACGGATTTGGTGAGCGCGCGGGCGCTCGAACACACCAGGCCCACAACCAGAATCAGGACCAGGCCGCTCCAGGCTCCCCAGTACTCAGGTACGTGAATGCCCGCAAACAGCAGGGCCGAGGCCACAAGCGCGAAGCGGACGCCGGCCAAGCGCTCAAAGAACGCAAAAAGCACGCCACGAAAGATGATCTCCTCCATGAACGGGGCAACCGTCACGCTGAACACCGCGATGACGTAGGCCGCGGCCGGCGACGAGAAGAGCTTTTGCAGGGGGAATGACCCGCCTTCCGGCAGCCACAGGTGAACCACCAGCAAACCGACCGCGAGCACGACTCCGCTAAGGAAGATCTTCAAAGCCTGGCGCCCGCCCGGCCAGCGCCAGTGGATGCCTTCCCAGAACGGCAGCCGGTACTGTACCGACACCAGGACGAAAATGTAGAGCAGCAGCGGGCCGTAGTAGATGGCCTGGGCCACGACGGCGAAAATCGCGTTCTGGAGGATGTCCTCCGTGGTCGTCTGCCAGCCCAGAATCGGCTTCAGGATGGCGTAACCCGACAGGCAAACGAACTCGGAGACAATGAGCCAGGCGAAGGCCAGAACGACAAAGATCACGAGATCCCGCCCTCGCCAGATCGCGCGCGCGGGAGGTTCCACGAACACGCTCGAGAACATTGCTGGTGCGCCGGCTTCGGGCGGCGCGCCGGCTTCAGGCGCTACAACGCCCGTTTCGCCGGATTCCACATCCGCGCGAGCGAGTTCTGGCTCGAGCCGGACGGGCGATTCGCCAGGTGGGGCGGCGGGACCGGTTGGGTTCTCGTCTTCCATGTTTTCCGTCACTCGAGCGCCGCGGCCAGGAGCGGAATCATCAGTTCGTGATGCCCGGTGATGGCGTAGCCGCGGCTGCTTTTCCCGCGCGCCATCGCGACCGGGCGGCGCACCACGTTCTCCGTGGGCCGGTAATGCTGGACGAAATCGAAGTTCACCGTGACAAGGTTGCGTGGCGGGTGGCCGAGGTTCGCGGCCAGGCTCACGCATTTCAGAAAGACCTCGGGCAGGATCACCGCCGATCCGCAGTTCAGGTACACGCCGCCGCGGCTCATCTGTTTCACCAGCGCCCCGAGCAACCGGAAGTCGCGATGGGTCGCCGAGCCGAGCGCGCACGGATCGATCGCCGGATGATTGTGAATGATGTCCGTGCCGACCGCCTCGTGCACGGTGACCGGTACCTGCTTCCGGTAAGCCGTCGCCAGCAGGCTGTATCGCCGGAATCGCACCGGCACCGGTGGCCGCCTTTGGGTGAGAAACCGTCCTGCGGATTCGCCGATGCCGATTTCATCGCGGTCGCCGGCGATGATCGACTCGTTGATGTGCCGGCCCGTCTCCTCCGCCATGCCGAACTGCCCCTTGCCGAGCGCTGCCGACACATCTTCCGAAGTCGATCCCACCAGCGCGATTTCGAAATCGTGAATCAGGGCCGCGCCGTTTAGCGCGAAGGCGGTGGCGTAGCCGCGATCCATGAGATCGATCAGCACCGGGCCGAGCCCCACTTTGATGACGTGGCCGCCGAGTCCCCAGATGATCGGATGCCGCTCGCTCCGCGCCCGCTCGAGCGCCTCGATCACGCCGCGAAAGCTCTCGCCGGCCAGAATCTTGGGTAGCGCCTTTACCCAGGCACGCACGGACGCACCCCGTCCCGGGACGCGGGCAAAGCGGTCCACCGAAACTTTGCTTCGCCGCGAGGCGAGCGGATAGGTCCGGATATTGTCGAGACTCAGGGGTTGGCGGCCGTATACGGTCATGCCTCAGTTCGTTCTTCCCGAGCGGGAAACACGCCGCCTGCGATGCAGGTTTCAACAGGTGCCAAGCCGGATGAATTCGGCGGGCGTGCAAACATTAACCTCGTGGCTGCCGCGCCGCGGCTTGAAATCCCTGACGTTTCCGGTAATCAGAGCGTCCGCCTGCCCTCCAACCGCGACTTCGAGGAAGGGCAGGTCACTTGCATCCGGCAGCACTACAGGGAGACGTTCGCACCGAACGGGCTCTCCGCTCGCCTCAACGAAGGCGAGGACTGCGTCAATATCTGCGGCGTGGAACCCAAACATCGGACGGTGCAAAACGGCCCGGTATTCGCTGAGAACGCGATCATCGTACAGCACGGTGAAGGTCTCGGCGAGGCCTGCCTCGACGATGCGTCCAGGAGGGCCGTACGGGTTGATCATGCCTGAAACGAGTACATTCGTGTCAATCACGACCCTCATGCAGACTTCCGTCTAGATCGCACCGCCCCGACCTCAACATCGATGGCCTGCGGGGAGAGACGGTCCAGGCCGCGACGCGCTGCTTCACGCCGAATTCGCGAGAGCGCTCGTTGCGCCCTGACCTGACGGATCATCCGCGCCGTTTCCTCGAAGTCACCCTCTTCAACCCCGACGAGGATGGCGATCGGTTTGCCGTTCGCCGTCAACACCAAGTCGTCTTTTTGTGCCAATTCACGGACGTAACCCGGCCGGTTTCGCAATTCTCGCGTACTCAGGAATTTCAAGCATCACCTCGTGTAGCCATTTTGGCCACAATAGCGCGACGGGCAACGAAAGTCAAAGCAGAGCCATTCCTGCCAACTTTCTGTTTCTTGCGCTTCCGCTTCGCGCGTTGGATAGCCCTCAGCTCGCCCGCTTCCTCAGCATCGGCGCCAGCGCCTGTCCCGTGTACGACTTCTTCACCCTCGCCACTTGTTCCGGCGTGCCTTCGGCGACGATTCGGCCGCCGCCCTCGCCGCCCTCAGGCCCGAGATCCACAATCCAGTCCGCTTGTTTCACGACGTCCAGATTATGCTCGATGATGATGATGGTGTTGCCAAGGTCTGTCAACCGGTTCAGGACCTCCATGAGCTGCTTGACGTCGTCGAAATGCAAGCCCGTGGTGGGCTCGTCCAGGATGTAAAGCGTGCGGCCCGTCTGGCGCCGGCTGAGCTCGCGCGCCAGCTTCATGCGTTGCGCTTCGCCGCCGGAGAGCGTGGTGGACGCCTGGCCCACGTGCAGGTAGCCGAGCCCGACGTCCACGATCGTTTGCAACTTCTGCCGGATCCCCGGAATATTCTCGAAAAACGGCAAGGCGTCGCGCGCCGTCAGGTCGAGCACGTCGGCGATGGACAGGCCTTTGTACCTCACGGCCAGCGTCTCGGCGTTGTACCGTCGCCCGCCGCACACTTCGCAGGTCACAAAGACGTCGGGAAGGAAGCTCATCTCGATGCGCCGCAAGCCGTCGCCCTGGCAAGCCTCGCAGCGGCCGCCCTTGACGTTGAAGCTGAAGCGTCCGGCCCGATAGCCCCGTTGGCGCGATTCGGGCAGCATGGCGAAGATGTCGCGAATCAGCGTGAACAGGCCGGTGTAAGTGGCGGGATTCGAGCGCGGCGTGCGTCCGATGGGCGATTGGTCGATCTCGATGACTTTGTCGATGTGCTCGATGCCCTTGAGGGCCTGATACTCGCCGGGCGCTTCGAGGGATCGATAGAGCTTCTGGGCCAGAACCCGGTAGAGAATATCGTTCACCAGGGTTGATTTGCCCGACCCCGAGACGCCCGTGACCACGGTGAGCAGTCCGAGGGGAAACTTCACCTCGATATTCTTCAGGTTGTGGGCCCGGGCGCCGATCACGGTCAAAGCTTTGCCGTTCGATCGCCGGCGCGACTCCGGCACGTGGACGGCGAGACGGCCCGCGAGGTACTGCCCCGTAAGTGAGTCCGGTTCGGCGGCGATCACGGCGGGCGTGCCGCAGGCCACCAGGCCTCCGCCCTGCTTGCCGGCGCCGGGCCCGAGATCGATCACCCAGTCGGCGCGCCGGATGGTCTCCTCGTCGTGTTCCACCACGAGCACCGTGTTGCCGAGATCGCGAAGCTGTTCCATGGACTCGAGCAGCCGCAGATTGTCGCGCGGGTGCAGGCCGATGGAGGGCTCGTCGAGCACGTAAAGCACGCCGCGCAGCCGGGAGCCGATCTGGGTGGCGAGGCGAATGCGCTGGCTCTCGCCGCTCGAGAGCGTGGCCGCCGAGCGGTCCAGGCTGAGGTAGCCCAAACCGACCCCGAGCAGAAAGTCCAGACGCGAAGTGACCTCACTCACAATGCGCCGCGCCAGCAGCTCCTGGCGCGGATTGAGCTCGATGCGGCCGACGGCCTCGCGCGCCCGCGTCACGGGCAAGGCGGTGAGATCGGCGATGGAGAGATCCGCGACTTTCACGGCCAGGCTCTCCGGCTTCAGCCGCCTGCCCTGGCAGGCGTGGCAGATCGTCGGTGACATGTAGGCGCGATACCACTCGCGGAACGCTTCCGACGGGCTCGATGTGACCCAGCGATCGAGCATGGGAATCACGCCCAGGAAACCCTTGGTCTTGCGCGGGCTGTCCGTGCCTCCGTAGAGAACCAGGTTCTGAGTGCGGCGCGGGAACTTCTCGAAGGGCGTATCGAGGTCAAAGCCATAGATCTCGGCCCCGCGTTCGATGTTCCGCTGCATCGCAGCCGACGTGCCGCCTGCCGCGAGGCCGCCCTTGAACAGGGGCCGCGACCAGTCTGCGATCACCTTGGCGGGATCGAAGTTGTACAGGCTGCCGAGGCCCTTGCACACCGGGCAGGCGCCGTAGACACTGTTAAAGGAAAACGACCGGGGCTCGAGAGCCGGTATGCTCACACCGCAATGGACGCACGCCGACTGCTGCGAGTAGAGGCGCTCTTCGCCGTCGACCACGGCCACCTGCACCAGCCCCTGCGCGAGCTTCATGGCCGTGTCCACGGAGGTCGCGAGGCGTCCTTCGATGCCGGGCTTGATCACCAGCCGGTCGATCACGACCTCGATGGTGTGATTCTTCCGGCGGTCGAGCGCGATCTCTTCGTCGAGAGGCCGCAGCACGCCGTCCACGCGCGCGCGCACGAACCCCTGCGCCGCCAGGTCCTCGAACTGCTTGCGGAACTCTCCCTTGCGCCCGCGCACCAGGGGCGCCAGGATCATGATGCGCTGCTCGCCTTCGGCCTCGTCGGCGCCGAGCGCCATCACCGCCGCCACGATTTGGTCCGTGGTCTGGCGCGAAATCGGCCGGCCGCAGTTGTGGCAATGCGCGGCCCCGATGGAGGAATAAAGCAAGCGCAGATAGTCGTAAATCTCAGTGATGGTGCCGACCGTGGATCGCGGGCTGCGGCTGGTGGTCTTCTGCTCGATCGAGATGGCCGGGCTCAGGCCCTCCACCGAGTCCACGTCCGGGCGCTCCATCTGGTCCAGAAACTGCCGGGCGTAGGCGGACAGCGTCTGCACGTAGCGGCGCTGGCCCTCGGCGTAGATCACGTCGAAGGCGAGGCTCGACTTGCCGGACCCGCTCAGGCCGGTCACCACGGTCAGGCTGCGGCGCGGAATCTCCACGCTGATGTTCTTCAGATTGTGCTGGCGCGCGCCGCGCACGGTAATGCGATCGATCATGGGTAACCTGGACGCTTCCGCGAGGGTTGGGTGCAAGACCCCAAACTCTCATGCTAGGGCGGACGCAGGAGGACGTCAAGCGCGGTTAGGTACTGGGTCAGTTTGGAATCGTACCGCACGCTGCAAAATGCTGGAATCCGGCCGCTCTCTCCACTAGAATCTCAACTCAACTTCGGACCTTGGAGGTTCGTCATGCGCGTAAGACGCTTCGGGATCGTCGCTCTCGTGGTGTTCGGCCTGGCAGGGGCGTGGCGCGGCACGCGCGCACTGCGAGCCTCGGATTCTCCGCCTGATTCGGCGCCCGATTCGGCGCAGCCGGACGACACCCTGTTCAAGGGCATGAAGTGGCGCCTGATCGGGCCCTTTCGCGGCGGCCGCGTGATCGCCGTGACCGGTGTGCGGGGCCAGCCGGGCGTCTACTACTTCGGCGCGGTCAGCGGCGGCGTGTGGAAGACCATCGACGGCGGCGGCTCGTGGACGCCGCTCACCGACAAGCAGCCCATCGTTTCGGTCGGCAGCATCGCCGTTCCGGACTCGGACCCAAACGTGATCTACGTGGGCACGGGCGAAGGATGCCCTCGCGGCGACGTCACCTACGGCAACGGCGTCTGGAAATCGCTCGACGGCGGCAAGACCTGGGTTCACATCGGGCTCGAGAACACGGAGACCATCCCGCGCGTCATCGTCAACCCGCACGACCCGAATGAGGTTTTTGTGGCCGCGCTCGGACATATCTACGGCCCGGGCGCCGATCGCGGCGTCTACAAATCGAGCGACGGCGGCAAGACCTGGAAGAAGGTGCTCTTCAAGGACGACAAGACGGGCGCCGTCGATCTCACTTTCGATCCTTCCGATCCGCACGTGCTCTATGCGGCCCTCTGGGAAATGAACCGGACGCCCTACGGCTTGACGAGCGGAGGACCCGGCAGCGGGCTTTACAAATCGACCGACGACGGCGACACCTGGAAGCGTCTCGAAGAACACGGCCTGCCCAAAGGCGTGTGGGGACGCGTGGGGATCGCGGTTTCGGGCGCTGACTCGCAGCGCGTTTACGCCCTGATCGAAGCTGCCGAGGGCGGACTGTACAGCTCGAGCGACGGCGGCGAGAGCTGGGCCCGCGTGAATCAGGACCATCGCTTCACGCAGCGCGCCTGGTACTTCACTCACATCTTCGCCGACCCCCGGAGCGTCGATACGGTCTACGTCTTGAACACCGGCGCTTATCGCTCCACTGACGGCGGCCGCACCTTCACGCCTCTCGGCGGGTCGCACGGCGATCATCACGGGCTCTGGATCGATCCCGAGAACCCGCAGCGCATGATCAACGGCAATGACGGCGGCGCCGCGGTTACGATCGACGGCGGAAAGACGTGGTCCACCGAGGAGAATCAGCCCACGGCGCAGTTCTACCATGTGATCGCGGACGACCGGTACCCCTACTACCTTTACGGCGCGCAGCAGGACAACTCCACCGTCGCCATCGCCAGCGCGGGCGAAGAGGCCGCCATCGGACGCCAGGACTGGTACCCGGTGGGCGGCGGCGAGAGCGGCTACATCGCGCCCTATCCGCCGGACCCGAGCGTGGTCTATGCCGGTTCTTACGACGGGCTGATCACGCGCTACGATCGCCGCACCTGGCAGGAGCAGGACGTGAGCCCGTGGCCCGATAACGCCATGGGCGAGGGTGCGTCGGAGCTGAAATACCGCTTCCAGTGGACCTTTCCGATCGTGATCTCGCCTCACGATCCGAACGTGATCTACGCGGGCGCGCAGGTCATCTTCAGGAGCGCCGATGCCGGGCGCAGTTGGACGGTGATCAGCCCCGATCTCACGCGCAACGACAAATCGAAGCAAGGTTCCTCCGGCGGACCCATCACGCAGGACAACACCAGCATCGAGTATTACGACACGGTATTTGCGATCGCCGAATCGCCGGTAAAGAAGGATCTGATCTGGGCGGGAAGCGACGACGGCCTCGTACACCTCACGCGCGACGGCGGGCGCAACTGGACGGACGTGACGCCGAAAGACGCGCCCGAATGGAGCCTGGTCAGCCTCATCGAGCCCTCGCCGCACGAGGCCGGCGCGGCCTACGTGGCGCTCGAGCGGCACCGGCTTGACGATCATCACCCCTACATTTACAAGACGCGCGACTTCGGCAAGAGCTGGACGAAGATCACCGAGGGTATTCCCGACAACGTCTACGTTCACGCCGCCCGCGAAGGTCCCGAGCGCCAGGGCCTGCTTTACGCGGGCACCGAAACCGGCGTGATGGTGTCGTTTGACGACGGCGGGCGCTGGCAGCCGCTGCAGTTAAATCTGCCCGAGTGCCCCGTGCATGACCTCATCGTGAAGAGCGGGGACCTGGCCATCGCGACGCACGGCCGCGCCTTCTGGATTCTCGACGATCTCACGCCGTTGCGCGAGTTCACGCCGGAGATCGCCTCCGAGACGGCGCATCTCTTCAAGCCGCGCGCGGCCTATCGCCCGGGCACGGGCGGAGGCTTCGAGCCGCGGGGCGCCGTGGGACAGAATCCGCCGCAAGGAGCGGTGATCTATTACGAGTTGAAGAATCCGCCGCCCGGCGAATCCAAACCGGACTCGGGTGCAGCGGGCGCGGCGAACGAGCAGCGCGCGGCGCGTTCGTCCGATCGCGATCAGGCGGCGAAGCCCACGGAAAAATCAGCCGTGAAGATCGAGATCGATGACAGCTCGGGACGCGTGATCCGCCAGTATCCTCCGAAGAGCGCCGCGGACGACGAAGGCCCGAGCGAGGGTTCGGAGTTCCGTCGCCGCCAGAGCAACGTGCCCGCGGAGAAGGGATTGAATCGCTTTACCTGGGACCTGCGCTACGAGGCGGCCAGCCGGGTTCCGGCGACCGCCCACTGGGGCGGAGGCGGAGGAGGACCACAGGTGCTGCCGGGGATTTACGAGGTGAAGCTCACGGCAGAAGGCCACACCTACACGGCGGCGCTCGAGGTCCGGCTCGATCCACGTCTCAAAGTCCCGGCGGCAGATCTCGAGAAGCAGCTTGCCCTCGCGCTCAAGATTCGCGACCGCGTGACCGCGGATCACGACGCCGTCAACCAGATCCGCAGTGTGCGCGCGGAGCTCACCGCCCTCGAGAAGCGCCTCGCGGGCGACGCCACGGCCAAGCCCGTGGTGGAGGCCGCCAAGGCGCTCGACAAGAAGATGACGGCGGTCGAGGAGAAGCTGATGCAGACCAAGTCGAAAGCCTCGGAGGATCCGCTGAACTATCCCGTAAAGCTTGACGATCGGCTCGGAGCGCTCGGAAGCGCGGTCGAGAGCGCGGACGCCGCGCCCACCGAGCAGGACGAAGCCGTCTTCGCCATGCTGAACGGCGATCTCGACAAGGTGCTCGAGGAGTGGAGCGAAGTGCGCAGCCGGGATCTCGCGGCGCTGAACGCGCAGGCGGCCAAGGCGGGAATTCCACTGATCGGAGTGAAGGAAGAGTAGGCTAGTTGATAGCCTATAATGCGGGCGCGTCTGCCGAATTCACATGTAGGGGGTGGCCTGCCGTCCCCGGCCGCGTTTCGCGGTCACATCTGTAGGGCAAGCCCTACCCCTACTCGTAGCGCAGCGCGACGATGGGATCGAGACGCGAGGCCTTCAGGGCGGGCCAGAGACCGAAGAACAGGCCGATCGAGACCGCCACCGCGAAGCCCGAAACCACGGACCACATGGGCACCGAAGAGGGCAGAACATTCAACGCCCGGATCAGGCCGCTCAGCCCGAAGCCGAGCAGGATACCCAGCACGCCGCCCGAGCCCGTCAGGGTCATGGCCTCGAGCAGGAACTGCCAGGTGATGTCGCTGCGCCGCGCGCCGATGGCCTTGCGCACCCCGATCTCGCGCGTGCGCTCCGTGACCGACACCAGCATGATGTTCATCACGCCGATGCCGCCCACCAGCAATCCGATGGAGGAAATCACCACCGTGACCAGGACCACGGTGCCGATGAGCTGGTTGAACTGCTCGACGATGGAGTCTGCCGACGAGATGCCGAAGTTGTCGCCCTCCGACGGCTTCACGTGGCGGCGGCGGCGCAGCACGCCTTCCGCCTCGTCCTTCGCCTGGTCAAGCTTGCCGTCGAACGCCGTGGCGATGACGAAGTTCTCCTTCTGCGAAGGGTACATCTTCTTGAAGGTGAGATAGGGAATCTTCACCGTCATGTCGGTGTTGTCGTTTCCCGGGAAAGCCGTGCGTGGCGCGGTGGTGCCGATCACTTCAAAGGTCTCGCTGCCGATCACAATCGTCTTGCCCACCGGGTCCTCGTTGGGAAAGAAGCGCTTCACCACGTCGTTGCCGATCACCGCCACGTTCGAGCGGTGCAGGTTGTCAATGTCAGTGAAAAACCGCCCGTCCGCCAGGCTGTCATTGACGGCGCGGAAGTCTTCCGGGGTGACACCGTTGAACTGGTAGCTCAGGATCTGCATGCCCTTGTACTTCACCGGCGGCGGATCGCCCCACCAGATGAAGGTTTCCACCGCCACCGTCTTGACGTCGGGACACTCATCCCGCACCGCCATGGCGTCCTCAAAGGTCAGGGGCTTGCGCAGGCGCTCTTCGCGCGAAAGGCGGCCCACGTGGATGCCGGGATCAAACTTGAAGACGAAAAGGTTGGAAGTGCCGAAATCCTTGGCGGCGGCCGCCACCTGGCCTTCGAGCCCGGCAAAGACCGAGGCCACTGCGATCACGGTAGTGGTCCCGATGAGGACGCCGAGGATGGTGAGGAAGGAGCGGAACTTGTGGGTGCGCAGCGTATCGAGCGCCAGCAGCAGATTCTCCCGAACGTTTTTGCGGTGAGCCCTCATATTATTGATTCATTGACTCATTGATTCATTGACTCAATGAACTGATGCCTTCCTGCCGTAAGCCTTCTTCGGATCGACTTATTGATTCAATGAATCAAGGATTCAATGAATCATTTCTCCTACGCTTCCGTCCTCAGCGCCTCGATCGGGTCGAGGCGGGCTGCTTTGCTCGCGGGATAGATTCCGAAGAACAGGCCGACGGCCGTGGAGAGACATACTCCCGTCAGTACGGCGCTCGTCGGCACCGACGCGGTGAAGACCATGTCCACGAGCTTGGCGATGATCACCGCGAGCACCACGCCCGTAAGGCCTCCCACGCCCGCCATCACGCCCGATTCGATCACGAACTGCAGCAGGATGTCGCGCCGCCGCGCGCCGAGCGACTTCCGGATGCCGATCTCGTGCGTGCGCTCCGTGACGCTCGCGAGCATGATGTTCATAATCACGATGCCGCCTACCACCATAAAAACCGCCACCACCGAAATGGTGATGGCAAAAATGGAGCCCGTCAGTTGCTGCCAGAGACCCATGATGGTGGATGACGCATTGATGCCGAAATCGTCGGACTCTTTGTAGGGGACGTGGTGCCGCGCGCGCATCAGGGCGCGGGTTTCGTCTTCGAGCTCCATCATTTGATCCGCGTTCTGCGCCTGCACCTGTACATTGATGCCGGGCCGGGAGGCGTAGAGCTTCTGATAGGTGGTCAGAGGCATCTGGACAAAGTCGTCCTGACTCTGCCCGAGGGTCTTGCCCAGGGTCTTGGCGATACCCACCACACGAAAGGGCTGGCCTCCGATGGTGATGACCTTGTCCAGGGGATCGGTGGTCGGAAAGAACTCGCTCACAAGGTCCTGGCCGATAAAGCAAACGAAGGCGCTGTGCTCATACTCCGACTCGGTGAAAAAGCGGCCGCTCTCCACCTGCTCCTGCTCCATGCCCATCATGCTCGTCGTCTCGCCGGTGATGCCCACTTCGTACAGGGCATGGTCCCGGTAACGGATCACCGGAGCGGAATTGCGGCCGTGCCAGGCCTGGGCGCCGACGGCCTTGTAGCCCTGCAGATTGTCCTTGAGGAACTGGTAGTCCTCCATCCGGATCAGCTTGTTGCGCCGCTGTTCCTTGAGCCACTCTTCGTCGCTGGTGTTGGCCCAGCTGAACTGGTCGAGGATAAAGACGTTGGCGCCCAGGTTGGCGATGTGGTCGGCAATATAAAGGTTCATGCCGTTGATCACCGACATCACCACGATCAGGGTGGTGGTGGCGATCACGACGCCGAGCAGGGTGAGAAAGGACCGGAGCTTATGGGCGCGCAGGGCTTCGAGGGCTATCCAGAAAGCCTCGCGGGCGCTCACCCTGAATCCGGCGTGGCGCTCGCGCGTCTTGCTGCGGCTTAGAAGGGGTTGCGCGTTGGTGATTGCAGCCACGCTTTTCTCGATCCCGGGGTCTTACCTCGACGGCGCGTCGCGCTCCACCTTGCCGTCGCGGACACTTATGATGCGTTGCGCCCGCGCCGCGATGTCATGTTCGTGGGTGACCAGCACGATCGTATTGCCGGCGGCCTGCAGGCGGTCGAAAAGGTTCATGATCTCCACGCCGGTGGCGGTGTCGAGATTGCCGGTGGGTTCGTCAGCCAGCAGAAGCGAGGGGTTGTTGACTAGGGCGCGAGCCACGGCCACCCTTTGCCGCTGCCCGCCGGAAAGCTCGTTCGGCTTGTGATCCATGCGGTCGCCCAGATCCACGCGGCGCAGCGCCTCCTGGGCGCGCTCCAGGCGCTCGGCGGCGGGGGTGCCGTTGTAGATCAAAGGCAACTCCACGTTGTGCAGGGCGGAAGCGCGGGACAGCAGGTTAAACGTCTGAAAAACAAAGCCGATTTCCTTGTTGCGGATGTAGGCCAGTTCATCGTCCGTCAGCTCGCTGACCAGCCTCGTGTTCAGCCAGTATCGCCCGCGCGTCGGCGTGTCCAGGCACCCGATCAGGTTCATTAACGTGGACTTGCCGGACCCGGACGGGCCCATGATGGCTACGTATTCGCCGCGGGGGATATCGAAAGAGACGCCGGAGAGGGCATTGACCTGGATCGCGCCTCCCATATCGTAGGTTTTCCACAGGTCTTCAACCCGAATGAGGATTCCGTCGGGCGGCGCCTGGTATTCCTGAACCACCGGCGAGACGAGCGTTTGTGATCCCATGAGCTAATCCTTCACCGAACAAGGCGACTGAGAATCGACCGGCCGCGAACAGGACGCCAAAAGCAAACCTCGTAGAACCCATCAAACGGCCACGAAATCAGCTTCTTTTCGCGTGTTTTGCGTCATTTCCGTCCAAAAACCATGCCTTCGCAAGGGGTTAAGTCTTTTTCTATCAGCAACCTCTTGGCTTTGCGCACGTAACCACTTTATTTTTCAGCAACCTAGTGGCTTTCACGAAATATGGAAAACAGAAGCGCTTTGTTTTCAATGACCTATTGGCTTCGTTCGCAACGTTTTTGTTTTTTCGCGGAAAATCGACCCCGCAAGTGCGCTTTCAGCCCTCCAAAATCCCGCGAGGCACGGACCCACTTTCCGCAAATCGGCGTATCGTCTCACTGCTCCTTTATGAAGACGAGGGTGGCGCGGCTTGTACCGGCGCGGTGTTATCGACGCGCACCTTGGTGTCGTTTTTGAGCGTTCTCAACACCTGGTAGCTTCCGGTCACGATTTCGTCTCCCGGTTGCAGGCCCTTGCTCACTTCGACGCTGGTCTCAGCCATGATCCCGGTTTCCACGGGCACAAACACAGCCTTACCGGCGCGCAGCACGAAGGCGCCCTGCACCTCTTCCTTAAGACGGTTCTGCTCCTGAGGCGAAAGCTGAGAAACCGGACGGCTTGCCGCGAGCGCCTTGCCCTTGCTATCCGTCTGGCTCGCCCCCAGCTCGCGACGGGTGCGGATGGTGAGCGCCTGGATGGGGATCGCGACTGCGTTCTGGCGCGTGGCGGTGGTAATTTTGGCCGTGCACGAGAGGCCGGGCCGGAGGTTCGAGGGAGGATTATCCACCGTGACCACGACCTTAAAGTCTTTGGCTTCTTGATTCGAGGTGCCGCTGGTCGAGCTGGTGGTGGTGGTCTGTCCGGTGGTGCTGCTCACGGCGCTCTGCCCGATCTCGGTCACTTTACCGGTGAAGGTCTTGTTGGGAATGGCGTCGATCGAGACCTGGGCCGACTGGCCCATCCTTACGTTCACGATATCGGTTTCATCCACCAGCACTTCGGCCGTGATAATCGACATGTCGGCCACTTGGAACAGCGCGGCGCCCGCGGCATTCTGAATACCCGTAACTACGTTTTCCCCGACCGTTACCGGGAGCGAGGTCACGATGCCGTCGATCGGCGAGTTATAGACCGTCTGGGCAAGCTGGTTCTGAAGCCCCGTCAATTGCGCCCTGTTCTGGGCGAGGCGCGCAGCCGCCATGTCGTGATTGAACTGGGCCTGCTGCAATTGAGCCTTGGCCTGCTCGACCGAGGCCTCGGCCGACCCTACGTTGGCCTTGGCCACCTGAAAATCGCTGAGCCGGGAATCGAAGTCCTGGCGGGAGAGCAGGTTATCCTTGAAAAGCTCCTGGCCGCGATCGAAAGCATCACTCGACTGCTTGAATTTGGCCTGAGCCTGTTGCAGATTCGCTTGCTGAAGGTTCAGGGTCGCCTTGGCGGAGTCGACGCTCGCTTGCGACGCCTGCAAGTCAGCCTGCTCGGTCTTAATGGCTGCCTGCTGCCCATCGACGCTGGCGGTCTGCTGGACGTCTTCCGTGCGCATCAGCAGTTGGCCCTTCTTGACCGTGTCGCCTTCCTTCACCGTGATCTCAACAATCCTGCCGAAGCTGTTGGAGGTCACGTTCACGAGATTGGCGTCCGGGGGCTTGATCTGGCCCGAGGCGGTGACAACCGAGGCCAGATCCTGCCGGCCCACCTTTCCGGTCTGAACCACCACCACACCGCGCTTGCTATAACTGATCCCGGCCACCACGAGCACCACGAGGAGGACGAGGCAGACGATCGCGAGGATTGCTTTGTTGCGGGGCTTCATACCCTTTTTTCCCCTTGGAGGCGGAGCCGCTCCCATCAACGAGCGCTCCGAAAGATCAATGCGTCCCACCGTCTGAGTCTCTTCCAACACCGTAGAGTTTGCCATGGCATCCACTCCCTGGACGGCTCGCCGCCGGCGCACGCCGGTCAGGCGTACCCCAAGCTGCAACCCTTTTAGACGTCGATTGTGCGCCGTCTAGTAATACGTTCGACACCACGGAAAAGTTCCAGGGCCGAAAAAAGTTGGATTCAGCCAGTTACCCCGCGCGGAGGATCTCCGGAACGGGTTATGATAGTGCGGGGATTCCGCGAGCGGCCTCCGGCGCCAGGCGCTGGATCCTGCAATATCGGTGACCGTAAGGGTCATTATACCGCGTTGCAGGCCCTTTAACGAAGCCAAATCCGCGTGCGGCAGTGCCACAATTTTGGATGTGGGGGGCGGGTTGGGCCGCAGGTGAGGACGCCGGCCCTGCGGTGGCTGCATTTTCGGGGTCAACCTTCAACCCCGGTCGCGCATCTGATGCAAGGTCGGGTGAGAAGGTCGCGGCAGAAGATCGGGGCTACCTTGACTTTTCGCGGCTTGAAAAATAGCATCTCAGGTAAGCGGGCTTCGGTGCGTATGAAGTCGGAGCTTCCCAAATCCCGGTATCGTGATGGAGGAACGCTGCTCGCGCTCGCGGCCGCAGTGACGCTCCTTGGTTTCTGCGCAGTCACGTCCCGCGTCTTCGCCGGCCCCCAAAAGCAAACCAAAGAAGAAAAGAAGCGCCAGAAGGAGCTTGAGAAAGAGGAAATCAGCCCCTACAAGAAGTGGATTGATGAGGAAGTGCCTTACATCATCACCGATCAGGAGCGGGCGGCCTTCAAGAAGCTCAGCACGGACGATGAGCGGGAATCCTTCATTGAGAATTTCTGGGAGCGGCGCAATCCCAACCCCGGTAATCCCGAGAACGAGTTCAAAGAGGAATACTACCGTCGCATCGCTTACACCAACGAGCACTTCGCCTCCGGCATTCCGGGCTGGAAGACGGACCGTGGCCGCATCTATATCATGTACGGGCCGCCCAACGAAATCGACAATCACGACAGCGGCGGCACCTATGAGCGCCCTGCCTCTGAAGGTGGGGGCGAAACGTCCACCTTCCCGTTCGAGGATTGGACCTACAACTACATCGACGGGGTCGGGAACAACGTCAACCTGGAGTTCGTCGACCCCACCATGAGCGGTGAGTTCCATCTCACCATGGACCCCGGAGAAAAGGACGCTCTGCTGCACGTTCCCGGCGCCGGCCTGACGATGCTCGAGTCCATGGGGATGGCCTCCAAGACCGATCGCTTCACGCGAACGGACGGAATGACCATCGGCCAGCCGCTCGGCGGTTTACCGGAGAGCATGGAGGAGTTTACGCGGCTGGATACCTTCGCCAAGATCTTCCAGCCTCCGAAGGTCGGGTTTGACGACCTCAAGGCTTCGGTATCGCACAAGATCAAGTCTCAGACCCTTCCGTTTCACGTGCGGACGGATTTCGTTCGCATCACGGCTGACGCCGTGCTGACGCCCATCACGATTCAGGTGGAGAACAAAGACCTGCAATTCCAGAACAAGGACGGCATCATGCACGCGTCGCTCGACGTCTACGGGCAACTCAGCACGCCGAGCGGCCGCGTGGCCACCACCTTCGAGCAGGGCGTGGCCGTCGACATGCCGGAACACGATTTTCAGAATCTCGGAGGACGCAAAGAGGTTTACCAGAGGGCCCTTCCCCTCAAGCCCGGTTTGTACAAGCTGAGCCTGGTGCTCAAAGACGAGAACAGCGGCAACATGGGCTTCCTGGACGAGGGAATCCGGGTGCCGCGTTACGACGACGACAAGCTCTCGAGCAGTTCCCTGATCCTGGCCGATCTCATCCAGCAGGTTCCCACCACGCAGGTGGGCACCGGGATGTTCGTGATCGGCAGCACGAAAGTGCGTCCCAGCGTGCAGAAGATATTCAATCGCGAGCAGAATCTGGGGATTTACATGCAGGTCTACAACCTGACCCAGGATCCGGTCACGCATAAGCCGTCGGCGGATATTGCCTATTCGCTCGTGAAAGACGGGAAGTCGCTCTATTCAAAATCCGAGCAGGCCCAGACGGCACAGGTGACGATCTCAAAGACGCTCCCGCTCCGGACGCTCGCGCCGGGCGAGTACACGCTCGAAGTCAAGGTAACGGACAACGTCAGCAAGCAATCGGTAACAGAGCCGGCGGTGTTTCAGATAGAGTAAGAGGATGAACCGCGGGGGTCTTCAAGCCCCGCGACTTTGCGTTGGACCCATGGAACTGGTTCTCTCACGCGCGCAGCGCTCCGGCCTTCTGGCGGGGTTCGCGCTGGCGGTCCTTGTGACCGCTGCCGCGGGCCCGGCGGCGGAGAATCCGGCCTCTGGCCGCGTCGAGGGCATGGTCACCGATCGCCAGGGCGTTCCGCTGACCGAGGCCACGGTGGTGATCGTGGGACCGGGAATCACGCGACGCGTGGAGCGTGTGCTGACCGATGCCCATGGGCGGTTCAGCGCCGGCGATCTGCTGCCGGGCCGGTATTCGTTGCGGGTCGCGAGCACGCGTTTCGAGCGCGACGGCATCGAGGTGCGCGCGGGCCAGGTTTCCCAGCTCAGCCTGATTTTGAGTGGCCTGCTTCCGCAAGTGACGCGGTCGCCAGCGGGTGCGGTCCACTCCGACGACGACTGGAAGTGGGTGCTGCGCAGCGCGTCCTCGGTGCGCCCTGTTCTGCGCTACCACGCCGCCGGCTCCGATAGCTCCAGCCTGCCGCTCGATCCCAGTCAGAAGCTGGTGGCCATGATGCCGGACGCGGCGGGCGCGGATGCTCTCAGTGATCAGGTGGACCTGGGCGACGTTCTGGCCTACTGGCGGCCTCTTTCGCCGGGCACGGATGTGCTGGTGGCGAGCGCTTTTGCCGGTCAGGGAGTCTCAACCTCCTCCGTCGTGACGTCCTTCCGCCGGAAGGCCGCCGATGGGGCTCCTCAGGAACTCACCCTGGTGTTTCATGAGTTGAGTTTCGACAACAATGGCGCGCAAGCGGTCGCGCCGGCGGCTCCGGCAAGCCTGCTGAACGCCCACGGCATGACGCTTGAATACGAGCAGACGCGCCAGATCACGAGTGAGCTGAAACTCACCAGCGGTTTTGAGGTCAATTACCTGGAGGCCTTTCGCGACGCCGTGGTGCTGATGCCTCGCGCTGAGCTCGAGTACGCTCTCGGTCCCCGAAGCAGCATCAAGGTGAGTTACGGTGACGCCCCTGCGCCCACCGATGGCACGCTCGCTCAAACGGTGGACGAGCTCAACGCCTTCCCGCGGGTGAGCATGCGTAACGACAAGCCGCGCCTGGAAGCGGCGCGCCATACCCAGGTGGCCTACTCCCGGCGTCTCACGCGCAAGACCCAGGTTCAAGTGGCGGCGTACCATGACGGATTCAGCAACGCCGTGGTTCGCGGATTCGGGCCGGCCGCCGCCTGGAGTTCCTGGGCCGCCGCCGGCGACGTGCTGCCCAACGCCGCGAGCAACGGCGTCAACTTGAACGCGGGCGGCTACGGGTCCACCGGGCTGCGCGTTTCGGTTTCGCAAACGCTCACCCGGAATCTACAGGCGGGCGCGGACTATTCGAGGGGTGATGCCCTGGCTGTGCTCGAGGCCGCCGCCCACGGCGCCGGTACCCCCGTCATCGGTCCGCGCGCTTCGCAGATGGCTGTCGCGAAACTAGTCGCCGAACTCCCCGAAACCAAGACCCAGGTGGTGGCCTCGTACGGCTGGGTGGACCGGGGAAACGTGACCACGGTCGATCCTTACGGGCTCGTCGACCTCAACGTGGCGCCCTACGCCGGCGTCCAGATCCGCCAGCCCCTGCCGCGCATCAGCTTCCTCGGCGGCGCCCACATCCAGGCTGTGGCCGATTTTCGCAACCTCGACGGCGAAGGCTACGTGCGTGTGGCCGGCGCCGACGGCAAGCCGGTCATCCTTACGCCCGCCTACCGCAGCTTCTGCGGCGGGTTCTCCGTCCAGTTTTGATCCAAAGAATTCCGGCAGTTTTTGTTGGTGTGAGTCAAGGCGTAAGCTGTGCTTCGGACCGTAATCGACAACGGAGTTTCTGTCTTACGTTCCGCGCTCCTTACCGGCTTCCTGCTGGCCGGTAGCGGCTTATGGGCCCAAAATACGCGCCCCGCAGTGCCGGTGATTCTCGTCTCTGTGGATACGCTTCGCGCAGACCACCTTAGTTGCTACGGCTACCGCAACGCCCGGACACCCTCAATCGACTCTCTCACCGCGAACGGCACGTTATTCTTCCAGACCAGCTCCCAGATACCCATCACGCTGCCGTCGCACTTGTCGCTTTTGACTTCGACTTATCCCTTTGCAAACGGGATCAGGGAGAACGGCGAGCGCGTTCCCTCCGGCGCGGTGACGCTGGCGGAGGTGCTGCGGTCGCACGGCTACTCGACGGCGGCGTTCATCGGGGGCTATTTCCTGGCGCGCGATTTCGGGCTCGATCAAGGGTTCGATTTTTATGACAGCCCTTTTGGCGATCAGTCCAAGGCTGCGGACGCCGTCGCTCTGAAGCGTCCCGCGGCCGACGTTCTTGCCGCCGCCCGCAAGTGGCTCGCCGGCCGCGGCAGCGCGTCCGATGCGCCGTTTTTTCTCTTTGTCCACCTCTTCGATCTTCACCATCCTTACAACGAGCCGGAGAGCTTTCGGGCTCAGTATCCCGCAAGCGAATACGACGCGGAGCTTGCCTACACCGACAGTATGCTCGGCGAGTTCTGGCAGTTCCTCAAGAATCAAGGGCTTTTTTCGCGCAGCCTGATCGTGCTGATTTCAGACCACGGGGAAAGTCTGGGAGAGCACGGTGAGAGCACGCACGGCTATTTCATCTATCAGAGTACATTGCGCGTTCCGCTCATCATTCACTGGCCCGAGGGGGCCCACTGGCCGGACGGGGCTCCGCCTGTGCCGGCCCATATTGACGAGCCCGTTGGACTCATCGACGTAGCGCCCACGATCGTGCAATTTCTGGGTCTGCCGCAGCCCGGGTCATTTCAAGGAGAAAGCCTGCTCGGGTTGCTGAGCGCCGGCGGCTCGCCTTTGCCGCGGGAAGTGTACAGCGAGAGTCTCTACGCGCACGATAAGTTTGGTTGGGCGCCCCAGAGCGCGTTGCGAACCGGCGACTTCAAATACGTCGATGCCCCCGAGGCCGAGCTTTATGACCTGGCCCGCGATCCCGGCGAAGAGCACAATTTGATTTCCGGCCACCCTGCCGTGGCGCAATCCCTGCACGAACGGCTTGTGGAACTGCGAACGCGTTTCGCGGGCGCAAGCTCCGGCGTGCCCGCCCAGGCCGAGATCAGCCCCGAGACTCTTTCGAACCTGCACGCGCTCGGTTATCTCGGTTTCAGCGCCGCCTACGCCGGCCGGGATACGACCGGTCCTGATCCCAAGACTCGACTCGCTGAATACCGGCAGTACCTGAGCGCCCTGGAACTCAGCCAAACCGGCCATGTCACCGAGGCCGCCGCGATCTTTCGTGAGGTTCTGGACGAGGACGATCAGAATCTGCCCGCGCACGATGATCTCGCGGACTGCTACTTCCAGCTCCGCCGCTTCTTCGACGCTGAAAAGGAACTGCGCGCCTCCCTCGCGCTCGATCCTCATGACGTGCAGGCCGAGGAGTTGCTCGGCAGCCTCTGGCTTGAAGTAGGAGATAAACCGCGGGCGCGCGCCGAGTTTCAGCGTCTGCTTGCCTTTGCGCCGGGGGACTACGCGGCTCACTTCGGCCTCGGACTCATCGATGAAGACGCCGGACACTTCGATGACGCTCTCCGCGATTTCCAAGCGGCCCTCCAACTGCGGCCTGGTTCCGCCGACGCGCATGACCGCCTCGGCGAGACTTACGTCAAGAAAGGCGACTACGGCTCCGCGGCGCGCGAGTTTCGACAGGCCCTCGATCTCAATCCGGGACTTTCGGCCGCCCGGGATTCCTTGCGCAGACTCGGTGTGAACGAGAGATGACCACGAAACGCCTGGCTTGGATATGCTGGCCCGTCCTGATGGGCTGCTTCGTGGCCCCCGCAGCCTTACGCTGTCAGTCTCAAGCGCCTGAGGCATTCTCCCCGCCGGCCTCCCCGCCGGCGATCTTTCTGGCGTCCATTGACACGCTGCGGGCGGATCACGTGGGTTGTTACGGAGACCGGAACATTCAGACGCCCGCTCTCGACGGCCTGGCTGCGGATGGTATCCGCTTTGCCAGCGCTTTCACAGCGAGCCCGATCACCAACCCTTCCCACGCCAGCATTCTCACCGGGCTCCTTCCGGCGCATCACGGCGTACGCGGCTTTGGCGTGGCGCCAGCGCCCGGCATCACCACCCTGGCCGAAGTGCTGAAGGCAAGAGGTTATTCCACGGCAGCCTTCATTGGCAGCGTGATTCTCGACAGCCGGGGTCTTGCCCCCGGGTTTGATCGTGGTTTTGAATATTACGACCACTTTCCTGACAATCTGCCGCCGACGGCCTCACGTTACGGGCGCCTGGAGCGGCGCGGCATGGAGGTGGAACATCGCGCCGAGGCCTGGATCATCCGCAGCCAGGCTGAGGCGCGGCCCATGTTCGTTTGGATCCATTTTTACGACCCCCATGATCCCTATGACCCGCCAGAACCTTACCGCACGCAATACGCCGGCCGTCTTTACGATGGTGAGATCGCCTATGCGGACAGCGCGCTCGGCCGCCTGGTCAGCTTCTTAAGGAAGCAGGGCCTGTACGACACGTCGACCATCATCGTGGTCGGCGACCACGGCGAGGGTCTCGGCGAGCACGGCGAGGAGACGCACGGAATTTTCCTCTATGACAGCACGCTGCACGTGCCGCTGATTGTCAAGCTTCCCCTGACGGGTTCCGGGGAAGACCGGGGAATTAGTCGACCTCGCGATGTCGTTGTGAGCGCCCAGGTGAGAACGGTCGACATCGCCCCCACGATCCTTGATATCGAAGGCATTCACGACCAGAAGCCTCGAGACGGGGCGTCGCTGCGGCCTTTGTGGAGGGCCTCAGGTCAGGAGAGCGTGACCCGCGCCTCCGGCATGCCGCCGCCTTCGCAGCGTGTCGCGTTCGGGGAAACCGACTACCCTTTGGAATTCGGCTGGGCTCCTCTTCGTTCGGTTCGCGCCGATGACAAGAAATATATCGAGGCGCCCCGGCCGGAGTTTTATGATCTCGCCGCCGACCCGCGCGAAAGCCGGAATCTCTACGAGCCCTGGAATCGGGACGTCCAAACTCTCCGCAGCCTGGAGGCCGACGTCCGAAAGACGTCACCGGACACTCCTGCCGCCGCCGAAGCCGGACCGTCCAAGATGGAAGAGCTTAAGGCGCTGGGCTACGTTGGCAGGGACCCCGGATCGACCACGGCTCCGCAACCGTTGCTGCTGCCCGATCCCAAGGACAAAGTCCAGATTTTCAATCTCGTGCACAGCTCCATGCTCGCCGCCGAAGATGGCCGGGCGGCACAGGCACGCCGCGATCTTGAAAGCGCGCTCGACCTGGACCCGAAGTCGGCTGTGGTGCTGTCCGGGCTTGGGGAGCTCGAGCTTGAGCAGGGCCATTACCACCAGGCCGCAGACCTGCTGGGCCGCGCCCTGGCTATTCGGCCCCGGGATGCCACGGCGGCCTACGACGAGGCTCGCGCGCGCTACGCCGGCGGAGACTTGCGCGGCGCCCGGGCGGGCCTCGAGGCCAGTGAGGATCTGCTGGCCGAAAACTATGAGGCGCTCTGTCTGCTCGGCAAACTCGATGCGGAGTTGAAGGATTGGAGCAAGGCGGAGGACCCGCTCGAGGCGGCCATCATTCTCGATTCGCGCCGGCCGCAGGCTTATATCGAACTCGCCCGTGTGTACCTTGCAGAGAACAAGCCGGCCGAGGCGCTCCGGCGGCTCGACGAAGCCAGGCGCCTGGCGCCGGACTCGCCGGAGATTCCGCAGCTCATCGCGCAGGCACAACAGGCCCGACAGGCTCGACCGGCCGCGGGCGCAAAGCCCGCCAGCCCCACGAAGCCCGCATCCCCATAAAGTCGCGGTGGGCCGTAAGCGCTCAACGTCTCAGCGAGTCAGTCTGGTCAGCGATTCAGTTTTGCGGCCTGCTTTTGATCGCCGTTCTCGTAAATGTCGGCCAGGAAGTGACCCTGCATCTGCGGCGGAGGCTCGATCCCGTAGAGATGCAGAATCGTCGGAGCAATGTCATAGGCGCTGGCCGCGAACCCCGACATCTCGTAGTTCTTCTTGATGCCGGGACCCATGGCAATGAAGGCGCCGGGCACGTCATCGCCGTCGGGGAAATCGTGCTTGGCAATCACGGGCGTGGTCGAGGGGACGCTGCTGCCGTGGTTGTGGTTCTCGTGCTCATCCCCGAACTCGCGCAACGGCTTGATTCCGTGGTCGGAGATGATGAACAGCGTGGTCGCGGCATCGACAAACGGCAGAATGGATCCAAGCACTTTGTCGAAGGCCCGGTACTGATCCGGGAAGGCATCCACGCGCACGGAGTTCACTTTGGGGTTGTAGCCGACATTGAAGTCCTGAATCGGGTAAAGCCAGTGGCCCACGCGGTCCTCGCAAGACTGATCAAACATCGTGAAATCGGTGGGATGATTCTTCAGCAGATAAACAAACAGCTTGTCTTGCTGGTCGCGGATCTTCTGCACGCCATCCAGCCACGCCTGCACTTCCTTGGCTTCCCGGCCCTGGAGGTCCGACTGATTCGGCATGCGCGAGCAATCGATCGCAAAGTCCCCGACCTTGGCTTCGAGCTCCGGGATCATCGTCTTGGGGTAGACGGCGTCCCCACCCTCCACCTCGGAAAGCTTCGGCGCGCACAAGATGCCGTCTTCGCAGCCTTTGCCGCGGGTCAGCATGCCGCTGATCATGTATCCGTTGACCGGCATCACGGGAAAAGTGGCCGGCACATTGGCCATTCCGACCGTTACACCCCGCTTGCTGAGGATGGACCAAAGGGGCTCACTCTTGAGCATATTGGTGTTCGCGGTCTGCCCGTCGACCACGAATCCGGTGATCCCGCTCTTTTCAGGAGGCACGCTGGTGAAGAAAGTCGTGAATATCTTGGGGCAGGTGGGCGCCGAAAGGGTGCGCAATTTTCCGTACACCCCGTTTTCCATGACGTGCTTGAGATTGGGCAGTTCACCGCGGAGCAACAGAGGACGGAGGATGTCCCATTCCGCTCCGTTCACCGCCATGACGATGACGCGCGGCCTGGGCGCGGGATTCGAGGCGGTGTCGGTCTTGCCGGTCTGGCCCAGTATGCCGATGGACCCGAGCGACGCCAGAATTCCTGCCACTGCGCAAACAGTTGTTCGCTTCCGCATCAGGTTCCTCCCTTAGAATAGGAACAGTATAGGCTTTTCAGGGTTGCCCGGCCTTATCGCGAGCGCCGTTGACGCCCAGCCGCAAAGCCCTCTATAATTGAGTTTTCCGCTTACAGGAGAATCTGAGCTTATGTATGCGATCTTTCGGACTGGCGCTAAGGAGTACAAAGTTTCGCCCGGGGACGTGGTGCGCGTGGAAAAGCTGCCCGCGGAGCCCGGAGCGGGAGTGGAATTCAATCATGTCTTCGCGGTGCGAAAGCAGCAGTTAACCCTCGGCTCGCCGCTGGTGGAGGGCGCCAAGGTGACCGGCACCGTGCTGCGCAACGCGCGCGCTCCAAAGGTCCGCGTTTTTAAGTTCAAGGCCAGCAAGCAATACCGCCGCACCGGGGGGCACCGTCAGGACTACAGCGAAGTGCGGATCACGGACATCGTTTCGGCTTAGCGAAACTCGAAACTCGAAATGCGAAACTCGGCGACCCGTGCTGCAGAGACATTTTTCGAGTTTCGAGTTTCGGATTTCGATTTTCGCAACCAGAGGTTGATTCTATGGCACATAAGAAGGGCTTGGGCAGCTCGCGGAACGGCCGCGACTCAAACTCGCAGCGACTGGGCGTAAAGCGATTTGCCGGGCAAACGGTGACCGGCGGCTCCATCCTGGTCCGCCAGCGTGGCACCAGGCTCAAGCCCGGTGACAACGTCGGCCGCGGCAAGGATGACACCCTTTTCGCCAAGGTGCCGGGCGTGGTCCAGTTCGAGGATAAAGGGCGCATGGGACGCTTCGTCCACATTCTGGTTCCCTCTGCAAATTGAAGATCGGGCGGCGGGACGGCGATGAATCTCTGTTCCGCCGCCCTTCGTGTTTCTGGAGCGGTGGTCCGTTGTCAGTGGTCCGTCGTCAGTGGCTCGTAGACCGTGGACCTTTGACGATCAAGCCAGATTTCGGAGCCACGAACTACGAACTGACGACGAACAGCTGACCACGGACACGCGTTTTGAGCATTCATGTTCATTGACGAAGCCATAATCCGGGTGGCAGGCGGGAACGGCGGCAACGGTTGCATGGCCTTCCGGCGTGAGAAGTTCGTGCCTCGCGGCGGGCCGAGCGGCGGTGACGGCGGCAACGGCGGCAGCGTGTTCATCGAGAGCAACGAGCATCTGAACACCCTGCTCAAGTTTCGCTACAAGCGCGAATTCAGCGCCGAGCGCGGGCGGCACGGCGAAGGATCGAACCGGCACGGCCGCAACGGCGAAGACCTGGTGATCGCGGTGCCGGCGGGAACCGTGGCCTATGACGACTCCACGGGCGAAAAGGCGTTCGATTTCGACGCGCCCGGCGAGCGATTCCTGGCCGCGCAGGGCGGGCACGGCGGACGCGGCAACGCCCGTTTTGCCACTTCCACCCATCAGGCGCCGCGGCGCGCCGAGCCCGGACGTCCCGGCGAGCAGCGCGTCCTGCGGCTGCAGTTGAAGCTGCTGGCGGACGTGGGTCTGGTGGGATTCCCGAACGTCGGCAAGTCGACCCTGATCTCGCGCCTGAGCGCCGCCCGGCCCCGCATCGCCGATTACCCCTTCACCACCCTCGAGCCGCACTTGGGTGTGGTCGAGATCGACCCCGACCGCACCTTCGTGATGGCGGATATTCCCGGACTGATCGAAGGCGCGCACGAGGGCAAGGGCCTCGGCATCCGCTTTCTGAAGCACGTGGAGCGCACCCGGCTGCTGGTTCATCTCATCGATGTCGCAGAGGAGTCAGCGCGCGACCCGCGCGAGGATTATCGTGTGATCCTGGCGGAACTCGAAAGCTTCAGCCCGGAGGTCGCCGCCAAGCCCATGCTGCTGGTCGCTTCGCGCGTGGACGCGGCGGGCGACGGCGCGCGTTTGCAGGCCTTGCGACGCTTCGCGGAGGAGCGCGGCGAGCGCCTGTATGAGATTTCCGGGGTTACGGGCCAGGGACTCGACGAGCTCAAGCAGGCCATCTGGACGCGCCTGGAGCAGATTCCGCGGTCGAAGGCTTCACAGGAGCCCGTCGAAATCCACGCGTCAGACACGTTATGAATGGCTCGGGCGTTGCAGCCCCGGTGTTCCTCACCGGCGGAGCCCGGGATCATCACCGTAAGCAAGCTGACCTTCGTTGTTCAGGCTTTCTTCGGCGTGCTTCGGACTTGAACGCAGTCAGGTGAGGGAGCGGTGCGGTCGGCTCCTCAGGGCTCGAATGGCGAACATCGCGCTGTTTGGCGGCACCTTTGATCCCATCCACGTTGGCCACGTCCGGGCCGCGCAAGCCGCATTGCGCCGCTTCCGGCTGGACAGCATCTTCTTCGTGCCGAGCGGCGTGCCTCCGCACAAGGCGAATGGGGAAATCGCTCCCTTTCCGCATCGATTCGCGATGGTCGCCTTGGCCGTCCGGGGCCACCCGGCCTTTGTGCCATCGCTCCTGGAAGCGCCGCGCGTCGACGGCCGGCCGAATTACGCCGTCGAGACGGTCTCCGCTGCCCGCTCTCTGCTCCACCCGGGAGACCGCCTTTATTTCATCATGGGTATCGACAGCTTTCTTGACCTGCCCAACTGGAAGCGCTACGAACGGCTGTGCGAGTTGACGGATTTCATCGTGGCCGCGCGGCCCGGGTTCGGCAGCCGGCAACTTCTCGAGCGCATCGGCAACGGTCACGCGGGCACCGTGCTCTCGAACGTAGGGTCAAGCCTGCGGTTGCCGAGCGGCTCCGGCGTGCACGTCTTGAGCGGCGTGCGGACTCCTGTGGCGTCGCGTGAAATCCGGCGTGCGGCGGCAGCCGGCCGGCCCTTGACTGGCCTTGTCCCGCCGCTTGTGGAAGAATATATCGTGAAGGAGGATCTCTACCGCTCCGGGCGTCGCGCGGCGCGGGGAGGCAAATGACAGGCCACCTCGAAGAGGCCGTGCGCGCGGTCCAGGGGCGCAAGGCGCTGGATTTGCGCGTGCTGAATCTCGGCGCCGTTTCCTCGTTCACAGACTTTTTCGTGATCTGCTCCGGCACCTCTACGCGGCACACTCAGGCCATTTGCGACGCCGTCGTTGCGGACCTGAAAAAGAAAGGCGTGTTGCCGGCTCACGTCGAAGGCTACACCCAGGCGGAGTGGATCCTGGTGGATTATCTCGATTTCGTGGTCCACATTTTCCTCGAACGCGCCCGCGAATTCTACGATCTGGAGCGCCTCTGGCGCAAGGCAGAGCGCGTCACCGTTGACGATTGACGATTTTCGATTTGCGTATTCGAATCATTCGCGAGGGCAAACCGAGGGACCCGCACCTGCGGGCTCTTCAAGCGGACTATCAGGACCGCATCGGGCACTTCGTGGACCTTAAGCTGGAGGAGCGGCCCTCGGTCGGCGGAAAAAAAGGCAGCCGGAGCGCGCCGGCGGATTCCGCCGAGCGGAAGTGGCTGGAGAGCCTGCGGCCGAGCTACAAGGTCCTGCTCGATCCGCTCGGGCGGGAGTGGACCTCGCAGGAATTCGCGGAATGGCTGGGTGAGCGCGCGCTTCGTGGCACCCGTGAGCTCGCGTTCCTGGTGGGCGGCGACAAGGGCTTTCCGGCAAGGGTTCGCGAGCAGGCCGATCTGTTGATGGGGCTCTCGCGCCTGACGCTGACGCACGACTGGGCGTGCACCCTGCTGCTCGAGCAGATTTACCGGGCGTTCACGATTCTGCGCGGGTATCCGTACGCGAAGTGATGGTGGTTCCACTAAGTGCCCGCGGCGCACCATAGGGCGTGGCGCTGAAGGTAGTTGAAGGCCGGGGGCGGACCGATTGCCGGACACGAAAAAAGGCTTGATCATCGTTCACACCGGTCCCGGCAAGGGAAAGACGACCGCTGCTCTGGGGCTTGGATTCCGCGCTGTGGGCCAGGGACTGCGCGTGCTGATGGTGCAGTTCATCAAAGGGTCGTGGCACTATGGCGAACTGGACGGCGCCGAGCTTATGAACCGGGCGCTCGGCGAGGAGCGGTTCACGATCACGCCCATGGGCCGCGGTTTTGTGAAAATCGGCGCCGAGAAGCCTGATCCGGAGGACGTGCGCCTGGTCGAAGAGGCGTGGGACTTCGCTGGCCAGGCGATCCTGGCCGGCCGGCACGATATGGTGATTCTGGACGAGATCAACTATGCGATCAGCTACCACATGCTGGATGCGGAGAAAGTTGTGGAAGCGCTCCGGGGTAAGCCCGAGATGGTCCACGTGGTGCTCACCGGCCGCAACGCGCATCCCGCGATCGTTGAGGCCGCCGACCTGGTGACCGAGATGCGCGAGGTGAAGCACCCTTATCAGAAAGGAATCGTGGCGCAGAGAGGCATCGAATATTGAAGAGCAGTGGCAAGTGACGAGTGACAAGTGACAAGATGAATTGTTGCTTGCCACTTGCCACTTGTCACTAACCACTGTTTCCAAAATGGCTTGGTTCCGCAAAGACAAACCGCCTCTGAAAGCCTCAGGGGAGAAGCGCGTCCAGACCGAAGGGCTCTGGGTGAAGTGCGAAAACTGCAAGCAGATCGTCTGGAAGGGTGACCTCGAAGGCAATCTGTACTGCTGTCCGAAGTGCGGTTATCACTTCAAGATGGGCGCGCCGGAGCGCCTGGCCATGATTTTTGATGGCGGGCACTACATGGAACACGATGCCGGCCTGGCCTCTTCCGATCCCCTCGAATTCCACGACACCAAGCCTTATCGCGACCGGTTGAAGCGGGCGCAGGCTGAGACCGGCATGAAAGACGCGCTGATGACCGGCGAGGGTCGCATCGAGGATCGGCCGGCCATCGTCTGCGCCATGGAGTTCCGTTTCATCGGCGGCAGCATGGGCGCGGTGGTCGGCGAGAAGATCACGCGCGGCATCGACCGGGCGATCGCCGGAAAGGTCCCGCTGGTGGTGGTCTCGTGCTCCGGCGGCGCGCGCATGATGGAGGGCGCCATCAGCCTGATGCAGATGGCCAAGATCAGCGCCGGACTGGCGCGACTCGACGAGGCTGGGCAGCCGTTCATCTCGCTCCTCACCGATCCGACCACCGGTGGCGTGACGGCCAGTTACGCCATGCTCGGCGATCTGAACATCGCCGAACCCGGCGCTTTGATCGGATTCGCGGGCCCGCGCGTGATCGAACAAACCATCCGGCAGAAGCTTCCCGAGGGCTTCCAGCGCGCCGAATTCCTGCTCGAACACGGCATGCTTGACGCCATCGTGCCCCGCAAGGAGTTGAAGAGTTACCTGGCGAGGACGATGGGATTGCTCGCAGGGAGGGATCGTAGATCGTAGTTCGCGGACCTTGCCTCGGGCACGGTGGTTTGCAACAAGTATCCTCCGGGGTCGCGAAAGACGGCGATCGATCAACGAGCATTCTACGATCCACGAACTACGAACTACGATCTGCGATCGAAATGAACTACACCGACTGTCTAAACTACCTCGCCGATCTTGGCCACGAGCTGCGCGGGGTGAAGTTTGACCTCGCAAACATGCGGCTGATCCTCGAGGCGCTCGGCCACCCGGAGCGTGCCTGGCCTTCCGCCATCGTCGCCGGGACCAACGGCAAAGGCTCCACCTGCGCCATGCTGGCCAGCATCTTGACGCGCGCCGGATACCGCACTGGCCTGTACACATCGCCGCACCTGGTGCGGGTGAACGAGCGCATCCGCGTGAATGGTGACGACATCGGCGACCAGGACTTTGCGCTGGCGTTCAGCGAGGTGGAGCGCGCCGTCGCGCGCCTGCTGGCCGGGGGCGCGCTCGGGCAGCGCACAAGCTTCTTCGAGTTTCTTACCGCAACGGCTTTCGTGCATTTTGCGCGCACGCCCGTCGACTTCGCAGTGCTCGAAGTGGGCATGGGCGGGCGCCTGGACGCCACCAACAGCGCCGAGCCCGAGCTTGCGATCATCACCAACGTCGAACTCGATCACGTCGAGTATCTGGGGAGCACCCTCGCCGCCATCGCCGCGGAAAAGGCCGGCGTCATTCGAAGCGGGAAGCCGGTGATCTCGGGTTGCACCCGGCCTGAGACGGTTGAAGTGGTGCGGCGGCGCAGCGCCGAGCTTGGCGCAGACCTGGTCGAGCTTCCCGGGTTTGCGCGGCTGACGGACCTCGGCCACAACGATGGCCGTTACAGTTTTGGCCTCGCGCTGAACGGCACGCAATTCGCCGCGCTGAAGGCTCCGCTGCCCGGTCGATTCCAGGTGGAGAATGCGACAGCGGCCGTGGCCGCCGCCTGGAAGCTCGCGGCGCGCGGCTGGAGGATTCCGCCCGCGGCGGTGACCGAAGGCGTCGCGCGCGCAAGCTGGCCCGGCAGGCTTGAAGTCTGCGGCGAGCGTCCGCTCACTTTCCTCGATGGCGCGCACAATCCGGCCGCTGCCGCCGCCGTCGCTGAATTCGTGCGCGCAGAGCTTGCGCCGCGTCCGCTCACGCTGGTATACGCTTCCATGCGCGACAAGGCTATTGAGGAGGTCGCAGCGCTGCTGTTCCCGCTCGCGTCCGCGATCTACCTCACCTGCGTCGCGCAGCCGAGAGCAGCCGCGCCCGAAGAACTGCTGGCCCGTGCCGGAACGTATGCCGGGTCCCGGCCGGTGCGGATCGTGCCTGATCCCGCGCAAGCTCTGGAGGAGGCGCGCCGGGCTGCGGGCTCCGACGGCGTTGTGCTGGCCGCCGGGTCTCTCTTCCTTGTGGGCGCCATCAAAGAGGCGTTCAGCGCCGGGCATCTCGGGTGATTGTATGGCCGGGACCGTTCAAACCAAGCCAAGCCGAACCGGTCCCAGCTTCCGCCGTGAGCCGGAGGGACCGGCCCCCGGCGGTTCGCCTCGCGCTCCGTCGCGCGGATTCTGGTATTGGCTGAGCTATCTTCGGTCGCTCGTCATCACCGACAACCTGATCTACCTTTACACGGCGGTGCTCGCATCGATCTCGCTCGTGGGGTCGTTTTTTGACCGGGACGGACGGTGGCAGCATAGCTTCGCCGGGGTGTGGGGGAGGTCGATCCTGAAGGCGAGCGGCGTTCGCGTTCGCGTCGAGGGCCTCGACAACCTGCCGCGCGGCGCCGTCGTGTTGTGCGTCAATCACCCGAGCGCCATGGACATTCCGATCCTGCTCGGGTGCCTGCCCATCGAGTTCCGATTCCTCGCCAAGCGCGAACTGTTTCAGATGCCGTTTCTGGGCTGGTTCCTGCGGCGCGCCGGACACATCTCCGTGGAGCGCAGCCGGCCGCACGAGGCCCGGCAGAGCTTTGAAGAGGCGGCACAGCGCATCCGCCAGGGAACGTCCGTTGTGCTGTTTCCCGAAGGTCATCGCAGCCGCACGGGCGGGATGCTGCCGTTCAAGACGGGGAGCTTTCACCTCGCCGTTCGCGCCGGAGTTCCGATCGTGCCCATCACGCTCAACGGCACGCGCTACGTCCACGAGCCGGACACACTGCACGTGCGCTCCGGAGAGACGGAGATGATCGTCCATCCGCCGATCCTGACCGCCGGGCTGACGCGGGCGGACGTCCAGGCGCTCTCGGATCGCGTGCGGGAGGTGATTCTCGCGAGCTTCGTGCAAAGCAGGGATTGACCGCGGGTCAATCGACTGGCTTCACGCTGTCCATCAGTGCGAAGAACCCCTCGGCGAGAGTGGGGTGAATGTAGATCGCGCCCTTCAACAACGTGTAGGGCCGATCGGCCAGCATGAGCGTGCTCAAAATCTGCACCACTTCGCCGCCCTCGGTGCAGAGTATGGCAGCGCCGAGCACCTTGTCGGTTACGGCGTCTACCACGAGCTTCATCAAGCCCGCCGTCTCGTCGCGCTCGCGCGCTCGCGCCACAGAGGTCATCGGGATCTTGCCGATTTTGAGTTTCCGTCCCGCATCGCGGGCCTGTTTTTCCGTCAGCCCCACGCGGCCGAGCTGCGGATCGGTGAAGACGGCATAAGGAACCATGCGGTCCCGGATGGAGAGATTCTTCTTCTCCACCAGGTTGCCGTAAATGATCTGGTAGTCGTTGTAGGAGATGTGAGTGAAGGCGGGTCCGCCCTTGACGTCGCCGAGAGCCCAGACGCCGGGGACGCTCGTTTCCAGCCGGTCATTCACCTTGACGTACCCGCGATCGTAGATCTCAATTCCGGCACGATCGAGGCCAAGGGCGTCCGTGTTCGGCAGGCGTCCCGTGGCCACCAGCAGGTGCGAGCCCGTGAGGGTCTCGTTCTGGGTCCCGGCGCCGGCGCTCTTTTCGACGGTCAGCGTGATCTCGCCGCCGGCCCCGCGCACGCGTACGGGCTTCGAGTTGAGCAGGAAGCGGATTCCCTCGCCTTCGAGGATTTTCTGCAACTCAACGGCCACGTCCTCGTCCTCGTGCGGCATGAGCAGCGAGCCGCGATCGACCACGGTCACGGCGCTGCCGAAACGGCGGAACATCTGCCCGAACTCGAGACCCACGTAGCCGCCGCCGATCACCAGCAGCAGTTCGGGCACGGCGCTCAGTTCCATGATGCTGGCGTTGGTCAGATACGGCACCTGGTCGAGGCCGTCGAGCGCCGGCAGGCGGGGCCGCGCTCCCGTGTCGATGAAGATCTGTTCGCTCTCGAGAGATTCGCCGCCCGCGTCAACCTGGTGAGGTCCGGTAAAGCGCGCGTGGGTACGATACAGGTGCATGGTCTTGCGATCGCTTACGCGCTTTTCGTTACCGTCGCGGAAGAATTCCACCACTTTGTTCTTGCGGGCGACCACGGCGGGAAGATCGACGCGGACGTCCCCGGTTTCGACCCCCCAGCGCGCGCCCTGACGAGCGTAATACGCCACCTGAGCGCTCGCCACCATGGTCTTGGTGGGCGTGCAGCCGGTATTGATGCAAGTTCCGCCCAGTTGAGCCTCTTCGATAAGGGCCACGCTGCGTCCGAGATCCGCCAACCTATAGGCCAACGGATTCCCGCCCTGGCCTGAACCGATCACGATCGCGTCATATTTCACGGAACACCTCCTCGTTGAAGCGACCGACAGTAGCGCGCGCCGCTGAACACCCTTTAGAGACGAATCGCCGCCCGGAAGGTAGCAGCCGGAACCGCGGCCGGAGGCCCCCAAAGTGCAGTGAGCCGAAAGTCTCACCCGCCAGTCTTGTTTAGAGTGATGCCGGGGCCCACTGCCGACTGCGTACTGCTGACTGCCGACTTCTTCTGCGGCGGCTGCGACGGGCGCATCTCGATGCGGCTGGCCAGTGCGCGCGTAGGGAACCGATAGAGATCGATGACGGCCTTGGCGATGTCTTCGCCGGCCAGCTTCCAGGAGGCACGCGACTTGCCTCCCGGGGCGGCGAAATCGGTGTCCACGCTGCCGGGCATGATGTAGCTGACACGAATGCCGTCGTAGCGCACTTCCTGCATCAGGGCCTCGCTGAATCCGTTCAGGCCGAACTTGGACGCGTTATAGGCTGCGCCGGCCGGAAAGGCGTTGGCGCCCGCGAGGCTCGAGATATTGAAGATGTAGCCGCCGCCACGTTGGCGCATCCGCGGAATGGCCTCGTGCGAGCAGTAGAAGACGGAGGAGAGATTGGTGTGGATGGTCTCGTCCCACTCCTCCGGGCTGAGCTCGGCCACCGGCTTCATGATGCCGACGCCGGCGTTGTTCACCAGGATGTCGATCCCGCCGAAGCGCTCGGCCGCGCGCTCGACGAAGCTGCGGCAATGATCGTAACGGCCCACGTCCGCTATCATGCCGTCCACAGCGCCGGGCGCCCGAGGGTCAAGGTTTCGCAGGGCGTTGCTGACGCTCGATTCGCTGCGGCCGCAGATGAAGACGCAGGCTCCTTCGCCAAGCAAGGCTTCCGCGATGCTGTACCCGATGCCGCGTGTGGCGCCGGTGACCGCCGCCACCTTGCCGGTAAGATCGGTTGCCATCCGTTCCTCCTGGTGCCGTGCGAACGCTGCAGCAGAGGCCTGTCGCAACTCCAGTAATTCGATGAGGAGCTGCGCGCGCCGGTGCCCGATTTTTGTCGGATAGCGCTCCGGCGCAAGCGCAAGTCAGCCCGTGTGGCCGGCGTCTATGTCCGGGACGGTCCGGCGAAGGTATTCCTCCACCCGCAGCAGGTCTTCTTCCGTATCCACCCCGATGGTGTCCTGGTCGGTTTCGAGCACCGCTATAGGGATGCCGTTCTCGAGGAAGCGTAACTGCTCCAGGCCCTCGCTCTGTTCGAGCGGCGAAGGCGCGAGGGATCGAAAAAGGCGCAGGGCGTCGGCGGTGTAGGCATAGTAACCGAGGTGCTTGTGGTATTTGGCGCGGCCCGATCCACCCCGATCGTAGGGGATCGGAGCGCGCGAGAAATAAAGCGCCCGGTCTTGCGAGTCAGTCACGACCTTGACCGCATTCGGATCAAAGGCGGCCTCGGAACTGATCGCGACCTTCAGGGTCGAAACCTGGACCGTCTCAGGAGACCCCGTTTGAGCTTGAAAGACCGCGAGCAGAAGGTCAATGTGAGCGGCGGTGACCATCGGCTCGTCACCCTGGATATTCACATAGATATCCGCGGCGCGCCCGGCGGCGGCCTCTTGTTCCATGACCTCCACCAGGCGGTCGGTGCCGGAGGAATGACCGCTGGATGTCATGACGGCCGCGAAAGCATTGTCCAAACAATAGCTTAGGATCTGTTCAGAGTCCGTGGCCACGATCAGCCGGTCGAGAGCAGCCGCTTCGCGGGCCCGTCGGTAGACCCATCCGATCATGGGTTGGCCTAAGATGGGCCGCAGCGGCTTGCCGGGCAGCCGTCGGGACTCCATGCGGGCGGGTATTATCCCACAGACCAAGGGGCGCTCGCCGGGCGCAATAGGCATCACGCGTCGAGGTTAACTCCAAGGACGCCGGTCTCACAAGCAGTCTCAGGGCGCCAGACTTTTCCACAGGATATATCACTGATTCTACAATAGAAAATAATTTATCTCGCTCATCTCGGGTCTCCCCACCGTCCCGAAAACGAGTGGTACTGTCCCATTGCAAGGTTGGATGACGCCCAGTTCGACGGTCGAAGGGCTGTCAGGAACAAGGGGACGTTGCAGGCGATTCTAAGGATTGAGGGCGGCAGATGGCGGGCAGGATCCAGGGAAGAACGCGAGGCCAGCAGCCGTGATCCCACCGGACCTCGCGCGCTACATCGTGCTTTGGGGACCCGGCATCCTGATCCTGATCGTGCTTTCGTATGGGTTCATGCGCATAGCCTACCACTGGATCGACCGCGTGATGGAAGTGAAGCGCCGGCAGACCGACAGCGCCTTCGACGTCGCGCGCGATTACGTGGCGCAGCTCACGAGCGCTTCGAAATCCCAGGCGGACGCCCTTACGCGCCTGGCGACAGCGGTCGAGCATCGCGACTCTCTGGAGAGTTACGAGCACCAGGAGATGCTGATCTCGCTCAAGGCCCTGCATCGCAGTGTGGGCGAGCTCCTGCCGGAGCCGAAGCCCGAGTCCGCAGGCCGGGGGGAGTACCGGGGATGAGCACCTCGTTGCGCCACAAAGAGCTCTTGCGCGGAAAGATCATGTTCTATCTTCATCTGATCTATCCCCAGACGGCTACGCTCCCGCTCCTGCAGGCCGAATTGGATTACTTCGGCTATCCGGTCCCTGTCGACGAGCTGAATTTCCACATCGCGTACCTGGCCGAGAAGGGTCTGGTTGAGGTGGAAAGCGCGCGCGGAACGCATACGCGCGGGACCATGACCCTGGTCAAGATCACGGCGCGCGGCATCGATCTGCTCGACGGGCGCTTGCCGGCCGACGACGGCATCTACATCGAGCCGAAGGAGCGCGAAGGTTGAAACGCGAAGGTTGAAAGAAGTCGAGGCCGGTCCTGACTGGGAAGAGCCAAGGCGAAGAAAGGGAAGCCGCCCAAATATTCGCCGGCTGAACCGCAAGAGCATGGGACGGACTCGGACTGGGAGGTTGAAGGCACGATGCGAAGGGCAAGACAACTGGTCGCGCAACTGATGGACCCGGCCTTGATCAGGCAGGATCTCGGGCCGCATGCGCGGGAGCCATTCCCGGGCGGGACCGCTTCGCGCCCAACGCCTTCGGCGCTGCAGAAACTCCAGAAGCGATTGGCGCGCGGCGCCGGTCTACGTGGGGCGCGCCTCGCAGAATTGGCTCTGCGGGCGGGGCTCACGCCGCCCGCTCCCCACCCTCGAGCCGGAGCCTGCGGCACCGCTGAAGCGGCGCTGTGGATGGCTCTGGCCCGTGAGAACGCCGCTCTGCGCCGCGAGGCGACCAAGCTCGTCGAGCGCAAGGAGACCATCATCCGCCGCATTCACCGCGTCAAGACGCGCCTGGAATTGCTGCGCCTGAAGCTGCTGCAACGCCGCCTGGGAGTGGCGCCGACAAGACTAGGGAACCTCCCGCCGCCACAACCGCTGCGGCAACTCGCGCCGCGGAGGCACACGGATCCCGCGGCCGCGACGCCGAGCGAGCCGGTGGCCGCCGGGGAGACCCCGGCGAGCGCAGAACCGCGTCGCGTCGGCGGCGAAGCGGCCAAGCCGGCGGCGCGGAACGAATGAGCGACGAAAGGCGGACGCTATGGATTCTCTGACCAACGACGTCAAGCACGAATCGGAACGTGGCGAGATTCTAAAGCTCCTGGTGGAGTGGGGTCTCGAGTGGATGCCACTTTACGAGGTGCGCGCCCAGGTGGCGAGCCTGACCGGCCGCCGCCTGACGGACGATCAGCTCCGGTTTCACCTCAACTACCTGGAGCAGAGTGGATTCGCGGAAAGAAAGCTTCTGCGCTCCGGCCGTGCGGGGATGGAACTGATGACCGTCCGCGCCACCAGCAAAGCCGTGGACCTGGTTCAAGGAAGGCTCGCGCCGGAAGCGGGCATAGCGTTGTAAGAGTCAGCCCAGAGGCGGTGGAGCGCAAGCCGCCGCGAGAGTGAACGGAAAGGGCAAGACCGATGGCGAGGCAGCCGCGGCACAACAAAGACGAGAACAAGGGTGCGAACGGCGGAAACGGGGTTCAGCCCGCGGAGCCTCACAATCCACCTGATGCGCTGCAGACGAGGATCCTCAGCGCTCTCAAGGACAAGGTCCGGCAGATGTTCGAGGAGGCGGCCGAGGACCCGAACTCCCAGGCGAGTGAAATGGTCCACCTCCTCCTTCTGAACCAGTTGACGAACATGGAGTCCCAGCTTTCGGAGAAGGAGCTCAGGGCGGTTTTTGGCGAGGAGCACCGCCAGCAGAGTTTCAAGGTTCGCCTGGGCTTGTCAACGACCAGACAGGCGCACATGAAGAAGATGGGCGAAGAGCGGCTGAAGCTCCTGAGGCAAAAGCTGAAGATCGAGAAGCAGAAGGCCGGGGACGCGCACAACAAGGTTCTGGAAGCTGAACGGCTCGCGAAGGAGGCCAAGGCTGCCGCCGACGGAGGCCAGCCCATGGACTCCATGGCGATCTACAACCGCATCGCGGAGATCGTCGGCCTGCGCACGCCGATGCAGCCCATCGGCCCGCAATCAGAGCCAAGAGCGGTGAACGACAGCGAGTGATGGGCGACGACTGACAGGCGGCGACTGACGGCCGACGACTGCAACGGACAACATGGCAACGAATATGAAAGCGAAACGCGGTAAGTCGAATACGGGCCCGGCCGCCGGGGACAGAAATCGGGTTCCGAAACTCAAATCCGAATCCCGAGCTCCGAATCTCGAACCACGGGTTTCGAGCCGCGACGTCCAGCCCACGCCGGCCGATCTCAGGTCCGGGATTTTGCTTCGCCGGTACCAGCAGCGTTGGGTGAGCGATCCGGAGCGTTTCGCCTTCGCGATAAAGAGCGCGCAAATCGGCTATTCCACGGCCACAGCGGCATGGGCGGTGGACCGTTGCCTGCGGAATCCGCGGCACAACATCATCTTCCTGTCGCGATCGGAGCGCCAGGCGTTGGAACTTGGCGAGAAGGCCAAAGCCTGGGTGGACGGTTTCCAGGGTGTCGCGGCCGACTGGTCGCCGAACATCCCCTTCGGGGGCACGTCAGCGCTGCAGCACGAAATCCGCTTCGGCAACGGCTCGCGGATCATTGTGCTCGCTGCCAATCCCGACACTGCCCGCGGCTATACCGGGGACGTCGTGCTCGACGAGTTCGCGTTTCACAAGGATTCGCAGGCCATCTTCACTGCCGTCTACCGCCAGGTGTCACTCGGCTACGCCATGCGGATCCTCTCCACGCCCAATGGTCAGCAGGGCAAGTTTTATGACCTGGCAAAGCAATTGGGATTGGACTCGGGCGCCAGGCCGGAATCCCAGCCCGTCAGGGTCGCGAGTGAGGTAATCGCAAATCGAGGATCATCCGACCGACCGGTCACGCGGCCGATCAATCCCTGGTCCGGCCATTGGTGCGACATCTTTATGGCCGTTGAGGACGGCCTAGACCTCAATCCCGAAGGGGTCCGGGCCGGCTGTGACGACGACACCTGGCTGCAGGAATATTGCTGCCAGTTCGTGAGTCAGGCGAGCGAGTGGATCTCGCCGGAACTGTTTCAGCAGTGCGCATCAAGTGAAGCAACTACAGACCTGTTCGCAGCGGCTGCCGGGCGATTTGGCGTCGCGGACGACGGTTTGGTTGCAACGGACCATGGGGAAGGGACGGCGGCCTGTCTTTACGCAGGCTGGGATATCGCCCGCAATCGCGATCTCTCCGTGATCTGGATCAATGAGATGGTTGGCGACGTCACCTGGACGCGCGGTGTGATCGAGATGAAGAACACTCCCACGCCAGATCAGATTCGCGAAGCGCGAGCCCTGATGCCGCGCCTGAGCCGCCTCGTGATCGATAAGGGCGGCATGGGGCTGGTGATCTTCGAGGCGCTGGAGCGCGAGTTCCCGGGCCAAGTGGAAGGGGTTCAGTTCACCCAGCCCAGGAAAGAAGCCATGGCGGTGATGGCCAAGCGCCGCATGGAAGAGCAGAAGGTGCGCTTGCCCGATACGAACGGCATCCGCCAGTCATTCCGTAGCGTGAAGAAGAGCGTCAATGCCTTGGGCCAGGCGCGCTTTGACGCCGAGCACGACACCCGCTTCGGCCACGCCGACCATTGGTGGGCTTTCTGCCTGGCCGAATCCGCCGCCCTGCAGCCGGCGGCTTATCACCTGGCGGAGGTCGGCCGCCTGTTCGGCACGCCCGTGATCTCCGGGGCGAAGGGGTGGGTTCTTTAGGAGTAGTGACAAGTGGCGAGTGACGAGGCCACGAGGAGCAAGTTCGAGGATCGGCCATTGAGTCAATGAGGCATCTTCAATGGGCCAATGACTCAATTGGGTTTCCGACTTCGATAAGGAGAGAGCAAATGGTCACGAAATTCTCCATGGTATTGGACGGGATGCTGGCACCCATCGTGGTGCTGGCGCTGGTGGTGGTGGCTGTCGGGTTTCTTGTGCTCGTCAGCCGGCTGAGCTGGGCGGCGCGCGAGTTCGTGGTCACCTGCCGCGAGCGGCAGCGGTCGCACCGCCGGCTGGTGGAGATGCTGCAGGAGCACCTGGAGAGCAGCGATCCGGGTCTGGAGCAGCTCTGGTCCGCGTCGGCGGCCCTGTCGGCGTGCTGAAAAAGCAGTGACGAGTGATGAGTGACCGGTAGGAACCGGGCTTGTCACCGGGCTCAAAAGTTTGTCCGTGCCCGTCCGTTCATCGGGGCGTCGCAAGCGACCCTCAGCGGGCTTGGACGTCCGGGTGGGGACGGACACGGGCGAGATCTTACGATTTTGGGTCTTGGATTGGAGCGATTTGGATTTGATGGCGGGTCGCAACCAGAGAAGCAAGCAAGAAGTGACAGGCATGAAAGCAAACGAAGATCAAACAGCAGGAGGTAGTAAGTTAGCAGTCGGAGTCGGAACAGCAATGGTCGGGTGGCAAGTTTCATAGACCCGATGGAAAGAGGGCCGTCGACAACGTGATAACGAACGACGGGACCACGGACGACTGACAACTGACAACCAATTATGGGCGGATTTACGGCAATCTTCAAAGGTCTGGTGGGCGGTGATCCGCTCAAGTCGATTGGTGATTTGATCGATCAGTTTCACCTCTCTCCCGAGCAAAAGGCCCAGATGCAGCAGGCGGCGCAGGAGCTTGAGGCGCAACGGACGCAGATCGAGGCGGCGCGCGACGAAGCCCTGGCCGAGATTCAGGGTCAGAACATCCGCGCGGAGACCGAGAGCGAGGACGCCTACGTGCGGCGCGCGCGCCCGACGTTTCTTTACGTGATGATTCTGGGCATCGCCTTTTCGATCATCGTCTTTCCGCTCTTGAATTTGTTGACGCACAAGGGCTTGCAGATGGTGGATATCCCCGCGGCCTACCTGGACCTGTTTGGAGTGGCCTTCCTTGGCTACACCGGAGCGCGCACCTGGGAGAAGACGCGGGGCACCACCGATGACATCCAGAGCACGCTGCAGATTCACGCGGACCGGCTGAACAAGCTGGCGGAAACGAAGGCGGCGAATTCCGTTCGGGGATCGTAGCGCAACGCACTACGTTCCAGAAATTGCGAACCGGACAACGGGAGCGGTGAATGTCGGCCTTGATCAATGACGTTCGTCACGAAGTGCAGCGCGGCGTGATCCTGATCATCCTGGTGCACCGGAATCTGGAGTGGGTGCCTCTTTCGGAACTGCGGGCGCAGATGGCGCGCGGTCAAGGGTATGCCCTTACCGACGCCGAGTTGTGGTTTCATCTGCGCTATCTCGCCGGCCGCAGCTACGTCGAGACGCGCAACTCGCGCCCGGGCCGCATCGAAACGGGGATCTTCCTGGTGCGCGCGTTGCCCAAAGCAGTGGACTTGTTGGATGGCAGGATCGAAGGGGATCCGGGAGTGGCGTTTTAAGGAGATTGATTCATTAAGCCATTGACTCAATATCTCGCGAATGACCAACAGCGACGGTACCCGAGGGCAGCGGGCGACTGAGTCAATGAACCAATGAGTCAATGAGTAATTTTCCGCGGGTTTTCGAATGTCCAGAACGAACGGCAAATACGGGAACGGAAGGCAAAGCCAATCGGCGCGCCTCGACTCTGTGCTGGCAGCGCGCGACCGTGAGATCGGGTTGTCCCCCCAGGGACCGGTGCCCGGGTTCGCACCTGGTGCGAGTGCGCCGGTCCCTCCACCCACGCCGCCGCCCGGCCGGCATCTGCCCGTGTCGTCCACGTTGGGCGTTCCCGGCACGCCCATCATCAGTGGTTTCCTGGAAGACCTTGGCGAGTACAACGGCGAGCTGGCGGGACGCAACGCTCTGCCGATCTACGAAAAGATGCGGCGCGGCGACGCGCAGGTCCGGGCGACGCTGGCCGCCTGCAAGCTACCGGTGCTGAGCGCCAAATGGGAGATCATGCCGCAGGACGTCAGTCGCCAGTCGTCCGTTGCCAGTGGCGCGAGACCCGTTTCGTCAACCGGAGCGGGCTGCAATACGCAGGACAAGGCCAACGAGATTGCCGATTTCGTACGGACGAACCTCTTCGGTGGTCTCGAGTTTCGCACCTCGACGGGCGGATTGGCCACGCAGAATTGGGATGAAGTGGTCCGCAATGCGCTGTTGATGCTCGATTTTGGCTGCGCCGTGCATGAGGACGTCTGGACTGTGGATGGAAGCAGCATCCGTCTGCGCAAGCTCGCCGCCCGGCTGCCAATCACTTTGTATCGGTGGCATACCGAAGCGGACGGTGAGACCCTGCTCGCCCTCGAGCAGTATGGCTACCGGCGGGGACAGTACCTGAACGTCGTGGTGCCTGCGGACAAGTGCTGCGTCTTCACCTATCAGCAGGAAGGGGCCAACTTCTGGGGCATGGCGCTGCAGCGTCCCATGTATCCCCATTGGTACGTGAAGAGCAATCTGTACCGGATCGACGCCATCGCCTGCGAGCGCAATTCCCTGGGCATCCCCGTCTTCAAGCTGGCGCCCGGCTTTTCCCAGCAGGATCGCGAGGCGGCTTACAACTTCGTCACCCAGTTGGCGGCGCACGAGGCGACCGGAATGGTGGAGCCCCCGGGCGACGCCGCCTCCGGGTTTCGGATCGTGGGCTACGAAGGTCACGTGCGCGATGTCGGGCCCTCGATCGAGCACCACAACGTGATGATCTCGCGGGCGGCCCTGGCCCTGTTCATGGACCTCGGCCAGGCGGAGCACGGTTCGCGCGCGCTCGGCAAGGAACACGCCGACTTTTTCATGCTGGCGCTGCAGAACCTCGCCGACCAGATCGGACTGGCCATCACCAACAGCACGGTGCGGCGCCTGGTTTCTTACAACTTTGGAGATGACGCGCCGGTGCCGCGTCTGGTGGCGGCCAACGTCCAGGCCCGAGGCCTCGCCGACATCGTGGAAGCGCTCACCGCGTTCGCCCAGGCGGGCCTGGTGGTCAGCGAAGAGAACCTGCGAAGTTTCATTCGTGAGGAATTGGCTCTGCCTCCCGAAAGCCACACCGGGCCGCCGGTCGTTCTTGGTCCGTCGTCGGTTGCAGAAGCGGACCTGCCGGCCACGGACCATGAAGAACGGATAACGAACAAGGGACAACGGACCAATGACTAACCATCAATCGTCAATCGACCGTCGTCAATCGAGTGATTCCCGCCACTTCGTTTGGGAGCTCTTCTCGGCGGGGACGGCGGTCAAGCGCAAGGGCAAGGACCTGCACACGGTACCGGTGGCGGTGTGCGGGGCCTGGGTAAAGGGCGGCCATGAGTTCACCATCACCGCCGAAGATCTCGAGGCCATGCGGCAGAATTTTGAAAAGCGCAAGACCGACATGGTGGTGATCGACTACGAGCATGCCAGCGAAGACCCCAGCGTGGCGCGCGGCGGACCGGTGCCGGCGGCGGGTTGGATTCTTGATCTGTTCGTGGATCGCGCGCCCTCCCCCTCCGCCACGGATCAGGGGCGGATTACCAGCCGGCTGACGGCCCTGGTGGAGTGGACGCCGGAGGCGAAAGAGCTGATTCGGACGGGCCAATACCGCTTCTTTTCGCCGGCCATCGACTGGGGCGCCCGCGACAAGGAGAGCGGACGGCCTCAGGGCGCGACGCTCACTTCGGGCGCCCTGACGAATCATCCGTTCCTCGAAGAACTGCCGCCGCTGATGCTGACCGATCTCAAGGCGGCCCCGTCTGGAGCTGCAGATAGAGGCGCCGTGCCCGAATCCCATTCCGGGTCCGGCAAAGGAGAAACCGAGATGGAGACGAAACGACTCAGTATTCGCAAACTCACCGACGGCCCGCAAGCGGGGCACCACGGTGTTTTTTACGCGGACGACCTCGTGGGCTACATGACGGACGAGGACTTTACGCATTACGCCAAGCAGCATCTGGCGGGAGCCCGCGGGGACGGCGGAGAAGTGGACGCCGGCGGCGCGGAAGGGCTTTCCACGCTCTTCGCGGAGCGCGTGGGCGCGGCGGGGTCGGCGCTCGCAGAGATTCGCGGGCTCATCGAGTGTGGACGCCGTGCTCAGGCGCGCGAGCAGGAGTCGTCGTCGCAGGGCCTCATTCTGAGCGAAGTGGTGCGCGATGGCCGGCTGCGCCTCGACCGTGCGCTGGAGCTGGCGCGTGACCAGAAGATATCCCTGGCTGACTACGTGGCTGTGCAGGCCGCCGACCGCGCTCTCGATCGTGCGGTCGTCGAAGGCAAGATTCTGCCTCGCGATCGCCACTTTTTCTTCCGCGACGCGCTGGAGCGTCCGCGCGAATTCCGCGAGTACGTGGAGCGCGCCGTGCCCGTATTGCGCCTGGGGTCGGATGGCATCGGGTCCGGCGAATCGCTTCCCGTCGATCAGGAAGTCGATCTGGGCGCCCGCCGGCTGATGAGCGAGCAGAAGATCCCCTATGGGAAGGCGCTCAAGGCGCTTTTCCGCGAGAATCCCGCGCTCGAACAGCGCTATCGCGCGGCGCACCGGCCGGAAGTGAAGACAGACGCGGAAGCGGCAGCGCAGTAAAGGAAGTGGCTGGTGGTTAGTGGCTTGATGAAGTTGCTTGCCACTGACTGCCTGGTCCTCGTGCCGCGGGCCACCAGCCACTAACCACAGTTTCGAGAGGAGAGGACAATGGCAGGAGCACACAATGGTCTGACGCTCGGCTTCCGAGCGGACGCGAACGTGAGGATCTACAAATTCACCGCGCTGGTGCAATCGACGGCGAACGTGTCGACGCAGTCGCAGCAGTTCGCCGCGGTGCCGGGTGGCCCCAACGCGCCGGGCGTGCTCGGAGTGACGGTCGAGCACTTCGTGGAGCCGAATTACTTCGTCCCGGGGGGCACGAATCCGACGACGGTGACCGGCAGCACGCCGACGTTATACAACCTGCAGAATCGCGGCCTGACGCTGCAATTGAACGGCGTGGCGCGCTGCGTCGCGGCCGGGCCCATCAATCAAGGCCAACTCGTGAACGTCGCGGACAACTACGGCCGGGTGAAAGCCGTGAACGAGGCTGCGGGTACCACGGTGTATCCGGTGGGCATGGCCCTGCACAACGTCGCCAACGTAAACGACGTGCTGCAAGTGGAGCTGAACTTCGCTCAGACGAAAGTGTAGGGCTGACCGGCGGGTCGCCCGCTTTTGAGTGACAAGCGACGAGTGACAAGCGGCGAGCAAGAAGAGCACTCGCGCCAAGTCGCCAGGCGAACGTAACGCGGCTGAGGTGATCCCCGAGGCCTGGGCGGTGGATCTCAGCGGAAGGCGGCGTGCCTGCGGGCAGGACGGTGGTCGCCGGATAGCCTGAATTGCTCCGCGGTGCCGGAGTGCCTGACCCGATGACGAAGGCCTTTGGCTTGTCACTTGCCACTGGTCACTCGTCACTGGAGGAAAAATGGCAGACATTTCCCTGCAATACCTGGACCAGCCGCTCAACAACGTGAGCGTCGGTTATCAGAATGACGACTACTTCGCCGAGAGGTTGTTCCCGGTGACGCCGGTCAAGAAGCAATCCGGGCGCTACTGGGTGTTCGGCAAGGAGAAGTTCCGGCAATACGAGACCATCCGTCACGCCCGCGCCGAAGCGCGCGAGATCGCGCCCTGGTCGCTGTCGAACTCGCCTTACTTCTGCGACGACCACTCGCTGAAGGACGCGATTTCGGACGAAGAGACGGCCAACTCGGACGGCACTGACCTGGAAGTCAATACGGTCGAGAATTTGACGGACGCCATCCTGCTCGACTTCGAAATTCGCGTGATGAACCTGGTGATGGATTCGGCTTCGGCGGTCCCCACCACTACCCTGTCGGGCACGTCGCAGTGGTCCGACTTCGTGAACTCCGACCCCATCGCGGCGGTGGAGGCGCAGAAGACGGTGATCAAGCAGGCGATCGCGCAGACGCCCAATACGCTGGCGGTGAGCTATCCGGTGTACTCCACTCTGCGGCAGCATCCGCGCATCATCGACCGCTTCAAGTACACCCAGGTGGGCGTGCTGCAGGCGGATCACCTGAAAAGCGCATTTGACGTGGACAATTTCTGGGTGCTCGGCGCGGAGTACGACACGGCGACGGAAGGCCAGTTGCCCGCCCTGAACTTCGTCTGGGGCAAGAACGCCGTGCTGGCTTACGTCCCGGACGAGCCGCGTCTTCGCGAGCCGGCCCTCGGATACTGCTTCCGGTGGCTTTTCGGCGCCTCGGAACTCGGCGGGACGCTCACCAAGCGTTATCGAGTGGAAAACCGCATGGCGGATGTCATCGAAGTACACCGCTATGACGACATCCAGGTCGTCGCGCCCCAGGCGGGGTTTGTGTTTCTCAATGCAACGCAGTAGAGGAATAGCCGAGGATACGATGCCGAAATTTCAGATTCTGCGGCCGGTCGAACATAACCAGATCCTCTATGTGCGCCCGGGTGCGACGGAGGCCGTCAGGGCCAGGAGCGCTGGTCACGGGGGCGAGATTCCAGTGGACGCTTCCGGCACGATCGATCTCGAGGCCCCGGCGGCGGAGGCTTTCACCTGCGGACAAATCGCGCCCGTCGGGGCGGCGTCTACAGAAGCTCCGTCGCCGAAGCGGACGAAGCGCTAAGGCTCGTCCGCGAGATCAAGAGAGGTGACTATGGCAGGAATAACGGTGACACCGAGCTATTGCTATCTGACGCAGACCTTGCAAGGGGTGCCCCTCCGGCAAGCCAAGCTAGCCATTGCGGGCCTTGCGGCCGGAGCCAACGTGGTGCCGCACGGGCTGCCCGCCGGGCCCATCAGCGTCCTCTATGATCCCGGAGCAGCGGGTCTTTGGGGAGAGACCCAACCGGCCGACACTGTGAATCTCTATATCACGGTCGGGGCCGGCGGGGCCACCGCCGGCACAGCCTACGTTCAGTACTGAGGGATCACGCATCGGAACGCTGCGACCCGGAGGGGCAAGAGACGTATGTCTTATACAACCGTCGATCAAGTCGCGGGCATGTTCCCCACGTTCAAGCGCGGGTCGCCGCAGCAGAATCCACCGGACACGCTCATTCAGACTTACATCGATGACGTGGCGGGCGACATTGACGCCGCACTCGAGCGCCGGTTCAACGAAGCAGTGCAAGCCGCGCCTTTCAACGGATCCTTCACAGCCTGGGTGTCGGCATTGCCGGCGGACGCCCAGAACGTGCTGGAACGGATCAACCGTTACGGAGCGGCGGGCCAACTCGGTCAGACCTTGGCCAGCTTCGGCGTGGCGGCGGCTCGCGAGTTGGCGCAGGACTGCGATGCGCACTACGGCGAGCTTCTCGGTGAGCTGAACGCACGCGACA